>Ga0315268_10003911_pt1 | contig 16292 bp, 13 predicted proteins | sample C1_top_MG_FD_204535 | JGI IMG/M metagenome (GOLD analysis project Ga0315268, IMG submission 204535) | Sediment microbial communities from Yellowstone Lake, YNP, Wyoming, USA - C1_top | ecosystem: Environmental > Aquatic > Freshwater > Lake > Sediment | place: USA: Wyoming | collected 2017-08-01
AAGGTGAATCCATCCCACTGCCAGCCAGGATATTTGCCATTGTGGATGTTTTTGATGCCTTAACTTCCGATCGACCTTACAGACCAGCCTGGAAGAAAAAAGAGGCAATTGACTATATTCACACCCAAACCGGAACACATTTCGACCCGGGAGTTTTGGATCCATTCCTTAAATTGCTGCATGATTAAGTTGATCAAGGTAACATTGTTTTGATAAAGAATAAATATGAAAACAAATTTGAGTTGAACATTCTTTTTTCAAGGATAATCATATGTGGACATTGACAGTTCGCTCTCCATCCAGTTCACCTGTTGAATATGAATTAAAACCAGGGAGGTATGTCATTGGTCGCAAGCCGGATAACCACATAGTGATCAACGATGGCTCGGCTTCACGCATGCATGCTGAAATTGAATGTGACCGGAACAACGCCACCATCCGGGACCTGGACAGCATGAATGGCACTTTTGTGAATCATGGCCGAATAACCAAGCTTTTGGAATTGCATGATTGCGACCAGATCCGGATTGGCCAGCAGATCATCAGCGTTGGGATAAAGCAAAAAAGGGCAACCAACAAGCTGAACATGTCTGTTCCAGGAACACGTCCACTCACGCGTGACCTTGTACTGGAATCCATCGATCGTCATGCAGTTTTCCTGGATTCAGTATCCAGCCGGTTGACCATGATCATGGACCTGGAAGCAGCTTATCGAGAAATTTCAGAATTGGTCCGATTGGCTGTCGGTGCAGACAAGGCGGATATCGTTCCTGCCAGCCGGTTCGATCAACTGACTTCCTCGGTTATTCCTAATGATGTATTCCAACAGGCGATTGATATGCGGTCTGTGATTAATATTCAAGACCTGGTTACATCCCAATATGCACCTGCTATGGATGAAAAAGGGCATCCACCAATCCATGCAGTCTTGAGTCTGCCTGTTATTACGGATAAAGGAGTGGACGCTCTGATCTACGCTTACCGGGTCGACCCCAATGTTCGTTTCTTTAATCTTTACGATGTGCAATTGGCTGTGGCGATCAGCCACCAGGCTGCCTTAACCATTCAGCGTTCACGGCTGATAGAAGAATCGAACATGTTTGAAAAGCTGGCAGCAATTGACAGCCTGACCGGTTTGTTTAACCGCCGTAAGGTATTACAGTTGGCTGAGCTGGAATTCCAGCGCGCCAGGAGGTTTACTCATCCGTTTTCCCTGATGATGATGGACCTGGATGACTTGAAAAAGATCAATGATCAATATGGGCACCTGGCTGGTGACCTGGCACTTCAGTCCGTTGCTGAAAATGGAAGCAAGGAACTAAGGGTTATTGATTCCATCGGGAGGATCAGCGGCGATGAATTTATCGTCATTCTGATCGAGACACCTTTGAAGGGAGCCCAGGCAGCTGCTGAACGTATCCGCCAGCGGATCAATGAAAAACCTATCCAGGTCGAGGAAGAAATGGTTCCGGTCTCGGTTTGTATTGGAATAGCCGAAATGGATGAATACACGATCAGTATGGATGACCTGCTTCATAAGGCTGACCGAGCTTTGATGAGAGCAAAAAAAGCGGGTAAGAATCAGGTCGCTGGTTTCAAATAAAGAAGATAATCTATGAACAAGCGCCAAATCTGGTTCAAACCCTGGGGATGGATCTACTACCCAGTTGCCTGGCAAGGAATCCTGCTGGTGATATTGACCTTGATCTTTTGTGCTCAGGTGTTCCTGGTTGTGGATGTAAAGTCCCATTCAATCAGCGATACTCTTTATGGCATCTTCCCCTATTTCGTCCCAATCTGGATTCTGCTTTACTGGGTGGCATCCAAAACCAGCACCTAAAGTGAATAACTATATAGGAAGCTTCTCGTTGGGAGTATGATCAGCTAGACCCGAAAATCCGTTTTTATGGAAAACAAGTCTGAGATCATTTTTCAACCTTTCCAAGGGAAAGACCAGGGTGAAGTCAAGCAGTTGATCCTGGCAGGGTTGGCTGAACACTGGGAAAAGCTGGACGCGAGCCTGAATAAAGACTTGGACGATATCGCTGACAGTTATTGCGATGCCATTTTCCTGGTAGCAAGACATGGACGGCGCATTGTAGCCAGTGGTGCACTTAGACCTGCTGGAGAAGAGAGCGGACAGATCGTACGTATGTCTGTCGTATCTGACATGCGCAGGCAGGGGCTGGGAAGGTTGATGCTGGCAGAGTTAACCAGGAGGGGGCGTGAATTGGGCTACCGGCGCATTGTGCTGGAAACCACTGAGACCTGGCAAGATGTGATCAAGTTTTACATGGATTTTGGTTTTCTGATCACCAATCACCAGGATGGGGATATCTATTTTGTCATGGAGTTAGACTGAAAAAATCAGGAAATTAAATTAATTACCAGGTCTGGCGTGTTGTCTGCTACCAGGCCTGGTTTTTTTTGAGGATCCGTTTATATCAAGTCGCAGGATAGAGTACCAGTCCAACCGTCCCAGGACCAAATTGAACTGCCAGTGCAACCGAAAGTTCGGTGATTTCTGAAGATTTAATATTGAATGTTTTTTTGGCTTTGTCCAGCAATGCCTGACCGGATGGCAGGTCGCGGGCATGTACCACAGCTAGATGTACCTGCTTGTCCCCGAACTCCTGCTTGGCGAGATCAATTACGCGTTCTATGGCGGCCTTGCGTGTACGAACCTTGTCAGTCATGTTCAACAGGCCATCTTTGAGGATCGCAATTGGCTTGACATTTAACAGAGAAGCCAATGCAGCTGAAAGCGTCCCTACCCGGCCGCTCATGCGGGCGAAATCCAGTTTATCCAGGGTGAGGAAGATCCGTGAACTGTCACGAACAGACTGGAGATAGTTCAAGATCTCGTCCACGTTTTTACCAGCCTTGTCCATCTCGCGGGCGAACTTGCACATGAAGCCCAACACCATTGACCCGCTCAACGAATCAAATACCACAATATGAAATTTATCCTTTAATTCCTCAGCTGCTGCCACTGCTGAGGTGTAAGTTCCAGATAATTTACTGGTGACATGGATGGATAGAATGGTATCCCCAGGTTTGGCTATCTTTTTATAAAACTCACTGAACTGGTGGGGTGTAGGTTGGGATGTCTTGGGGATGGTGCGGGTTTCCTTGATCGCCCTGTAGAAAGCTTCAAAACCCATGTCCACGAATTGCAGGTAGGTCTTTTCTCCAAACTGGATGTTAATGGGGACGACATGAATGTTGTATTCCTGCTCCCAGGTGGGTGGCAGATCCGCTGCCCCGTCAGTGACAATATGTAACATTTTCATTCTCCTTTCAGGCGATCGGGAATCGAATCAGTCCTATTCTTGTCTACTTTTGCATATTGAAACCCCTCCTGGTTAGGGAAGTTACTGATGAAGGAATGATTTATTAAGCTGGTTTCCCCCAAATACCTTGTTAGATCAGGTTGCCGGATAGAGTACCAAGCCGACCGTCCCTGGTCCCAGATTGATGGCAATGGCAACCGAAAGATCGGTCAATTCGGCAGACACCACGTTGAAGGCTTTTTTAGCCTGTTCCATGAGAGCCTCCCCGGAAGCCTGATCGCGAGCGTGCAGAACTGCCAGGTGCACCGGGCTGTCTCCATATTTCTGCCGGGCGATCTCGATCACCTGCTCCAGGGAAGCTTGGCGGGATCGGACCTTTTCGGTGATGGCTAAAAACCCGTTCTTGAGTTCAACGATGGGTTTGATGTTCAGGGCGGTTGCCAGGGCAGCTGGCAGGGCTTTCACCCGCCCGCTCATGCGGGCATAATTAAGTTTATCTAAAGTGAGGACAATGGCCACCTTTTCGCGCACGGATTCGAGGTATGCCAGGATATCTTCCACTTTACGTCCGGCCCGGTCCATTTGGCGGGAGATCTTGCACATAAAACCCAGCGCCATGGAGCCACACATGGAATCGAAAGGAAAAATCCTGAATATATTCTTCAATTCCGTTGCAGCAGCTACTGCAGATTCATAAGTACCGGAGAGCCGGCTGGTGACATGCAGCGACAGGATGGTCTCTCCCGGTTTGGCTATCTTCTGGTAAAACTGGCTGAACTGGTAGGGGGAAGGTTGCGATGTTTTGGGGACGATGTGGGTCTGTTCCACCATGTTGTAAAAACCGTCAATATCCAGGTCGGTGTACTGCAGATATGTCTTATTTCCGAACTGGATATTGATGGGGACGACATCAATTTCATATTCCTTCTGCCAGGTGGGTGGCAAGTCCACCGCGCCATCGGTGACAATGTGCAACATATAAAACTCCTTTCAGCAAATATGCAAAGGTTTTTCCATTGCCAGATATTGGCTGATTAAATTGTAGCACTTCCTTTTTGATTTAATAAATGGCGCAATAACGATCAACTTCGGTTTTAATGACTGAAAGGCTTCCTTCCCAGAATGTTTTACTGCGGATATCGATGCCAAATCGACTTGCCAGGTTGGCGGCGTTATCTTCACCGGTGGAAGCCAACAAGTTTTTGTAATCAGGTACAAAATCTGCGCCGCGCTGCAGGTAAATGGCATACAAACCACTGCCAAACAGCAGCCCAAAGGCATAGGGGAAGTTGTAGAAAGACAGGTTGTGATAATAATAATGGGGCTTCCACGTCCACATGTATTTGTGCAAGGTTTGCTCATCAAGGATGTCACCAAAGGTGGCTTTTTGTGAATCGATCATGATCTGGCACAACTCATCCGCGGAGAGTTCCGCCCTGGCGCGCCGGGAGAAGACTTCCTGCTCGAACAGATAGCGCGAGAAAATATCCACGATCACCTGGGCATGTCCGATGAGAGTGACTTCCAGAATCGCTAATTGTTCCTGCGCATCTTGCGCTTCGTTCAATACGGCACGTTTGATGATGGTCTCGCATAGGATGGAGGCGGTTTCAGCCAGCGTCATGGGGGTGTTTCGCTGTAATGCGGTCTTGTCCGCCTGGTAAATGCAGTGGTTGTGGAAACCATGTCCGAGTTCATGCGCCAGCGTGGAGACCTGGCTCAGGGAGCCATCGAAGTTTGACAGGATACGTGATTCCCTGGCAAGTGGGATGCCCATACAAAAAGCACCGCCGCGCTTGCCTTCACGTTGTTCTGCGTCGATCCAGTTTTTTGTCATGGCATGTTGTGCGAAATCCGCCAGTTCAGGAGAAAACTGCTGGAAATGGTCACAGATGAATTGGCGCGCCTCCACAAAGGTGAAGGTCCGCCCCTCCTTGCCGGTCGGTGCCCAGATGTCCCACCAAGCCAATTTTTCCGTTCCAAATCGGTGGGCTTTGGCCTGAAAGTAGCGCCTGAAAACAGGGAACGAATCCTGCATGGCGCTCAGCATGGCATCCAGGGTTTGCCGGTCAATGCGCGCCTGGTCCAGGGGGGCGTGCAGGACATCCTGGCGGCCGCGGTGCGTATTAAGCGTATTCACCGTTCCCTTTATGCCATTCAGGCAGGCTGCCAGGGGTTCTCTTACAGTCTCCCAGGCTGCCATCTCCACTTGGTGGGCTCGCTGACGGACCTCACGCTGCGGATGGGAGTGCAAGTTGATCAGAGCCGGCATGGGTAGCTTTTGAACTTTACCATCCAATTCAAAGTCCACCGTCAACTGGGAGGTGACCACGCCCTGCAGTTTGTTCCAGGCGTTGGCTCCGCTCAAGCTTAGTTCCGCCGCCAGGGCTTCCTCGGGCTGGCTCATGAGGTAGCGGCTTTGTTCTGCCATTTCATTCAAAATAAATGCATGGTCGTGGATGATCTTATCGGTTTTGACCATTTCCGGCAGGTGGATTGCAACTTTGCCCACCCAGGCTTTAAAGCGGGAGTTTAATTTCTGCAATCCCAAGTAGACCTGTTCGAATTCAGATTGCAGGCGCATGGCTGTGGTGTTGTGTGAATCGGTGGTGATGAACGAGTGAAGATAAGCTTCAATTGTGACGGAAAGGTCATAAACAGTATTGAAATTCTCCACCATGAGGCGTAGGGCTTGTGTGAGCTCCAACAGGTTGGATGTGCTGGAAAGTTGCTCCACCTGGTTATTGAATAATCCTTCCAGGTCCTGGATGCGCTGCTTCAACCCTGCCATGGCTGACAAAAATTCGTGTGACTCCAAACCTGGGAAGATATTGCTCAAGTCCCAACGGGGGGTTTCAAGGTCCATGGTGCCTCCTGGTAAAGATATTGGAGAAAGTATAGCCGATAAAATGACCTCATTTGATTGGTGAATCAACATCCACCCCGATATGGTTTTGACACAAGCAACAAACCTATTAACGGCTATTTCAGCCTGACCTAATCAGGGGATTGACATGATTTGCCATATAGAAGAAAATGATAGACACAGGTTTGGTGTGCATTTTGTTAATCAACAGCCTGCCAATGCATGGTTGTGATCATTTGGATGTAGGGTAGGTTGGGATTAAGAATAACCATTTAGAAAGGTTGGGTTGATCTCTTTTGAGAGGAATTAGTTGACATCATAGGAGGATATTGACATGTCACACTTGGTTTGTTTGTCTAAATATAGTATTGGAAGCCTGAATTATCTGGTTAAAGTTTACTCGGTTGAACAAACCATGGATTGGGAAAGAGAAGAGGGAAAACCTGGACATGATTTTTATATTGAATACCACGCACCGGGTCAACGCAAGCGGGTGCGGATTGATGGACTGAAGTCGCTAGAAGAAGCCAAAGCCGCGGCCTCGTCCCGTTTTGGGGAATTAACTTGGGAATGCCCGGATTTTAGTTCCAACTGACCGAAAATTTAGGTTTTAAACTGAAGTAATTCCTAAAATCCCCCAGATTTTTGGAAATTGTCCCTACTTTCATATATCCGTGGAATGGTGATCAGCCAATCAATAGCATTCATTAGTTTTAACCCAACACAATATTATCGATAAGGCGAGTCTTCCCGAAATAGGCTGCCAGGGATAACAGGCAGGGGCGCTCAATCTTATCTACTTCTGCCAGTGTTTCATTATCCGCGCAGGATACATATTGCAGGCTGGCTAGTGGTTCGGATTGGATGCCGGAAGATACCACAAGGCGCAATTGACTGGCATCCCTTTCACCCTGGTCATAAGCAAACCTGGCAGCACTGAGTGCCCGGTACAGGACGCAGGCGGCTTGCCGCTGGGCTGGGTCCAAGTAGATATTGCGACTGGACATGGCCAGCCCATCTGCCTCGCGCAGGATCGGGCACACCACCACCTCCAGCGGGAAGTCCAAGTCACGCGCCATGCGTTTGATCACGGCTGCCTGTTGGGCATCCTTCTGGCCGAAGTAAGCTTTCTGCGGCTGGACGGAATTAAACAGTTTGCTGACGATGGTTGCCACCCCTTTGAAATGTCCGGGTCGCATGGCACCTTCCAGCGGCTTGACCAGGTCGTCCAGCACCACCCAGGTTTGGTAACCTTTCGGGTACATGTCCTCCAAGGTCGGGTTCCAGACCAGGTCCACTCCGACGCTTGCCAACAGCACCAGGTCATGTGCCAGGTCGCGCGGGTACTTGGACAAATCCTCGGTTGGTCCAAACTGGCTGGGGTTGACAAAGATGCTGACCACCACGCTGGCGCACTCCTCCTTTGCCCGGCGCGCCAGGGACAGGTGCCCTTCATGCAAGAAACCCATGGTGGGAACCAAGCCGACCGGTTGGAGTAAAGTCTGCCTGGTTTGGCGCAGATCATCAAGGGATTTGACTACCGGTGGCAGCTCTATCATACAAAACTCCCAATTGACAAATCGAATTTCCTTGTTAAACTTGGTTTAACGTGTTCTTTTCGATGAACGAGGAGGTAAAAATGGCTTTCAGCTTCACCAATTCCAAAGGCAAGAAGTATTTCCTGCACAGCAAGCGTATTAAACGTGCCAGCGGCAAGGATACCATATTATATTTCTTCTCCGGTGAAATTAAACCCGGACTGGGCCTTGACGCTGTCCCGGCTGGCAAGAAGGTTGTTGAAATGAAATCCGGCTTGCCGGTGCTCAAGAACGTTTAATAGGCAGGGATCGATGCCAGCATTGAATCGTGTCCAACTGATTGGACGCCTGGGTAAAGACCCGGAAGCCCGCTTCACGCCAACCGGAAAAAAGGTGGTGACCTTCAGCCTGGCGGTGGGGAATCGCTGGAAGTCAGGCGGTGAATTGAAGGAATCGACTGACTGGTTCAATATCGAAACCTGGGAGAAACTGGCGGAGATCTGCAGCCAGTACCTGCACAAGGGCAGCCTGGTCTTTCTGGAAGGTCGCTTGAAGACCGAGAAATACGAGGATAAAGGGGAGACCCGTTACTTCACCAAGGTGGTTGTGCAGAGCATGCAAATGTTGGACAAGAAACCGGAAGAGGAAGCCAGCGCCACCGTAGAGGAAGCTCCCGGGGATTACGATACCTGATAGTTAAGTTTACAAATTAAATCGCACGTGCATGATCTCTCCGTCCTGGAGGATGTAATCCTTACCCTCCAGGCGGAGCTTGCCTTTGGCGCGCGCCTCCGACATGCCACCCAGTTCAACCAGATCGTCGTAGGTGACACACTCTGCTCGGATGAACCCTTTCTGCAGGTCAGTATGGATCTCACCGGCTGCCTGGTGTGCGCTGGCGCCGCGTTTGACCGTCCAGGCGCGTACTTCATCTTCCCCCACTGTAAAGAAGGACTGCAGGTTCAGCAGGTCATAGGAGACGCGGATCATGCGGTTCAGGCTGGGCTCGCTTATTTTGTATTCCTCCATGAACAGTTTCCGGTCCTCAACCGGGAGCTGGGCGATCTCCATCTCCAATTTTCCCTGCAAGGCCACCTGGTTGCAGGGGTGAGCGGATTGCAAGGTGGGCTCACTCTGACCTTCCCCCAGGTTGAGTAGGATGAGCGTGGGCTTGAGGGTCAACAGCCCGAAACCTGATAACTGTTTTTCTTCATCATTGGTCACGCCAGCCTGGCGCAGGGGGATTTCCTTTGAAAGCGTTTCGTTCAGTTTTTCAAACAAGGTTGTTTGGCGTTCATTCAGCACTTTGTCAGTGCCGCCTTTTTTCCTTTCTTCTGTAAGGCGTTCCAGTTTACGTTCCACCGCGATCAGGTCATTGAGCAACAACTCTGATTCCATGGCTAGCAGGTCACGTTGCGGGTTCACGCTGCCTGAGGGATGTGGAATGTTCTCGTCCGGAAAACAGCGGATGACGTGCAGCAGTCCGTCCATCTGGGTCAACTGGTTCAAAAGGGTGCCGGAAATCCCTTGTTTGGCTGCACCGCCTTCAAGTCCGGCAATGTCAGCATAGGTAACCTTGGCAAAGATGGTCTTCTTTGGTTTGAACATGGCGGATAGGCGGTCGATGCGCGCGTCGGGAACATCCACCACCGCGGTGTGGATCTCGATCCGCCCCGCACTGGCAGTGGGTGGCAATTGCGTGCCGGTCAGGGCATTGAAAATGGTTGTCTTTCCGGATTGAGGCAGACCAATGATTCCTAGTTTCATCTTGACCTTCTTGTATGGCTTGGGTATACTCTGAGTTCACGCCGGAGTGGCGGAACTGGCAGACGCGCACGACTCAAAATCGTGTTCCTTCGGGAGTGTGGGTTCGATTCCCACCTTCGGCATTATATCAGCCCTCACACCACCTTGGAATGGAATAGGCGAAAGTCCAAAATATTGTAGATGGTGGCAAACCTATCGTCAGGTTTTGAAAAAATCATCATGGAAATTTCCAGACCACCGATGGGACAGCGAGATAAGGCGAGACTTAATTTCAGGCTCGCTTTTATTTTATAATGGCTCAGATCGATCAACAGGAGTTCAAGGATGGGAAAAAACCTTCAACCGGATCAGAATAATCCTTCGATTGAAAAACATGCCTGGCATACGCTCCTGCCTGACCAGGTGCTCGAACAACTGGAAGTTGGGGAGAATGGATTATCCACTTCCGAAGCAGCCTTACGACTTGAACGCTTCGGCTTGAACCAGTTAGCCGAAGGCAGACGTGTCACATTTTGGGAGATGCTCTGGTCGCAATTCAACAGTTTCATCGTTATTCTTCTGATCGCGGCCGCCATTGTTTCAGCCTTGTTGAATGAATGGATTGACGCGGCAGCCATCCTGGCCATCGTTCTTTTGAATGCCATCCTGGGTATCGTCCAGGAACGCCGGGCTGCACAGGAGTTCGCCGCGCTGAAAAAAATGGCAGCTCCCGATGCCCAAGTTTTGCGGGATGGCCACCGGGTGACCGTGCCAGCCAGTCAGTTGGTGCCTGGCGATTTAGTCTACCTGGAGGCAGGCAACTTCGTGCCGGCTGATGTACACCTGTTGGAGGCAGCCAACCTGAAAATTGAGGAGGCTGCCCTGACCGGCGAATCCCTGGCTGTGGAAAAGAACGCTGCCCTTCACCTGGAGGCTGATATCCCCCTGGGGGACCGGCGTAACTCGGCTTTTATGGGCACCACGGTCAGTTATGGCCGCGGTCGCGCCGTGGTGACGGATACCGGCATGTCCACCCAACTGGGACTGATCGCCAAAATGCTGCAGCAAGTGGAGGACGAGGAAACCCCTCTTCAGCACCGGCTGGAACAACTGGGTAAGACCCTGGGTATTGGTGCCCTGGTTGTGTGTGGGCTGGTCTTCCTGGTAGCGGTAGTCGAAAACACTAACCTGGCGTTGATCACTACACCCGGTGCTGGTTTACTGACTTATTTATCTTCAGCCAAGAAAACCCTGGTAGATACCTTCCTGGTAGCTGTCAGCCTGGCCATCGCGGCCGTCCCAGAAGGGCTACCGGCCGTGGTGACCATCAGCCTGGCGCTGGGGATGCGCGAGATGATCCGCCGGCACGCCCTCATCCGCCGCTTATCCTCGGTTGAGACCCTAGGGTCAGCCACGGTTATTTGCTCGGACAAGACCGGCACGCTGACCCAGAACGAGATGACCGTCACGCGCATGTGGGTCGGTGGGCAGTTCTTCCAGGTGACCGGCTCAGGTTACTCCCGGCAGGGTGAGTTCCTGGTGAATGGGAAAACTGTGGATTTGAAGGATCATCCCGGCGTTCTGACCGCCTTATGGGTGGGTGTGTTGAATAATGATGCCCGCCTGGAGGAAGTGGACGGAAATCCAGACACATATCGCATGGTGGGGGATCCCACCGAGGGTTCTTTGCTTGTGGCAGCGGCCAAAGCTGGTGCTATCCACGCAGAACTGGGAAAGGCTTACCCGCGCCTGGACGAAGTACCTTTCGACTCGGACCGCAAGCGCATGGTCACTGTGCATGACATCTCCCAGCCCAAACGGGAGGATTTTTCACCTTACAGTGACGACCAGAAAATGGGTTGGGATGTGGTGGCAGTCAAAGGAGCGCCGGATGTGGTGCTCAGACTGTGCTCCCATTTCCAGTCCCTGGGAGACCAGTCGCAGGTTATGACCGATGAGATGCGCCAAAAAGTCATGGATGCCAACGATGAGATGACCCGCAGCGCCCTGCGCGTGCTGGGCGTGGCTTTTCGGGAGATACCGGAAGCGCACGAGGTTGCTGATGAATGGGAAAACGACCTGGTGTTCGTCGGCCTGATCGGCATGATCGACCCGGCCCGCCAGGAGGTGCGACCGGCTCTGGAGAAAGCCAGCCGGGCTGGCATCCGTACTGTGATGATCACCGGTGATTACCCCAACACCGCCCGGGCTATCGGTGAGACCATTGGATTATTGAAAGAGCAGCACAAAGTGCTGACCGGAGCTGATCTGGACCGCTTGAGCGAACAGCGCCTGCAAGAGGAAGTCAAGGTCACGGATGTCTTCGCAAGGGTTTCACCGGAACATAAGATGCGCATCGTGGATGCCTTGCAAGCCAACGGCGAGGTGGTGGCCATGACCGGTGATGGCGTAAACGATGCTCCTGCGATCAAGCGTTCGGACATTGGTGTAGCCATGGGCATTACCGGCACGGATGTTGCCAAGCAGACAGCGGACATGGTACTGACCGATGATAATTACGCCAGCATTGTGGCGGCCGTGGAACAGGGTCGTGTGATCTACAGCAATATCCGCAAGTTCGTCTATTACCTGTTGTCCTGCAATTTGGCAGAGATTGCCATCATCTTCCTGGGAACCCTTTTCACTCGCAATTCGCCATTGGCGGCCATCCAACTTTTGTGGCTTAACTTGATCACGGATGGCGCTCCTGCACTTGCGCTGGGTACCGAAAAGGGCGACCCGGATACAATGCTTCAAGCACCTCGACCACCCAAAGAGCCGATCATCAACCGTTTCATGGTGGTCGGAATCGTCATCCAAACCATTGCCATTACCTCGGTTTCGCTGGCAGCGTATTTCATAGGTTTAAAGATCCATGCCGGTCAACCGGACCAGTTACCCTATGCCGAGACCATGGCCTTCATCACCCTTTCCGCATCTGAATTGTTCCGGGCTTACACCGCTCGTTCGGAACGGTATCCCCTGCTCAAGGTGGGTGTTTTTTCCAACAAGTTTATGAATTTTGCCATCCTGTCATCATTCATCCTGTTAATGGGAGTGGTCTATATCCCCTTCTTCAACCGGGTGTTTGACACCGTACCATTGGGCTGGCGGCAATGGGAAGTGATGCTACCCCTGTTACTTATCCCTTCCTTAGCCGCAGAAGCGGTCAAATATGTCATTTCCGCCAGGAAAAAAAACAGTTAGCCAGGGTTACAAAATAAATATTCATTTTCTTGACGCCGGATACTCTCGGTGGTATGCTACCACCCAATATGCGACCTGAAACTATCTTTATAAACAATATCAATTTCAACATCAATACCCGCATCGACCAGGTGACGGGGCGTTGGGATTTGGATGCAGACAGGTCGACTGCATAATCACGAAAAGGGAAACCCAACTAACGCCCCGAAATAATCGGGGCGTTTTTATAACCTGGCAGCATTGAAAAAGGAGAAGAGAATGGACATTTCCAACACCACACCCGTGTACGCCGTTCCGGAATCCAACCTGGTGCCGGTCAGCAATCATCTGTCCGCTATGATGGACATCCCGCCCTCGCGTATGTTCCTGATCAATAAATCCTTGAAAGTCTACCAGCAGAACAATCCGGGAGGCAAGACCTTCGATGCCTCCCAGGGAGATGGCGGGGCCTCCCTGCCAGGTGTCCCAGGCGAACTGCTTGAGAAAGCAGCCAGGATGCAGGTTGACCATGGTAGCGCGTATGACATGCCGTTCGGCACCCAGGATTACCGCCTATCGGTCATCGAGAGATACTGGCACCTGGATCTTTCCCTGGGTTGGGGACCGGGTAACGTGTTGGCCACCTGTGGTGGACGGGATGCCCTGGTCAAAGCTTACCAGGCCATGTTGGCCCTGGGTTATGGCCGGCAGGGAGACCTGATCGCCGTGTCGCGTGTGCCCTGGATCTCCTATAACTGGGGACCATATGGCATCGGTGCCAATGTGCTCTGGTCCCCTGGAGACCCGCTTCAGGGATGGGCTTATACCGAAGAGGGCATCAGCGAAAGCCTGCGGTTTGCTGAACGTAGTGGTCGCAAGATCGCCGGGCTGATCATCACCAACCCGGACAACCCGACGGGCCTGACCACCTCGGTGGAACGCCAGGTGACCCTGGCCAAACATGCCCTGCAAGCTGGTGTGGCTTTCGTATTGTTCGACTGGATGTACCACTATGTGACCGATGAGCAGCCCATGGATTTGAACACTTTCCTGGCTTACTTCAGCCCGGCGGAACGCAAACGCCTGATGTTCCTGGATGGACTGACCAAATCCCTGGGAGCTTCCAACATCCGCAACTGCCACCTGATTGCGGATGAAAAGGTGATCGCTTTCATAGTGGCTCGGGCTTCCCACACAGTCATGCCCACTTATTATTCCCTGGCGGTGGCCATGGCTGCCTACGACATGGGTTATGCCCAGGCTGCACGAGGTATCATTGAGCCCACCAACCAGAGCCGGCTGGCACTCAAGGACCTGCTTGCATCCAGCGGACTGCAACATATTATAGGAAAAGGTTATTATGCATTCCTGAACGTTGGCGAGTTCATCCATGCCAAAGGTTGGAACGATAGCGAACCGTTGGGGCAGTACCTGGCGGAAAAATTTGGTGTGGCCGTGGTGCCGGGCGCATTTTTCTCCCCCTTTGGCGGCGACTGGATCCGCCTGTCTTATGCCACACCGGTCGAGCGCACACGCGGGGCGTTTGAACGCCTGATGCAGGGGTTGAATTCCCTCAAGGATTGATGCATGGCATTTGACCTGGTTTCGTTCACGAAGAAATACCAGTTGGCGGTCGAATTAGCCAGAAAAGAGCAGCCTGCTTCAGGTCTGAACGGTTTTGAATTGGAGTGGAACCTGCTGGATGACCAGTTCCGTCCATTGATGACGGTCGGCACGGGTCCACAGCAGCAATCCTTCGTCGACCACTTGCGGGTGGAGTGCCTGCCAGCCTGGCTGGGGGGGTTCTCCCAACTGGAGGTATTCCACTGGATGATCGAGTGGGCCACCCGGCCTTATTTCTCGCCGCGCGGCAGTGTCTATGAAGCCCGCCTGATGGAGGCGGTGCTGGCCAACGCCTTGCAGAAAGCCGGCAAGGAATTTGGCGAGCGGCTTTACTATTGGCATGGCAACCTGTTGTACCAGCCGGAGATCAGGCACGACTCCATCCCCGGTAACTGGCCGATCGCCAAGCGTCGTTACCTGGAACGTTGTGTTGACCTATACGGCAACAGCCTGGCTACCGCCGGCATCCATGTCAACCTGTCCCTACCCGATCCGTTGTTCACCTGGGACTTTATGCAACTACCAGCGTCCGAGCGAGCCACCCGCCACCTGGACCAGTTCAAGTCCGAGTTCTACATCACGGCCACACGGCTGCTGCGTGCTTTTGCGGCGTTGTTCATTGCCACCTCCGCTTCCACACCGCTCCAATCCCAGGTGCGGGATGGTAAACCGTTGGTCATACTGACTGGGAATGATTCTGTCCGCAACCTGACTTTTCCCAACCCTGCCAGCATTGACCTGCCCAACCTGTACCGGTCTTATAAGGACTATAAGACCCTATCCTACGACCTGGTGCAGCGCGGCGTCCGCTTTGGCAACAACAACTGGACTCCTGTGCGGGCGCGTTCTTTTGCCGAACCGGTGGAGCGCCTGATCTCGACCACCAGCGACCAACTTTCCGAGTTGTACGCCCGGGGGTTGTATTCGATCGGTGAGAGCGGGCCGGCCGAGGAGATGGCGCGCCAGATCGAGATCCAGAATCTTCTGGCCCGCATCAACCTGCCCATGGGAAGGGTAGAGATCCGTACCGACGATGGCGGGCATGCCCTGGAGGTGGACATCGCCAACACCACCTTCAAACACCTGTTATTGATCCGCCTGTATGCCGATCCGGCTTTTGCCCGGAGCTTCCGCTACGACCAGGAGGACATTGACCGTGCCCGCCGTAATGAGCAGGTTGCAGCCCGGGATGGGTTGCGTGCGGAAATTGAGAACCCGCTGACCGGAAAACCGGTTGGCATGCGCGATTTCCTGCAGTATGCGTTGAATGAACTCCAGCCGCTGGCAGAAGCCCTGGATATGTGGGATGACCTGCAGCCCCTGGTGAAGATGGCTGGCGGTGGTCAAAATACAGCCGAAGCATTACGGAGCCGCTTGCATAGTGAGTACGGTGTGGCGGATGAAGTCGAACCGGCTATCCTGTGCCGGATAGCTGCCACCCGCGAAGAACAAGTACGCCAGGACGTGGAGAAGATCCTGGCTGACATGGCAATTATGGGGGATGAAACAGGAAAACTCTCCGAATTCATCCTGCATGCCCGCCAGGATGCCCGCCAAAACCCGGACCTGCCGGTTCGTTTCAGACCAGTCTCTGGTGGCTTGGTAAACCTGGATTACCCGGATAAGACCAGCGAGGTGCTTGACCTGGCTCAAAACCTGATACGCATCCCCTCCGTGACTGCCTGTCCACAGGAACGATTGGAGGAGGTGCACCGGGCGGCTGCCTTTATCCATGATTACTTGAAATCAGCCGGATTGCAGGTGCGTTACCTGGATGCCAAATACCCGGCAGTTTACGCCAGTTTTTCAGGCGCCGGTTCCACCCCACAGGTGTTGTTAAGCGGACATTTTGACGTGGTCGAGCCGGACCCGGATGACAGCCAGTTTACCCCTCGCATCGAGGGTGATTACCTGTGGGGGCGCGGTGCTTCCGACATGAAGACTGTAGTGGCTACCAACCTGGTCTGGATGAAGGATGTCTTGGCAGCCCGGAGGATTACAGGATCACAAACTTATCCATCCATTGCCATGCTGCTGGTG
>Ga0315268_10003912_pt1 | contig 16289 bp, 13 predicted proteins | sample C1_top_MG_FD_204535 | JGI IMG/M metagenome (GOLD analysis project Ga0315268, IMG submission 204535) | Sediment microbial communities from Yellowstone Lake, YNP, Wyoming, USA - C1_top | ecosystem: Environmental > Aquatic > Freshwater > Lake > Sediment | place: USA: Wyoming | collected 2017-08-01
ACACCCAATCAACGCGCCTGGCGGCGGTTCAAACAAAACCGCGCGGCGGTGGTCAGCGCCTGGTTCCTGCTCGGTTTTGTGGCCTTGACGGTGTTGTGGCCCTGGCTCTCGCCCTACGCGCCCGACGCCATCAGTGACGCCCAGTTTGCTGCGCCCAACGCCCGCCATTGGTTCGGCACCGACGTCCACGGACGCGACTTGCTGGCGCGCGTGTTCTACGGGGCGCGGATTTCGCTGCTGGCGGGGGCCGTTGGGGCGGGCGTGAGCCTGGTCATCGGTGTGCTCTGGGGCGCGGTGGCCGGCTACGCGGGCGGACGTTGGGACAGCGTGATGATGCGCGGCGTGGACGTGCTTTACGCGCTGCCTTCAATCGTCTTTGTCATCGTGCTGCTGACCACGCTCAACGGCCTGCTGGACAAACTGCAGGCCAAAGGCTGGTCCGGCAGCACGGCCAAAGCCGCCCAACTCATCTGCCTCTTCGCCGGTTTGGGCGCCGTCTCGTGGCTGACGATGGCGCGGATCGTCCGGGGCCAGGTGCTTTCGTTGCGCGCGCGTCCATTTGTCGAAGCCAGCCGCGCCCTGGGCGCCAGCCCGGCGCGCATCCTTTTCCGGCACATCCTGCCCAACGTCACGGGCGTCATCATCGTCTATCTGGCGCTCACGGTGCCGGCGGTGATCCTGTATGAATCGTTCCTGAGTTATCTGGGCCTGGGCATCCAGCCGCCCCAAGCCAGTCTGGGCTCGTTGATCGCCGAAGGCGTCACCCAGATCAACCCCATCCGCGTCTATTGGTGGGTCATCGTCTTCCCCGCCGCGACCCTTGCGCTGGCGCTGCTGGCCCTGAACTTCTTCGGCGACGGCCTCCGCGACGCCCTCGACCCGCGGGCGCGCGAGTGAAGCTGATTTCACTAGTGCAAGGTGTGGAGGAAATCAGTCTGGACCGGGGGCGGCTGGGCCTCGGCTCGGCCCGAGGCGGGCAAGCGGCGCACCGCGCACAGCCAATAAACAAAGCTCACCACCGGGTAGAACGCCGCTGCCAGGAGTAACTCCGGCACGGTTAGCCGCTGATGTCCATAGACAAACAGGGCAATCGCCAAAACCGCCGCGCCGGGCAGGAGCGCCGCCGTGGCCAGCCGCGAGCAGCCGCCGAACGTGGCCACTCGGCGCAGGAGCCGGACACAGCCCCAAGTTGGGAGCGCCAGCAACAAGCCCAGCAGCAGCCAGACCGCCACCAACCCCAAGACCACCGCGACGCCCAAGCCCGTCAACAGATACGGCTCCCAGGTGCCCCAGAGCGGCTCCAGTTCGGTCCGATTCAGCCCGATGATCCAGCCGCGCGGGTAAGGCACCGACACGTAGCCCAGCAGCGACCCGACCTCCACCGCGCGCGGGCCAAACTCCAGTTGGACGTCGGCGCTCTGGCTGAAACGGGCCTGGCCGGTGGGGTTGAGTTGGATGGCCAGGAAGTTGTTGTCGGCCAAGGCAACTGGCGTAGCCAGCGGCCAGTTCAGTTGGCCGTCGTTGATCTCCCCGCTGCCAGGTAGGCGGGCCATGGCCTGCTGCAGGACCGGACACCAGGCGGAGTAAAGCAACCACACCGTGACTCCCCCCACCAACGCCGCGAACACCAACGCCACCAGCACCACCCGCCCCAATGACGCCCGCACAAACGCCGCCACCCCGGCAAAAGTCAGCGGCTGCCAGGCTACCGGCGCGGACCGGCCCGGGACAAACTGGAGAGTGCTCGGGGGCGGAGTGCTCAAGGCGCCGGCGCTTGGGGGGGCGGCTGGGGCTGGCTCTGCGCCGGGGGCGGCTGCAGAATGACCGCCATGGGGTAGCGAATCTTCATTACGTCGTCCACCAGCACCTCGAAGTAATACACCCCGGGGGCGGCGAACTCGACCTGGCCAAAAACAGTCACGTTGATCGCGTGGTGAGTTGGGTCCTGCAAGGCAAACCTCACCTGCCCCTTCCGCAGCACCGTCGTTTGGTCCGGGGCCATCAAGCGCACCACCTCAGTGAACGCCCCCACCCCGGCTGTCCAACGGTTGAACATGCACAGCTTCAAGGCCGTGACCGGCAGTTGCGGCACCCGGATGAAGCTGATGACGCCGATGAGGATGAAGTTGCCGTTAATTTCCTGGCGGACCTCCTCGCAAACCAGCGAGGCCTGGAGGTCGGGGAGAATGCGGGACGCTTGCACGCTCATTTAGTTGATGGTTGATAGTTGATGGTTAAGTGGGGCTGGTGGACGGGCGATGGACGATGCGCTTCGGTACGTTACTATCAACCATCAACTCAAGTCACGATCAACCGATTCCAGCCGCCAATTCGGCGGCGCGCACCGTGTTGCGCATCAGCATGGCGATGGTCATCGGGCCGACGCCACCGGGGTTGGGCGTGATCTTCCCGGCGATGGGCTGGACGGCCGCAAAGTCCACGTCCCCCACCAACCGGTAGCCGTTCTTGGCCGTCGGATCATTGACGCGATTAACGCCCACGTCCACCACCACGGCCCCAGGCTTGACCATGTCCGCCTTCACGAACAGCGGCACGCCCATCGCGGCGATGAGCACGTCGGCCCGCCGGCAGTGCGCCCCCAGGTCGCGGGTCTGGGAATGACAGACCGTCACGGTGGCGTTGGCGCGCGTGGTCTTCTGCATCAGCAGCGCCGCCAACGGCTTGCCGACGAGGTTGCCCCGCCCCAGGATGACCACCTCGGCGCCAGCCAGCGTAACGCCCGAACGGATCAGCAATTCATGGATGCCCGCCGGCGTGCACGGCACGTAGCCGGTGGTGTCTCCCAGCAGCAGCTTGCCCATGTTCACCGGATGGAAGCCATCCACGTCTTTCTCCGGCAGAATCGTGGCATAGGCGGTGTCGGCGCTGATGTGGCGCGGCAGCGGCGCCTGCACCAGGATGCCGTGCAAGCGCGGCTCGGCGTTCAATTCGGCGATGAGCCCCAGCAATTCCGCCCCCGTGGTGGCCTCCGGCAAAACCCGCGTGAGCGACCAGATGCCCAGGCGCGCGCTCATGCGCTCCTTCATGCCCACGTACACTTGCGAGGCCGGGTCCTCCCCCACGCGCACAAACGCCAAGCCCGCTTGCACGCCGCGCGCCTTGAGCGCCGCGATGCGCTCAGCGGTCTCTCGATGGATTTCCTCCGCAATCGCGCGCCCGTCAATAAGGTTTTCCAAAGGCATCGGCTTAAGGCGTTACGAAGGAGTCGGCTGGACGGGCGACAGGCTGGTAGGGCGCGCTGTCCTCAGCGCGCCGAAAACAGCCCGGAGAACCAGATCACCGGCGCGCACGGGACCGCGCGCCCTGCCGCGATAGTGCAGTCTATCCCAGAGCCTGCTCCGTAATTCAATGGTTTCCACGGCCAGGACCCCTGGTAGGGAGGAGCTACTGCGCCGCCCACAAGCCTAAGGCGCCAGTTCGATCGTTTCCACGGCCAACACCGGCGTTTTGGGCCAGTGCGGGTCAATGAGTTCCTCTCCAGTCACGACCACCCGGCGGCCTTTGAAGGTCTTGAGGTTCTGCTCCGGGGTCTTGGGTTGCAGGTAGTTGATGGCCTTGCCCGTGTCGGCGCTCACCAATTGCAATTGCGTCGGGGCCTGGAGGCCCGTGGTCTTGACAATCCCCTCCCGGCGCACAATGCGCTTGGCCACCGGGGCGGGCGCGGGAGCAGCCTCGGTGATCAACGGCGTCTCCTCTTTGACTGCCGGCACGGGCACAGTCTCGGCTGCCTTCTGCTCCCGGGCCAGGATCAACTCCTTCTCGGCCGCCTTGGGGGCCTCGGGCGCCGCGGCCTTGGGGGCCTCGGGCGCCGCTTCCTTGGCGGGCTCGGGCGCCACCGCCTTGGCGGGCTCAAGCGCCGCTGGCGCTGCGGCGCTGGGCGCGGCCGGCGCCTCGGCTTTCGGTGCTGGCGTCGGCGCCGGTTCGACGGCTTTTTCCGCCGGCGCCGGTGGCGGAGCGGCCGGCGCGGGCTTGGCCTCGGGCGCGGGTTCGGTCTTAGGGGCCTCGCTTGGGAGCGGGGCCGGCTCGGCCGCGGCCTTTTTCTCCAGGAATTCGCTGGCCACATAAGCGTACGCATTGGTGGGCGTTTCAATCTGCATCCAGTCGCCCTGCACGAGGATTTCCTTCACCTCGGTGTCTTTGGTGAGCTGGCCGACCACGCTGAAGTCCTCGCCGTGGCCAGCCCGCAGGTTCAGGCGCGTGGCCGTCACGGTCTTGTTGCCCAGATCAATGTAATTGGTGTTGACCCAGACGGGCGTGTTGGTCGGCATCTGGATTCTGGCCCACTGGGCGGGCTCGCCAGCCTTGCGTTTGGCCAGGTTGGTTTCTCCGAGGATGACCACCGTGTCGCCTTCGCGCAGTCGGGTGACGACTTCCGAGAAGATGGTCGGCTGCGCGCGCACGTTGACGCGGTCGCGTATGACGGTGGCAGTGGTTTGCGCCACGGCTGGGCTGGCCAGCCAAGCCACCAATAAGAGGGTCGCGGGTGCAGTCCAGGAGTTCGCTTTCATAATCATGAGTAGTAAAAGGCTGCCAGGCTCTTTTGTCAAGGCCGCTGGAGGGGATTTGCCCTGATCATGTCATCGCGCGTTCGATTGGCAAATGGTGATTGCCGATTGCCTCGTGTCAAGGCTGGTTATCCAATTAGCGTGATCCGTCATACGGGATGCGTCAAAACGCGGCTCAGCACTGGGGATCTCTTCACGCCTCACGTTTCACGTTTCACGTTTCACGTTTCACATTTCACTCCGAAAGCCGCCACCTCCGCCGGGCTCAACACGCGCCATTTGCCCAACGGCAAGTCGCCCAGCTTAAGCGGCCCGATCTGCGTCCTTTGAAGCCGCGCGACCCTCAGCCCCTGGGCCGCGAAGAGCCGGCGGACTTCGTGGTTTTTGCCTTCGGCCAGCTCCACCTCCACCACGCTGTGGGAAGCCTTGCCGGCGACCAGCCGCGCGCGCTGGGCCCGCAACTGCTCGCCCCGGTGCCAGACCCCCTGCGTAAGTCGCGCCAGCAGGAGCGGCTCCACCCGGCCCGGGACCGTGGCCAAGTAACGTTTGCGCACGCCGTAGCGGGGGTGAGTCACGCGCAGACTCAATTGGCCATCGTTGGTCAGCAACAGCAGACCCTCCGTCTCGCGGTCCAGGCGTCCCACCGGATAGACCTGCCGCCACTGCGCCGGCAACAAGCTTCCCGCCACCGGGCGCCGTTGCGGATCGCGGCACGTGCACACGTAGCCGGCGGGCTTGTTGAGGGCCAGGTAAAGCTTCCGGCGGCGGCTCACTGGCCGGCCATCCACGGCCACCTTGTCCTGCGCGGGGTCAACCTGCGCGCCCAGGCAGCATACGACCTGCCCGTTGACCGTGACCCGGCCCGCCAGGATGATTCGCTCACTGGCGCGCCGCGAGGCCACGCCAGCCTCCGCCAGCAGCTTTTGCAGACGCACCTTGGAATCCCGCGCGTTCACCTACCTACGGTTTGGTCTTGCGCAACCCGGTGACGCGCTCGCCTGCCTTCCATTGGCCGCGCTTCTTGAGCAGTTCGACCCGCTCGAATCGTTTGAGAACATTGCGCTTGGCGCCCAACGTGGTCGCCGCGTGCAGACTGCGATGTTGTGACATAGACTCTTTGTGCTGGTCTCAATTCCCGCCAGGCGCCTCAGCCCGCCGCCGGCGCCGCCAAACAACTGCCCCTTTCGTTGCCACCTGTGGCTGCCGGCGCCGGCCTACCTCGCCCCGTAGCCGCGCACGAAGCCGATGCACTGGGCCACTTCGGGCACAGAGTTGTCCCAGTTGTACTCGTATTCGATGGCAATGTTGCCCTGGAAGTTCTGGCGCTTGAGCTCATCGAGCACCGCCTTGATGTCCGAGACACCGGTGCCGAAGGGCACGTCGTGCCCGCCGGGGCCAAACTCGTTGAGGTCTTTGAGGTGGCAACTGACGATGCGGCTTTTGAGGATTCTGAGGGCCTCAATCGGCTTGATGCCGGAGCGCACCCAGTGGCCGGTGTCGGCGCATGACCCCAGCCGGGCGTCGCGCCCTTTGACGAGCGAAAGCACGTAGTTTGGGTCCCACACTTTGTAATTGGGGTTGTTGGGCTGGCGCGGGTGGTTATGGACGGCCACCTTGATGTCGTATTCCTTGGCCAGCTTCTCCAGCAGGTCCATGGTCTCCATCGCCGGTTCCGAGGTCACCGCCACCAGGCCCATCTTTTTGGCGAACTCGAAGACCTTCCTGCACTCGGCCTCGTCATTGGGCAGACCGACCACGCCGTAGTTGACGGCCTTGAGCCCGTGCTTTTCGAGCTTGGCCTTCAGCGCGGCAATCACTTCGTCGGAGGCGTTGTGGTCCACTTTGGCGTCCGGCTGTTCCTTGCTCAACCGTTGGCCTGGGTAGAATTCAATCACTTTGCCGCCGGCTGCCGCGGTCTTTTCGATGGCCTCGAAGGCGGTGAAGCGGTTGAAGGTGTAGGCCTGGCAGCCGATGGCGAAGCCGCCGGTCTTGTATTGGTCAGGGATGGCGGGCTGGGCGCCGGCGCGCCAGGCGGCCAAAGTGGTGAGCGCAGCCAGAGCCAAGGCCTGGCCGGTGGATGGAATGCAAGTCTTCATGTTACTGGTCAAGGTTCGCGGCCTAGCCCCCGTAGGGGCGGTTCGCCCGAATAGCAGCCCCAAAGCCGCCGCCTGTCAAAGCAAAAGTGCCCCTGAAAAATCTCTAGTTGACACCACCCGGCCGGTTGCTAGGATGCGCCCCGTGCAAAGAACGAGCGGTGTCGAAAGACAGAGGTCGGTGAGTTAGGTGGATGGAAAGCGGCTTCGGTGATCCTGCAGGTGCAGTCATCCTCTTGTTTTTTGCCGGCAGTAGCAGAGTATGAGTAACGAGTGCAGACTTTACGTGGGCAATCTTTCGTTTCGGACGTTAGAGAAAGACTTGCAGGATTATTTCTCGCAGGCAGGCGTGGTTACTTCCTGCAACGTGGTGCTCGACAAGTCCACCGGCAGGTCGCGCGGTTTTGCCTTTGTCGAGTATTCCACACCGGAGGAGGCCAACAAGGCAGTCGAGCAGTTTAACGGCAAGGAATTCGACGGCCGCCCACTCACCGTCAACATCGCGCGCCCGCGCGAAGAACGCGGCGAGCGCCCCCCGCGTGCCGGCGGCCGAGCGACCGCTTAGGCCGTTCCCAACCCCTTCCCCTTCCGGCCGGCGGCCCGGGCCAACCGCCGCCGAGACCGGTTCAGCCAGTTGCTCCGGGTCTGAGCGAAGCGGATTCTTTATGCCATCGCCCGGCCCGTGGGGTGTGCGCCGGCGGGCCGCCCGGAATCCGCGCCACAGACAATGAGAGTGAGCCAAGGTGGGGCGCGCACTCCGTTGCGCGCCGTCGTGACCAACCATGACAGGCTGCGCGCGGCGCGCAACCGCCCTACCCCTCCGCAGGCATCTCCGGCTCAGCGCTGGAGCTGCTTCTCCAGGTAGGCGACGACCTGGCGGACGTTGGAGTCCACCTCCATCCGGTCCTTGACTTGGCGGCAGGCGTGCAACACGGTACCGTGGTCGCGCCCGCCGAACGCCTCCCCAATCGTGTTGAGCGAGCTCTCGGTCAACTGCCGGGCCAGGTACATGGCCACTTGCCGCGGAAAGGCAATGTTCTCCGGCCGCCGTTTGCTAGTCATATCGGCCTGCCGGATGTCGAAGTGCTCGGCGACCCGTTTCTGGATAAACTCGATCGTGAGGGTGTGGCGGCCCTCTTCGTGCAGCAAGTCGCGCAGCAAGTCCTCCACTCGCTCCATCGTCAGGGTTTTGCCGGTCAAGGAGGCGAAACAAGCCACGCGAATCAACGCGCCCTCCAGCCGGCGGATGTTGGCGCGGATGCGGCTGGCCAAGAAGCTGATGATCTCCTCGGGCAAGCTCACCCCGAGGGTCTGCTCCTTCTTGCGCAGGATCGCGATGCGCGTCTCCATGTCCGGGGGCTGAAGGTCAGTCACCAATCCCCACTCGAAGCGCGAAACTAGCCGATGCTCCAGGTTCTGGATTTCGCCCGCCGGCCGGTCGGAAGTCAGCACAATCTGCTTGTGCGCCTCGTGTACGGCGTTGAAGGTGTGGAAGAATTCCTCCTGGATCCGCTCTTTGTTGGCCAGGAAATGGACGTCGTCAATCAGCAGCACTTCGGTCTGCCGGTATTTGCGGCGGAAACGCACCAACTGGTTGGTCTGCAGCGCGTCAATGAACTCGTTGGTGAATCGCTCCGAAGAAACGTAGGCGACCCGGGCGCCCTTTTTGTGGTTGAGCACATACTGGCCGATGGCGTGGAGGAGGTGAGTCTTGCCCAGGCCCACGCCCCCGTAAACGAACAGCGGGTTGTAGGCCTGCCCGGGGGACTTCGCCACCGCCAACGCCGCCGCGTGGGCAAAGCTGTTGTTGTTGCCCACCACGAACGTGTCGAAAGTCGTGCGCGGATTAAAGCTGACCTCTCGCACGTGGGGCGCGTGCGCCTCGGCCTCCGTGGCCGCTCTGGCCGCCCTGCCGACCTGTTCCCCTCCCGCCTCCGCTGGCGCCGCCGCGCGCTCGATGGCGAATTTGACCCGCATGCTCTCCCCGGTCACGCGCCCGAGCTCCTCTTGGAGCAAGGTCAGGTAGTTCTCCTTGAGCCAGAGGTCGCAGAAGTCGTTCGCCACCTCCAGGGTCAGCTCACCGTCCTGGAGCGCCTTGGCGCGCAGATTCGCAAACCACAGGTTGTAGATGTCCGCGTTGAGCTTTTTGCGCAGCAGCTCCTGCGCCGAAGACCAGAGCTTCTCGGCCGGGGTTTGCATGCTTGTGTGGTCGGTTTCTGATGGGTTGAGGCCGATTTATTCACCGCCCGCGTAACTCGCGTGTAACCAGCGGTTTTCCAGCCGTTTACAAACCTGCGGACAAGCGCTTTCGGCTCGCTGAATGGCAGCGGCTCGCCAAGCGCCGGGCAAGCCCGCAGGCTTGCTGCGTAACCAATTGCCAGCCAATAGCTTATAGACCATTCGCTCACTCACCTCTCGCCCCTCGCAGCAGGCCCCTGTCATTACTTGTACTGGCAGAGATCAAGCGCGCGGAGTTCTAGGAGAAGCCTCCCGCAAACGCCAGCATAACATATTAACACTTGTTCACGACTTATTCACAAGGGCCGCTTGCCCTGTAAATACGGCCTTTTGGCGCATTCAGCCGGCCGCAAAACCCTGCCGCGCGCAGCTACACCGCTTGCTCGCCAGTCTCGCCGGTGCGGATGCGCACCGCGTTCTCAATGGGACTCACGAACACCTTGCCATCGCCGATCTTTCCGGTCTTGGCCGCTTTGACGATGGCGTCCACGGCGGTGGCCGCCTGCGTGTCCGGCAGCACCAGTTCGATCTTGATCTTGGGCAGGAAATCCACCGTGTACTCGCTTCCGCGGTAGATTTCGGTGTGTCCCTTCTGCCGTCCGAAGCCTTTGACTTCGCTCACCGTCATCCCGGCGACGCCAAGTTCCGACAGCGCGTCTTTCACGTCTTCGAGTTTGAAGGGCTTGATGATGGCCTCAATCTTCTTCATCGTTTCCGTTTGGTGCTGACGTGGATACTACCAGGGCCGCTCTCTGTCCACAGCAAACTCGCCGTCGGCGTCGGTTTTTTTTTGCGGGGTTGGCACGAACCTTGAAGGGGCCAGAGCCGCCGTCGAAGGTTAACTACCTGTGCCGTTTTCTGGTCAGGCGCCCGCGCGGCTGATTGTCCAGTGTTTCTTCCGTTGCATTCGTAATCCTGAGCTTCATCATTCAAATGCCTAATACCTGCCGCCGTGCTATTGACACTATTTGCGGTTCGTAGTTAAATGACGCCGGGATTACGGTCCCGGATTTCGGGTCGGGCTGGGCGGGGCTCAGCCCAGGCCCTTTGTGCTTTCGGCTTTGGCTCCGTACCGGTCGAAGCCGAAGTTTCCTCGTAATCCCTCAGTTGTACTCTGAACATTCCCCGGGTTCCAGAGCCACCCCCTGGTTCAGGAACCCGGTTCTTTTGCTGGGTGTGCAATCCTGCCGGCTCTTTATTGTTCTTAGCAGCCCAAATTATGACTATGAACCGGCGCCTCGTGCCCTTGACCGGCTCATCGTGGCAGCGGAGTTGATGCCCCTGAGCCAGCGCCTGGTGGCGTTCCGCGCGTATCTGGCTACGCGCCTTCGTCGCGCTCTTGTTTGGCTTGGTCGGCTTCTTCGAAGGCCCGCTGGAGAGCGACCAGGTCTTCGCCCGGCTTGAGGGCGTCGAGCACGGCCTGCTCGGCCTTGAGTTGCTCCGGCGAGTAGTTGGCCGCCTTGATGGACAAGCCAATGCGCCGCTCGCTCTTGTCAATCTTGATGACCCGGGCGTTGACTTCCTGGTCCACCTTGAGCACGTTCTTGATGCGTTCGACCCGCTCTTCGGTCACTTGGGAGATGTGTACCAGGCCGTCAATCTCGTGTTCCAGGCCGATAAAGGCGCCGAAGGAGGCCAGCTTGGTGACCTTGCCGGTGACCAGGTCGCCGACCCGGTAGTACTTGTCAATGTTGGCCCAGGGGTCTTCGCTGAGTTGTTTGATGCCCAGCGAGATGCGCTGGTTGGGCCGGTCAATCTCCAACACCACGGCTTCGAGCTCGTCGCCTTTCTTGAGCACTTCGGAAGGATGGTTGATCTTGCGCGTCCAGGAGATGTCAGAGACGTGGATCATCCCGTCCAAGCCGTCTTCCAGTTCCATGAACGCGCCGTAGCTGGTCAGGTTGCGAATCTTGCCGCGGACGTGGGTGCCCGGACGGTATTTTTCCATCGCCCGGTCCCACGGGTTGACTTCCAGTTGCCGGACACCGAGGGAAATCTTCTGTTCCTCCCGGTTGATGCCCAGGACCACGGCCTCGATCGGCTGGTCCGGCTTGAGCACGTCAGACGGTTTGGCAATCCGTTTCGTCCACGACAACTCGGTCACGTGCACCAAGCCCTCGACCCCAGGCTCCAGTTCCACAAACGCCCCGTAGGGCACCAGGTTCACCACCCGGCCCTTGACGTGCGCCCCCACCGGATACTTGGTCTCAATGCTGTCCCACGGGTTGGCCAGTTTCTGTTTGAGGCCCAGGCTCACCCGCTCCTTCTCCCGGTTGATGTCTAGCACCACCACGTCAATCTCCTGCCCCACCTTGAGCATCTCGGACGGATGCCCGATGCGGCCCCAGCTCATGTCGGTGATGTGCAGCAGCCCGTCCAGGCCGTTGAGGTCAATAAACGCCCCGAAGTCGGTGAGGTTCTTGACGGTGCCCTTGCGGATGTCGCCCGGCACCATTTCGGCCAGCAACCGCGCGCGGCGCTCGGCGCGCTCCTGTTCAATCAGTTCCCGCCGCGACAAGACGATGTTCTGCCGCTCTTGGTTGATCTTGACGACCTTGAACTGGTAGTTGTTGCCGACAAAGGCTTGGAGGTTGCGCGGCGGCGCCACGTCCACCTGCGAGGCCGGCAGAAACGCCTCCACGCCGATGTTGACCAGCAAGCCGCCTTTGACGATGGCCTTGACCTTGCCCTCGATCGTGCCGCCTTCGTTGCAGATGGTCAGGATTTTCTGCCAATTCTTTTTGAACTCGGCCTTCTCCCGCGAGAGCACGACCATGCCCTCTTTGTTCTCCAGTTTCTCGATCAGCACGTCCACCTCGTCACCCACTTTCACGCCGGCGCGGTCCTCAAATTCCGTGGCGGGGATGACCCCTTCGCTCTTGTAGCCGATGTCCACCAGCATTTCCTTGGGGCGGACTTCGATGATGGTTCCTTTGACGATTTCGCCTGCGGCAAAGCCCCTGGTGCTTTGCTTCAGGACCTCTTCCATGGTGAGCATACCTGGCTTGTGATCAATACGTAGCGGTGGGAGACTCGCTCGGGGGAGATTCCCCGGCGCAGAATCCATTGCCTAACGTTCCAATCGTTGCGCTGGCAACGGAGGTTAGAGGTTAGGTAACTAGTTAACTGTTTTTTCTCAGCCTCACGTGAACATCCGCATCCGCGGCGTTCAGGCAGCCCCGGAGCATGCGCTGGCGGCGCCTGGATGCAAGCACCTTTTTTCGGGCGCGGTTTTTCGGCTTCAGGCTTGCTTTTTCCACCCCATGAAGAGACACTGCCCGGGCAGCGGGCAATACAGCCGTAGCGAAAAACAGATTCATACCCGTCACCATGAGAAACAACCATTGCACCTTCGCCGCCGCCGCCGGCGGCCTCATCCTCATCAGCGTGGGCCAGGCCGTGGGGCAGGATTGGCCCCAGTGGCGCGGGCCTAATCGGGACGGCAAAGTCAGCGGCTTCACCGCCCCCGAAAAATGGCCGACCGCGCTCACCCAGAAATGGCGGACGACAGTCGGCCAGGGTGACGCCACCCCGGCGCTGGTAGGCGACCAGCTCTATGTCTTTGCGCGGCAGGGCGAGGAGGAGGTTGCCCTGTGCCTGAACGCCGACAGTGGCGACCAACTTTGGCAGAACAAGTACACCGCCCGCGCCGTCACCGGGCCGGCCGCACGGCACCCGGGTCCGCGCAGCTCCCCCGCCGTGGCCGAGGGCAAGGTGGCCACCCTGGGCGTAGGCGGAATCCTCTCGTGCTTGGACGCCGCCACGGGCAAGGAAGCCTGGCGCAAGGACCAGTTCCCCAATGCGGTGCCGCGATTCTTCCCCGGCTCATCGCCGATGATTGTGGATGGCCTGTGCGTGGCCCAACTTGGCGGCACGGACAACGGGGGGATTGTCGCCTTCGACCTGGCCACCGGCACCCAGAAGTGGAAATGGGCCGGGGAGGGCCCCGCCTATGCCTCGCCGGTGCTGCTGACGGCGGCGGGCGCCAAACAGATCGTCGCGCAGACCGAGAAGAGCCTCGTGGGTGTGGCGGCAAGCGACGGCAAGCTCTTGTGGCAACTCCCCGCCCAGCCCCAAGGCCGGTGCTACAACTCGGCCACGCCAATCGTTGACGGCCAAGTCGTGTACTACACCGGCCAGGGCAAAGGCACCAGGGCCGTAAAGGTTGAAAAACAAGCGGACGGTTTCGCGGCCAAGGAGCTTTGGAGCAACGAACAACTCGGCACTGGCTTCAACACGCCGGTGCTCAAAGACGGCCGACTCTACGGCCTCTCCGACCAAGGCTACTTCTTCTGCCTCAACGCCCAGACCGGCCAAGCGGCCTGGACGGACACCAACAAGTTGAGCAGCAATTTTGGCGCGATCCTCGACGCCGGCTCGGTCCTCCTGGCCCTGCCGGAGAAAACCGGACTGATTGCCTTCAAGCCCAGCGACAAGCAATACGAGGAACTGGCCAGGATCAAGCTTTCTGACACGCCGATTTACGCCCACCCCGTCGTCGCCGGCAAAAGGCTATTCGTCAAAGACCAGGACGCAGTCACACTGTGGATGTTTGAGTGAGGGCTGACGGGTGACGAGCGACGGGTAGCGGGAGCACAGGAGCGGAGGAGCAAAGGGGCGGAGGAGAAGTCCGTGGCAGTCTCTGTTCGTTTGTGTTAATACCGCCCTGGCGCCCTTTATCCGGTGAACTTGCGCCAATGGCAGCTCTTCAAGCACTGCGCGCTGGGCGGCGAAGTCGAGACGCCGCCAGTAGCGTTGATCATTGACAGCCCATGGCTGCCGGGCTACCTGGGCGTTTCGACTCTGGATTATCTCACGGTCCCTGAGGTCTGGCTGGAGGCCAACCTGGCCGTCGAGCGCGAATTCCCCGAGGTCATCTTCCTGCCGGGCTTCTGGGTGGAGTTCGGCATGTGCGCCGAGCCGAGCGCGTTTGGATGCGGGTTCAGTTTTCACCCCAATCAACCGCCTGACGTTCACCCCCGGCTCAACGGCGTCCAAGAAGTCGAGCGCCTCCGCCCGCCCAACCCGCAAAGCGACGGCTTGTTGCCGGTCATCCTCAACTGCTACCGCCGCCTCGAACCGCGGGTCAACGCCGCCGGCCGGCTCATCAAAGTCGTCGCCGCGCGCGGGCCTTTGGTAGTGGCGGCGCACGTGGTGGGCGTGATGAACTTCCTGCTGGGCCTGAAGCGCAACCCGGCCGCGACCCACCGCCTGCTCCAGCTCACCGCCACCCTCGCCCGCCAGTGGCTTCAAGCTCAGGCCGCCGCGCTCAAGGAGGTTGAAGCCGTCCTCGTGCTCGACGATGTCGCCGGCTTCCTCTCGCCCAAGGATTACCTCGAATTCGCGCACCCATACCTCAAGCAGGTCTTCGCGGCCTTCCCGGGCGCGGTGAAGATGTTCCACGACGACACCAACAACGTGGTTCCGTTCCCACACCTGGCTGAGCTTGGCATCCACGTTTTCAACTTCACCCACCTCCAACCCCTGGCCAAGGTGCGCCAGTTGGTGGGCCCGGACATTTGTTTGCTGGGCAACGTGCCGCCGCTGGATGTGCTGGCGCGCGGCACCCCGGCCCAGGTGCGCCGCGCCGCTCAAGCCTGCCTCAAAGCCCACCCCGCCCGGCGCGGCCTGATCCTCTCCGCCGGTGGCGGGACTTCCCCAGGCACCCCCGCCGCCAACATCCGCGCCCTGGCCAGGGCAACCAGAAGGACACGAGTTAAAAAGGGGCTGTGGGGTCCAAACATGCCCGCAACGAGAGACTGAACATCGAACAGCGAGAATCGTCCTCGTTCTCGTCCTCGATTCTCATTCCTTGCCTGCTGGCGGCGCGGGGAGCCGCTACCTGAGCAGCTCTCCGGCCCAAAGCGCCTCCACAAACGCCCGCAACGGCAGCGCCTCCACCTGGCCAAACTGGTCTGCAAGCGCCTGCGGTTCCGTCGTCCCCGCCACTATGAGCCGCCGCCTCACCGCCCCATCCTCGGCCAGCGCAGTCAGTCCGCGCAGGTCCGCCGGGTAGAGGCGCGCGCTGGCCTTGACTTCCAGTGCCAATTGCTTGTCATTGACAACGAAGGCCACTTCCTGGCCGGTGCTCGTCCGCCAGAAGGTCAGCTCCAAGTGCGGGGCCCGGTAGGCCTGGTAGGCCAGCAACTCTTGCCATACCAACTGCTCGAAGCTCTTGCCAAACTCCGGCGTGCCCGCCTTGGGCGCCCGGCGGGCCAAGTAGTTCATCACCCCAACATCGAACAAGTAGAACTTCTCGGTGAGGATCAGGCGCCGGTTTTGGCTCTTGCGCCAGGGCCCCAGGCGCCGCCCCAGCAGAGTGTCTTCCAGAATCTCAAAGTAACCGCGCACTACTTTTGCCGACACCCCCGCCTCTCGCGCCACGTTGGCATAGTTCAATAGCTCTGCTGAAGTCAACGCCGCGACGCGCAGGAATTCGCTGAAGGCAGGCAGATTGCGCACCTGCGCCTCGGCGGCGATCTCCTCCCGGAGATAATCAGCAACATAGGCCCGCATATCCTCCTCGGCCGCCGATGAGAGGTAGTGTGGCGGCAACAAACCGCTCGCGAAACACCGTTCCAGGTCGAACACAGGCAGCCCTGGTGGCGCCGGCTCGGCCCACAATTCTCCCAGGCAGAACGGACGCAGCTCCCGCCGCCATGCCCGCCCCGCCAGCAGGTTGGCGTGGCTGCGCCGGAGTTTGCGCGCGCTGGAGCTCGTGAGCACAAACTGCAGCCCGCGGTTCTCGATGAGCCAATGTACCTCGTCAAGCAACGCCGGCACCCGCTGGACCTCGTCAATCACGACCGTCTCCTGGCCCCGGCGCCACGCGGCGCTTTGGGCACGTTCGCGCAACAGCGCCGGGCGCGCTGCGTACTCGGCGAAGACGTCGCTCTTGAGCAAATCCAGCAAAGGCGCCGCGCTCAGGTGTCTTTGCAGCCAGCAACTCTTGCCGGTCTGCCGCGGCCCCCAGAGCCACACCGACCGGTTTGCGGGCAAGGTCAAGAATCGTTCGATAAACATACCGTGCACCGCATTTTATCCGGTTATGGCGCCCCTGCAAGCACTATTATGTCCGCGCGTGGCCGACGAAATCCTCGAAAAAAAGGTTGCGCCCGCTTGACCCAACTCCTATTCTACCGCCACTTGGAGTGAGGCACGAACAGAACTGTGTCCATAAAGAGGTTGCTTGATCTATTGTCGCTGGCCGGGCGCGCGCGGCTGCTGCTCCTGGCTGGCGGATGGAACCGGGCAAGTATTACTCGAAAGGAGTCATTACGAACAATCAACTGAACACGCGCATTACCATGAAAACTCGATTACTTGGTATTAGTGTCGTCGCTCTCGCCGCGGTATGCCTTTATTCAGCCGTGGCGCAGAACGTCACTGGCAAGCCGGAAGACAATAACTTGACACCCAGGACAGACACCTT
>Ga0315268_10003913_pt1 | contig 16289 bp, 16 predicted proteins | sample C1_top_MG_FD_204535 | JGI IMG/M metagenome (GOLD analysis project Ga0315268, IMG submission 204535) | Sediment microbial communities from Yellowstone Lake, YNP, Wyoming, USA - C1_top | ecosystem: Environmental > Aquatic > Freshwater > Lake > Sediment | place: USA: Wyoming | collected 2017-08-01
TCCTTCGCGATTTTACCCCTTTGAGCAGTGTCCTTCGGCGGGAAGTATGTGAGGTAGTAGTATATCCGTTTTGTGCCTTGCCGAGCTATGGCTTCGCCGGGGCTGGAATCATCCATCTCAACCCTATCACCTCGAATTGGGGTTGGGCTCTCAAGAAGTTGGTTAAGGCAGCCCTCCTGATTTATAAATTATCCTGTTTTCCTCATAAGCCCGGTTCGAGGGAACTGAATAAAGCTTGTCGCAGCTACCCTTTGATGACTGCGACTTCTTATCGGGTAAGGCTGTCTCTCTGCTCTGGAAAAAAATCGGCGAAACTAACAGGTTAGGAATGGGCTTATTTCCCAGAAGTAGGCTTGGGGAACACTTAGAATGGAGATTCTGTAGAGAAAGGAGTATATATATTGAAAGGGAACCTTGACGTGGGAGGAGAGGTGATGGTTTAACTGCTGCTGGTCTGTATGGAATTGATGGAGTTTTCACCTTTATAAATAAATTATGAATATCCAATACCAAGAAGAGATGAAGGAACGCTCGTTAAGTGAATATTAAATAATGTGGTTTAGGTTTCCTTTGGGCTACCAAACTTCAGACTTTTCCAACCGTTCCCCTCACACTTACTCCCGAGCATAGATCACTTAGACTTCCTTGCCCTTCGGCCTCACAGGACGCTCAAGTATGATATGCTTAACCTTAGTCCCATGTTTCGTCCGCAGAGTGGGCTAAGGGCTGGAAGGCTCTCAACATCAGGCGGCGAACAGGTGAACTGGAACATGCAACTCAAGCAATATGTCATTTAGTTCTTTTCAGAAAAGTTCATATCAGAAATCGAGGTCGTAGCCCAGATAATGACTTATAGTTCTCGATAAGAGATACTACTTCTTCGAATTCCTCCTTTCTTAGTTCAGGCATAGGCTCCGAGAATTATAGCAACTGTGCCAAATATCTCGGGCATAATAAACAAACCGAGAATAGCGCTGATGATTCCCAGAGTAGCATATCTTCCTGTCACATCTCCCGTTGGCGTATATGGTGGAGCCCACGAGGGTGTTGTCGAATGAGTCGATTGAGGCTCTTTCGCAACGAGTTGCCGACCAACGGGTTGCTGCTGTTATTGTAACCCTATTCGCGCTCCACAGTTACTGCGTGCAGAAAGTGGAATCTTCGGTAAATAATGCTCCGCAGTTTGGACAATGACGAGGCAAAGGCATGGTTTAGCCTATCCTCAATTTTATATTTGACTGATTCTAGTACAGTGCTTGTAGCGCCCGTAGGCGCTTGACGATGTTCGGGTGTGTTGAAAAGATCTCGGCGAATGAGTCGAAGGTGGAGACCTTTCTTGAGAGAACCCTCTGAACAAGTTCCTGGTCGCTTCCTCCCCTCACAGTCACGACCTCAGCAGCGTCCTTCTCTGCAGTATCGGGGTCAGCTATGAACAATGCCTTGAAGTTACTGTAAGCCCTAACGTTGTTTCGCCTACCCATTTGTCCCGTGTAGGTCACTATTTTGGCCAATGCCTCTGAAAGTTTACGCGCCCCATCGTCGACGACTCGTGCGCTGTGTCTGTCCGCGTAGTACTCGCGGAGCCTGCTCAACTGGAGGGAAAGGAGAGTTAACACGAAGTAGAGACATATGCTCACCGATCCCAGCAGAGCTGCGCCGGAGTTATTCTTTCTATTATTCCCATAGCTAGCAGAGTAAGATAGTGAGTAACCGATATAGTACAGAAGGGCAGGCAGGATCGAGACGAACATCATCACCTGTACGTCGCTGTGCTTGACATGGCCGAGTTCATGACCAACAACGGCCTCGACTTCCTCGGGTTCAAGCGTTCTAAGCAGGCCATCCGTTACAGCAATCCGCGTTCCAGCTATTGGCGAGCCGTAGGCGAAGGCGTTGGGAATAGGAATATTACTGATCATGACCCTTGGCACGCTGATCCCTGATCTCTGACTGACTCGCTCAACGATGTCATACAGTTCAGGTCTTTCGCGTCTGGAAACTTCTTTTACCCTATACATGGCGTCCACTATGTAAGGTGCAATCAGCCACTGGACTAGGTTGAAACCGGCAACGAATATGGCCAGTGTTGAGAAGCTGAAGGCGTCTAGAAGAGAAAGCGCCGCCGCGAAGAATAGCGTGGATAGGCCTATGATTATTGTTAGAGTGGTTAGCATGGAAAACCTTAATCCCGTCGCACTCATACGCATTCACTACCAGTGTACTTAGAGTCGTATTTCAGAGTGATATAAAAGAGTTTTTCAGAATTAGACCAAGTTCTATCCCCCAAACCCATACCGACTAACTGATGTCCACATTCATTCTGCACTCTCTCCTCAATTAGATACTTTAGTTATCTATTGACTTGTTGAATGGTTTGGATTTCGGCGCTCTTCTTGTAATCAGTTCTTCTGTTAGCCTTTACGCGTCTGTTTACCTTTAAAAATAAGAACGTTTACCAAACAGTTGTACTGTAGATGGGTCTAGCTAGAAGCGGCCATAACGCATCGCGTCTTGGATGTCTCCCCACCGCCTGCTGAGCGCCCAGACCAGCCAAGCTATGGTGTTGACGGGGAGAATGTCTAGGTACGGAACCAGATCCAGGGCTGAGATGAGACCAAACCACCCGAACAAGTAGAGGGATATGACGAGGGCTACCACATCGTAGATGTCTCCGACGAAGGGCGTCAGGAGGATGGGGATGACGTACTCAACCCCATCCAGGGTCAGGCACACTATGAGCCTGATGAACTCTCCGTAGGAGATGTACTCGAATATCGATGATGCTTGAATTAGGAGAGCAGGCAACGGAACCGCTTATCCAAGCTCTTCTGAAGGACGAAACAGACCAAGCCATTGCAGTGGAGCTTTTAGTAAGGATCGGTAAGCCTGCAGTGGAACCACTCATTCAGGCTTTAGAACGAAAGGATTGGGCTATGCGACAGGGTGCAGCAGAAGCTCTAGGAAAAATAGGAGACATCAGGGCAATAGAACCCTTAATCAAATCTCTAAAGATGTGGACCCCCGAAAGTCCTTGGCAACTCCCTATTGTTAACACTGAGGCTCATGCTAGGATATCATGGGCCCTTAGCAGGTTTGGTGAGTCTGCTGTAGAACCTCTCATTCAGGCTTTGAAGGATAATGATCATGAGGTTCGAGAGAAAGCAGCATACGCTCTTGGAGAGATAGGAGATGAAAGAGCGGTAGAACATTTAACAGGACTCTTGAAAGACGTATATGTTCAGAAAGCTGCTGAGGAATCTTTAAAGAAAATTAAAGCTAGGCGAAGTTGAAAATGTAAATGACCAATAGTTCGCGCCAGAGACTGGCTTCTAAGCAACTCTATAGCCACAGGCATAGAGAACGTCCCCATCTTCATCCACGCAGATGACGCAGAAGAAGAACTAAAATTCTTGGTCAACCACACCTAATGGGAAGGAGGCGTCAGCAAATTTAAAGGCGATCGCACGCAATGATGGATAGTTTCTGACCTAGGGCGGCGAAGACTTCAAGCATGCCTTGGTCTTCTCCAAAGCCTCATACAAGGCTACCTTAATGGGAGGCACAAGCTCGCGCGCAAAAGCTTTAGTGAGAGAATCTATTGATCTCGCATCTCCTATTCTTCCAAGAGCCAAGGCCGTCTCCTTTCGAACAATCCAATTTTCATGATGCAGGGCCATGATTAACCCCTCAACATCCCGTTTCTCCTCCATTTTTTCGATTTTTCTTTTTTCGAACTTCATTAAAGCCTCAAACGCTTCTTGCTTAACGACCGAATCTTCGTCTTCATTTAAAGCTTGATTGAGTGGTTCTACAGCCCTTATGTCTCCTATCTCTCCAAGAGCCCGTGCTGCCCCCCTTCGAATATAGCTGTCTTCATCCTTCAGTGTTTGAATAAGTTGTTCAACCATTTTTTCTCCCGACTTAGCCAATTCGTCCCAATTTTGATGCGCGATTAGGTAATGCGCTTTCTCTGCATCGTTCCTAGGCTTCCAGCCTAATCTGTCGAGGGACCGAGCTGTACTCATCCGAATGCCGCTGCTTTTATGTATCAAGAATTCTATCAGCCCCTCAACGTCTCTCTTCTTCTCCATCAAGTTAACTTTCGCTTCTTCGACGAGAACTGGAAACTTTCCAGATGCTGCTATTGCCTTCTCCGCCTCTTCGCCTCCAATCTTGGTTAGCGCTGTGGCAGCTTCACGTTGTACTGACTTTTCGTCGTCTTCCAAGGCTTCGCCGAGCGGTTTGATGGCCCTTGCATCGCCGATCATATCCAGTGTATATGCAGCACCGACCCGGACCGATGCTTTAGGGTCTCTTAGGGCTTGGATTAGTGGTTCAATAGCTTTGACGTCGCCAATCTTCACCAGTGCTTCCACAAAAAGTAGATCGAAGATCGACTTCGATATACCGAACAATTTCAGGGCTTTCAGAAAACAATTTTGTCGAGATCACCGGTGCCAACAATGAGATTGCTGCATCAGCTCTTGCAAATGCGAGCGGAATTGCGACCATTGATATCAGTTCAGCAAGTATCAGGCCTCCATACCATAAGATGCTCATTTGGACAACCAACGCAAAAACTACTCTGCTCTACGAGAACACAGTTGGAACACCATGGGCGAATGACATCTGGGGAGGAGACTCCTATGTCTATGAGGCGGGAACTGATCCAGACGGAGCAGTAGCTTTTGTATCATCATCAACAAGAACCGATTCTGTTGCCTCCCATACAGGAATAACCTTACATGATACTCCTTCCTGGACTGATTTCGCTAAAAACTGGACACCAGCAAGGCTCTTTCTCGATTCATTTCGTGACCAGACTCTCAAATACGATGACAAATACGGTGTATTGACAGCGCCATGCCCCTACAAGATTGAAGGAGTGACGAGGAACTCATCTGGAGTAGCTCTTGGAGGATGCACGGTGATCCTTGTCAAAACCCAATCAGATGGGAAACCCTGCATGGAGATGCTCCAGATGACTACGAGCGACGTGGATGGCAACTACCAGTTCTTTGTGCGTGACAATGTCACGGAGTACTCAATTATCGCCTGGAAAGCTGGCGTCTCCAACGTTTTTGGGAGAACGGACAAGAATATCAAAGGTGTGACAGTATGAGTGCCACCGATATTTACCTGCGAGATGGATACGCCACACCCAGTGATCCACTACTCTACTATCAGGGTGAGATATCAGGGCTCATCTCAATCTATGATACCATTGTCCTTACAGATCTCTCTAGGCTTGTCAGCCCCGTATTTGTCGCTGATTCCCTTAGACTCAGTGACACTGTTCTCAGACCCTTGTTTGGAGGGGAAATCGAGTTTCTGAGTTACCTCTGGGGATGGGTCCACAACTATATCGAACCTCCATCTCTTCCAATCAGCGAGTCCTCGCCAATCAAACAGGACCCCTATGACCGGATTCTCGCAGATTTCTATACATGGTTCTGGATCATCGAGTTAATTCCCATCATGGATCTCATCATCAAAGAAGCAGGAATTCGAGAAGAGAGCATCGTAATTGATGTGCCCATCGATGCAGAACTCAATAAGCCCCAATATCTTGGGAGCGAGGAGGATCTGGTAATTCTAAAGACGCGTGGCATCTATGATTCTATTCGCGTGTTGGATAAACTGAATACAAGAGAATACATCCTAATTGAGATCAAGTGTAATGGTGTCACATGGTGGAAGGGACGAGTGCGATTCATTAATTGGGGAGGCTATCCTCAGATCGCACCGGATAATGTGGTTCATTTAGAAGGTGTTGCTCGAGGAATCGAGGACACCAGCAATCGACAATATATTGGAATCTTTGGTGACCCACCGGATCAGGATAGGTATTTCCTCATTTTAAAGAAGGGACATAGTTGGAATTGGATCACTTCGTTGGCAGAGGATAGTGAATCAGTGGAATGAGTCTTTTAATCGACCAAGCTGTTGAACCAGCGAATTGTTCAGCCACGCCTTCTTCGGGTGGCAGTTTAGCAGCTTCTACGACCTACTATTACCGAGTAGCTATTGTCACTGAGAAAGGTGAAACCTGCGCCTGCGATGCCTTCAGTGGCACAACCACGGATGTAAAGAAAACTCTTGATCTGGCATGGGATGCTGTCGCAGGGGTGAAAGCGACTGGAGGCTACAAGATCTATCGAAACACTAGTGATTCATGGTCTAGCAGCAACCTCCTCATCAAAACCGTGGACACAAACAGTTGGACGGATGATGGGACGGAAACACTTACAGATGATCAGCCTATGACGTTGACCTTGGAGAAGGTGATGGCACTCCCAGTTGGAGAAAATTCGATCATCCCTGATGTCCCTACAATTGGGACGGAGGGAGGGGAACCAACCTATCTTGGTAGTCATAGTCAACGGATTCGTTTGGAGGGCTTCTTCTTTGGGTCAACAGCGAAGACAAAACTCGACCAACTGAGAGCTATCAGAGTTGGTGGAATTGCTTGCCGGATGACGTTTACCGTATTCAGTGAGGTGTGGGTGCAGAGCAACTATTTGATTGCGAATCTCAGTTGGTGGCCTGAGCCTTCTACCCCCGATCATATTGACACTGCAGTCTTGAAATTCATCCTTGAGCTGATTGAGTCGACATAGATCACTAACTACTATGTCCTCAGTAGATGGTGTAAGAGCTTTCGAACAATCTCTCCCTGCGGATTCTCCACCAAGTCCTTTGGTGTTCCTATCTGAATAATGGCTCCTGCATACATCACTGCAATCCTATCCCCAAGTTCAAGAGCGTCTTCAGGATCATGCATAACACAGATGGTGGTCACACCTGTCCTCCGTATCGTCTCCTTCAGATTCGCTTTCACCTCAGCTTTCGTCGCCTCATCGATGTTGCTCAAGGGCTCATCAAGCAGCAATAAGCACGGATCAATCGCTAAGGCTCGTGCAAGCGCAACGCGTTGCTTCTGGCCTCCACTTAACTCATTCGACTTCCGCTGCTCTAAGCCCTCCAAACCTACAAGGGACAGTCTCGCTTTCACTCTCGAGTCAATCTCACTTCGCCCAAAGCCTTTCGCTCTCAGCCCAAAGGCTATGTTCTCATAGGTTGTAAGGTGGGGGAACAGCCCAAAATCCTGCGGTGCATACCCTAGATTTCTCTGACTAATGCGGAGATCATCAATATCCTCACCATCAAGGTAGACATGGCCTTCATCTGCCTGTAGAACGCCGAGAATAGTAAGGAGAAGCGTAGTCTTGCCACAACCACTCGGACCCATTACCACAAGGAACTCACTCGGGCTAACCGTTAAACTGACCTTGTCAAGAGCCTTCGTCTTTCCATAGCTCTTACTCAGATTTTCCACTCGAAGCTCACTCATCATCGTCGCCCCGCAACCCACTTGAACAACGTCAGTGCAGCTATCGACAGCATCGCAGCAATCAACGAGGCCGCTAAAGCAACTTCAGGCGCTGACTGCGATGTTAAATAGACGACTGCTGGAAAGATCTCAGTCTTCCAAGAAATGGCACCTGCAAAGATTAAGGTGGCCGCTACTTCACCCATCGCTCTCGCCCACGTTAATGAAAACCCACCCACTAAATCAATAGTCGAGAGGGGAAGAAGAACCCAGAGAAGAATATGTCGCGTCCTGCCGCCCAAAGACTCAGCAATGACATCTAGTCCTGATCGATGAATCTCTCTAAACCGTCTCAGCACAAAGCTGAGAGCAAACGGTGCTGAGACATAGAGCTTCGCGATAATGACCGCAGGATACGTATACGCGATGTTGATGGGGGAGCCTGGACCAAGCATTAGAAGGTAGACAAGCCCAACCGTAGCGGGAGGAAAGGTTTGAGGAAACTCGATGAGCAGCGTTTCCATCAGCTGTTTCCCCTTGAAGTTGTTGTAGGTGAGAACATAGGCGGTGGGAATAGCCAAGGTTATCGCTAGCGCCCCTACGATAAAGGCTGAGGAGACGCTGATCCATAAGGCCCCTAGAATCCTGTTGTCTAAAAGGGCGTTCGCCACCGCGCTCCACGAGTTCCCAACCGCCACATACAGGTAAAAGAGGGAGACCAGCATGAAGAGGATGAAGGCACCTGCCATCAGCCTTAAACCAAGGTTAAACCGATCCAGTGACTCCCTCGCTAGAGCTACATGTTTTTGACTAGTTTCTGCTTGCATAGAAAATGCCCTATTTTCTCCTGTTGATCAGAGCTGCCGGTATCTTATCCTGATCGTTTGCTATACTGGGGATGATGGGTGTCATGCCCATAGCCTTCATCATCGATATCCCTTCATCGCTAAGGAGGAAAGCCACCCATTCAGTGGCAAGAGCTTGGTGTGCATAGTTTTTTGGGATTGTTAATCCAAACAGTATGGGTTCTCCAGTCACGGTCATCACTTCGCCAGGCTTACTGCCTTTCAACTCGACTTTCGCTTGAGCATAGTCATTTTCACGCTGTTTACTTGACAGATTAATCTCCTCGGGTAACGTAACATATTTCCGGTTATTCTGTACAGCAGAGGCTTTATACCCAAAGGTGTAATCTAAATCTCCTGCCCTTACGTTTCCACCCATGATAATATCACCTTTTGCATTGAGCAGCTTCTGATAGAGCCCAGGAACATTGTAATACTTCTCGGCAAGCTGCCACACCATTAGAGTTCTGTAGCCGCCTGGATCCTGATCAGGATCATGTCGACCAAACGTTACATCCTCTCTTTGCAGTATGTTATACCAGTTGCTGGCATTTATTTGGTCTTGATACTTTGATTTCTCGGTGTAGATAAGCACGATTTGTTCAGAGGCAAAAACAACGTACCAGTCAGCATAGTTAGGAAACATCAGTTGTGGAATAAGCTTATAATCAGCAGACGCCACGACACCGCATTCCATATGCTGTTCTGTGATTTTGCGAATAGCCGTAACACTGCCAGCTGGCTCAGAGACTATTTCGACACTAGGATGAAGCTTCTTAAACTCCGTATTGACGCGGGCGAATGTGCCAGTAAGGCTACCGGCGTGAAAGATAGGTAGTTTTCCAGATAGCTCTTTGGTTGATCGTGTTGAGGTCTCAATCATTTTCTTCGAAAAAGAATCTACCATACTAATTACTCCTGAAAAAATGTCTTTTCTTCTCTTATCTGGTCTAGATATAACATTTTTGATACGTTCGCTCGTGCTAGTAGTAGAAGTCATCTGTCCATAACAAATCGTTTTATCGATACCCCAGAAATTGAGGTCTATAAATGACTTACAAAATGTTTCCTTGTCTTCAACTCAGGATCCAGGCATATAAGATAAGAAACATGGAGAGTAAAATTATGCTTCTTAAGAACACTAAGTATTTGACCCAGTTTCGTAGTCTTTTTGCGTTGTGAATAAGGGTTAACAGATCTGCCAACTCATTGATGAGAATTTTTGAAACTCGTCTGGCTAAAGGCGAGCTGTTCTCTATAAACGAGATGCCGATATCCGCGACCTTAAGAGCGACAGTGTCGTTCGGTCCATCACCAACCATAGCCACAATATTATGTCTTTGTTGCAAGAGCATAATTAGAACTCCCTTCTGGGAAGGTAATAACCGTGCAAAGACTGAAACATACTCCGACTGCCGTACCACTTCTGACAAGTCCATCTGCGCTATACTCTTTCCAGATAAACAATACCCTGATTGATTGTCGATCCCTAGTTCTCGGCTAATTTTCAGGGCGGTTTCAGGTCGACCATAAGGGCTCTCTTCACTCTGCGCAAGAAGTGTCCGAAGTGCCAGTCCAAACTCCAACTCAGGTACACGGAGGTTCTTATGGCGATGCTGAGGAGTGGGATGGATCCTACGCCGGAGGCTGTTGTGATGAATGTGGCGTATGATCGGCTGGCCGACGCCTACGTTGCCGCTTACATGGTGTTTAAGAGCATTCTGGACTTTACTGCGAGGATCTTTGGTTGGGAGCGATTCCACATCGAGGATCCTCAGCTACGCAACTACCTTGACAGCTATCATCTTGGCAGGTTCGCTGGAGAGTCGAAGACTCCTCGGGAGGAGAAGGAGATCCTTCAGTTCTTGGCGAGGGGCTGCATGGCCGGGGCTGAGCTGGAGGGCGCTGAGAGGCTTATACGGCTTGGAATAGAGGTGGTGAAGTACGGATACCTCTACGAGGTCCTAGGATTGACCGGTGCACAGCCGTTCTACGAGAGCTCTCTCCTAGAGTACAGCAAGATCTACAACAAGATGAGTGAGACGATCCGCACGTCCTATTTGGAGATGTACGCCGTAGCCGGAACAGGTAAGCAGACCATTACGATCGGGGAGACTCAGGGAGGCTATTATGCACCGTGCTTCATCATGCCGCGTGGCTGCTGGGAGAGCGGCAGCATCAGCAGGGATATTGTGCTGGAGCCTGTGTACAGGCTTCCAGTGTTTCCCAAGGCTGACTTCGGCGCCCTTCAAACTGTATTTGCCAGGCTGGGAAGTGGGAAAACGTTTCTGTTAAGCGCCATCACCTGCTACAGCATCATCTCGAAGCATGAGGTGGTGTTCTGTCCGTTGAACGATAAGAGTAACAGCTTCAGCCTGGCGGGGATTCCGATGTTTCCGTACAGTGGACGGACTAAGGATCTTTTGGCCACTCTTGAGGTTCTTGGCGTGGAGCCGCAGGGTGTGCCCACGATCACGTTAACCGTGCTGAGGAAGGACGAAAAGATTCGTGATGTGGATCAGCATCCGCCCACCATATTCGATCGCGTCGTAGAGGTGGAGAACCCGAAGAACTTCGAGCTTGACTTTCGCCAAGTGATGAGGGAGCTGAAGGAGGTCGCCGAGCCCTATGGGCACAGCAGGTCTGTCGGCATCGTGTGTGTGAGGAATATGGATCGCTTCGACATGAATGCGAACGTGAACATAGACGTGCAGGTGGCCTCGAACCTCATAGGCCAGTTTGACAGGTGGAGGAAGGGAAATGTCTCCCACCCTGCGCGTGCGGTTATCGACGAGATCTCGTATCTGGCTGCCTCTCAGCTGATGCTGTACGCCGGGGACGCGGCGCGTGCAGGCGCTACCGTGAGTGACTTCATCAAGGAGAGTAGGCGGAACAATCTCTCAGTGGATTTTGCCACTCAGAGGCCGCTGGAGATCCTTCCTGAAATTAGGGACGCTGCGACGAACGTGTTCTTCCGGGATCTGCCGATGAGTAAGGATAAGGCTAGGAGCTCGATTGACTTCCTCCTCGACAGCCTACAACTGGCCGATCCAAGCATCAGGGATGTGATTGCCGGCATAAACAACCGTGGCCTGCTGGGTATGGGTTTCTGGTTCTGGTACCATCAGCCATCGAAGAAGATTGAGGTCATCAAGCCAGCGCCTCCAACATTTCTCCTTCAAGACCCGGACTTGACGCCGAGGCAGCTTATCCGACTCTACGAAAAGGAGACTGGACAGAAGATTTTCCTTGAAGACTGGAGCGCGGTTAAGCACCTAGAATCGTCCAAGTTGGATCCGAGCTCAAAGGAGTGGGTTTAAGGATGGAAGCCTCTAATCGACGAAGGGATAAGATCGAGGTGGTCTTGGCCATTATGGAGATAATACACAGTGGAGGAAGTAAGCCAACTCAGATTATGTACCACTGTAACCTCTCTTGGCGGCCTCTCAGCTCTTACCTAGAGAAGATGGAAAAGCTTGGGCTTGTAACACTCACAGTTATAGAACACCATCTGCCACAGAGCAGAAAGCACCACTTTAAGAGACGCTACTCGATCACTCCGAAGGGTCTAGGATTCCTTCAATCATGCAGAGTAATCTACAACTCCGTCTACGAGATTTACGCTAAAGAACCCCAACACAAGGAAAACGTAGATGCATGTCAGATGGTTAGAACATCCGAGCTAGTTGACGCGTGAAGAGAAATGCCTCTTCTATCTTTCTACTACATCTCTGAGAGAGAGCATCCATGGCTTCTCTCGGTCGACCACATTCCGACAGATTGGCTTGAACTGAAGCATCTCCTCGCAGAAGTTATGACGAAGCTGAAACGAGAACGTGGGGTTACCGAAGGTATCATCATTCTGTACCGTCACCTTCCTGGACGTGCAGTGCCGATGTTAAACAGGCCCTACAGTGCAAGCCTTATTCCATATAAAAGGGAGTTTGAGGCGGCCTTCAAGGTGAGTTTCAACCCGACTACTTGTAAACTTGATATCGCCGAGGCCAACTTCAACTACACCTTGTTTCACATACGAGAAGATTTCTGGTGGATGGAGAGAGGAATTCGATGGAGGATTCCCTCAGTGATTCCCAGGGAGCAGCTGAACGCCTTCGGCAAGTCTAGGAGCCTCCTCATGGAGCCTTCGGGTCTCAGGTATGTCGACTACTCCAGAACGCCTAAAGGTCTGTACTCTTTCGGCAAGGAGGGGCAGACGGGTCTATACAATGAGCCTCGTGAGGGGATTTACACTCAAATGGAGAAGCGGCTGTCCCTACGTCAGGGTACGCAGTGGAAAACTACTTGATTCGCCGAGATAATGATAGTTATCCGAATATTTCTCTGTTGATATCTACTAGACCTAGCCTGGATTCTCGGATTAATATTCATAACAATCGATGATGGCACTATGATACAAATCTTAACTAATATATTCTGTATGGCGCGCGAGGTAGCACGAATAGAAAATTATCCGAGCCCTATGGAGTCCGCGAAGTTCAAGACGAGGTTGGTAGCGGGGAGGTGGCCATCGTCCAGACGTAAAGATAGAATTTTATTTTGGTAGTAAAGCTCTCAGCAATTTTTCAACTTCCAGAGTAGCAACTCCAGTTACCCGGTCTGCAGCTCCATAGTACATGAATATTTTGTCCCCTATCGCAACTGCGCCGCAGGGGAAGACCACGTTATTTACTATGCCTATTTTTTCATACGTTTCTTCAGGTTCAAAGATTGGCTCATCGGTTCTCGCGATCACTTCAAGAGGGGTTTTGGGGTCTAGCAGTATTGCCCCGACTCGGTAGGTCGCTTCTTCGTCCACGCCATGATAAAGCAGAATCCATCCATCCCTGGTTTTGATGGGAGGCGCGGCTATTCCGACCTTTACACTGTCCCAACATCCTTTTCTTGGTGTGATCCATCGATACTCGCCAATCCATGTTTTGCCATCAAACTCTAAACTTGGAGTTAGGGCAGAATCTATGTCATTGCCAATTCGGTGGATGATGAGATATTTTTCTTCGCCTGTTCCAGGGTCTATAACTTTTTCTGGAAAAACGCAGGCATCCTTATCATCCAATCCAGGTGGAGAGATTAGTATTGGTTTCGCCCAATTCCACTTCCTGTCTAAGAAATCATCAACCCATATCCATGTCAATGCGACCCTTGGCGGGTTTTTTGCATCAAAAGCAGTATAACACATGTACACCTTGTCTCCAATTACAGTCAATCTTGGATCTTCACAGCCCGAATTTCCCGGCTGCTGTTTTCGCTCAAAATCTTCACGAGGCAGATAAATTGGCTCTGGGTGGCGATAATCTATATGAATTCCATCCTTGCTGTATGCGTAACCCAAAACAGACGTGTCGTCTTGGGACATGGCTCTGTAAACGATGTGAACTCTGCCATCAAGGTAAATTGCTCCAGGATTAAAAGTTGCTTTCGACTCCCAGGAAAGCCCAGGCGTTATGATCGGATTTTCCTTCGCCCTCAGAAACTTGGGCGTTTCAATTTCTCGTGTAAGTTTTCCCAGTAGCATGTCCACATCAACGAAAGCGACGCAGCATACAAGATCGGCGGCACCATAATACAGGTAAATGCTATTCTTAACCGTCAAGGCTCCTGAGGGGAAAACCACATTCGACACGTTACCTATTTTTTCATAGTATTCCTCGGGAACAAGCAAAGGGTATTGGGTTCGAGCGAGAATTTTGAAGGGGTCGTTTAAATCTAAAAGAACAGCCTCCACAGTAAACAACTTGTCTGCCGTGAAATAGTTGCGAATGTAAGAGTAAAACAGCAACCACCCATATTCTGTTTTAATTGGTGGAGCCCCAACTTCCAGATGGTCCACTGGACTGCGGAGAAGCGGTAAGGAATGTGTTTCGAAGGTTTTGTACCACTCCGCCCAATAGCCTCTATCCCATATCTCTTCCACGTTTTCAAAGGATGCGAGGCAGATGTGGGCAGGGGGTTTATCCGTATGTACGGTGAGTGCTGCCCATATCTTGTTTCCTATCCGATCTGGAAAGAGCGCCATGGCTTTTGAGTTAAAATGCGTCACCAGATGCTTCTCCTCAATTTTTTCGAGGTCTCTGGTTATGGCCACTCCAATTTTGATATCCTCGGATGTTGGCGGATAATTCGATAGTGCAGTGTAGAAGATGAAGTACCGGCTATCAAAATAGGTTACACGCGGGTCCTCGCAGCTGAACGCCTCCCACGTTTCTTCAGGAACCACGAGCAACCTTCGGTCATGAAAATCCAAACCGTCTTTGCTCACGGCAATACCAATGTTGGAGACTGGCATGAATGCTTGGGGAAGTGCACGGTAGTGAGGTAAGGAAAAAGCACGATAAATAAGATATATTTTATCGTCCTTTTTTATGGGGCAACCGTTGAAAGCGGCTTGAGCTTCCCAGGCATGAATGCTTTTTGGCTTGAGAACCGGGTTCTTATCAAAGCGCTCTACTAACATTTTCTTTCAACCTGGCGTTTCTTTCATAACGTTTCTTTCCTGTCAAATTCTCTAAAAATTCATCGAGGTTTGCATGAGCTACACAGACTCTGGTGTCTACCGCACCATAGTATATTAACAGCCTACCATCCTTGACCACGGCACCACACGTATAAACAATGTTTGGTTTTACACCGCCCCTAATATTCCACGGAGTTAAAATAGGCTCTTCCACCCTGAAAAGAATGGAGGCGGGATCAGCTATATCCAACAGCATTGCGCCAATACAATATCCACTCAAATTATCTTTGTGTAGAGCGTGATAAAACACGAGCCAGCCATAATCTGTTTTTATAGGAGGTGGCCCAACACCCTTAACCCAGCCTTCCCAACCCCCCTTCCACCCGCCACAGGGCTCGCCATTATAATAACTTTTTATGACGTTTCCACCTGTGAATTCTAAGTCATCAAAGTAGTTGATCAATATTATTGGAGAGATACTGTGCAAAAGGGCATATTTTCCCCCGATTTTCTCTGGAAATAAAGCCCAGTTTTTATGAGTCTCACCACGCGGAGAAATTATCCTACCTCTTAACTGATTCCATCTCTTATGTAAGAAATCTTCAACTTTTATTGAAGCCAAGGCAACACTTAAGCCGCCATCACAAACTGTGTACGTTACATAAACCGTATCTTCTATTCTTACAATTCTTGGATCCTCCACACCACCTAAACTTCCTCCAGAGATATAAGAATAGAAAGAGGGGTGCGTAACTTTATGCTCATAGACTGGGTCATTCAACCTTTCATCGAGATGGAAACCATCTTTACTATTGGCGTAGCCAAAACGTGAAATATAATCCCTTCCAACAGCACGATAAAGAAAGTAAACCTTATTCTCTATAACCACTGCACCAGTGTTAAAAGTTTGTAAACTCTCCCAGTCACGGTCTTTTTTCGGCTCAATTAAGGTTTCTTTTGACAGATTCCTTTCAGCTATCTCATTGATTTTTGGAAGCCCAATTCTTTCCTTGCCTTCCTCCGTTATGACGTAACCTTTTCCGGATATCTTAACTAGTCCTGCTCTTCTAAGATTGATAAGATTCATGTTCACGGAGCGAGCTTTCAAGCCCATTTTCTTGGCTATTTCTTGCGTAGTTACAGAATTCCCCGTCTCCCAAACTGTTTTCAAGATTTTTTCTTGTGCTTCGCTTAGCCTTTTCGTAACACACACCTCCTTTATTTTAATCAAGTATCCCTAACCAATTTCACATCATGTGTGCCCACATGAAACACACCTGTAGAATGTTACGCTTAATGCGCCTTCAGATCCAACAGATATGGTCACGCGCGCGATCTCGTCATCAAGTCTTATCTGTGCAGATAGCACATTAGAATCTCTGGCCATGGATGAAAACAACCCCAATTTATGGTTAAGCTTTAGAAAATAAAAAGTTTTTTGCAGGCACTCGATTAACAAAAGCGGGACATTGCCTAATTCATTCCTTCTTTCGGATAACTCTGCTTATCCGATATTTCTGCCATGAAAAACTTTTATGCCCTACCCCCTAGGACCACTAACTACGTACCCAGCATCCCTCAAAACCGCAGCCATCTCCTCCAAAGGAACACCCCCAAAGCGAATAGATCCTCTACCCCT
>Ga0315268_10003914_pt1 | contig 16284 bp, 22 predicted proteins | sample C1_top_MG_FD_204535 | JGI IMG/M metagenome (GOLD analysis project Ga0315268, IMG submission 204535) | Sediment microbial communities from Yellowstone Lake, YNP, Wyoming, USA - C1_top | ecosystem: Environmental > Aquatic > Freshwater > Lake > Sediment | place: USA: Wyoming | collected 2017-08-01
AGGCAGAGGCTGGGACGCAGGGCCTTGCCGCCGGCGGCCTCCGTGGGGCGGCCCTGGGCGTCCTCCCAGCCCAGGTGGTAGCGCATCATGCGGTAGAGGAGGGGCGGACGGCCTTCGGCCAGGGTATCGCGCAGGAAGGCGTCTAGGTCGGCGTGGTAGCGGGCGAGGATGGAGGGCGGCCCCACCCTAGTCGCCCACTAGCTGGACGACGACCTCCCGTTCGCGGCCGCGGTCCAGCTCCACCAGGAACAGGCGCTGCCACTGGCCCAGCACCAGGTCGCCCTGAGCGATGGGCACCGCCTCGCTGGCGCCCAGGAGAAGTTGCTGGCAGTGAGCGTGGCCGTTGGGGCCGCCCTCTCGGTGGGGGTCGAGGCTATGAGCGGAGTCGTTGTGGTTGTAGTAGGCCTGGGCGGGCGCGACTTTCTCCAGGAACTGCTCCATGTCCTGGATGAGCATCGGCTCGTTTTCGTTGATGCGAATGGCGGCGGTGGTGTGACGGGAGAAGACGATGGCGAAGCCGTTCTGCAGAGACGCCTCGCGGGCGATGGCGGCCACGCGTTCGGTGATGTCCACGAACTGGGGTCCTTTGTCAGTGCGAACCGTAATCGTACGGGTCACACACTTCATCGGCTGTTCTCCCTCTCCAGCCCGCGGGGCCAGACACAATCCATGGTATTTTGCCTCATCATCGCGCCGCTGTCGACCCTGGCGAAGAAACGAAGGCGCTAGCTGCCCCAACGGTAGATCGTGTCCGTGGTCGAGAAGTAGAGGGCGCCGTCCGGCCCCATCTTCACGTCCAGACTACAGGCCAGGCCTGTGTCCTCAATGCCGTCGATGTGATCGAACGACGGGGCCATCAGGACGTGCTCAAGCTTGCCGTTGTTCCAAGTGCAGCGGAACAGGTCGTTCTTGGGGACGGGTAGGGCGTCCCCGGTGTAGAACGTCATGCCCGTGGGCGTGACCGAGACGGGGCCGGCGGCCCAGATGGGGTCGATGTACTGGCTTTGGCCGGCGATGCCTTGCACTTCCGGCCAACCGTAGTTGCCGCCGGGCTGGATGATATCGAGTTCATCGAAGCCTGAGGGCCCCGTCTCGTCAATGAACAGGGCGCCGGTCACGGGGTGGAAGGCCAGCCCGAAGGAGTTGCGGATACCCAGGGCGTAGACGGGCGAGCCCGCGGAGGGGTTATCGTCGGGAATGGATCCGTCGGCATTGTAGCGGAGGATCTTGCCCGCCAGGCTCTTGGGATCCTGGGAGAGTTGGGATTCCTGGGTATCGCCGATGCTGACGTAGAGCTTGCCGTCGGGCCCGAAGGCGATGCGGCCCCCGTTGTGGCAGCAGAGCTTGCCGATGGGTAAATTGTCCAGGATCACCGTCATGTCCTGCCCCACGCCATCGACCTCGGTGAAGCGCACCAGGCGCTGGCGCAGGGGATCGCCGTTCTTATCGGGCTCGGAGTAGAAGACGTAGACATAGTGATTGGAGGCGAAATCAGGGTCCAGGGCCAAGCCCAGCAGCCCGTGCTCCGAATAGCCGGAAAGGTTCACGACCTTCAGGGAGGCGAAGGGCTTTTCCTGCAGGCGTCCGTTCTCCACAATGCGAACCCGGCCGGTGCGCAGCTCATTGTAGAAAAGGCGGCCGTCGGGGGCGAAGGCCAGAGCGACCGGGTTATCGGCGTTGGCCAGAAAGACCTCGGCCATGGCCATGGGGGTGGAGCTGGGCGTGGGCGAAGGGGTGGCCGTACCACTGACGGCTGTGCGGGTGGCGGTGGCCGTCCCAGTGGCGCTCGCCGTCGATGCTGGGCAAGGGGTGCAAGTAGGGCAGGGCGTGGCAGTGGGGCAGGACGGGTTGCCGTTACCGCCGCAGGCTGCGGCCAGCATCGTCATCGCCAAGCCAAGTACGACCAGCCACTGCTTCATGGCGCGCCCCCTCGCCTGATCCTTAAGGCGTCCAGAATAGATCGAGTATATCAGCTTTGCGCGTTCCTTTCTTGCCCTCGCCAATGTCACCAATGTGCTGGACGAGTACACAGCCTTCCCACTCCGCCCGCCCTGCGATATCATCCCCTGGCGAGGCACTGAATGGTCAACAGGCCCGCCGTCTACGTCACCCGTGAGCTCCCCGGCGACGCCGTCGAGCGGCTGCGACAGGCCGCCAGCGTGCGTGTCTGGACGGAGGAATTGCCGCCTCCCCGCGACGTGCTCCTGCGCGAGGCTGCCGTCGCTGATGGTCTCCTGACGCTCCTCACTGACCGCATAGACGCCGAGCTCATGGACACGGCGCCCCGCCTGCGGATCGTAAGCAACGTAGCGGTGGGGTACGACAACATTGACGTGGCAGAGGCCACGCGGCGGGCCATCCTGGTCACCAATACGCCGGGCATCCTCACCGAGACCACCGCCGACTTCGCCTTCGCCCTGCTCATGGCGGCTGCGCGCCGCGTGGTGGAGGCGGACCGCTACACCCACCAGGGGCGCTGGAAGACGTGGGGGCCGCAGGTCCTACTGGGACAGGATGTCCACGGCGCCTGCCTGGGGATCGTGGGCCTGGGCGGCGTGGGCCTGGAAGTGGCCAAGCGGGCCCGCGGCTTCGGCATGCGCATCCTGTACTGCGATCACCGCCGCCGGCTGCGCGAAGAGCGCCGCTACGGCCTCATCCACACCGATCTCGACCAGCTTCTGCGCGAGGCCGACTTCGTCAGCCTGCACGTGCCGCTTACTTCCGATACCCGCCACCTCATCGGCGAACGGGAGCTCTCCCTCATGAAGCCCACGGCAATCCTGGTGAATACCGCCCGTGGTCCGATAGTCGACCAGCAGGCCCTCTACCGCTTCCTGAAGGAAAGGCGCATCAGCGCCGCCGCCCTGGACGTGACAGAGGTAGAGCCCATCCCCATGGACGATCCCCTGCTGACCCTGGACAACGTCACCATTGCTCCCCACATCGCCAGCGCCAGCGTCGCCACCCGCACCCGAATGGCGTCGGTGGCGGCGGACAATCTGCTGGCCGCCCTCCGCGGCGAGGACCCGCCCAACTGCGCGAACCGGCAGGCCCTTCGCCGGTGGCGCGGGAAGTGGGCCTCTGGCACAGCTCCTAGACTTCCCTAGAGCCGTCCCAGCTGTTCCCGGCCTCGACCGCCACGGGCGGGCCACGCACGACTGCTTGACAGCCTCGGAAGTGGATGATATCGTTTTGCCGCTGCTGGGGGGCCTCTGCTCCAAGGGTTCTAAGTCCCCTGTGACGAGGCCCTCTATTGTTACGGCAGGGGGACATGCGCCAACCCGCACGCGCCGGCAATCTGTGGCTCGCCAAGACCCTGTGGGGTCTGGGGGCGGTGCAGTTTGGCGACTTCACCCTGGGCCGCAGCACATTCCACTCGCCTATCTACATCAACCTGCGCCTGCTCATCAGCAAGCCGCGCGCCCTCCGGCGGGCGGCCCGTCTTATGTACGAAGAGGTGCGCAGCCTCCAGAGCATGCGTCGCCCGCAAGTTGCGCCCTTCGACCGAGTGGCGGGCATCCCCTTCGGCGGGCTCCACCTGGCCACCGCCTTCTCCCTCATGTCCAATACACCCATGGTCTACATCCACCCTGCCAAGGAGCGTGATGCCGCCACGCCCTTCCTGGAGGGCATCTACAACCGCGGCGAGACCGTTCTCCTCCTGGACGACCTCACCACCAGCGGCGGCAACGTCATCGAGGCGGCATCGTTCCTGGGCCTGTCCGGCCTAAAGGTGAGAAACATCGTCGTGCTGCTGGACCGGCAGGAGGGGGCCAAGGAGCGGCTCAAAGCCAACGGCTACAACCTGATATCGATCCTCGGGCTGGAGTCGCTCCTCAACTGTCTCATGGCCAGCGGCAAGATCGAAGAAGACTGGTATCGCAAGACCATCGACTACATGAGCTCCCGCCGCGTCGACTAGTCCGCCGTCGGCTCACCTCCGAACGCATCGCCGTAACGCCCGCAGCGCCAGGGCGTCTCCCTTCTTGGAGCGCCTGCCCACCTGCAGGCTCGATGGGGAGACGTGTGTCTTTTGACGCTCCCCAACATGAGATGCTAGCCTAGACGCGACAGTCTGTCCACGGGCGGAACCCCGGCCCGCCGCGGACAGCAGGAAGGAGCACGATATGAGGATCTTCCCGGTGGCCCTGGCCGCCATCCTGGGCCTGGCCCTCCTGGCTGCGTGTGGCGGCGGCGGGGATGAGGAAACGGAAGAGGGGGGAACCGCCACGCCCACGGCGGCCGCGGCCGCCGCTGGCAACGTGAGCGTCACCGGCACCCCACGAGTCGGCGCCACAGCCACCCCGGAAGAGGAAACGCCCTCGGCCAGCCCTACCGGTGGCAGCGCTCAGAACGTGGGCTGCGAGTTCCCTTCTGACATCAAGAGCTTCCGCTTTACTATGACCATGAAGGCCAACCTGCCATCGACACCCGAGGCCGGGACTCCGGCAACCCAAGAGCCTCTCGGCGACTTCCTGGGAGCGCTAAGTGGCCTCATGGGGGACATGCAGATGGAAGGCGCTGTGATCGTCCCCGACCGCAGCTCGATGGAGATGACCGTCGGCGGCCACGAGTTCGGCTCCTTCGTCCAGATCGGCTCTCAGTCATGGATGAAGGTGACCGGATTGACGGACTGGCAGGAACAGCCAGCCTCCGAATCGGAGTTCCTCTTCTCCCCGCTGGACTTCTGTAAGACCACCGAGGAGGACCTCTCCTCCACCCTGTCCGGACTGGAGGGCGAAAAGGAGACGGTGAACGGAATCGAGGCCGTCCACTACCATATCGACAAGGCCGACCTGACGCTCCTGCAGGACTTCTTGGGCAGCACTGGAGACCTGGGCCAACTGCCCGAGAAGTTCAACCTGGATGTCTGGCTGGCCGAAGACGGAGACTGGCCCGTGCGTATGAGCTTCGCGGCCAGCGGGAAGGACGACCAGGGCCAGCCGCTCAGTTTCGAGATACTGGTCGAGTTCAAGGACTTCAACGACAGCAGCATCCAGATCGAGGCCCCAACATAGGGTGAAAGCTGCCAAAGTTCGAGGCCGCCCCGCCTAGTGGGGGGCGGCCTCTTCGTTTGTCGCCGGTGTTAGCTACAGAAGGCGTCGGAGGGGCTTGCGGCCTGGCCGCGGGTCGTAGTTGGCCTTAAACATCTCCAGCTTGTCCCGCTGGATGAGGTACTTCCCAGCGAACAGGATGGCGGGGACTTTCTTCTGTTTGATCAGGCGGCGCAGGCTCTGGGGGTGGATGTTCAGGGCTCGCGCCGCTTCCACCAGGTCCAAGTAGTCATCAAAGGGAGTGGTCGCCATCGCATTCCTTCACATCGGGACGCATGGACAAGCGCTAACACGCGTGAGTAATTGTACCACGCCTGTCAAGGCGCGGCTACCTACTTCTTCCAGAAGGCATAGAAGTGGTGCACGGGCCCGTGCCCTCCGCCTATGGGCACGGCGTTGAGCAGGGCCGCCGTCACGTATTCCTTGGCCTTGGCTACCGCTTCTTCCACCCTCAGCCCCTGCGCCAGCCCAGCGGCAATGGCCGACGCGAAGGTGCACCCTGTGCCATGCGTACTGCGAGTGTCGACGCGAGGAGCAGCGTACTCGCGGAAGCTGACACCGTCGAACAAGATGTCGACGACGACGTCACCAGCAGCGTGGCCCCCCTTCATGACCACCGCCCCCGGCCCCAGGGCCACGATCTCGCGGGCGGCGTCGCGCACGGCGTCCCCATCCGGAAGCGAATGACCCACGAGGATCTCGGCCTCGGGGAGATTGGGGGTGACGACGGTGGCCAGCGGCAGCAACAGCTCACGCAACGCCGTGACGGCATCCTGCCGCAGCAGTCGGTCACCGCTCTTGGCCGCCATCACCGGGTCGACGACCACGTTGGACAGCTGATACTGGCGCAGCTTGCCCGCCACAACTTCGATGATGGGAGCGCTGGCCAGCATGCCGGTCTTCACCGCATTTGCCCCGATGTCCGAGACGACGGCGTCGATCTGGGCGGCGACGATCTCGGGCGGGACCTCGTGTACAGCGGTCACCCCCAGCGTGTTCTGGGCGGTGATAGCGGTGAGCACGCTCGTGCCGTAGACGCCCAGGGCGGCGAAGGTCTTGAGGTCGGCCTGGATGCCGGCGCCGCCGCCGGAGTCGGAGCCGGCGATTGTCATCACGGTCTTCACGATGCCAACGTAGCAAAGGGCCATCGGGGCGTCAAGGAAAGGACGAAGGAAGCCAGATGTAGCGGACGGCTTTGGCCTTCCGAGGCTTCACCCCTTCCGCCTTCTTCCCTCGGCCGCCCCTCACGCTATAATTGGGGCAAATCGGAAAGGAGCTTGGCCCATGATCTCCCGCATCAGCGTCTTCACCCGCAACAAGGAGGCCCTGGAGGAGATCACCCATCGCGTGAGCGAGGCTGTCCGTCGCAGTGGTGTCCAGGACGGCATGTGCTACATCTTCGTCCCTCACACGACCGCCGGCGTCATCATCAACGAGAACGCCGATCCTTCTGTGGCGCGGGATATCCTCTCCCAGTTCGAAGCGATGGTGCCCACCAAGGCCCACTATCAGCACCTGGAGGGCAACGCTCCCGCTCACATCAAGGCCACGCTGGTAGGCACGTCGGCGACGGTGCCGGTGGAGAAGGGCCGTCTGGCCCTCGGGCGCTGGCAGGGCATCTTCTTGGCCGAATTCGACGGGCCGCGCGAACGGGACGTAGTGGTGCAGGTGATGGGCGCTCCCGCCGTCAAGCGGAGCGAGGCGCCGGAGTCCGCCTAAGGCGGGCCGGCCAGCCTTAAGGAGAGAACGATGACCAGCGAAACCGAAATGGAGCAGGCGCTGGAGGCGGCGGCCCGCGCCATTGTCGCGGCGCGGCACGTGGTGGCCCTGGTGGGGGCAGGCATCTCGGTGGAGAGCGGCATCCCGCCCTTCCGCGGGCCGGGCGGCCTCTGGACCAAGTACGGCGAGCCGGACTTCCTGGACTACGATCGCTTCCGGGAGGACCCCAAGAAGTGGTGGGAGGACCGCATCGCCCGCTCGGGCGCCATCCAGGAGCTCATCGACGCCCTGTCCCAGGCCAAACCCAACCAGGCCCACTTCGCCCTGGCGGAGCTAGAGCGCCTGGGCCAGCTCCAGCACATCATCACCCAGAACATCGACAACCTGCACCAGGAGGCGGGCAGCACCGCCATCACCGAGATCCACGGCAACCGCCTGAAGCTGCGCTGCATCAGTTGCAGCACCCGCTGGCCGCTGGACGAGTTCCCCATCGAGGAGTTGCCGCCCAAGTGCCCGGAGTGCGGCGGCCTGATCAAGAGCGACACTGTGATGTTCGGCGAGCCCATCCCCGGCGACGCCCTGGACGAATGCACCAAGCAGACGCGTATGTGTGACTGCATGCTGCTGGTGGGCACATCGGCGGTGGTCTACCCGGCGGCGGGCTTCCCCATGGACGCCAAGACGAGCGGCGCCCGCCTAATCGAGCTCAATCCCAACGAGACGGCGCTAACCCCCCTGTGTGAGATCATCCTGCGGGCGCCGGCGGGCACCTCGCTGCCGCCGCTGGTGGAGCGCGTTCGCCAGCTTGCCGCCGCCTGATCTGGCTGCTCTCGTGGTGATGACGACCGCCGCTGACGGGAGGCGGTTGCTCCGACGGCGGCGGGCCCTACTGTGGGTACGGCCGCAGGTCCTGCATGACCTGAATGAGCAGGTCAGGGTTGTTGATGAAGGGGTTGTAGTCGGGGCCGCCCGGCCGAACCGCTCCGCTCGAGTTGGTGTCCGCCACGAGCGCGACATCGCCCAGGTCAACGATCAACGAAAGCGCGTTCAGCGGCCTCGCTCCGGCAGACTGTAGGAATAGCTCGCCCTCCCGACCCGCTACGGAGACGGCTCTGCGCCCGGCGCCGGGCGCCTGCGGGTTGACGAGCTTCTCTTTGACCTGGCCCCAGTCTGACTTGGAGAGCAGCTGCAGGTCCAGAAACCCCCCTGGTTCGGGCCCGGAGGAGTAACGGACTACCAACCCCTGCAGGGGCACGCCCGCTATTCCCTCCGGAAACTTCGCTTCGCTGGTGGTAAATAGCACGCCGCCGGCCTCAAAGCTGGGCCCGAGCCAGTAGACGCTCAATCCGGCCTCGCGCGCCGCGGCAACCGGGGTCAGGAACGCCGCGCCCAGCCCGGGCTCGGTTTCCTGCCCGTCTTCGCAGGCCGCCAGAGCAGCAGAGAGAACAACCAGGGCGGCGGCGAGAGTGGCGATCACTCCGTAGCGGCCCGCACGCCGACGCGGCGGCCTAAGAAGCCAATAACGCTCGTCAAGAGGCGTAGCCATCTTTCCCCGCTGCGCTGTTGACATCTCTTCCCCGCCATGACATTGTAGCGCCCGCCTCACCATGTCGCAAGGGTAGCCATCGTTTCCGAGGAAAAATGCTACGCTGGGTGAAGAGCGAAGGGCGCTGGGAGCGGGGCTACCTGGCCTCGTTGGGCGGCACCGTGGGCGGCGGCACAAGCGAGATCCAGAGGAACGTCATCGCCATCCGCGGGCTCGGGCTGCCGCGAGGATAGACAGCGCCGAAGTCAGCAGCGGGCAGCACGCAGGGCTTAGGCTGCTGGAGAGCAGCTTCAACTGACCGGAGATCGGACGGCTACGGTGCGAGGCCCAGTTGGGCTAGGCTTCGTGCTGGAGCTGCTTCCGCAGCTTTTGCAACGTGCGGCAAAGGATCACGCGCACGTTGCTTTCCGTCAGGCCCATGACATCGCCGATCTGGGCGTTAGTGAGCTCGGCGTCGAACTTCAGCGCCACAATGTCCTGCTCGCGCTGAGGGAAGCCGCGGAGATGCTTCATGATCTTCGCCACTTCTTCTCGCTCGAGGATGTCGTCCTCGGGGGCGCTGTCGCCGGACAAGGAGTTGACCAGATCGTAGTCCACCCGATTACCGAAACGGCTCTGCCTGCGGCAATGGGAGATGATGATGTTCCTGGCAATAGTAAAAAGCCAGGTGCCGAAGGCTTCCTCGTGACGGAGGGTGTGGGCTTTGACGAAGGCCCGCTCGAATACCTCCGATACTAGGTCCTCAGCCGCCTGGACGTTGCGAACTCGTCCATAAACGTAGGCGAACACGCGGGGGAAGTACTGTCGGTAGCGCTCTGCGAAATCCTGGAAAGCGCGGTCTCCGACCCCCACGAGCCCCGGCCGACTGGAAGGCCCGTGTACTTCCAGGGTCCTCAAAATACCTCCTTGCTACCTTCCCATGGTCAATCCCGATTGGGTTACCTAGAACCCCCCGTATAGAACTCTGCCACTAGACACCGCTGCCCCGCCGATCCATAATGTCGACGGAGTGACTACTAACCCCTGGACTTCTATTGCTCCACTAATATCTGGTTTTTACAGTCTCAATATAGAATCGAGATTCTATATTGACCATGCGTACAGTAACAACTATCGGCAGGATTGTCAACAGCTATGATGGGGAAAATTGGGTCAAAGAATTCTCAGGCGGACGAGTTCAGTTTCCTTACCAACCACGCCTTCGTCCTCATCCAGATCGCTCGCAACCCCCGCGCCACCTTGCGGCAGATCGCCCGCGAGACGAAGCTCACCGAGAGGACGGTCTACAAGATCGTTCGCGACCTGGAGAAGGCGGACTACATCGTTAAGCACCGGGATGGCAGGCGCAATTCGTATTCGCTGAACGAGGACGTTCTCTTGAGCCACCGCCTGTTGGGCGAACTGACGGTTGCCCAGCTGGCCGACCGCCTGGGGAGTCTGGCGACGGCGCGGCAGGGCGGTGAGCGTTAGGGGACGCGGACGGCGGGTTCGCGTCCCGAAGGGTGGGTCTTAGAGGTCATGCCCAGGCAGTGGAACTTCCTTAGCAATCACGGACTGATCATTCTCCACCTCGTCCAGAACCCGCGGGCTACTCTGCGCGAGATAGCCCTGGCTACCGGCCTGACAGAGCGGGCGGTCTACCAGATCGTGCGGGAACTAGAGGAGGGGAAGTTCATCGACAAGCGCAAGGTGGGGCGGCGCAACGTCTACACCATCAACCGCCGCACCATCCTCGAACACCCAGCCTACGGCAGGTTGACCATCGCCGACGTTGGCAAGACTATCACGGGCCTCGCCTAGCGGCGGGTGCGGTCGGCCCGAATCACGAAAGGCCACCCGCACTGGGGTGGCCTCCGTCTCGCGGAAATACAATCGCCCACTACACGGCCGCGCGAGTAGGGCCTAGCCTTCTCGGGATTCCTCTCCGAAGCTGATACGTAGCTGATTGCCCTCGAACTTGGCGCCCAGCGCAGGGAGACCCTGGAGGAGGTGAGGCAGGATGATGTTCCGCTTGAAGTTGCCGGCGTGCACCACCAGTTCGTCGGCGTTGCGCACCAGCGACAGCTCCTCCTTGGTCACAAAGGGCAACGCGATGGTGAGGATGTACCGGCCGTCCTCGTTCAGGACCTCCTGCACCGGCCCCCGCACGAACAGCCGCGTAGGGTCCTGGTCCCCGTAGAGCGCGGCGGCCACCTTCTCCAGCATCACCGTGCCCACCACCTCCTGCTCCATGAGGGGCACAGTGAAGATGGGCAGGGGCGAGAAGCTCTCTTGGATGGCGCGGAAGTGCTCCTGCTGGGTGATCTTCCAGGCCTGGAAGTAGCCGTCCTGCACCGCGTCGGGCAGAAGGCGGTTGCAGACCACGGCATCGGTGGCGTAGCCGTAGAGGTTGAGGTAGGTGAAGGTGCGCTGCGCCTCCTTGATGACCATCTTCTCGGCGTTGACCACCAGCCTCACCGAAGAGATGTCGGGGTCGGCCAAGAGGACGTGCAGCTCCTCCAGGCGCCGGAACAGGTCCTCGCCGGCAGCGTAGACGTCGTCGCCGGGGAGGGGCAGGTCGGTAAAGGGGCGGATGACCGGCCGCAGCACTCCCACCACCCGCCGGTGAATGGGGAGCATCTTCTCTACCCACCAGCCGGCCACGTCCGGGAAGCTCAACAGCTTCAGCGTCTCGCCGGTGGGAGCACAGTCGACGATGACGACATCGTAGTCGTCGCCGCCGCAGTGCTGGTTTATCCAAAGGAGAGCGGACAGCTCGTCCATGCCGGGGAGGATGGCGATCTCGTCGGCCACCAGCTCGTCCAGCCCGCGCCACTGGAGGAGGGAGCGCAACCACTCCTCCACGGTGCCCCAGTGCTTCCGAAGGTTGTACTCGACGTCCGTCTCCTGCGCCCAGAGTTTGTCGCCGATTTGCTGGGGCTCCGGCCCCAGGGCGATGTCGAAGGAGTCGCCCAGGCTGTGGGCCGCGTCGGTGCTGAGGACGACGGTGCGATGGCCCAACCGGGCCGAGTGCAAGGCGGTGGCTGCCGCCACCGTCGTCTTGCCCACACCGCCCTTGCCGGTGAAAAGGATCACTCGCATATCAAATCTATAATATCACACCCGAGACGTAGCAATGCCGATGAGTAGGGGCGCACGGCCGTGCGCCCCTACGGTGGGCGTCGCCCGATCCGAGTTTCCTCCCCAAGGCCCTCCGCGATATACTTAGTCGATGCACTGCCAGCAAGGCCCACGAAATAGACGCTCGGCCGCTATGCTCGTTGCGAGGATTGCGCATGATGAACCAGTTTCCTTCCCTTAGCCTGCCCTGGCAGCTCCCCCGCATCGGCGTGGTGGAGATCTTCGGCGTGTTGGGCACCACCGTCCGCGGCGCCGAGTACGGCCGCATGCTCACCGCCCTCCGCGACGACGCCCGCATCCGGGCGGTGGTCCTAGACGTCGACTCGCCCGGCGGCTCTGCCAGCACCTCCGAGCACCTCCATCGGGCGGTCGCCAAGGTGGCGGCCCGCAAGCCCGTCATCGCCTTCGTGCGGGGCGCCGGCCTGTCCGGCGGCTACCTGGTGAGCTGCGCCGCCACCAAGATCGTCGCCATCCCCAGCGCCGTCGTCGGCTCCATCGGCGTCATCTCCATCCGGCCGGTGGTGGCCGAGCTCCTCCAGCGTCTGGGGGTGAAGGTTTTCGTCACCAAGTCCGGCGCCTTCAAAGACATGTTCCAGCCCTTCCGCGACCCCACCGACGAAGAGGAGAAGATGCTACAAAGCCTGGTGGACGAGGACTACGATTGGTTTGTAGAGACGGTGGCCCGCAGCCGCGGCCTGGAGGTAGAGCGGGTGCGCGCCATGGCCACGGGCGAGCTGTTTACCGCCCGCAAGGCCAAGGAGCTGGGCCTGGTGGATGAGCTGGGCGACCTGGACATGGCGGTGGACATGGCCACGGAGCTGGGCAAGGTGCCCCGCCGCCTGGCCTACCTGCGCCCGCGACGGCCCATCCTGGAGCGGCTCCTGGGACGCACAGCCCAGGCCATGGTACAGGAAGTCGCGAACGAGGTGGAGGGTCGCCTCTACACCCGCGTCGAGTTTCGCGGGCGCTAAAACCCAGGCCCGGGAGGTGGCAATTTGACGGAGCCCATCGAGGTCTGGACCGAGCACACCCCCAACCCCAACGCCCTCAAGTTCACCCTCAACCGCACCGTGACCGAGGGCCGGAGTAAGACCTACGCGACCCCCGAAGCGGCCGAGGCCTCAACCCTGGCCAAGAGGCTGTTCGAGATCGCCGGGGTGAAGAGCCTCTTCTTCCTGGGCAACTTCATCACCGTGACCCGCCAGCCCGGCAGCGACTGGGCCGCCATCTCCCGCCAAGTGGAGGAGCTGATCCGGGCGTACTACGCCCCGGGCGCCTAGGACGGCTCCCGGGGCGGTGGCCCCTTGATCTCGAAGTTGTACTTCCTAGCAAGCGTCAGCAGCTTCTCCATGTCCGGCGGGCCCGCGGGCGGTGGAAGGGTGTTTGCCTTCGCCGGTTCACCCATCTCTTCGAAGAAATGCTCCAGTCCTGCCGGTGAGTTGAGCTGCAGGAGCCGGGCGGGCTTTGAGCCCTCAACACTGAAACCGTGGACGATGTCTCTCGGAAGCAAGACCAGGGATCCCGCTTCGGCCTTGAACGTACGGTCACCACACTGAAAGGTGATCTCACCCTCCAGGATGTAGAAGCACTCGTCCTCCGAACGGTGCACATGAGGAGGTGGGGCAAATCCTGGCGGCAAGACCTGCTCGATGAGGCCGAAAGCGCCTCCAGTGTTCTCGCCGGTAGCCTTCAACGTAATCAGACTTCCCAGGAACCAGATGGACTTCCCTTCGCCCGGCGGAAGCGTAATACTGCCATCGCCTGTTGCCATGTCTGCCTCCTTTCATCCATCGGGCTTTCCCCCTTGGCCTAGTTGACGAACCTCGTGTCCAGCCGGTGAGAGGCGTCGAAGAAGTACTGGAACGACTCGTTGAAGCGGTAGAAGAGGTCGCGGCGGTAGCCGTCGCGGGAGCGGGCCAGGCCCTCGGGGTCGTTCAGGTCGAGGGTGTTGAGGGTGTGGCCGAGGTCGGCGCCGCCGTGCTCCCTGATGTTGCCGAGCATCTCTTTCCAGCCCTCGTAGGACATCGACAAGTAGAAATCAGCGTCCTGGGCCTCGGCCTGCGTGGCCTCGCGCGCGCCCATGCACTCGAACGCCTCGAACGTCACCAGGTAGTACTTCTGGCGGTCAGAGATGCTGATCCCCACGTTGGCGTCGCAGGTGCCGATGCGCCGGTAGGTCTCGTCGCCGTTCACCAGCTCCTTCACCGCTTCGAACCACTCCACCGAGGGGAAGTTCACCGTCATCTCTAACCTCCGTGCGCGGCGCCTAGCCCGCCACCGGGCTCTCCAGCAGATAGCGGCGCAGAGTGGGGTGCATCAGGTTCCGCCGCTCAGGCAGGCCAGCCCACTCCAGCCGGTGCAGGTAGTCCCGCGCCTGGCGGGCTCGAAGACCGTCCAACCGGCAGGCGCCCACGCCCAGCTGGGCCTTGCTTAGGCCGCCGCCCAGGAGGATGAGCAAGGCCTCTCGCCGCGGGCTGTCGCTATCGTCCTCCTGGATCATCATCATCTCGCCCTTGTTCAGGTAGCGGTGCACCTCCGCCCGCCGCTCGGGCTGCTGCTGAAGAACGTACTTCAGGTGGGCGAGGCCGTAGGCCACGTGCCGCGAGACATCTTCGGCGGCGCGACGGAATATGAACTTCTCCGCCGCGTTGTGGGCGAACCACACGCCCGCCTGGTAGAGGCCCAGCAGGAACGAATCGCTCACCACGTGCAGAAGCAACGACGTCTCCGTCCAGGAGCGGGCGTCCAGGATGGTGCGGTGAAAGAGACCGGGGCTCTGCAGGCCCAGCCCGCCGCCGTTGTAGAGGGCCCGCTTCCGGAATACGTCGAAGTGGCGGGCCACGTCCATCTCGGTGACAGCCAGAAAGCACTTGATCTCGTGGTAGCCGTAGCTCATGTGAGGGAGCCACTTGGCAACCACGTCGCCGGCCAGGAGGGCCTTCTCGCAGAAGTAGGTGCAGAGCTGGCCCGTGGCCCGCTCGACCTCTTCCGGCAGAGGCTCGATGGTCTGCCAGGGCACGTCGGTGGCCGGTCGCCAGCGTCGCGCGATGCCCTCCTCGTAGAGGTCGGCGGCGTTGTCCGCCCACAGCTCCACCTTGTCGTAGATGGTGTAGCCCATGCCGGGCACGCCGGCGATGGGATGGGCGCCGCGGGGCAGCTCTGTCCGGTGAGGCCAGTGGCCGGGGATGTCGCCGTACGTCCCCACGTTTAGCGAGTCGAGGGTGAGCCCCTTCTTGCCGGGCTTCACTCGCACGCCCCACTCGGTGGGGACCTGCATCCAACCCAGGCTCAGGGGCGGTGCCTCGATCTCGTCCGGGTTGCCTCGCAGAGCGGCCTCCTGGCGGCTGATGAACATCTCCGCCACCTCGGGCCGCATGCCGGACATGATCTGGCTCGCCAGGTTGTGGGGCGGCATCCCCAGGGCCAGAGCGCGTCGCACGAAGTCCAGGGGGAAGCCGAATCGCTGCGCCACGCTGGCCAGCTCTTCCGGGACCTTCACGGGCGGCGGAGGGACGGGTTGTTCAGGCATCGTCGTGAGGCCGTGGCATGCTAGTTGCGCGGCGGGTCCAGGAAAGGCCGGAAGAACGGGTGCATACGCTCGCGGCGGTCGCCCAGGCCGGCCACCTCCAGGCGGTGCATGTACTCGTTGACCTGGCGTTTGCGGATGGCCAACAGCTTCTTGAACCCCTCGTCGACACCTTTGCGGCCGCCGCCGGCCAGGATCATCAGGGCCTCGTCGAAGGAGGTGGGAGCCGGCGGGTCGTTGAAGTCGAACACCATCGGCACCTCGATCTTGTCCAGGTAGTGGTGGATCTCTTCGCGGCGCCAAGGCTGCGTCTCCAGGATGTGCTTCAGGTGCATGACGCCGAAGGCCACGTGGCGGCTTTCGTCCTGGGCGCAGAGCCGGTAGATGCGCTTTTCGGCGTCGTTCTGGGCCACGAACTCGCCGGTGCGGAAGAGGCTCTGGACGAACCCCTCAGCGAAGACGTGCATGATGGAGGACATCTCGGTGAAGTCCTGGGCCTCGAGGATGATCCGCAGGGCGGGCCCGTTGACGCTCTCCTCCAGGAGCCCGCCGCCGTTGGCCAGCGCCCGCTTGCGGAAGACGTCCAGGTGGCGCGCCTCGTCATTGATCTGGGTGAGGAGAAAGAGCTTCACCTCGTGGTACTCGGAGTTGATCTTGGGCAGCCACTGGCCGGGGGCGTCGCCTGCGATGAACTCCACCTCGGTGAGGAAGGTGCACATCTGGCACATGGCCCGCTCGACGTCATCGGGCAGGGGCTCGATCGTCTCCCAGGGGATATCGGTCGCCGAGCTCCATTGGCGCTGGATAGCCTCCTCGTAGAGCAAGCGCACGTTGTCCGCCCACACGTCGTCCCGCTCGACGTACGAGAGACCGGTGCGGGGCACGTCGGGCCGGGCTAGGGCGCCGCGGGGCTTGTAGCTGGCGTTGGTGGTGGTGGCCGGCACTTCGCCGTACGCCCCGATCTCGATCTCGTCCAGCGTCAGGCCACGGCGGCCAGGCTGGAGGCGCACGCCCGTGCCGTTGTCCGCATCGAGCCAGCCCAGGTCGAGCCCGCCCGGTGCTTCCTCGCGTAGTTTCTCCAGAATGTCGGGGCTGATGGCCATCTTCGTTCCTCCGCGGGGATTTAACGACTACTCCCTAGTAAAGATTATTCAGGGATCGCTCGGTCCCTGTCAAGCTCCCTTTCAGGGAAGGTAGCGTAACCTTCTCTGTGTAAAAACGGGGGCGTACCCTTTGCAGCAAGCAAGGGAAAAGCAAGCTGCGAAAGGAGGACGCCCGTGGTGAGCATAAGGCGTTTGGACGCTGTCACGCCAGCGGAC
>Ga0315268_10003915_pt1 | contig 16282 bp, 19 predicted proteins | sample C1_top_MG_FD_204535 | JGI IMG/M metagenome (GOLD analysis project Ga0315268, IMG submission 204535) | Sediment microbial communities from Yellowstone Lake, YNP, Wyoming, USA - C1_top | ecosystem: Environmental > Aquatic > Freshwater > Lake > Sediment | place: USA: Wyoming | collected 2017-08-01
CGCCCCCGGTAAGGTTCCCGGCGTTGACTCCAATTAAACCGCAAGCTTCACCCCTTGTGGTGCTCCCCCGCCAATTCCTTTAAGTTTCAGCCTTGCGGCCGTACTCCCCAGGCGGCGGGCTTAATGGCTTCCCTGCGGCACTGAAGCGGCTCGTAGCCGCTCCAACACCTAGCCCGCATCGTTTACAGCTGGGACTACCCGGGTATCTAATCCGGTTCGCTCCCCCAGCTTTCGTCCCTCACCGTCGAGCGCGTGCTAGCCGACCGCCTACGCCACTGGTGGTCTTCCTGGGATTATAGGATTTTACCCCTACCCCAAGAATACCGTCGGCTTCTCCCGCCCCCTAGCCTAACAGTATCTCCCGCAGTCCAACGATTAGTCGCTGGATTTAACGAAAGACTTGAGAGGCCGGCTACGGACGCTTTAAGCCCAATAATCATCCCTACCACTCGGAGAGCTGGTATTACCGCGGCGGCTGACACCAGACTTGCCCTCTCCTTATTCCTCCGCCTTCTTACAGCAGAGAAAAGCCATCCTCAGCGGACGGCACTCGGGGTAGCCCGTTCACACTTTCGTGCATTGACAAGTTTTCGCAACTGCTGCGCCCCGTAGGGCCTGGGCCCTTGTCTCAGTGCCCATCTCCGGGCTCCCGCTCCCACGGCCCGTACCGGTTATAGGCTTGGTGAGCCGTTGCCTCGCCAACTACCTGATCGGTCGCGGCCCCGTCCTCGGGCGACGTTACAGAGCATGACTGTAACACCTTTTAGGTGAAGACCCGTTCCAGGAATCTTCGCCTATCGGGTATTAGTCCCAGTTTCCCGGGGTTGTCTCCGTCCCGAGGGTGGGTTGGCCACGTGTTACTGAGCCGTATGCCGCGTTTCACTCGTGGCTGTGAAACGTTCGACTCGCATGTTTAAGTCCCACCCCGATAGCAGTAGGGTCCGGCAGGATCAACCGGATTTGATTGTGGATGATTATTTTCCTTATGCGTTTTGTTTGGGAGTACTTTCCAAACATTTGCCGCAATACCGTATTTTTTGACCAGACTGGAATTGGGGAAATATTTGCGTTTGCCAAGCCCTTTTTTGACCCGAGAGAGTCTTGTTGCTTGTTTCGGGTCTACATCTTTTGTGTCCGTATCTGGAGGTCAACCCTTTTGGTCATCCATGGGCGTTCGCCCTTTTTGTCGTGGTTGACGCCGCCTTTTAGTTACGGACGGCGATGGTTTCGCCAAATTATTCTTGAGGGGTCTGTCTGTGATATAAACGTTGCCGTGTAATCTAGGCTAGTGTGAGTGTGTGAAAAAAATTTTTGTTTTCTCAGAGTAGACCCCCTAGTCTACTATATGATCCAAATATGAGTGTTTGTGTTTTGGGTTCTGTTTTTGATTAGGTTTGTGTTTTGGTTTCTGTTTGAGCCCCGCTTAGCGCACTTTCTATGTTGTTAAAAGTGATTTTCAATGTTGTTTAGCGTGGCTTTTTTTGGGAGTGGTTTCAACATTGTTTTGGGTTTTGTGGAAAAATGATAAAAACATTAGGCAGTATATCACGGATACGGTGAGACAGTTTGTCACACAAAACTCTCACGTATAGTAGGGAAGCGAGTTTCTTGGCGCCTGAGGAAGCCAACATCGGCGTCATAACGTTAAATCGACCTGATGCTTTGAACGCCTTAAGCGTTGAACTCTTAACTGAACTTGATAAATTGCTTGACGAAATAGCGAACGATGAGAAAATCCGTGTGGTTGTCATAACTGGTGCCGGAAGAGCTTTCAGCGTGGGTGCGGATTTGCGGGAGGCGGAGAAGCTGGATCCTGCGGGCGTTAAGGATTTCATTCAGAAGGGTCAACGCCTTTTTGACAAGATTGAGAATTTTGGCAAGCCTGTTGTTGCGGCGTTGAATGGTTTCACGTTAGGAGGAGGCGTGGAGTTGGCTTTAGCTTGTGATCTGCGCATTGCCTCGGAGGATGCTCGCATTGGGAACCCTGAGGTTGCTGTGGGTTTGATTCCTGCTTGGGGTGGGACGGTGAGGCTTGCGAAGATTGTTGGTAGGGGTAAAGCTTCTGAGTTGATTTTGACTGGTGGGCAGATTGATGCTAAAGAGGCTGAGCGTATTGGGTTGGTGAACAAGACTGTTTCGGCTGATGAGTTGAATTCTACTGTTATGTGGACTGCTGGTACAATTGCGTCTAGGGCGCCTGTTGCTGTCAAGCAAGCGAAGAGGATCTTGGGCAAGGCTATGGAATTGAGCATGGAAGAGGGTAACAAGTTGATGCTTGAAGGCTGCTTGGTCTGCTATCAAACCGAGGATATAAAGGAAGGCGTTAAAGCGGTTTTTGAGAAGAGGGCGGCGCAGTTTAAGGGAAAGTGAAATAGGCTTCTTTTTTCCTCTTTCTTTTCTCTTGTAGGGAGATGTTTTAGCTTTGACTGAGAAGGTGGCTGTTGTTGGGATTGGGCATGCTAAGTTTGGTAAGAGAGCTGATGCCACGATTAGGGAGTTGGCTGCTGAGGCTGTTGCACCAGCTTTAGAAGATGCGAAGTTGACGACGGCTGAGATTGATGCGTCAGTTATCGGTGTGGCTGGGGATGTTTTTGCGGCTCAGGGTTCGCCTGGCGCGTTGATTCATGATTATGTGGGGATGGGGAGTAAGCCGAGTTTTCGTGTTGAAGCTGCCTGTGCCACGGGCAGTGCGGGGGTTCGAACGGGTTGGTCTTTGATTAAGGCTGGACTGGCTGAGGTTGTGCTTGTTGTTGGCGCTGAGACTATGACTCATGTTGGTTCGTCTATGGCTACGGAGTGGATGGCGAGGGCTGGGGATACGCGTTGGGAGTATCCGTTTGGGATTACTTTTCCCGGTTTTTACGCGTTGATGGCTACTCGGCACATGCATGAGTTTGGCACTTCACGTATGCAGTTGAGTATGGTTGCTGTGAAGAACCACAAATATGGTGCTTTGAATCCGTTTGCGCATTTGCAGAAGGAGGTAAGCCTTGAAGAGGCGATGAAGTCGGTTCCTATTTGTCATCCTCTTAACTTGTATGATTGTTGTTTGATTTCGGATGGTGCTGCTGCTGTTGTTATGGCTAGTGAGGAGAGGGCTCGGAAGATTTCGGATTCGCCTGTTTGGATTACTGGTTTGGGTTCAGCTTCGGATACTATGATGATTGCGGAGAGGCCCAGCTTGGTGGGCTTGACGGCGAGTCAGATTGCAGGGGAGCAGGCATACAATATGGCTGGTGTGACGCCGAATGATATTGATGTTGCCTGCACTCATGACTGTTTCACTATTGCTGAGATTATGTCGTATGAAGACTTGGGTTTCTGCAAGAAGGGTGAGGGGGGCAAGTTCATTGAGGAAGGTCAGAGCTACATCGGTGGAAAAGTTCCCATTAACGTGGACGGTGGGTTAAAGTCGAAGGGGCATCCGCTTGGCGCTACGGGAGTGTCCATGACGGTTGAGATCGTGAAACAATTGCGCGGTGAGGCAGGTAAACGGCAGGTGAGCGGAGCGGAAATAGGACTTGCACACAATGTGGGAGAAACTGGGCAATACTGTATGGTGCATGTTTTTAAGAGGTGAATGGCGAAGTGAAGTTTGGTTATGTGTCTTGGCTTCCCGAAACCGGCGTAGTTGTGAAGGTGGTTGAGGGTTTGCAGCAGGGTAAGCTCTTGGGAACCAAGTGCATTAAGTGCGGTACTAGATATTTGCCGCCTCGGGCGCAGTGCAAGTGTGGCGGTCACGAGATGGACTGGTATGAGGCGCCGACTAGAGGTAAACTGGTTACTTTTACAATGGTTACTTTTCCGCCCGATAGCATGGCCAAGCACGCACCTTACATTGTGGCCGTAGCTGAGTTAGAGGATGGTTCTCGTTTGTTAGCGCAGATTACGGGTGTTACGCCGCAGACATTGCAGGTTGGCTTGCCAGTTCAGGTTGTGCCGCATCAGATTTCGCAAGATCGAATAGTCTACAAGTTCAAGCCACAATGACTTTGTTGTCGAGGTGATCGAGAATGAGTAAGCGTGTAGAGAAGTGGGTTTGTAATTTGATGGCTGGATTGGATGAGCATGTTGACGAAGAGACTCTGGCAAAAGTGTTGGAGCAGTGTGGAAGGCAGTGTCAGTCTCAGAGCTTAATCAAGAAAGCTCGTCGCATCTACGAGCAGTCGCAAGACGTGAACGATTTCCTGAACAGATTTGGGAAGGTTTACAAACATTTGCACAGGGAGGGAAACGGTGTCTACATAGTTTATCCCAAGTGTTATTGCTCAATTGTCAGCAAGATTCCTTCTGGAAAGCTGTCAGCAACCTATTGTAGTTGCTCTCGAGGGTGGACGAAGGCGTTGTTTGAAGGAGCGCTGAAGCGACCGATTGAGGTTACTATGGAGAAATCAATAAAGCGGGGAGACAAGGAGTGCAAGTTCAAAATCGCTCTTTAAACAGGCGTGCACCATCTGAACTAAGAAAGATGCGACGAATTGTTGGTCAGAATGAATTCCTCGCAAGTCCTGAACTGTGTAAAACAACTAATATAGAAATCTAGTGGGCATTTTGATGTTATTTATTTGATAAAAATGTTTTTATATTGGGCTTCGCCACAAAGGTGGGCTTCCCTAGTGATGTCAATCATGTTAGTGCCAAAGAGAACCATCCGCTCGAGCATACAAATTATGGTAGAAATACTTAGGTTCTGCGAAGTTCCGCAGAGCAAAACGCGAATAATGTACAATGCGAATTTGTCGTGGGCAATGCTTCAGAGATATCTTTCACAACTGCAGTCACAAGGGCTCTTGGAAGTTCACCATAGCCAAATCAAGTATGCAACCACTCCAAAAGGATTCAAATTCATCGAGAAAGCATGGGAACTAGAGGAATTTCTCTAACTCTGCTTCTTGACCACACAGCGAGCCATGCCTAAAAGTACCAAAACATTGGTCTGCCGTGTTTGAGATAGGGAAGTCTTAAACGCATCTTTTTGGAATGGTATTAGTCATGCCTTACGGTTTCAGTTTCGATTTGTCGAATATTTCCAAGTCTTTTTTTAAGGAGCTTGCTCGAGTTGCCAAGGAACGAAAGCTGCATAAACGTTTTGGTTTGAGGGCTCGTCATTTGGCTGAAAAGTTTCGGTTAACTGAGATTACCGGTTTGGATGTGCCTGATGCGTTGCAGCTGGTTGAGGATTTGGTTGACGTTTACGTGCAGAACGGCACTGAGCGGGAGCGCTTTGAGAAAACTGAGAATCGGGCTTTGTTTCTGCCGCATTGTTCACGAAAGCATATGGATAGTCGATGCAGGGCCACGTTTAATCCGCAGATTCCATCGTACAAGTGTGGGCACTGCTCCGAAGATTGTTTAGTCGATAATGCTACACGGATGGGTGAGGAGAAAGGCTACGACGTGTACATCCTACCAGGCGGCTCATGCATCCCAGAAATACTCAAGAAATACCAGTATCAGGGCGCGGTGGGCGTAGCCTGCGGACAAGAACTAAAACTAGGCGGCGAACTATTCAAGAAAATAGGCTTGGCCGGACAGGCGATTCCGCTTATTAAGAACGGATGCGCCAACACAAGCTTCAACCTTAAAAATCTAGAAAAAACTCTGTAAGCCATTAGTTCTGAAAGAGATGTTCTCCGCAAAACCATTCTTGAACTCGTCAAAAAGGGTCATGTGCACTACACGGATATTGAGAAAAAAGCGGTTGCAACATGCCTACGCTTCGCAACATCAAACACAGTCAGAAAACAGTTCTATCACTACCTACTCGCGAACGGTTATGTTGAACGAGTCAGCCGAGGCATTTATGCGATTACACCGAAAGGAGAAAAACTCTTAGAAATCCTGAATTAACGCTCGCATAGAAGATTTCTCCTTAAATTATTAATGCAACTTGAAGTGCGATATGACCAGCATGCAAAAGATTCTTTAGCGTTCTAGTACAATGTTTCACAAGTCATTAATAGTAATAACATTCAAATAATGAACATTTGGGGATATTCCAGCATTGTGCTGGGCTGTTTCCATATTTCTGTTAACTGGAAGGAGGTGAAAAAGAAATGAGAAAGATGTTATTGACACCGCTCATAGTGTGCATGGTTGCACTTCTATCACTGCTATCTATGCCAGTGCATGCAACGGAACCTATAACAGTGTCAGGAGCTTGGTCCTGGATTGCCCCTTCTGACTTCTTCAATGTGATAAGGTTAGCCGACGGCAACGTATTCATATCAGCAGTTGAAATTGATGAGTTTACTGGAACCTTCAAAGGAACCGGTGAAGGCGTCTTCTCACTAGAGATTCATCCCGAGGGCTTTGCGACTGGTAGAGGTCGAACCCTTTTCACTGGTACAGTGCTGGGCAAATCGGGCACCTTGGTTATCCAGTGGGTTGGTAATACAAAAAATGATCTGGGCTGGTGGTGGTTTGAGTGGGTGATCCTAAGCCGCACAGGCGAGTTGGCGAACCTCCGTGGGCAAGGATACGCTTGGGGACCAGGACCTGCAGACCTTGATGTTTGGGGCGGGGTAGAGTTGTCGGGGAAGATAGTCTTCGCGTCCGATTAGGAGACAGTCTTAACCCAGCCACGCAAGAGCATAGATCTGGCTTTACTTGACAACCAGCCTAAACCCCTCTTTTTTCTTCATTTTTGTAGATCTGTTGCATTAAATTACAAAGAGTGATGCAAACAAAGGAAAGAATTAACTCTTAAACAAACAATATTCAGAGTACAACCGTTTTCATTGAATAGGAATATCAAGCAAGATGAAGTAAACACGTCCGCACGTATTGTTTTTAGACACAGTTTTTCTAACATGGTTTTTTTCGCCAAAATAGGTTAAATTTGGCTTCTTTCTCGGTTTCTGTTTTGGGGCCAGAGTCAGCATTGGCAAGCGTGTCCGTTGATGATGTTCGTGATGTAGTTAATGTTAGTTCAGCTGAGGTTCCAGACTTTAAGGTTTTGAAGATGATTAAGCGTGCAGAGGTTACGCTTGTACTTGAAACAAGGTGTCTTATTCATCCCAACGATTGGTTTAGCAATTCGATTACGTCGTAGATTTTGAGTTTTGAACCGTATTTGCTTATGGCGTCGGCGAGGTTACGTTCGCAGAATGGGCAGGCTGAAACTATGGCGTCTACGCCCAACGCCTCTGCCTCTTTTATTCTATCGCCCGAAATCTCTATTGCCCACTCGGGGTAGCCTGATTTGACGCCGCCACCTGAACCGCAGCACCAAGCGTTCTCCATCGTGCGTGGCATCTCAACCAGTTCGATGCCTGGAATGGCTTTAAGCAGGTTCCTCGGTGCATCATACTCGCCCATGTGTCTACCAAGATGACACGGGTCATGGAACGCTACCTTCATCTTTACCTCCTTCGTCGGCTTGATCTTTCCCTCTTTCAAAAGGCGGTCAAGCAACTGCGTAGTGTGGAGCACTTCAAAATTGTGCTTTGCATCCAAAACATCTACGTATTCTTCCAAGTAGTCTTTCTTCCAAGCACGGAAACAACCAGCACAGGTGGTAACGATTCGTTTGGCTCCAGCCTTCTCCGCTTCCTTGACATTGTGTTGAGCAATATCCTTAGCTGAAACCCAACTGGTTTCCCACTGACCAGTCCGCAACAAAGGCGACGTGCAACACCACTCATCTCTCATAATCGTAAAGTCCAAACCAATCTTCTGAAAAACTTCAACAGTGTTCTTCGCCAACTCCTTCTGCCTATAAGACGAAGTGCAACCCACGTAGTAAACTATCTCAGCCTTCTCAGGCAACTTAGCCATGACATCTGGGGACAACCAATTCAGCCTGTCCTTGTGCAGTTCCAAGTAGGGATTGTGCTCCTTCCCAAGGTGCACACCAAACGCCTTATGCTTGGGAAGCGGACCCAAACCCGCCTTGACAGTGTCAGCCCGCAAAGCCTCAATCAAATTCATAATCCGATGGTGATAGCCAACCTCAGGCTCTTCAAGCGTACACTGCTGCTGACAACTACCACACGTTGGGCAAGCATACAAAACATCAATTATTGACGGGTCGTCAACCTTCACCTTGCCTTCAAGAACAGCACGAGCCAGCCAACTCCTTCCGCCCCCAAAAAAAGCCTCAAACTTGTACTTCTCACCCGACGGACACGTACTCTGAAAACTGCCCTTCGGCCACATACCTTTCTCATTCGGCCAAGCCCAAGTAAAAGTGCACAACCGACAATGCAAACAATTGTACGCGTCTTCCTTATACTTCTCAAGATGAGACTTCGCCATTTCTACTTCAACTCCTCAGTTAACAGTTCAAGCCTACCAGGATGCATGATGCCGTTCGGGTCGACAGCCCGCTTAATCCTCTTCAACAAATCGTAGTAACCAACTGACTTGGGCATGGTCAAAGGTGCATGAACCCTCAGATTAGGCCTATACGGAATCCCACCCATGCTCAAGAACAGCTCGGTCATTTCGCGGTCTAATTCTTCAACCGTCTTGAACTCATGGGGCAGCTTCGGATCAAACAGCACGATCGGCATCACTAATGCCTGTCTGCCGTGGTCCACAGCCGCTAGCCAAACAACAGGCGACACCTTATAACTTTCCATCAATTTCTCCGCCGCCTCAGAGAACTTGCCCGAATCCGTCCAAGGCATATACCACGTAATGAAGAGTAAGCCGCCACCCTTGTGCCCAGCGTAGGGAACAGAGATTCTGTTAGGCTTGGTCAAACGAGCGATAATATTCTTCATATCCAGCTTCCACTCGAAAAGATTCTGTTCCCCAAACTTCTTCTGATACTTCACGAGAATCTCTCTAATCCTGTCCTTAACATGTCCAAGCTGCTCAGGGCTTTCAGCACCCAACTCAAAATTCATCCAGACGGCTGGCAGAAACTTCGGCTTCGGCACAGGCGGCCACTGATACCGCGCACGGCGCGTAGTAGCCAAATAATAGTTGCCTCCCTGAGCCAAATCCACAAGCTCAGTCTTCAAAACCTCCAAGCAAGGCTCAATCAGATAATTCCAATGCGTAGCGCCAAAAGCCATCACATCCCTAAACTTGGGCATAGGATAAATCTTAACCGCCATCTTCGTAACCACACCCAAAGTACCCTGAGCACCCAAAAACAAGCCAGTCAAGTCTGGACCAAACATCCACTTATAAAACCACTTAGAAGTCGGCAAGGCTCCGGCACCCGTCCGCACAACCTCACCAGTCGGCAGAACCGCTTCCAAACCCAAAACGGCATCGGCAGCAGGACCATACTTAGTCGACATAAAATGAAAACCACGGTCCAAATGATCCCCAATAATAGTAGCGGATGGAGGCGCACCGTCAGGCACGCCCGGACGATAATCAGGAAAATTATCCTGCATGTGCATCCACGCCTGAGCAGAAGTAACGCCGGGTTCAACAATCATGTAACGCGCGTCAGTGTTTACTTCAATAATCTTGTTCATTCGCCTCAAATCTAGAAGAACGGAGCCGTCTCTGGTTGGCGTGGCTTCGCCGCCGCTTAAACCGCCAGAATGAGGAACAACGGGAATCTTCTTCTCATTCGCCAGCCTCAAAACAGCTTGGATTTCTTCAACGCTCTTGGGTCGAACAACAACCGCGGGCGCTTGCGAGCTAACGTCCATTATGGCTCTGGTCACATACGCTTCAACCACGGGTTTAGCGTCTGAAACGTTTTCAGCACCCACAATGTCCTGTAAGGCTTTAACAACCATTTGATCCATGATTGAATCCCTCAAATGCCCATTTGAAACAGGCGTAAAGAGCTTAAATGTGGTAGATGTTACTTAAAAACAAAACTGAAACCATCTCCAGAGCGAACACACAAATGAGTCAGACTGCGTCCGCCGAGAAAGAAAACAGAAAGTTCCTAGCCGTCTTCTCCACAACATCATTTCTCAACGACTTCGGCTCCGACATGATCTATCCTATATGGCCACTGTTCGTAACGGCTTTCGCTGGAGCAAACGCGGAAATCCTCGGCTTAATCGATGGCATGGGCGACGCTATCGTTTCCATATCGCAAGCTGGCTCAGGATACATCTCCGACAGAATAAGGCGAAGAAAGACTTTCGTATGGCTAGGGTACTTATTCGGCTCGTCTTCCCGCATTGGATACGCCCTGTCAACAGTGTGGCAACATCTGATTCCCTTTCGCATATTGGACAGGTCGGGAAAAATGAGGGGTGCACCCAGAGACGCCATGGTCGCCGACATATCAACCGATCAGAACAGAGGAAGAAACTTCGGCATTCTAAGGGCCATGGACAATCTGGGCGCGGTTTTCGGCATACTCACGTGTCTTGCTTTCACAAGCGTCTTTGGCTTGGGCTCTCTCCAGACACTGTTTCTCGTAGCTTCAGTGCCGTCTCTTATAGCAGCCATTCTGGTTTTTGCCTTCATTCAGGACAGAAAGACCAACAAACTCTACAAGGGACTAGCATTGAAAGATTTAACCTTCAACTTCAAGCTGTTTCTATTCTCAAGTTCAGTGTTTGCTTTAGGCTCATTCAGCTATTCCTTCCTGCTACTGTACGTCAAGGACTTCGGTTTCAAAACAACTTTCCTACCAAACCTTGAAATTACAATTCTAATGTACTTTGTCTTCACCGTAGTGGCTGCTCTGACATCATTGCCGTTCGGATGGCTCGCAGACAAGATTGGAAGAAAAACTATTCTGATGTTGTCGTTTGCTTTCTGGAGCATGGTCTGTTTAGGCTTTGCTTACGTTCAGTCGCTGTTGGAAATCGGACTCTTATTCGTGGTCTACGGCTTGCACAGGGGAGCTATTGAACCGGTGCAGAAAGCCTTGGTTTCAGAGTTGGCGCCGACAGATTACAGAGCCAGCACGCTTGGAGCGTTTCAATTCGTCACAGGCCTCTGTGCCCTTCCGGCTTCGTTGATGGCAGGTGTGCTGTGGGTCAGCATTGGAAAGGCTGCGCCCTTCTATCTCTCACTCAGCCTATCCATAATTGCAGCCGTTATACTCTTATTCGTCAAAGAAAAGAAAAGAAATCCCAGATAGGCAACGGGATTCAAGTGTGATGCAGAGTGTTTTTATCAAACGAGGACGTTGCCTGCTTGATGGCGTGCGAGAATGAAGAAGGAAAATATGGTTGAGGTACTATACACTGACGAATGCCCCTTCTGGAAGGAAACATTGAAACTCATCAACGAAGTGATTACCGACCTAAAAACAGACACGATGATCAAGAAAGTAAGGGTTAAGAGCGAAAAAGCTGCGAAAAAACTGAAGTTCCCGGGTTCACCCACAGTTCGGGTAAACGGAGTTGATATTGATCCAGCAGCGACGGAAACTGCAGGCTACATTGGCTGTAGAATCTACAGGTATAAAGGCAACACCTATGAGTTGCCACCTAAACAAATGATTAAATCAGGCTTCGAAAGACTGCTCAGAAAATAGCCCATCACAGTTGTTTTCCCGCTGTTGAGGGGAGCGAAGAAAGCCCAGAAACCGAAGTTAGCTAGAAAACGCCTCTGTTGTCAACGTGATGTCGAAGGAGGGATTGGCCCCTCAACAGTTTCGGGATTTGGTTCCGTGTTCTATTGCCTTGAGATCCGAATGTAGAAACTATGACGTAAGTCATACTTAAACATTATGCCATTCGTCTTAGAAACAATGAGCACACAAAAAGAAAGGAAACGCTTACTGCCATTTCCCAATGTTTATGGCGCTAACGCATAAGACCTCTTGATAATCGTCTGTATGTTCTTATGATGCTTTCTCTCGTCCTCTACAATATGGCTTAACAACAATTTTATCGCTTCATCCTTACTCACAGCTATTATCCGCTCAACATCCTTCAACATAGCCTCCTCCAGCTTAATGTGCCGTTCAAGCTCCCTCTTCACAACCTGCATGTCAACAAAACCCTCAATCCTAGCATCCCACAAACTCACAGGCTCAGCCTTCTCAAACGCCTTCAATATTTCATTACAAATTTGAGCGTGCTTCGTAGAATCAAGACGCAACTCAGCCAACAGCAATTTCGCAGCCTCATTGTGAATCCTTCCCTCCAGAGCCTCAACAGCCTTCACCATGCTCTCCTCTGACAGCTTCTGCTTCTGAACCAGCTTAACAACAGAATCATCATCCTTCAAAACCGATTTTCCTCCAACAAAGATCAAAACTAATAACATCTGACAATTCATAAAAACTTTGTGAGAAACAGTGAATGTTGTCTAAGCAGGCGCTGTCTTCCCGAATTCACCTAACTATTAGGACAGAGCAATGCGCATGTCTTGCCACATTATCGCTGACACTGCCCAAGAAAAACCTCTTCACAGGATTCAATCCTCTACCGCCTAAGGCAATTAGATCATATTCACCCTTCTTGGCAAAGTCTATTATGGTTTTTGAAGGATGCCCAAACTCAACCTTCTTGTCAGTTTTCATCCCTTTCACCTGAGCCTCAGCGTCAGAGACAACACGTTCTCCCACACTCTTTGCGGCTTCTCTCCTCATCATCGTTTGCGCCACATTAAGCAGAGTAACCCTACTCTTATACTTCTCACCCAACTGCACCGCATACTTGAGCGCCTTCTCCGCATGCTTCGAACCATCAACAGCAACTAAGATCTTGGAAAAATCCGTTTTCTTCTTGACTATGAAAACAGGAAGATCAGCGTGCCTAAAGACTTTGTCTACAACTCCGCCCAAAGCGAAGTCTTCAATCTCACTCTTTCCCTTGTTTCCCAAAATCAAAGTGTCACTTTTCTTCTCTTTGGCAACCTCTAGAATCGTGTCAGCCGGATCAGCAAACTCCTCAAGCATTGTCTCAGCTTTCACACCCTCTTCAGCAAACAGAGACTTCGCCTGTTGGACAGCCAATCTTCCCCTTTGCAATAACGAACCCTCCAACTCCTCCAGAATATTCTTAGGGACCTGGTCGTATCCACTAGGCTGATGAGTAATCGCATGAGGGACAACATGCAGCACAGTTACCCTAGAACTGAAGTTTTTTGCAAGATCAGCAGCAAATTCCTCAGCTTGAAGCGAATATTTGGAATCATCAACCGCCACAAGCAAATTTTGAAAACCTGAAACAGTCACCAACGTGTATTCCTCCCGTAATCTTCTAACTCATATCTTTTTATCCTTTTCCATAACTACCCAAAGAAAAACTGCATTTTGTCAGATTATACCCGCGACTTGGAGGTATAAGGAAACACCTAGAATGAAAGCTATCACCCAAAGCCACCTAGAGAAGCGCATCCACAACCGAACGTTTTTGGGCTTTTTGTTGAAGACAAAGGCTATCCCTAGAATTTCTGCTATACCTCCGAAAATAGCGTGAAGAGCGGTTGAAATGATTCCAAACGTGGAAAGCTCACTAAGAGGAATCAAGAAGTAACCGAAAATCGACGGCCCCATAACAAGCAGAAAACCCACAGCGTTCAACACGACAGCGATAGCCATGACTCTTCGATGCGTCTTAATACTACCCCCCGTCTTTTCCTTGCCATATTTAACTCCTACAAAAACAATGACGATAACGGCTATCTGCAACAAAAGGTCCAGGTCAGAGGGAATTCCCGCCTTTGTTCCAAAAAGCCCAGACATAATTACCGATATAAACTCCAAACACTATAAAATAATTTTGCTAACCAAACCTCCGATTTGCACACTGCACATTTGCGCTCAGGTGACGAATTGCTAGCACACACTCAGACACAGGAATACACAATACCTGTATCGAACCTCTTGTCTCTACGACTGTACTCAGACACCAGACCACATAATCACCACATTGCTGACCTGCAAAAAGGCCTGATTCTGGTTCGTGGAGAAGAAGAATTCGTAGGAGAAGGAACCGGATTCGGAGTCCCAATAGTGCGCTACCGCAACAAAACATATTTTTCAGGTTCATCCACCATGCAAATCTCAAAAAAACGCAGTGAAACAACAGTCGTCAAAGCGTTTGTTCTAGACATGATTTCACATGAACACGTTAGAAGGGTTCAATTTGAAACCGTGGCGATGCGCAGACTTAGAATGGGCCTCGAAGAACTGTATATGAGGCATAAACACTGGCGCTTGCTTCCACTAGCAAACTTGCCCAAGAACTTGGGTGTCCAAAAAAGTTTTGTACGCGTAAAACCCATGGGAAAAGCAACCATAGCTTACCGCATTCGCCCTCCGCTCATCCATGTGTCAGTCAATTTCAGTCTATCGGAAAGAGGAAGTGTTCAAAAAATCTTCTTGCTAAATGAACAAAGCTCAAAACACTTCAGGAAATATTCGGATTCAAACGGCGTGGTTTTGGTTGACAAGCAAATAGGCGCATGGGAAAAAGTTGAATCCCAATGGGCTTGCTTCTCCACTCAGAACGGCGAAGTCGGTTTCCGCTTATGGAATGTTAAAGACGCCGCTCTGACAAGAGGAAGAGAGTCTCTCAAAGGCACCTTCGACTGGGCAGGGTTAGACTACGAACTCAGCTCAGACAAGACAGAATTTGAATATAACATCGAAATCACTTGGAGCCTAAGACACAAGTGACCACAGTAACGTTGGTATACCCTTACTTCCGTCCTCATCATGACAAATCAATCTTCCGATTTCCTCCACTTGGCTTGGGATACATAGTCTCATACCTCAGACAAAACGGAATATCAACGAGCCTAATCGACTGCACCTTCCTCACACAACAAGAAGCCCTTGAACGAATCATAAAAACCAACCCTAGAATTGTCGGAATCTACTCAATGTTTTCAATGAAGCACCCAGCCATGCAAGTGGCTAAGCTTCTGAAAAACAACTGCGAAATGCTTGTAGCTGGCGGACCTCTTCCAACTCTTTCCCCTGTAGACTTCCTGAATGACTTTGATGTTGTGGCTGTCGGCGAAGGTGAACAAACCATGCTGGAACTGGTTGATGCCATGAAAAATAGTCGTTCGTTGTCGACAGTCAAGGGAATTGTCTTCAAGAAGCACACTAAGAACGATGATCCCAAAGTAGTCCATACTCCGTCTAGAGAATTCATCGAAGATCTAGACAAGCTTCCGTTTCCAGCCAGAGATGCTTTTGACAACGAATCTTACAAGAATCATTGCTTCCGAAATTTTGGTTATACAATAACTTCGATCATGACGTCTCGTGGCTGTCCCTTTCAATGTGACTTCTGCAGCCGAGCCGTGTTTGGCAACGCATTCAGAGCAAGGTCAGCCATAAACATCGTTGACGAGATGGAAAACGTGCAAGCATTGGGATACGACAGAATATGGTTCGCCGACGACTGCTTCACACTAGACAGAAAACGGCTACTTGACATATGTGAAGAAATAATCGAACGGAAAACAAGAATAGACTGGGAATGCCTGTCCCGAGTCGACACCATAGACATGGAAACCGCACAGAAAATGAAACGCGCTGGCTGCGTCCGCGTGTTCTTTGGCATCGAGTCAGGCAACGACCAAGTCTTAGCCCTAATGAAAAAGGAGGCGAGCGCAAGCCTTGCTAGAAAGGCAGTTTTAACAACCAAGTCTGCGGGGATTCAGGTTGGAGCCTTTTTCATAGTGGGTTATCCAGGCGAAACAGACGAGACTGTTCTTGAAACGTTGAAGTTTGCTTCTTCGCTTCCAGTTGATTATCTCTCTTTCACAATGCCGTATCCGATTCCTGGAACAGCCCTTTACGACAGGGTTAGAGACAGCATCCAGTTTGACGACTGGGACGAGCCTAAAGGCAGAACAGTAACGGAGCACAAGCTAATCTATTGCTCCGATTTTTCAGAAGTCAAACTCAAATTCGCCATTGTCAAAGGTTCGGTGCAGTTCAAGCTGAGAAAAATCTTGGGAAAAAGAGGCTATGCGCTTTTAGGTGAACTCTTCGAGCATTTTACAGACTTCATATTTAGACTCTTGCGTTGACTCAACCTGTGACTTGTAGTTCTCTCAGCATTTTAGCTATGCTTGTAATGGGTTTTCCCGACGGATCACTTATAATCTGCTTTGCGGGTGGATTCTCCAAGTAGGTTGGTATCCTCTTGGAGATTCTTTCTTGATAGGTAGGCACCGACTCGTTTTGGTAGAACACGCCCATTGGAATCTTGTCTCCCCACTCCTCAGCCTTCGTCAGAGCAACGATGGTTTTTGAAAACACCTCTTGAGGGCTACGCACAACTCCATCGTAACCTGTTCCTTCAAGCTTGTACAGTCGCGGAATTGGCTTTCCAGTAGCTTGATCGACGCGGTCTTCGCCGCCATACCATTCCTTGGTGTTTATGTCGTTGTATGTGGGGCAGGGTTGCTGTATGACAACTAAAGC
>Ga0315268_10003916_pt1 | contig 16280 bp, 10 predicted proteins | sample C1_top_MG_FD_204535 | JGI IMG/M metagenome (GOLD analysis project Ga0315268, IMG submission 204535) | Sediment microbial communities from Yellowstone Lake, YNP, Wyoming, USA - C1_top | ecosystem: Environmental > Aquatic > Freshwater > Lake > Sediment | place: USA: Wyoming | collected 2017-08-01
TTTTGCTCCACGAGGTAAACCCGTGCCCCAGCACCTCCTTGACGTCCGTCACCACCATAAAGGCCTTGGGATCCAGCAGGCTGACGATCTCCTTCAACTGCACCAGCTCCCGCCGGCTGACCACGCAGAACAAAATGGTGCGCTCGGTGCCCTTGTAAAATCCCTGGCCCACCCACATAGTGCCGCCCCGGTTCATCTCCAGCACCACTTCGCCCCTTATCAGCTGATGATGGTCGGAGATGATGTAGGCCGCCTTGTTGTATGACCAGCCCTCCAGTATCACGTCCAGTATCCGGCTGGAGATGTACAGGGTGATCAGGCCGTACAGGGCCAGGTCCACGCTGCGGAAGGTCAGCCCGGCTAGTACGATGATGAAGAAGTCCACCATGATGATGCCGATGCCCGGGGTGGCGTTGGAATACTTGGAAATGATCTGGGCCACTATGTCCGAGCCGCCGGTGGTGGCCTGGTGCCTAAAGGCCAGCCCCAGCCCTATGCCCAGCAGTATGGCCCCGTAGACCGCCGCCAGTATGGCATTCTGGGTGGCCGCCTTAAAATGGAACATGGCCTGCAAAAAGTCGGTCAGAAAGGAAGTGACGAACACCGCATAGATGGTGCGGAACCCGAACTTTTTCCCGAACTCCAGCATCCCCCAGACGAACAGCGGGATGTTGACGGCAAAGATCACCACACCCACCGGCAGTTTGAACAGGTAATGCAGGATGGTGCTAATCCCGGCCGCCCCGCCCGGGGCGATCTTGTGGGGCACCAGGAACAGGTCGTAGGAAAGGGCCATCAGGGCACAGCCTACGGTGATCATGAAAAAATCCCAGATGACCTTTGACAATTTGGGCTTTAAGCCCAGGCTTTTTAGCGTGATGTCCATAGGTTATTTCTTTTGGTCCTTTATGAATTGCGCCCGGGCCAGTTCCATGATCTTCATCAGGGGCTGGCCGCTTTTTTGGGCGATCTGTTTGCATTTCTCATACTCCGGGATGAACTTATGTGACCCGTCGTACAGTGTCGCCTTTTTGCCGGAGACCAAACCATAAGCTGTTTTTACTTTTATCTCCTGCCGCGGCAGGGTGTATCGTTCCATCTCCCGGCGGCGGACCCCCAGGGTGGTGGTCTCGGCAAAGATCGTGTCCAGCATCAGGGCCTCGTTCTCCGGGTTGGTCAGCACCGAGAGCATCACCGCCGGACGGTTCTTCTTCATTTGGATGGGGGTGAAATATACGTCCAGAGCGCCCTGTTTGAAAAGGTCTTCCATCAAATGCTGGTATATCTGGGGGTTCAGGTCGTCGATGTTGGTTTCCAGCAGCACTATATTGTGTGGGCATCTGCGGCCGGGCAATGCCCCCCCCGCCAGCACCCTTAAAAGATTGGGCTGGGCCAGTTCCCTGGTGCCCGCTCCGTTCCCGACAGAGTTTAAGGTCATTGGCGGCATCGGCCCAAAGCTTTCGGCAAAATGGGTGATGATGGCCGCCCCGGTGGGGGTCACCAGTTCGCCTGAAAGTTCGTTCTGATAGACCGCCGCTTTCTTCAGCAATTGGGCGGTGGCCGGGGCCGGCACCGGCAGAATGCCGTGCTGGCACTTGACCTGGCCGTGCCCCACGTTCAAGGCCGAGCAGAATATTTTTTTGGCCCCCAGGTCTTCCAGCGCCAGGCAGCTGCCCACGATATCTATGATGGCGTCCACCGCCCCCACTTCGTGAAAGTGTATCTTATCGATGGAAGTACGGTGAACCTTGGCCTCGGCTTCGGCCAGTTTCGTGAATATGGCGATGGAATTTTCTGTGACAAATCCTGACAGCCCGCCCTTTTTGATGATGCCCTCTATGTCCTTTAAATGGCGGCAGGGCTGCGGCCCCTGAACTACTTCCAGGTGCAGTCCGCTTAAGCCCTGGCGGGTAACCTTGGTCAGCTCCACCTTCCAGCCCTTTACCGGCAGGCGTTTCAATGAGCTTTCTATTTTCTTCCAACTGGCCCCGGCGTCTATCAGTCCGGCCAGGATCATGTTGCCCGAGGCCCCGGTGGGGCAGTCAAAATAGATCGTATTCATCAGCTCTTTCCCTTGGAGATCATCCAGGCCAGGTAACCCGCCCCGAACCCGTTGTCAATGTTTACTACGGAAACTCCCGGCGAACAGCTGTTGAGCATGGCCAAAAGCGCGGTGATCCCGCCAAAGCTGGCCCCGTAGCCCACGCTGGTGGGCACGGCTATCACCGGGCAGGCCACCAGGCCGCTGACCACGCTGGGCAAAGCCCCTTCCATTCCGGCCACGGCGACCACGGTCCTGGCCTTTTGCAGGGTCTCCCTCTTGTCCAGCAGCCGGTGGATCCCGGCTACGCCAACGTCCCACAGGCGGACGACTTTGGAGCCAAGCAATTCCGCGGTCAATGCCGCCTCTTCGGCCGCCGGGATGTCCGAGGTCCCGGCCGTTACCACCGCGATGTATTCAGCGTTTTTGGAAGCGGCCGGCTTGCGGTTGCTGATGATCCGGGCCACGGGATTATACACCGCGCCGGGATTCATCTTTTTCACCGCCTTATAATGGTCCTGCGTTGCCCGGGTGGCCATCACCAACCCGCCTCCCGCCATGGCCTTGAATATTTTGGCCGACTGCAACGGAGTTTTGCCCTGGCAGAAAATGACCTCCGGCGCCCCCCGGCGCAGTTGCCGGTGGTTGTCGATGCTGGCAAAACCCAGGTCCCGGAAAGGAAGATGACGCAAGGCTTCCAGCGCCTGATCTTCATTTAACCGGCCGGCCCGGATGTCCTTTATTATCTTCTTCAGCTTATCTTTTTCCATTTTTCCCGTCATTCGTTTGAGGATCGAAACACCCGGATTGATACCCGGCCAGGTCAAGGGACACTAATTTATATCCCAACGATTATCCTACATTCATAAAGTCTTTTTAATTTAACTTAATCACTTTGGTCATAGCGGTACTGGCGCCTGCGGTTAAACGTACCAGATACACTCCATTAGGCATTTGACCTTCGTTTGAATTACTCAACTGATATCTTATCTCATGTCTCCCGGCCGTCATTTGCCCATAATTATTTGCCGCCACCTTTTGCCCGATCAGGTTGAATATCTCCAGCTTGACCTCGGCCTCCTTGCCAAGATTGAATACCGCTTGCAACTGGTTGTAAAATGGGTTGGGCGAGCATTTTAATGATATTTTAGCAATGTTTGTATTTGAACAGTTTTGGGGTTGTGATCCGATTCCCTCCGTCCCATAATATTCATATATCTGCAAACTTAGTAGGTCTCCGCTCGTGAATATGTAGCCGTTTTCTACGTCAATTCCCCAATTTATGCCGGGAATCGTATAATACCCTGCCAACAAAGGGTTCAAAGGATCGCTGACATCTATGACCTGAAGGCTGGTAATATCGACAACATAGGCCATCGAGCCATCAACCGCTACACACGCTGCGTATTCCGGGGTGTCATATGTGCCGACGACCACCGGGGCGCTGACATCACTTACGTTGACAATGTTTAAGCCGTCTTCGCCGCTGGCGGTGTAAGCATAATTGCCGGAAACAACCACACCAGAGGTGAGACCAGTATGGCAGTAGCCGGTTACATAGGGGGATACCGGGTCGCTGATATCTATGATGTGCAGCCCAAATCCTAGTGAATCTTGTGAGGCCACATAGGCATAATCGCCCGATACCACGCACCACCAGGAATTTCCCCCAAAAGAACAATGCCCGACCTCTTTTGGCAGGGCGGGATCGGCAACGTTGATGACCCGCAAACCCCCTTCGTAAACGACGGCGAAAGCCAAAGTATCGCAAACAAAGGTATTCCACAAATAGCTGTTAATGGGAAACCAGCTGACCAGGGAAGGACGATGAGGGTCGGATACATCAATTATTTGAAGCCCATGAGGATAGACACAGGCGACGTAGGCTAAATTATTAACAACAAACACGTGCTGGGCAAGACCTGTGGTCCGATACTTCCCAATCTCCACCGGAAAAGCAGGATTTGAAACATCACAGATCCTTAAGCCAAACGAATCGGCGGCAATATAGGCCAGACCGTTTAAGACCGTTACATTCCAACCTACCGATGGAAATTGGTAGGAACCAATACTCCTGACATTAAGAGAGTCACCATAGGCAGCGCCAAAAACACTGAGAAGCAATATGACAACAACGCAACAAAAACAGTTATTTTTGTTCATAGCTATAACTCCTCTATTTCTTTTGGGATCTGATGACCGTTAATTTTTGAGAGCCGTAATATCCTACCGAGCTTAGTTGACATATATAAATACCCGATGATACGGATCCACCGGTATCGTCTTTAAGGTCCCATTGGACCGAATAATTGCCCGGCCCCTGTACCCCGCTAAATAGCCTCCGGATAACTTGTCCGGTGACATTGTATATTTTTATTTCCAGGGGCCCTTTTTGGGGAAGCTGATAAGGTATGGCAACCAAATTTCCTGCCGGATTGGGATAACACAGATTCAGTTTATAATGGGCGGGGTTTTGGGGCGGGATTGCCGTTATGCCATTGGTGTTATAAAATGTCCGCGGCGCCGAAAAAAGACTGCGCAACTTACCATCATCGGCATAGGCCCGCCACCAATAGCGCCCCTGCAGCAAAGGGGGTGAAACCTGCCATACCGTATCGGTCATTGAACTGTCGGTGCTGGCTGCGAGGACAGACAATAACGAATCCGAATAGACCTTGAATCCGTAGTGGATTTTGTTCCCGTTGGGATCGGTGCATTTGGCTACGGCCAACATCGGCCGGGATACGTCTACAGTATCTCTATTGGGCAATATTGCCACCGGGCGGGTTGGAGCTTTATTGGTGTCACTGATGCCGGTTATTTTAATGTCATCGATATACCAGCCGGCATAATCATGGACGCTGATATCGCTGTACATCCTGAAGCCGATTCTGACCGTCCCGGTGTAATTGGAAAGGTCAAGGGATTGCCGGTTCCAATCAGCTTTGCCGGTATAGGCCGGGCCAACCTGTTGCCACTCTATTCCGCCATTGGTTGATATTTCCGTATACCCAAAATCATAGCCGGGTTCCAGGTCGTATTTATGCCAAAATTCAAATTTGTTGTAACCCAACGAACTGACCGGCCCCGAAACCAGCCGGCAGTCCATGTTATCGCTATATTGCCACAGCCCTTCCCATCCGCTATACCAGCTGTGTCCCGGGGAATAATTGTCATACCCGGTTATATGCCACAGGTCATTGGCTCCGCTGTGGCTCCAAACGCCGGTCCCCTGCTCAACGTCATCAAAGAGAACCGCATCTTCCGGAAAAACTCCGATTTCTATACCAAAAGAATCACGGGGTAAATTAACGCCATCCGCTGTTAATTTTACATATACCACCGCCCGATGGCCGCCCGGGCACACGCTGTCGCAACCTATTATAAAAGACTGGCTTCCGTTTGACTTGGTTTGCCGGGGAGAGAAGGCCCCGTAATCTGCCACCGGTTGCAGTATCTCTAAATACGGGTCATCGCTGGCAAGGACAGCCGTAACGGTTGTCAGGTTAGATTCCAGCGACTTATTGTTGATGTTCAGCCATAATTCCACGGTCTCCCCGGGGTCCAAAGTGTCATTTCCATTACCGCCGCCGATCACGGCCTTATCAGATACGCCGGCATATGACCCCGCCGCCTTAGCTATCGCCATTGCCGCCGGCAGGTTTTCCCGGTACTGCCGGACAATGACGCTGGTGTCCGAAACTGCCTGCCAAAAGTCATCGCCCACCTCAAATAAATAAGTAAAGCATTTGGGCTTTTGCTCCTGTTCGCCATAGAACCAATCGCAGACCTCACCATTGGCCACGGCATTAAAGATGTTATATCCGGTCAGAGATACCATCTCCTGGGAAAGATCATAAAATAAAGCCGAATCGGGGTTAAAAGCGTCCACATCATAGCCCCAAATATTAGTAAAACTGTTTCCACAACTATGATAATGGATACTGGTTTTAAAGGTCCCTTCCCGGATGGCCAGATTCATGATGGCTTTGGTCTCGGGCTCCGATCCCGGTTCCGGGCCCCTGTAATCTTCATACGAAGAATCCGAGCTGGAACCGATATTGCTGTATCCCCATTTATAGGGGTAATTGCGGTTATTATCTACACCATAAACCCCGCCGCCGTTATCACGGCGGTTCTTACGCCACAGGCCATCCGGGTTGATTTCGTTGAATACATAACCGTCCGGATTTACCACCGGCACCAACCAAATATTCCTGTTATTGATCAACCATGTGAACAAAGTGTCCTGGCCGTAGTTTTGACAGAGGTCTTTCAGCAACCCCAGGCAAAGGGAACATCCGATCGGCTCTCTGGCATGGTGCACCCCGGTAAATAAAACGCTGGGCAGATCATTGTCGCCATACCGTTTGGCGATCCTTATGGCCCATATCGTCCGGCCTTCGCCGGTTTGACCTATAGCTTCGGGCGGCGAGGTTATGGTGGGATAATTATCATGGATGCTATTGAGCTCTTTGACCATTTCGCCATAGGTATAATACTGCCCGAAATCATATTTATAATTCAAAAGCTTTTGGGTGTAATAGGCCTCAACATCCGGCACAATGATCTGGATGCTGTAGGACGACTGTTTTATGGACTTAATGGCTTCACTATCAGCTATACAATCCACCCCCCTGCCCGGTTTATAATTTAAAATATCAAGATGCCCCTTACCCGCCAATGTTTTTATTTGTGAAGGATCCGCTCCGCTGACAAAAATACGTTGTGAAGCTTGCGAAATCTGGAAGATACAGCATAAAAAGACAATCATAAATGCGCTTTGTTTCCACATTTCTTGAACTCCTTGCGTTTTTGCTCCAAATATGTTTCTTTTTGGCATCCACTAAAAAACAACCTAAAGTTCTATTATCCTTCCGCTCATGTCGGAGAGGTCCACCACCGCGCAGGTGGGCTTACCGCTGATATATCCGCAGCCCTCGCCGGGGTTGATCACCAGTGTTCCCTCTTCCCTGATGTCCAGCTTGTGAGTGTGGCCGTAGACCACCAGGTCAAAGTTGCCGGACTTGACCAGGCTCTCCAGGCAAAATGGTTCGTGCATCATGCAGATCCGCCGGGATCCCAGGTCGAACTCGTAGGGTCCGGGGTGCAGTTCAAACCCGGCCGCCTGGAATTTCTGGGAGAGGTAGACCCTGTCGCCGTCGTTGTTGCCGAACACGGCGATCAGCTTAAGCTTGGCCTGCTCGAACACCGGCACCATGAACGGTGAGATCATGTCCCCGGCGTGCAGCACGGTCTTGACGCCGTCCGCCTTAAAGGCCTCGCAGGCCTTGTAGCAGGACTTCAGGTCGTCGTGGGTGTCGGAGATCAATCCAATTTTCATATGACTTTTACTGTTTACTGTTTTCTGTTTTTGTGTTTCAGCTGCGATCCAATTATCATTCACTCACTAACACCTATACCCTAGCCCCTAGCCCCTAACACCTAGTCCCTAGTCCCTGCCATCAGTTCCCTACCGTTGGCACTTAGGGCACCAATACGTCCCCCGGCCTCGGAACATTTCCTTGACGATCTTATGCCCGCACTTCTTGCAGCATTGTCCTTCCTTGCCGTAGACCCGGTGCTTCACCTGGAACCAGCCGCTTTTCCCCTGGCCGTCCCGGTAGGTGTCCACCGAGCTGCCCCGGGCGGCGATGGCCTCCTTGAGAGTCCTGACTATGGCGGAGTGTAGTTTCTTTATCTGCGCAGATGTAAGAAGAGCGGTTGAATGCTGGGGAGCGATCCCCGCCCGGTGCAATGCTTCCAGCACATAGATATTACCCAGCCCGGCCAGCACCGTCTGGTCCAGCAGTACCGTCTTGACCGGCCCTTTGCGCCCGGCCAGCCTTTGCTTCAAGACCGCCGGAGTGAATTTGCCGTCCAAAGGTTCCGGCCCCAGTTTCTTGATCTCCGGCAGTTCGTCTGGATCATCGGTCAGCTTGATGGAACCGAATTTGCGCTGGTCGGAAAATACCAGCCTGGTGCCGTCTTTAAAATAAAAGATGATCCTGGCCGATCTGGGCAAAGGATCATCTTTTTGCTGGTGCTGCAGCACCCCGGTCATTTTAAGATGAATGACCAGGGTCAGGCCCGGATCCAATGATAATAAAAGGTATTTGGCCCGCCGGCTTACTTTGACAATTTTTGCCCCTTGGAGGATCCCAGCGAATTTTTTAAAACCGATCCCTTTGACCGATCCGGAGAACGAGCCTTCGGTTCGGCCAATTATCCGTCCGGGCAGCAGCCGGTTCAAATCTCGTCTGACAGTTTCTACTTCAGGCAGTTCTGGCATTGGCAGTTGATCCTTTTAACCCTTAAGCTTTTTCATTTCCAGTTCCAAAGCCTCCAGCTCGGCCATCAGGTCACTGTTGTCGTCCGGTGGTGCCTCCTTGGCTTGGGGAATCTCCAGCGCTGCCTCTGGCTGGATCCTGGCTGGAATGTCCATGTCCGATGACGGCATTTCGATCTTGACCTCCGGCATCGGATGGATCTCCGGGTCAGATTGGATCTCAGTTGCTGGTTGTAACATTGATTGCGGCAGGCTCAGCTCTGAAGGATTAGATGCTGCCTCAACCGGCCTTGGTATGTGTATCTCGGAAGCCGCGGCCTGATAAACAGCCTGTTCGGTCTTGCTTTTCAGATCGGCGTATTCCTGGATCATGGCGCTGTGGCGCTCCCTAAGCGAGGCCACCTGTTGTTCCATCTCCTGATTGGCTTTTAAAAGGTCATCATTGCGCGACCTGAGGTCGTTGAGTATCTTCTCCCACTTTTGGCGCTGTTCCTGAAATTTGGTCTGCAGGTCCTTGACCTGAGCGGACAGTTCGTTCTTAGTTTGAATCACCGCTTGCTGGAGTTCGGCCTGGTGCTGGGCCTTTAAACTTTCCATCTGCTGCTGCATTCCGGCTAAGGCCTCGGCCACTGCGCCTTCTATCTGAGCCCCTATCATACTGGGATCCATCATTGGCATGCCCTGAGGCACCGCTGAAGGCTGGAAGGTAGGAACTGGCGGAATCCTTGGCGCAGCCGGCTGAGGCCTGAAGGCCTGGGGCGGAGCCGGGGGCGCCGGCATGGGCCGGGACGGCGGAGCAAAGGACGGCATCTCCACCCGGGGGGCAGCCGGTGGCATAGGCGCGGGAGCAGGCTGCTGATAGGCCGGCTGGGGCTGAGCTGGCCGGACCGGAGCAGCGGCAACTGGAGCCGAGGGCGGGGTATAGGCGCCAAACGGCTGGGGCTGTTCCTCGCTTACGATCCGGCCGAAGATATCATCTATCTCGCCGTCAACATCGCCCAGCACCCCGCCGCCCTGCGGTTTGGGCTTGGCGGCCTGGGGCGGGGGAGCTCCCGGAGTACCGGGCCGGGCCGGAGTCGGGCCGCCGGCGGGTTTGGCCAGGTTGCTTAGCCAGGAGTTAAACGCGCCGGTATCTTGTTTTTCCTGTGGAGGTACCATATATCAGACCTTTCAAAGTTTACTGGATATGATTTTAAATGCGGGTACTTTTACCACTGAATCACGGAAGACGGAATTAACATTCAAAAGTACATTTTCAAAGGAATGCCAGTGCTTATTCATAATTTCCGTATTTCCGTGGTAAGGGACTTAACAGTATCAGGCATCCACCCCGCAGCACTTCTTGTACTTCTTCCCGCTGCCGCAGGGACAGGGATCGTTGCGGCCCACCTTGGGCCCCGCGTGGACCACCGGCTTCAGCTTGGGCCTGTCGTTCTCGGACGGACCCACCGGGCTTCGGACTTCGGACTCGCCGGATCCCTGGGGCAGCTGCCGGGCCGTGGGCGCCGCCAGTTCCGGCTTAAAGGCCTGCATGGCCACCTGTCTTGGCTGCGGGGCGTTCATCCCCACCGGATGGGCCTTGAACAAAAGTTCTATGGTCTGCCGGTCTATGTCCTGGGAAAGCTCCATGAACATGGAATAGCATTCCCGCTTGTATTCTATCAGGGGGTCCTTCTGGCCGTAGGCCCTTAAGTTTATGCCTTCCTTGAGGGCGTCCAGGTTGTTGAGGTGCTCCCGCCATTTCTCGTCTATCACCTGCAGCCGCACCAGTTTTTCCAGCTGCCGCATCAGCGGCGTCCCCAGAAGCTGTTCCTTGGCCTGGTACTGGTTCCTGGCCATGGCCAAAAGATCTTCCTGTAGCCGGTCGATCTTCATATTGTTCTTTTCGGAGTCGGGAATGGAGATCTCCAGCAAAAAGTGCCGGCGGAAATAATCGTTCAGCCCCGGCCAGTCCCAGTTCTCGGAATATTCCTTTTTATCCACATGCTCATCCAGCCCGTATTCCACCACCCGCTCCATCAGCTCGGTCATCTCGGCGCTGAGGTCGCTTTCCTCCAGGGCCTGGTGGCGCATCTGGTAAATGGCCTCCCGCTGTTTGTTCATCACGTCGTCGTATTCCAGCAGATGTTTGCGGATGTCAAAGTTGTAGCCCTCCACCCTTTTCTGGGCGGTGCCGATCTGCCTGGTCAAAAGCGGGTGGGTCAGCACCTCGCCCTCCTCGGCCCCCATCTTGGCCATCACTCCGGCGATCTTGTCGGAGCCGAACAGCCGCATCAGGTCGTCCTCCAGCGAAAGGTAGAACCGGGACGATCCGGGATCGCCCTGGCGCCCGGCCCGGCCCCGCAGCTGGCGGTCGATGCGCCGGGCCTCGTGCCGCTCGGTGCCAATGATGTGCAGTCCGCAGGGCACCTCCTGCTTGCACTTCAGTTCTTCCAGGTGCGGGCATTGGTTGGGATCATTGTCGCTCTGCACCAGGCGGCAGTGGGAGCTTTTGACCACCTCCTGGCCCAGCTTGATGTCGGTGCCGCGCCCGGCCATGTTGGTGGCTATCACCACGCTTCCGGCCTGACCGGCCAGCGAGATGATCTCGGCCTCCTTCTGGTGGTACTTGGCGTTCAGCACCGAGTGCTTGATGCCCTTGCGGGACAGCATCCGGGACAGCGTTTCCGAGCTTTCCACCGAGACCGTTCCCACCAGCACCGGTCTTTTGGCCTGGTACATCTGTTCGATCTCTTCTATCACCGCATTGAATTTTTCCCGGCGGGTGCGGTAGATCACGTCTTCGTAATCGCGGCGGCGGGCCGGGCGGTTGGTGGGGATCACCAGCACTTCCAGCTTGTAGATCTCGTAGAACTCCCCGGCCTCGGTCTCGGCGGTGCCGGTCATGCCGGCCAGCTTCTGGTACAGCCTAAAGTAATTCTGGATGGTGATGGTGGCCAGGGTCTGGGTCTCCCGTTCGATGGCCACGTTCTCCTTGGCCTCCAGCGCCTGGTGCAGACCGTCCGAAAAACGGCGGCCCGGCATCAGCCGGCCGGTGAACTCGTCCACGATCAGCACCTTGCCTTCGGAGACCACGTATTCCACGTCCTTGTCGAACAGGGAATAGGCCCGCAGCAGCTGGGCGATGTTCTGGTTCTTCTCGGAGCGTTCCGAGAACAGCCGGTCCAGTTTCTGCTTGGCCTCCATCTTCTGCTCGGGGTTTAAGGTAACGTCGGAATCTATCCGGTGGATCTCGGTTGACAGGTCGGGGATGATGAACAGGTCGGGATCCTTGGGGGAGATGGTCTGGCGCCCCTTTTCGGTCAGGTCCACCACGTGGGATTTTTCGTCTATGGCAAAGAACAGCTCCTCGTCTATCTCCGACATCTTCTTGTCCCGCATGTAGTCCACTTCCACCTGTTGCATGGTCTGCTTGTGGGCCCCTTCCTGCAGCAGCTTGGAGAGCTTCTTGTGCTTGGGCGCGCCCCGGTTGGCCTGCAGCAGTTTGATCCCGGCCTGGTAGTCCTCGCCCTCGGCCAAAAGTTTTTCGGCCTCGGCCACTATCCGGTTGACCAGGTGGGACTGGCTCTCCACCAACTTTTCCACCGGGCGCTTCATCTCGTCGTAGCGGTGGGTGGAATGCTCCACCGGGCCGGAGATGATCAGCGGGGTCCGGGCCTCGTCTATCAGGATGGAGTCCACCTCGTCGATGATGGCGTAGAAGTGCTTGCGCTGGACGCACTGCTCCGGGCTTAAGGCCATGTTGTCCCGCAGGTAGTCAAAGCCGTACTCGTTGTTGGTGCCGTAGACTATGTCGCAGTGGTAGGCTTCCCGCCGCTCCGGGGTGCCGGGCTCGGTGTCGTCCAGGCAGCCGACCGTCAGGCCCAGAAAGCGGTAGATCTGCCCCATCCACTGGCTGTCGCGGCGGGCCAGGTAATTGTTGACGGTGACTAAGTGCACCCCGTCGCCGGTCAGGGCGTTAAGGTAGACCGGCATGGTGGCCACCAGGGTCTTGCCCTCGCCGGTGGCCATTTCGGCGATCTTGCCCTGGTGCAGGGCGATCCCGCCCAGTATCTGGACGTCAAAGGGAACCATCTCCCAGCCCAGCTCCAGCCCGCAGACCTCCCACTTCTTGCCCACATGGCGGCGGCAGGCTTCCTTGACCACGGCAAAGGCCTGCGGCAGCAGCTCTTCCAGTGTCTTCTGGTCGTCCTGCCCCTCTTTCCGGGCATCCTCTATGTACTTTTTGAATTCAGCGGTCTTGGCCTGCAAGTCGGCATCGGAAACATCCAGCAGTTCCTTGGCCTCAAGGTTGACCTGTTCAACTATGGGCCAGAGTTTTTTCGCCTCGCGGGTGTTCTTGTCGCCAAATATGGTATGGAGTATCTTGTTGATCATTTAAGCCTTTGAATTTGTTGCAATATAACAGCTTAATTTACCACAAAAAATGGAATATTTCAAGAGGAAAAGGAAAAATAAAAGGCCAAAACGTCAGTTTTGGCCTTTTACAAGCATCATCATAGCGATAGCCTAATTTATCCGCCGGAGCTTTAGCGAAGGAGGAAGGCTATCGCTGGATTCCATCCCGCCATAGGCGGATCTTCGACAAGACCGCAATTGCGGTCTGTTACCTAAGGCTCGACCAGAGCCTTGATGATTTGCCAGCGATATTATTCCCTGTCCGCCTCTGGCGGGATGGTATCGCTATAATATAAGCAAAATTACAGTAGTCCCTTAAATTTCCGGAAGAACCTATTTGACCACTACTAATTTCTTCGTCGCCTGATAATTCCCAGCGGTCAAACGATAGAAATACACCCCTGCCGGGATATTTGAATCGCTCCACTCTACCTGATGATACCCTGCCTGCTGTTGACCCATGTCAAATGATTTCACCATTTGCCCGGCTGCGTTGTAGATCTTTAAGCTGGCTGGCTCGCTGTTTGACAGTTGATAGCTGATGGTAGTATGCTGGTTGAAAGGATTGGGTCTGTTTTGTTCTAATCGTAGTTTGCAAACTGTCATTGGTAATTCTGGCTTGCTTGCAACCCCTGTTGCTGTATTGTACTTTATAGTTAGGTAATCATTGTTCGTACCATTGTATGAATCGCCTGTTACATAAAGGTTGCCCAAGCTATCAACAGCACAGCCATAGGCTCTATCATCACCACTGGCCGGACCATTATACCTGCAGGTCCATAATGTATCCCCATCAGCGCTGTATTTAATAGTCAGAAAATCCCAAAGCGTGCCAGTATAGATATTCCCCGCTACATATAGATTGCCCAAACCATCAACGGCACAGGAAGCAATAGGAGCGCCATTAGCTACGGGATTATTATAACGGCGAGTCCATAGTGTGTCCCCGCTCTCATTATACTTGATGGTAAGATAATCTTCACTGGGGCCATTGGAAGATAACCCGGTTACATAGACATTTCCTAAGCGATCAACCGCACAGCCGTAAGCCCGATCACTCTTATCGGCTGGGCCATTATAGTAACGGGCCCATATAGTATCTCCGGCAGCATTGTACTTGACAGTAAGATAATCAAGGTATAAGCCATTATCGCACATACCGACCACATAAAGATTGCCGAAGCTGTCAACCGCACAACCATTAGCGCAATCGTAACCATGTGCCGGGCCGTCATAACTGCGGGTCCATATTGTATCTCCGGCAAAATTATATTTGATTGTCAAATAATCATTGTCAGTAGAGATACCCGTGACATATATATTGCCTGAGACATCACTCGCACAACCATAAGAGATACCGCCATAGCGGCGGGTCCAAAATGTATCACCGTCAGCAGTATATTTAATGGTCAAGCCTTCATTGCCCAAGCCATTATAGGACGAACCTGTTACATAAAGATTGCCCCAGTCATCAACAGCACAGCATTGAGAGGCACAATCATATAAATAATTCTCATAATACGGCCGAGTCCACAGAGTATCTCCGGCGGAATTATACTTGATGGTTAGGAATTTCCCAAAATAGGCATCGTTGGAAGAACCGGTTACATAAAAATTACCTGAACCGTCAACCACACAACCACGAGCATAGTCATCACCATCGTCCGGGCCGTTATACCGCCGGGTCCACAATGTATCCGGTGCTTGAGCATTAAGGATGCTGGGCAGTAAAATTAAAGTAACCGCCACAAGAAGAAGGACTACTTTTTTTGTCATATAATACCTCATTTAATTTTACCAATAATACAACCTAATTAGATAATTTCAAGCAAATATTTAAACACCCTATCGAATAAACTCCCTCTGTGCCTCAGTGTCACTTCGATAAACTCAGTGCAACGCTCTGTGGCAAACTCAGGTTCCCCTCACTCCGCCTTCCTCACTTTTGCCGTCACCGTCTTGGTAAAATACCCCTTGGCCGAATAGGTCGGTGACATGGTCACGCTGATCGTATACTCCCCAACCGGGGCCGGCCTTCCCTTGTCGTCCTCGCCGTCCCAGATCAAAAAGTTCTCCCCCAGCTTTTCCCGGAACTCGTTCAACAACTGCCGTACCGGCTGGTTCAGTGAATCCAGTATCTGAATGTTCAGGTCGGCCGGCTCGTAAAGCTGCAGCACGATGGTGGCTCCGGGGTGCAGGCTGTCTATCACCGGCGGCGAGACCTGCTTGATGTAGCCGTCTATCCCTATCCAGTAATACTGGGCCGACTCCCGCTCCATCACGAATACCTGCCCAAAGCGCTTCCAGATGGCTATTCCCCGGGGCGACTCGAATTCCATTTCGCTAAAGCCCTTCCGTCCGAAACCGGCCACGTATTTTAGGTTGCGGTCGAACTTGTGCACCTGGTTGTTGATCATGTCGGTGGCGTAGAGGTTTCCAAAATAATCCAGGGCCAGGTGGGAGAAGTAAGCCCCCGGCAGGCCGATGTCGGTATTGGCGATCCGGACCACCAGCCGTCCCTGCTGATCGAATTTTTGGATCCGGGCGCAGATGGAATCGGCCACGATGATGGCGGTCTCCTTGAAGAACGTCCAGCGGTCGCCAAAGCCCTGGACCGCTATCCCGAAGGGCTCGTCCAGCACGCCCCCGCCGCCGAAGCTGAAGGTCTGCGTTCCCAGTGAGTCGAAGATCACCACTTGGTTGTGCCCTGTGTCGGTGACATATAACTGTCCCCGGTTGTCCACCGCGCAGCCCTGGGGATGCAGCAACGCCCCCTCGCCGATGTTGCGGACGAACTTGAGGGTTTCTTTCCGGTTCTGCAGGCAGGCTACCCGGCTGTTGTTCAGATCGGCCACATAGACCTTGCCGTCCTCTGTGGCGGCGATGCCACGCGGAGTGTGGAACTGCCCCGGCCCGCTGCCCATCTGGCCGAATGACTTCAGGCCGCTCAATCCCTGATTGTAGATGATCTGGTTCCTCCCGGAGTTGACCATGTAAACGGTGACATCGTCGTCGTCATCCCCGGTGCCGGGATCATCGGTCTCCTTTAAGCGGACGCAGGCCACGCCCTGGGGATCCTCGAACCGCGAGCCCCAGCCCAGCAACAGTTTAAGGTAGAACGTCCCGGCCTTGTGGAACCCCATGGAATGCCCGAATGGCGGATAGACCAGCAACGACGGCTGGTACTCCTGAGCCATTCCTTCGCCTGCAATGATTAAAAGCAAAAATAAGATGAACGTCCAAATCAGGAAATGGGAAATGGGAAATCGTAGTTTCATAGCGGATCGAGTAACAGTTTATAGATGTAATAATTTTCCATCACCACTTTCACGTACTTCCTGGTCTCGGCCAGGGGTATCTCCTGCAGCAGAAAATCCTCGTCATCCTTGTCCTTCATCGGCTTCAGCCATTCCCGCACCCGGCCCGGACCGGCATTGTAGGCCGCCAGCGCCTTCACCAGCGAGCCGTCGAACATCTTGACCATGGAAGACAGGAACCTGGTGCCGTAGTCGATGGAGACCTGGGGATGGTACAAAGTTTTGGTATCGAACT
>Ga0315268_10003917_pt1 | contig 16279 bp, 22 predicted proteins | sample C1_top_MG_FD_204535 | JGI IMG/M metagenome (GOLD analysis project Ga0315268, IMG submission 204535) | Sediment microbial communities from Yellowstone Lake, YNP, Wyoming, USA - C1_top | ecosystem: Environmental > Aquatic > Freshwater > Lake > Sediment | place: USA: Wyoming | collected 2017-08-01
TCTTTATTAGTTATAGTTTATGTTGGCTACTATTCATTGTGTCTGTATGTAACTAAAACAAAAAAGTTGAAAGTAAGAAAAAACACAAGATTTAAGCCTAAAGTTAGCTTTGTTATCGCTACTTGGAATGAGGAGAAAACGATATTGGGTAAGTTAAAGAATACTTTGGCTTTAGATTATCCAAAGAATAAAATAGAAACAATAGTCATAGATTCAGGTTCTACTGATCAAACTAGGAACATCGTTAGAAAGTTCAAGAGAGTTAGACTAATAGTTGAAAAAGAAAGAAAAGGAAAAGCAGATGCATTGAACAAAGTTTTCAATAAATGTACAGGCGATATTGTAGTTATATCTGATTCTGACTGTCGTTTGGACAAAGGGATATTGAAGAAATCTATGCCATATTTTTTCGATTCAAAAGTCGGAGCTTTGACTGGCAGGCAGATATTGCTAAACTCCAAAGAAAACTTGGCGACAAAGACTGAACAGAATTATAGGGATTTTTACTTTAAGATTAGAGAAGCAGAATCCATAATCGATTCTACATTAGTTTTTCATGGTGAGTTTTCTGCATTCAGAAAAGAGCTATTAGATAATATATATAGGGATAGTGTAGCAGACGATTCTGAATTGGCTCTGAGAATACGTAAGAAAAAATACAGGGCTTTGATTATATGGGACGCAATCTATAGAGAGTATGCTCCAAATAAATTGTCGGATAGAATGAAACAAAAATACAGAAGGGCTCAAGGTTTAGTCCAGATAATGTTCCGTTTTTTCTCAGCCTTCTTCTTTAACCCAGAATATGGATATTTTGGCATGTTAATATTTCCTGCAGAATTCTTTATGCATGTAGTTTCCCCATTCGTTTTGTTAATCACTGTTATAACTTTCTTTCTTTTACCTATTACTTCTATTTTCATCTTAGGCGGATCAATACTCATCTTACTACTAATATCAAAATTTCGTTCATTTTTTTTCACGTTTTTACATTCTCAATATGCGTGTTTAAGAGGTATTTTGAGTTACTTGTTTAAAGGGTCTTCTTTTCAATGGGAAAAGGTTCATGGAACGAGGAGGTATAAAAATGACTGATATACTTTTAGTGCAACCTCCAGATCCGCCCAATACCCAGATTCTCAGAGATCATATGGGGATGTTTGGAATTTTGAAAAAAGGAATTTCATTAATTAAGAACGATGTACTACCACCTCTTAATTTAGCATATTCTGCTTCTTTATTGGAAAAAAATGGGTTCGAAGTCAACATAATTGACGCGTCAGCTATGGAATATGATTATGAAAAAACTTTAAAGGAAATTAAAAAAGAAAACTCAAGACTGGTTATACTTAATATTTCTGGCGTTTCAAACGATTCTGATTTAGATTTTTCTGTAAGAATAAAGGAACTTGTTGATACTAAAGTTGCTGTAGCAGGACCTCACTTGATGTTGATGCCAGAGATTGCTTTGAAGAGAAAGGGTATAGATTTTGTTATTTTTGGGGAGATTGAATATACAGTATTAGAATTATCTAAAAATTTAGATCATTTTAAGGAAATAAAAGGAATAGCATACAAGAAAGAAGACAAGATAATCAAAAACCAACGTAGACCTTTTATAACTAATCTAGACGAATTACCATTTCCTGCATTCCATTTGTTACCCATGAAAAAATACTGTTACAGTATTCTAAATAAGCAGCCATTTACGACAATCTTAACTAGTAGAGGTTGCCCATATAAGTGTATTTATTGTCCCTATCCAATGGGATACGGAGATTTCTGGAGAGGTCGAAGTGTAGAGAATGTATTAGAAGAGATGAGGTTGCTAAAAGAAGATTTTAAAATAAAAACTTTGTTGTTCAGGGACCAAATACCAACTTTTGATATGGAAAGAGCTGAGAAAATATATGATGGCATGATTAAAGAAGGATTTAATTTTGAATGGAGGTGTGAAACAAGGATAGATAAAGTATCGAAACCCCTTATGGAAAAAATGAAAAGAAGCGGTTGTGTAGGTGTTCACTTCGGTGTTGAATCTGGCAATCCTGTTATTCTAAAAAAAATTGGTAAAATCGGAAATATCGATTTGGATTTAATAAAAAAACGCTTTAAAGAAACTAAAGAAATTGGTTTACCGACAGTTGCATATTTCATGATAGGATTTCCTGGGGAAACAAAAGAAACTGTAGAAAACACGTTTAAATTTGCAGAAGAATTAAAAGCAGATGATACTTGGTTTAATGTCCCTGCTCCTTATCCTGGAACAAAATTGTATGTAATGGCGAAAAAGAAAAATTGGATTTTAACAGACGACTGGTCTAAATATTCTGGAAGAGAAGTTGTTATGAAAACCAACAATTTATCTGCAGAAGAAATCAAAGAGATGTTGGAGAAAGCCAAATCAAAATATTCTAAAGAATCACAAAATCTCTTAAATTTATTCCTTAATTTTAGGAGCATGAAGGTTGCTATGAGGAACCCTAGACCTATAATGGAATATCTAATAAAAAGGATTCATAGATGAGTATGAAAATAATTCAAGTGTGTCCAAGGTTTTTGCCTTGTATAGGTGGTGTTGAAACACATGTTTATGAGATTTCCCGTAGACTGGCAAAGAATAATGAAGTTTTTGTTTTTACAACAGATTCTTCTGGAAAATTACCAAAAGAAGAGATTATAGATGGTATAAAAGTAAGAAGGTTTAAGTCCTTTGCCCCAAATGAATCTTATTTCTTTTCATTTGAATTACTTTCTGCTCTGAAAAAAGAAAACTGTGATATTCTTCATTCACATTCATTCCATTCCATGACTTCATTTTTGTCATATTTAGCCACAGATAAATGTAAACCTAAAAAATTCATCTTTACCCCTCATTATAATATAGGAGCTGGTAGTAAATTCAGAGATTTTCTACATATTTTTTATGACCCCATACAAAAAAAACTGTTCTGGGGAGCAAACAAAGTAATATGTGTATCTAGGTATGAGAAGGATATAATAAAGAAAAAATTTGGAGTATCAGAAGAAAAAATAGTTTACATTCCTAATGGTTTGAATTTAGAAGAATTTGATACGGTTGAAAAACAGACGAAATTGTATGATTTTGAAATACTTTTCGTCGGGAGACTTGAAAAATACAAAAGAGTTCATGAGGCAATTTATGCACTAAAACCTATCATTGAAAAATATCCTGATAAAAACATTCATTTTACTATCGTTGGTAAAGGTCCTTACAAGCAATCTTTGATAAAATTAACAAATGACCTTAATCTAAGTGATAAAGTATCCTTCGAAGAAGATGTTCCAAAAAAAGATTTGATAAAAATTTACAAGAGGGCTGATGTACTTTGTATGCTCAACAGATATGAAGCATTTTCGATTGTAACTTTCGAAGCTTTGGCCTGTAACAAGCCTGTTATTGCTCCTAACGTAGGAGTTTTCAAAGAACACAAGAAAAACAATTATAGCATCTTTCTTTTTGATAACAACAGAGAGTTCATAAGTATTCTTGAATCGATGATAGGAAAAGAATATAACTTTAAAAATAATCTTGAAAGTTACGATTGGAGTGAAATTACCAAAAAAATTGAGTCAGTATACTCTGATGGTGAGTGATTGTTTGACTTAAAAAGAAAATTAAGGCCTGAAATTTATTTTACAATGGATGTAGAAGGAGATAGAACTTTAGATGTAGGTGTACCTACGACTTATTTCATAGACTTTCCAGTTGATCTTCCAAAATTTTACTATGAAACAGCATGCTTGCATGTTCATATCAACAAAGAAGAATTAAAAAGAACCTCAGCTATGGATCTTAAAAAAATATTAGAAAAAAGAAAAAAAATATTGGAAGAAAAATCAGGTAAAAAAATAAAATATTTTAGGCCAGGAAATCTTTGTAACGATAAAAAGTTAATCAAAGCAGCGATTGAACTTGGAATGGACATTATTGAAACAAACGTTAGATATTATACTGCATGGCTACCAAAGGATAAAATTATTTTTATCGTACATTCTTACGATTCAGCATTTTACATAAAACTTTTAATTTTGTACCTTAAACTATTTCATCCATTCGCTAAGTGGAAGGTGTTTAAATGAAGATTTGTGTTGTTTCACCTCATTTTGTTCTTGATCGAGGAGGAGATTTTTCATACTATCTTTGCAGAGAATTTTCTAATATGGGAATAGACGTTGTTGTACTCACATCTGATTTTAACATATTTGATGAAAAAACAAGATATGGTGTTGGATGGGAGAATTTTGAAAATTTTAAAATTTACAGAATTAAAACTAATTTGTACATGCATCAGGCCACATTTGTAAAAGTAACAAAAGAATTAATGAAAGAGATAAATCCTGATATTGTTTATGCTACAGAGTATTTCCAACCAATATCTATATCTGTTTCTAAAATTTGTAAAGATTTGAACATTCCATTTTTCTTTAACCAGCATGCTTACAAATACCCAGATGGTACATTTGGAATTATATTTAGAATTTATGATAGGTTGATTAGAAATTCTATCTGGAATAGAACAAAAAAGGCCATGGCAATATCTGTAGCTGCCAAAGATTTTCTTTCAGGCCTTGGATTCGATAAAGAAATAGAAGTGATAAGTGGAGGCGTTTATACAGACAAATTTAAACCAGAGCAAGGCAATTTGAGGAATAGATTTAATATCAATAAAAATACTTTTCTCGTTTTATGTGTTGCAAGACTTATCCCAGAAAAAGGAGTCTTGAAAATACCACTTTTAGCAAAAGCAACGGAAGATTTGAATATTGTATATGTCATCGTCGGTAAAGGAGAATTGAAAGAAAAATTGGAAGAAATGATCAGTGGATTAAAAAATGTATATCTTATTGATTTTGTTCCTCATGAAAAAATGCCAGGCATATATTCTGATGCAGATTTATTTATTGCTCCTTCAGATGTGGAAGTTTTGAATTACTCTATAATGGAGGCAATGGCATTTGGTTTACCTATTCTGGCTTCTAACGTCGGTGGAATGAAAGAATTAGTTAATGAAAACGTTGGTTTCCTTTTACCAAAAGATGACATTAAAGTTTGGGTTGAAAAAATCAGAGAACTTTATTTTAAAAAGATAACTTTTGATAAAAAATTGATAATTGATCATTCAAAGAAATATGACTGGAAGTTAGTGAGTAAAAAAGTCTTGGGGGTTATGACTTCAAATGATTAGTAAATATCAAAAAATTTACACAATACTTTTCCTCTCTTCTTTATTCTTATTTCTAATCAACTTTTTGGTTCAGGGTAAGATTTTTTTTGATTATGAAGATTCACTGGGTTTAATTTTAAAAATGGGAGGAATTTTCTGGTTTGGTTTTTTGATACTTCTAATTTTGATTTTTTTCCATTATTCAAATTTCAAAAAAATAGATGAAAACTATGTTTACCTTACTTTTACACTTCTAATAATATACTTGATCGGCACACCATTTTTTTATGAACATGTACCTCGTTTTCCAGATACATGGTCACATTCTTATCTCGCTAATGAAATGTTCAAGACTGGTAAAGTAATTAACGGAATCGATTCATATGAACAATATCCTGGGGCATTCTTGTTTTTTGGTTTGCTTTTCCAAATTCTTCCGTACTACGAAATCATGTTATTTTTCCCCATTTTTATATATGTGTTAGGAATCATCGTCATCTATTTACTTTTTAAAAATTTGATTAATTCAAGAATATCATACCTTTCATCTATACTTTATATCTTTTTTAATTGGACTGTAGAAGACAATCATCTTTCACCACAATTTCTAATGTTATTTGTCTATTTTGTCTTCATGTTTATTCTTGTAAAAATGTTGACAGAAGATAAAAACAAGAAAAAATATGCTTTATTTTTTTTGATTATGTCACCCGTTATTGTTTTCTCTCATCCAGGATTACCAATATTTTTATTTTTTATCTTAGGTTCAATGTTAATTCTTTGTAAAAAACTTAGGTTTACTATACTTGCTGTATTTCTTTTCTTAGGTCTATGCTTCACGATCCATACAGTTCTTTTTACAACGGAGACAGGGTCTTATAAGACTTACGTAGAAAATTTTATTAAATCGCTATCTACAGGTCAATTTTCTCAAATCACTCAGAGTTTTAAGACAAGTTTTACATTTAGAGAAGTATTTTTGTATTCTAGATTGGGTATAACTCTATTCTCGGTCATCTTCGGTATTTTGGGCTTAATAGTCATGTTCAAAAACAAATATTCTACTGGAGCAAAGTTTCTATTCTCGTGGGCATTCTCGATGATGTTGTTTGTAATATTTGTTGGTATAGTGTTGAAAGGTCAATTTTATGAAAGGTTTGCTTTAATATCTTCATTACCCCTTGCAGCTTTGACAGTATATTTTCTGGAAGAAGCAAAAATACATGTTAGTTACATTTTCATCATATTTTTAGTGATTACACCCGTATATTTTATAGCAAAATACGGGAATGAAGCGTTTGAGAGTGTTTCTCTTCAAAAACTGAGAGCAACTTGTTATTATTATACACAAAACCCAGATTGTTATCAGAAAGAAATCGTGGATAATAAATTAATTGTGGGAATAGACGGTATAGGGAAAACTAGTTTTGTTGTTTCAAGAGAAGACGAAATATGGAATTCTGTTTATCTCGATAAAGATTTGAATGTGATAAGAGATTCTTTGGAGCAGTTGGCTATCGAAAGAAAGTTAAACAGGATTTATTCAACCGACATATCAGTTGTTTACGGATGAATTGGTAATCCAATAATTTATGTAAGATGTGTTTCCGATAGAGGGTGAAACTACCACCTTTATTTCAGAGGAATTTTCAGGAATGCTTATAGTTTTAGACAATAAAATATTCTCTTTAGGATTTAGTGAAAATTTATATGTATTCTCAGTTTTTCCATCGGCCAGTATTTTTACAGTGAAAGCCAATCTTCTATTAAAGTATGAGTTTACATGAAATTTTAGAGTATAATTCCCATCAACTTTTTTTGGAAGTTCTTGCCAGTAAACCTCAACAAATTCCTCTTTTTGGGGTAATATTATAGATAAAATTACCAAGATTGATAAAACGATCAAAACAGAAACAAGGTTTAAGTAGAACAATTTCATCTTTTCACCTTTTCTTCCCAGTAAACTAATGAACTTAAAATTAAGGTTGTTATGATTAAAGGATTCAGGATGTTACTGAAATTTATTGTTATGTTTAGAAGATGAAGTATCAGTGCATGGATTATAGTTATACAAATACTGAGACAAACACTCAAAGCAATTAATTCAGCTAATTCTGTCTTTTTGAACAATATTTTGGTGATGAAGAATCCAGGTAAGAATAGAATAAAAATCAAAGAAAAAATGGATCTGGCTGTGATAAAAAACAAGTTTGTGGAAACAATGTTTGTAAATAAAATCATACAGATAACTAAAGTGACAGTTAATGGAAATTGGTCTGGAAATGATTTTTTTAGAGATTTCATACTTTGAGAATTATTTATAAGCTTTAAATCCCTTACGTTAATGGTTCTTTTTGACCTTTTAACAATTCTTTCAGCCCTTTTCTGTACTGAAAGGCAGAAATAAGGATATAGATTAACATAGCCAAAAAATACCATCCTGGGATTAAAACAATCGGGCTTGGTTCTCCCAAGCTGCCCAAAAAGGGAAAATATTCAGTATACCAATTAAAGAATGGTAAGAATTTGGAATCTAAAGAAATTGAACGCCATACATGACTTGAGAAATCTTCTACTGTTATACCTAGAATTATTAACCTTAGCAAGGTTAGTGGAGATTTATACGTGAAAGGAATGAGGATGACAGTATATATCACCAGACAGAGTGTCCAATAAAGATACAGTCCTAGGGAATTTCTTGCATAGTTAAAACCGAGAATAAGATTAATTAAAGGTCCAAATATAGCGATAGTCAAAGCAATTGTGTGCGCTGTATATTCTGACTTCTTAATCATTTTTACCAAGTTGAAGATGGAGGTTTGATAATTTAAACATATTCAATCAGAAATGTTAATTATGAAGAAATTGAAAGTCCCTTTAACTGCATACTCTGAAGAAACTATTCAGACTCTTAATAAATGTGGTTGTTTACTTGTCTCTGGAAAAATAAAAAAAACTAACGTAATGACCATTGGTTGGGGTCTGATTGGAATTTTGTGGGGAAAGCCTTTTTTTATAGTTGCTGTGAGACCTTCAAGACATACCCATAATTTTATTGAAGAAGTTGGAGACTTTACAGTTAATATTCCTAAAAAAGGAATGGAAGAAATCGTAAATTATTGTGGCACTGTCTCAGGAAGAGAACACGATAAATTTAAAGAAAAGGGATTAACTTTAATGCCTAGTACAAAAGTCAACTCCCCTATAATTTCCGAATGCGCTATTCACTACGAGTGCAAAGTTGCTTTTAAGTCTGAAGTTATCCCAAGCGGTTTACCGAGAAAAATTAAATGGATGTACTATAAACTTGGAGATTATCATACACTTTACTTCGGTGAAATTTTGGCTGCATTTGCTGATGAAGATGTTGCTTCGCATCTTGTCTGACGGTCAAGTTGTTGAACCAAATAATCAGAAAAATTTTTATTCTCTTGGGCAATCTGTAGGACATGAGACCCAATTTTCTGTCCCATCGCATATACCATTCCTATTGCAACCAGGATAATCTGGAAACGGATAAGCTTTATCTTTCATCAAACAATGATATCTGTTCAGAAATCCATGCTGTGTCGGTGTTATTCCATCACTCCAGAATAATGATGTTCCTGAGTCATCTGGATACGTTGACCATCCTGTAAACCCGATCTTCTTCTGATAAAGATACGTATGAAGATTACGTCCCCATTCATAATCTCCCATTCCTTCGGCAGGAAATTGAAATTCACTCGCAATTATAGGATATGTATCAGCAAGGTATCCAAAATATTTTTCCCATTGTTCTCGGGTTTGAGCATTTTTTTTGTGTGGATATGGATGCGTTATGTATCCAATGTTTTCTCGTTCAATCGGGTTTGCTTTTACTTTACTCAAATCATATCCCGAATCTAATCCAGCTACGAATATTACAGAATCAGGGTCGATTGTTCTGATATTGTCGACTACTTCAGTAGCTTGAACCTTCCATTCATTCCACGATATGCAACAAGGTTCATTGAATATTTCATACAGAACAGCAGGATTTTCTTTGTATCTGTTGGCAAACCATTGCCAGAACCTTATCGTTCTGTCATGTAAATCTGGATTTGATAAATTGCCGAATGCGTGCCAATCCACAAGGATATAAACACCGTATCGTTCGCCATCTTTAATCACTCGATCGAGTAGTGCTATTTGTTCAGCTGTATATGGTTTAATCCAATTATCTGGTGAAGACCCATCTCCATAAAAACCGCATTGTATGCCCACCCTTAAGACATTAATATCCCAATTATCTTTGTACCATTTAATCGTTTCACCGTTGTAATATTTGGCATCTAAATGTCTGATATCCAAGATGTTCATGTTTGCTACTCCTCTCAGTATCACTTCATTATTTTTAGAATCAACAAGCCTGTTTCCACTTATCTTGAGCTTAGCTATTGGAATGTATCTAGTAAAAAATTTAGTTGAAACCATGAACAATATCAATAAAACTACTAATATCCAAAATAGCTTTTCAACTTTCATTTATGTCACTATCGTATTGCTTTTTATAGTTTGATATTTAAAATGCGTTTAGTTTTGGTTTTGTCTCATTAACGGCACTTGTATTCGAATGTCGCATATAGGAACTTAATTTAGAATTTAGTCGTTATCTCATCTTTTATTATTCCTTGTTGTTTCAATCTTTCTAGTATTTCTTGATTTATTTAAGTTAAGATCACTTATGAGTCAATTAAATCCTTTTGTTCAGAACTCCATTTTTTATTAGATGTCTTCTTCAGCCATTCTACGTATTTATCAATAAATTCTAATCTCTCTTTAAAATTTTCTTCTTTAATTCTTTTCAATTCTTCTAAATCGATGTTTGGGATTCTCATTTCAAGTACTTATTGAACAATTTCTCTATTTTAAGCTTTCGGTTGAATTCTTGCAATATTTTTACATCCAATTTATCTTTGAAGATACTGTAAAGATGCCTTGCATCCTCTATATCCTTCTCGCTTCCTAAAAACAACTTAAACGGTATCTGTAGTTCTAATGGAGAAATGAATAATTTATGGTTGTTAAGAAGGACTTCCCTCCTTTCTTCTAAAACCCAGAAATCTAGGTCAATTTTTGAGAATTTTATTTCCATTATCTCATTTCTCTTCGACAATTTTTTTCTCTTCCATACTTTCTCTAATTATTCGCATTAACGTATTGATAGCAGTGAATGCTCCTTCGCCGAACATTGCTTCTGCGATTTCCTTTTTAGACAACACCTTTAATTTTTCTTTACTTCCTTTCCATATCTGTGGAAATATATCCTCTACTATTTGACTTGTCATAGCTTCAGGCATCACTTCATCCAAGAGTTTGTCCGTGGGTATATCTATATGTATGTTAGACATTTCTTCTGATGGTGGTTTATCACGCAGATTTTGAAAACATTCATAACACATGTGCTTTTTTGATTTTTCAAGCATGTTTTCAGGACATTCTATTTCTTTTCCACAGAAACTACAATTTACGTTTACTGATTTAGGTTTATTTTCCATTTATTTTACACCTCCCTCAATAATCTTCTTTTCTTCTTCAGTAATTCCATATATTTTATAAACAACTTTATCAATTTCAGCATCAATCTTTTTAATTTATAGATACATAGCCACTTACTATAACGTACTTTGCATGTTTTTGGAGAATTTTTGTAAAATCAATTACGAACTCATCTAGCAGTGTTGGTATTTTATCCAATTTAATTGTTTTTTTATCGATGAACTCCATTTTATTTCCCAAATGATTACTCATATATAAACTGTAATTTAAATTAAAATAATCTCTGCGGAGTAATGCTATTAATTTTTATGATAATGACTACTCATTAGGAAAATATTGCTACTGAAGTTTTATTGGGAACTCTTTTCTATTTCATGTACATACCACTATTAACTGAGAAAGGATTTAAAATATAAAAAGAATACTAAGATGTATGAAGGAAAAAGATAAATTTCTTAAAGTATTCTCTAACTTATCAGTAGACTTAAGAAAAGAAATCATTCTGGTTATAGACGACCAACCAATAACTTGGAATGTTGCCTACGAAGAGATAAGCAAAGAAACCGAGCTAGGAAAGAGAATTCTAAAGAAACTGATAGAATTGGAGTTGATATGAGTGGTAGATTACGAAGAGATAAAAAAACTTGTACTGATTAGACTCGAAGCAATGCCCCCCGATATAAAAGTGTCGATAGGCTCAGAAAAAGATCTGTCAAGAGAGGAACTATTCAGAGAAGTGAAAAACGAAACAGAGCTAGGAAAACTGATAATTAAAATGCAACTTGAATATCTTAGGTCGATGAAAAAGGGATTTTAAGTGAAGAAGTTTCTAATAACTAGGCCTACCCATGAAATCAGAGTTACTTATCTTTTTCATTGGGGTAAAGAGATTTTAGAGTTTGCAAAGAAAAAAAGCATCAATTTTACTGATTTTAAGAACGGAAAAGCAAACAGGAAGGATGTAGAAAAATATCTTAAAAAACAGAACCCAAGATTGGTTTTATTTAATGGACATGGTAATACTAGCATGATATGTGGGCACGACGATGAACCATTGATTATAAGCAATGAAAACGAAGATTTACTGAATTCAAAAATAACTTATGCTATTGTGTGTGATGCTGCTAAGAAATTAGGAAAAAATGCCGTTAAGAAAGGTTGTGATGCATTTATTGGTTATGAAGGTCCTTTTGGTTTTGTCCGCGATGCAAGCAGAGAATGTAATCCATTTAAGGATAAGTTTGCTGAACCTTTTAAAGAGATTTCAAATATAATCGTAACATCCTTATTAAAGGGCGATTCAGTTGAAGAATCTGTTGAGAAATCCAAACACTTGACTTCGGAGTTGATTAAAAAATACTCAACGAGCGATGCTGAACCTGGGTTTAAAGATATCAGGTTTTGGCTCTTTTGGGATAAGTTTTTCTTGAATTTTATCGGGGATCCGACGGCAAAATTTTAGAGGTTTGAATTTGATTTGAAACTCTTACCAGCTGTTGAATGATGTATGTATTTTAATTAGAAAATTTCTATAAGAAATAACTACTCATCAGGAAGATATTGCTACTGAAGTTTTATCGGGAACTCTTTTCTATTCCATGAACATACCACTTCTGTTTGGTGGCAATGATTTCTATTAGAGGAAACAATACGATAAAAATTCAAACTCTTTTAATAATAGTGTGTTATTGAAAATTAACTGAAGTTTTTCCCCTCAATTTTTGTTTTATCTTTTCTTTTGATTAGTTTTGCCTTTTAAATATCCTATATTTTCTGCCAATTGTGAAATTCTTGACCACAATGCCCAGAATCCTGTTGACATAGCTGCAAATATTGCTGTTATCCCGGTAAGGAATTCCACGTGTGTAACAAATTCGCTATGAGTCGCGATCCAGATTATAATTGCAATTGCTAAGATTTCAACAAGGGCTATGACTAAGAGATAAACATTTTCTTTTTTCATTTTATTACCCCAAGTAGTACGAGAATTAGAATTATAAATGCTATAAGAGCTATAATCCCTAGGATAGTGTTGCCGCTATTCTTCATATCATTACTTTTATTTTCTTGGTTTAAACGTTTTCAGTTAAACTTCCTAAGAAAAAGTTGTTATTTAACAGAAATTCTTCTATCCTGAAGAATAACTACTCATTATGAAGAGATTGACACTAAACCCAAGAACGGAAGATTAATAAAAGGCTATAACACTTGCAATCTAAAAGGATGTTTTATCATTCAGTGATATGTATATAAAATAGAAAATTTTATTCTATAAAATAGTAAAATCTTTTCTTTTTTCCCATTAACTTTTTTAGTGATTATAACTAGAAATTTAATCTAAAAATAACTACTCGATGGAAAAACATTATTTGCGAATATTAACCAAGAACAAAAATCTATATGATTCTTCTTTATCAATTACTAATAATTATTTACTTTTTGTCGATAATAAATTAAAATTGTTTTATATGAGAGTTAAAAAGGCGTCTGGAAAAACGGAAGAATTCAAACCAGAAAAAATAAAAAGAACTTGTTTAAGGGCAGGTGCTACACTTGAACTTGCAGAAAATATAACAAAAGAAATAGAAAGAAGATCATACGATGGCATATCAACCAAAGAGATTCTTCGCATGACTGTACAGTTATTGGGAAAAGATATGCCCCAAGTTGCCACGAGATATGATTTAAAAAATTCTATCTTTAAGTTAGGACCTGCTGGTTTCACTTTTGAACATTTCGTCTCTGAGATTCTGAAAGAATATGGATATTCAACAAAAATGAATCGGATGATAAAAGGTGCAGGCGTTAAACATGAGATTGATGTCATCGCATCCAAAGATAACGAAAATTACATGATAGAATGCAAGTACCACAACTTACCAGGAATTTACACTGGATTAAAAGTTACTTTATACACCTATGCCAGGTTTCTTGATTTGAAGGATGGTTGGAAAAGGGGGGTGTGCCAAAGATTTGACCAACCTTGGTTAGTCTGCAACACAAAGTTTTCTCAAGACGCCATTCAGTATGCCAACTATAAAGGATTAAAACTGATAGGATGGAGATATCCTAAAAAAAGTGGTTTAGAGGTATTTATTGAAAAAAAGAAACTTTATCCGATAACGATTTTGAAAACATTAGATAAAGACTCTCAAGATAAACTAGCAGACGCTGGTTTGATACTGGCAATTGATTTGCTAAGAAGGGATTTAGAGGAACTTAATAAAATCACGAGAATTCGAGTAAAAAAATTAAGAAAATTTGTTGAAGAAGTGAAAAAAATTTGTGATTGAAAAAAAATCATGTATATATTTATTTTCTATTAAAGCATTGAAATTATGTTTTTAATTAAGGTCTTATAAATTCAGTGAAAAAAACAGTTAAATTTATAAAGTTGAAAAAATATCAATAATTGTTGATAAAAATGCAACTAATCGAGAGAGTTCTCGGTTCGAAAACAAAGATAGCTTTGCTTAGAGTTTTATCTAGTCATAATAATTGGGAATATAGCATAGTAGAACTTTCAAAAGATGTTAATCTAGATAAAAGCTTAGTTTCAAAAACAATCAAAGATTTAGAAAAGGATAATGTTGTTAAGGCGTTCATAAAAGGTAAAAATAAGCTTTGTAGGATAAACAAAGAAAATATGGTTGTAAGAGATATAATCATGGATTTGTTTGATAAAGAGAGTAAGATAGTCGAAGAAATTTCCACTAATCTTTTAAAAAAAATTGTTCCTAGAAAATTTCCATCTATATCTTCTTTATTCATTTACGGTTCTGTCGTTAAAGGAAATTTCACGCCAAGGTCCGACATAGATGTTATGGTTGTACTCAAGGACGACACAGAAGTTACAGGTATAAAGAAGAAGCTAGAAGAAGTTTCTTCTGATTTTATGGAAGATGATTTTATGGTAACGTTCGATGTTATTACAGAAAAAGAGTTCAAAAAATTATATTCTAATAAAGAGCCTACTATTTTAGATATTGTTAAATTTAATAAATTGTTGTATGGAAAGGATGTTAGGGACATCATATGAAAAGAGAACCGAAAGAAAATGCTTTACAGAGAATTAAGGATGCGAATGAGTTCTTAAGTTCTGCGAACGATAACCTTGAGAAAAGTAGGTTTAAAGTATGTATTGATAATGCTGTTGATGCTATGATATCAGCCAATGATGCATTCACTATAGGATTAATTGAGCAAGTTGCAACTTCAGACCATAGAGAAGCTGTAAGACTCCATGTAGAAGCTGGAAGAAAGATAAATGCAAATCAATCTTCCGTTTTAAAACAGATGCTGGATCTTAGACATCAAAAAACTTACAGGCCTGTTTCAGTTTCGAAAAATCTGGCAGAAGAGACTTTAAGAAAGGCTACGAAGTTTGTACGTTGGATTGAAGGACAACTATGATTTAGTTAAAAATATGTTTATAATTTGTTCTTTCTTTTTATTTTATATTGTATGATAATTTTTCTCATAAAAAGTTGTTATCTATGAGTAATTCTTCTATAGAATAGAAAATTTTATTCTAGAATTAGTAAAAAATTTACTTTCTTATATAAAAAACTGTTAGTAATGGTAAGTAAATACAAAAATAAGCCATAAAATCTATCCTTTCTAATAAATAAATTATTAAATAGTAGTACAGACAAAAAATAAGTTAATTAGAACCTTTTAAAACATAATGTTTTTCCATTAATTATTTTCAATAATTTGGGGGTGTTCGAATAGATGTTGAACAAAATCAGAAAAGGGCAAGTTACAATCTTTGGCAAAACAATTTCAGTCCTTGCAGCAGTTTTGACATTGGCACTATTATCAGGAGTAGGTTTAGCATTGTTAACAGCTTATGTTACGATAACGGGAAGTGCGACAGTTGGTCAATCAGTTGTATTAACAGATTGTCTACTATATCAAAATGATTTAGACGTATGTACTGGAGAAGCTCATAACCCAGAAGTAGCAAGTTTCGCAGTTAGCGTCTTTGGTGGTAACACAAGAGATGTTGGTATTAAGATAAAGAATAATGCAGATATTAGCGCAGACTTTAATTTACAAAGTACAGCAGTTCCAGACGCAACGATAAGTTATTATAATGGTTACGATGATGTCACTCATGAATGCAGTGGAACTACAACATCAAATCCAATAACAATTGGTAGCGGTGTAGAGCAGTTCTATTGTGTAAGATATGTATGGGACATTGCTTCGAGTCCAGTTGCATCAGAACCAATAACAATAACTGTATCTCCAGTATAAAATATAGAAAAAACTTTACTTGAGGGAGGAATCCCTCACTTTTAACTTTATTTGATCTTCGTAGAAAAAACTGTAGAAAAAATCTGTTTAGAAAAAGGTAGAAGAAAAAATGAAAGAGAAATTTATAAATGTTGGAATATTTTTGTTTGTATTTTTGCTAAGTGTTGGTTTAACCTTGGCCGTAGTTTCCAATTATATTACGGTTACCGGTAGTGTTACAGTAATTGCAACGACTACTACCACGACAACCATTGAAACAACAATTTCATCAACCACTATTACATCCACTACCACAACAACAACTATGG
>Ga0315268_10003918_pt1 | contig 16278 bp, 13 predicted proteins | sample C1_top_MG_FD_204535 | JGI IMG/M metagenome (GOLD analysis project Ga0315268, IMG submission 204535) | Sediment microbial communities from Yellowstone Lake, YNP, Wyoming, USA - C1_top | ecosystem: Environmental > Aquatic > Freshwater > Lake > Sediment | place: USA: Wyoming | collected 2017-08-01
CAGCACCCGCGTCAGCTTGTGTACGTACACGGACACGCCGCCGTCGGCCGCCATCCGCACTACCCGGTCGTTGACCAGCATGACCGCCGGACCGCCGGAGAAACGCCGCTCCGCCGTCTGCCGCACCATCCGCACCCCATCGCGCCGATACGGCGAATAGAACGCCGTCGGCTGGGCAAACTCGCTGCGGGCGCCCCATCCAAGCCGCTTTTGGTTTAGTGGGTTAACGCGCGCCTCGTCCAGCAGCTCATCGGGATTTCTTGCCGCCGCTTGCGCCATCTGCCGATAAGGCGTGGAGTTCGGCGCCAGGGCAGCCAGCTCGCGCGCCGCCTCGGCCGCCTGCCCGGTCGCGCCCGAAAACACCAGCTCGCGCACCAGCAACTCGCGCGCCTCGCGGTGCAGCGGCCGCGCCGTCACCACTTTCTGCGCCGCCGCCGCGGCCTGCTGGTGACGCCCGGCTTCGCTCAGGCTGCGCGCGTACGCCAGCGAATCCGGCTCGCAGAGTTCCAGATCTTTATCCAGCTCCTGCGCGCGCTCATAACGCGCATGAGCGGCAAAAAATCGCTGCGCCTGCCGGATCGCCGCGCAATCGGGATGCAGCCGGATGTGCAGCTCCAGCGCCTTCGTTGCCTCGAACGGCCAGTGCATGCGGATGGCGATGTCGGCCATCAGGCCCTCGGCCGGCGCAAACTCCGGGCGCGCCGCCAGCACCTTCTGCAAGCGCGACAGCGCTTCCTCGGTGCGCTGGGCCGCGTACGCCCGCGCCGCCAGTCCGTACTCCGCCGCCAGCGCCGCCGGCGCGGCCTTCAACGCGCCATTCAGCATCACTGCCGCTTCCGGCGCGTCCTCCGCCTCGTGCTCCCAGGCCTGGTACAGCAGATAATCCGCCACCGCCGCGTGCGCCCCGCGAAGGCCCGCTATCGCGCCCCGGTAATCGCCCTCCCAGTACTTCTGCGCCGCCTCCACGTACGCCGCCTCTGGCCCGTACACAATTCCCGCGCGGGTGCCCCACATCCCGCTTTTGGCAGATGTGGGTAAAAGCGCAACCCGGAAGGGAAGTGCCGAAGCCAGGAACTTGATCAGCACCCGGTGCCGGCCTGCCGGCAGCCGCAGCCCGCGCCAGGCGATCTCCGGGTTGACCTGTAAGCGGTCGTCCTTGCGCAGCACGCGGGCGCCATCCACCAACACCTCGAGCGTGCCGGGACTTTCCACGCGCACCAGCCACCGGCTCAGGGCCGCCGTGCTGGTTTCCACCGCGGCATAGAACACGCCATCGCGCGCAAAATACTCGGGCAGGCGGAACCTGCCGTCGTCGAACTGGACGCGCTCCACCGCGTGCCCGTCCGACTGCGCGTTCGCCAGCTCATCCTGTTCCGGCGCCCATGGGTGGTCAAAATCCAGGTTGGCGTAGCGTCCGAAGGGCCCGGCCACGCGCCACTCGGTCAGCAGCCCGGACTCGCGCGCCACCTGCTGCATCGCGATTCCGGGCGCGCCGTCGGCGGCCGCCGCCAGCAGCGCCGCCCGCAGATAATTCGCCTGCGCATGCGGTTGCCCCACCCTTGTCTCGCCCGGTGGAGCCTGCCCCGAAGCGCAGCGAGGGGGCGAGACAGGGTGGGAATGCGCCAGCAGCGTCTCTATGCGCGGGATGGCGCCGCGAAACTGCAGCGTGTTGGCGCCCAGATCGAGCAACCGCGCCGCCGCGATCATCACCCGCGCGTCCCGCTGCCGCGCTCCGCGCAGTTCGCACAGCCGCAGCGCCGCCTCGATTTCAGCGCCGGTGTCGGCCTCCAGCGCCGCCGCCTCCATTTCCACGAACAGCGCCTCCACGTTCTTCGGGCTCTGCCGCAGCGCCGCCTGCGCCTCCGCCCGCGCCACGTCAAGCTCCGAATCCTCAAACAGCGCTTTGCGGGCCGCCTGTGCATGGGTGGCGCGGCTCTCTGGCCCGTGTGCCTTGGCGGTCCGTGTCGCGCGGGTCCGTGTAGCACGCGTCTCTGATCCGTGTGCCGCCAGGATCGCCGCCAGTATCATCACCGCCGCTGCCGCGCGCTTCATCCCCTCAACTCCACCTTGACTTCCGCCCGGAACGCCGCCTCCACCTGCGCGCAGAATTCGCGGAACCCGGCATATTCCGCCGGCGTGATGCGGAGCTTGCGGAACTGCACCGACGTGGTCACCAACAAGTCATTTCCCTGCCGCTGGTACCGCAGCACGGCGGTGCCGTAGGGCGTGTCCACTGTTTTGTCCGGCGGCACCGATTGCAGCCGCGCCCCCGCCGGCAGCGCGAAGTGCAATTCCTCTTCCGTGGTCCAGGGCGCCGGCAGCAGCAAATCCTGCGTACGCGAGGCCAACGGCGCCAGCGTCTGCACGTACGACCGCTTCATCCACGACGGCGCCAGCGACAGCGTCCGCCGCCCCGTGAACGCATCCAGTTCGCCGCGGAATTTCACCGTGACGTCGTCCTCCAGGTCGTTGGCCCCGTACACCTGCACCGCCTCCACGCGCACGCTCGGCAGAACCTCGGCCAGCCGGTTGCGGAACGAATCCCGCTGCCGCTCGGCCACCTCGAAATCCCGCCGCAGCCCGGGCGCGTCCTCCCCCCGCGTGTACGCCGACCCGCTGAACTCGATCTTGCCGTCGGGCTCGATCTGCGCCTGCACCGAGCGGTGGGTGTAGTTCTCCATGGGCAGCGTCACCGGGATTCGCCGCAACTCGGCGCTGCCGTCCTCGGCCACCGTGAGCGCCATCGCGCCCTGGTCGTCCAGCGGCAACTCGCGCGACCCGGCATACTCGGCCGTCCCGTCCAGCCACAGCTTGTACTTGGGCACGTACACGATGGCGTGGTTGAAAATCGAAATCGACGTCGCCCGCTCGCCGATCTCGCCCAGCCGCCGCGTACGCACCAGGGCGATGTCGGCCTCGATGCCGGCGGCGCGCAGCAGCGCGATCATCAGGCTGGCCTTGTCTTTGCAATCGCCGTAGCGCCGCGCGTACACCTGGCTCACCGGATACGGCTTATAGCCGTAAATCCCGAACTCCAGCGCCACGTAATGCGTGTTGCGCAGCACGAACTGGTGGATGGCGCTGATCTTCTCCAGCTCCGTCTTCTTGCCCGTGACGATCTGCCGCAAGGCCTGGCGCAGCGCCTCATCCAGCGCGAACTGCGGCGCGATCAGTTGCGCGTACCAGCGCCCCAGGTCCTGCCAGTTGGCGAAGCTGGAGACGTGCACGTACGGCGCGATCTCGGTCAACGCCGGCGCGCGCGGCTCGTTGGGCAGCGCCGCCATGTCGCGCGCCTCCCAGCGGTACACGCGCACCCCGTTCTGTACCGTCACCTCGGCCGGCGACGGCATCCGCTCTTCCAGGATGTTGAAGGTGCGCGCCGCCGGCGTGAACAGCACGTAGCGCTGCAATCGTTCCGGGATCGACGAGCGAAACATCGCCAGCTCGCCGAAGTAATCGCCGTACGGATTGACGTTCGACTCCGGCGATAGCCGGTAGTCCAGTTCGACCACGTCGCCTTTTTCCAGTCCGGGGAAGCGCAGCGTGCGCGAGCGCGCGTCGTAGTACATGGCCGCGCTGCCTTCCTCGACGCTGCTGTCCCCGCCGTCTTCCGCCTCCATCACCCGCCCGTCGGGCTTGTAGGCGCGTGCCGCCAGGATGCGCAGCTCCTGCGTCGCCGCTGCGTACTGCACCGCGTGGCTGGCGTACTCGCGTGCGCCCTGCTCGCCGGCGATGTAATACACCTGCTGCTCGCGCACCGAGCTGAGCCCGTTTTCGGCGATGCGCTCCAGCCGCACATCCGCCAGCTCGACCACGTTCGCCGTGTCCTGCGGCGGCGCGCGTTGCGCCTGCGCCGCCAGTTCCGCCGCGTCGACCAGGTACTGCGTTTCGGCAGCGGCACTGCTGGGGGTGGGCGAGGCGGCGCCCCGGACGAGCCGGTTTTTTTCGTCTGGGGACGGCGTGGTGCCCCACATCTGCCCGGTTTTGGCAGATGTGGGTTGAGTGGTGGGTCTGAGCCGCAGACTTTCTGAATTCGGATTCAACGCCAGCGCCGCCGCCAGCTCGTGCCGCGACTCATCGGGCCTTCCCGCCTCCGCCAGCAGGTCGGCCAGATCCGCGTGCAGCTTGCCGTCATTGGGCGCAATCGCCAGCGCCGCGCGCAGTTCTTCTTCCGCGGCGTCAAACCTGCCCGCGCCCGCGTCCAACTGCGCCAGGCGCCCCAGCGGCTCCGGATCATGCGGATACAGGCGCTTCATATCCGCGTAGCAGGCGCGCAACTTGTCCGCTTCGCCGCGCCGCGCGTAAATCCGCAGCAGCACGCCGCGCTCTTCCCGCCCCTGGAAATCCTGCGCCAGCGCCTCGGCGTGGTCCAGCATCCCGAGCTCTTCGTAACGCCGCGCCAACTCGCGCCGCAGCCACAGCGGGGCAGGGAACTCCGCCTCCAGCTTGCGATATTCCGCCAGCGCCACCGACTTCAGCCCCACCGCCGCGTACAGCTCCGCCAGCCGCTCGCGCGCCACAAAATCATTCGGCGCCGCCGCCACCGCTTCGCGCAGAAGGTCGCGCGCCTTCTCCACTTGCTTGCGCCCGGCGTAGTACTCCGCCTGCCTGACCTTCGCGCTCACTGGTTCGGGCGGCGCGCCCGCACCGCCAATCTCTTCGGGGGCGTCATCCTGAGCGCGCGCTTTGGCGCGCTCAGGATCCATGCTTTTCAAAGACTTCTGCGTGGGGGTGGCCCACCCTTGTCCCGCGCGGTTTTCGCGGGACAGGGTGGGGGTCTCTCTCAATATCGCTTCCGGGGTGCCCCACCCTTGTCGCTCCCGGTTTTGGAGCGACAGGGTGGGGATCTTCCGCCGCGTCTCTTCCGCCTCCTCCAGCCTTCCCTCGTGCCTCTGCATGCGCGCCAGGTAATCCAGCGCCTCATGGCGCACCTGGCCATCCTGCTGCATGTCCTGCGACACCTGCGCCATCCAGCGCGTGATCGCCGCCGGATCGTCCACGTACTCGCGCAGGGCGTACATGCGCGCCAGCAGCGCGGCCGCATCCGGCGCGCCGGCCGTTGTCCAGGCGTTTTCCAGTGACTTGAGCTGCGCGTTATAAGGATTGGCGGAGGTTTGCGACAGACAGGTGTTCGCACCCAGCAGCAGCATCAGGGTGGCAACGACGATCTGGACCCAGGACCGGTGCATGTCTTCCAGTGGCGCGCAGGCCGGCAGAACAAGACTCCCCGACAGCCGATTAGCCGTCGGGGAGATCCCCATCGATTCCGCTCCCTCCCCTGCACCGTTTCCCCCAGGTTTTTTTAATGCAGGAGCCGTTCGCGAATCCTTTATTCGGGGTTGGTGCGCACAGTATTGGCCGGAAGGTATGCTGGAGATATTGAGAGAATGTCTTAGGAGCGCTCTAATAACACCTTAGTCCCGGGCGCAGGCAACTCTGGAGCCAAAATGACAAACCTTCAAATCCGGCGCTGGCTGCAAGTTCTGCTGCTGATCGCCATCGCCGCCGCCGCGGTGCGGCTGGTCATGGTGATGCGCGCGCGCATGACGCCCGGCGCGCCGCGGCCCGCACCGGCAAGAAACGCGCCGCTGAACCCGGAGGCCTACGTCGTCCCCAGGAAGCTTTATCCCTACGACCTGGCGTCGGCGCGCCGCCTGACCGAGCAGCCCGTGTGGGTCAAGGAAGGCTATCGCTACACCTATTTTCCTTACGACGCCGCGCGGCGCCGCGCCGACTTCCAGCATGAAGCCGGCCTGCTGGGCCCGATCGAGCAGTTGCGCATCACCGGCGTAGTCACACAGCCCACGCCGGGCGTGGCCCGCCATCGCCAGGTGCTCGCCATCTTCGACAAAGACGGCAAGACCTTCGCCGTGCCCGTCGGCACCGAGAGCGGCAAAGCTTATCGCATCTACGCCGACGAAATGTTTTTCTACGAGGACCCGCACCAGCTCTACAGCTTTTGGCCGCCGCAAATCTGGCAAGAGATAGCCAGCCATCAGGTCAGGCCCGGCATGGACGAAATGCAGACCGCATTTTCGGTCGGCATGGGCGTGCCGCGACCCGGTGGCGACCCCGAACGGAAAATTGTCAACTACCCCAACGGCGGCCACCCGCTCACCGTGACATACCAGAACGGCAAGGCGGTTGAAGTCCGCAGCCGGTAGCTGACAACTGACAACTGCTCCCGCACATCTCAGCTTGCGATGTCCTCCAGGCGGAGCAGGCTTTTTGCCGTCGTGGCGGCGCTGTTATTTTTCCCGGGCGCCGCCATTTCGGTGCGCGCCCAGACGCCCGACCCGCATTACGCCTCGCCGCGCATCGCGCCCCTGGTGCGCCAGTCGACGTTCGTGCATGGCTACCTGCACGGCTACGAAGAGGGCTTCTCCATGGCCGACCTGGACATGCAGATGGCGCGCGAGCCTGGCGATCCCAGCCGTCGCAAGCAAGCGCGTAAAGCCACCGGATACCGCGCCGAGTTCGGTTCCCGGGCCAGCTTCGACGCGGGCTACAAGCAGGGGCTGCGCGTGGGCTACGCCGACGGCATGGCCGGACGCGCCTTCCGCGCCGTGGACCAGCTCGAGCGCGTGATGCAATTGCGCGCGGACGCCGGCGCAGCGGCGCCGCCCATGGCGCCGCCCAGGCCCATGGTCCCGCGTGTGTCGGCAGTGCTGGACGGGCTTGCTTTGAGCTACATCGTGCCGCCTGCTGGAACGCCGCGGCGGGAAGCTTCGCCCGCGTCGCATGCCAGCGTATTTGACCAGGGCTTCTCCAAGGGCTACAGCTCAGGGCAGCATCGCGGCCTGGGCGACGCCCGCGGCGCCCTGCCCTTCGCCGCCCCGCTTTCCACCTGCCCGCCGAACGTGCACCCCAAACACCCCTCGGGAGAGTTCTGCACCGGCTACGTCCGCGGCTACGCCCTGGGCTACTCCGATGGCTATGTCAATGTCGCCCGTCCCGCCGAGCTGGAAACCGCAGCGCGCAGCAAGTAGGCATAACCCGCGAACCCGCCGCGTCATCTAAGTACCTGGCGTGCTCTGGAAGGACGACTGTGATGAAAGCTTTGCTGGCTTGCGCCATCGCCATATTTCTCTCTCTGCCGGTCTTGGCCCAGCAGACGGATATCAACCGCTATGCCGTGTTTACCGGCTTCGATTACATGGTCAGCCCGGCCCGCAATCTCACCGAGCGCGGCTTCGACACCGATTTCGGCGTCATCGTCAGGCCCTGGCTGGGGCTGGGAGGAGACTTGAGCGCCATGGGTTCCGACATCCTGAGCGGCGCCGGGACCATCAATGGCGGCGAGACCATATTCGCGCCCTTGCTGACCGCCTCCGCCGGGCTGGGAGCGCCGCCGCCCAACGCGGTGCACGTGCCGTTCAAATCGACCACCTATACCTTCGCCGCAGGGCCGCAATTCTATCTGCGCAAGTGGCAGAAGGTGACGTTCTTTGCCCGTCCCGGCCTGGGCGGCATCCACGAGACGGCCAGCCTCGCGCTGCCGCCGCAACTGGGGTCGCTGCTTACCCTGCTGGGCGCCCCGATTCCCGCTCCGCAGCAGAGTGACACCGCGCTGTTCTTTGGCGCCGGCGGTGGCTTTGACCTTAATGTTTCCCGTGCCGTGGGCCTGCGCTTCGCCGCCGACTGGGTGAATACCCACCTGTTCTCCAATCTGCTGACCAACCGGCAGAACTATGTCCGCCTCTCGGTTGGCCCCGTTTTCCGCTGGGGCCAATTGAAGTAGCTGAATCCGGCGCTAGTCGCTGTCTGGATGCTGGCGCTGGTGCCCAACAGCTGCCCGCTTTTGGCAGATGTGGGCGTTTGAAGCGGCTGGTGCGGAAGTCGCGGGCGCGGGCGCCCGCGGCACATCAGCTCAGCTCTTCACCGGCGGCGATTCCCGGGTAGCGAGCTTGTCGGTTTCGGCGCGGATCACGCCGCTGGCGTCCATATAGAAGGCGCGATGGGCGGCGTCGAACTGGCGGGGCGCCATGGTGAGCCAGTAGTCCTTGCCGGTGCTGTGGAAGCTGACGGTGTAGTCGCCGCGCTGGGTGCTGACCATGCGCCGGGTGAACGACACACTGCCCACCAGCTCCCGCAACGTCGTGGCGTAGGCGCCGTGCTTCTTCTTGAACTCGCGTTGCGCGTTGGCCACGGTGCGCATGTAGCCCAGCGCAGCGGCCTCGGCGTCGGAGTGCGCCGGATCGCCGGGGAATTTGGGCTGGTAGACGGTCTGGGCGAAAAGACCCACATCGGCCCCTTCGACTTCGCTCAGGGCAGGCTCCGCCGGGCAGATGTGGGGTACCACCAGGGCGGCAAGGAGGGCGAGGTTGCGCGCGTGCTTCAGCATGATTTCGTCCTCGACGGCAGATTAGATGCGAGCAGCGGCGGTTGTCTATCGCTGGCCGCCTCCAGCCGTCCCTATTGAGCCTGAAGCCTGAAGCCTTGAGCCTTGCGCCTTGAGCCTTGCGCCTAAGGTACATGCCCGAGAGTACATTGCCCGCACGGAAATTTGCGATATGCTACGCCCGAGGCACAGAGACGACAAAATGAAAGCCGCCACCGCACCCAAGCCGACCATCCGCATCGCCGTGATTGAAACCGATCCGCTGCGCCTGATCGGGTTCCGCGCCTTGTTCGAGTCGGAGCCGGAGTTCGAGTTGATCTCCTCCACGCTGGAGAAGGTGGCCACCGAACCGGAGCTGGACCTGGTGATGCTGGGAAGCCACGGCAACCGCAACCTGTTCGACGTGATGGCCGGGCTGAAGGCGGCGCGCCCCGACCTGCGCATCGTGGTCAGCGGCTCGGGCGCCGACGACGAAACCATCCTCAAGGCGCTGGCCGCCGGCGCCAAGGGCTACGTGGACGAAGCCGCGCCGCCGCAGGAGTTCGTGCAGGCCATCCGCATCGTGCACCAGGGCTCGGTGTGGGCGCCGCGGCGGGTGCTCTCGATTTTCATCGAGCGCGTGACCTCGTCGCCGGGGCGGATTTTCCCCGCCGGGCGCGTCACCTTCACCGAGCGCGAAAAGCAGGTTCTGGAAATGCTGGTGGCGGGCCGCTCCAACAAGGAAATCGGCGCCGCCCTGGGCATCGAGGAGCGCACGGTGAAGGCGCACGTGGCCAAGCTGATGCGCAAGGTCGGAGTGCAGAACCGGATCGCGCTCTCGGTGCACGCCATCACGCATTCGCTGGTGACTTCGGGGAAGTAGTGGCCAGTGGTCAGTGGCCAGTTTCTGATCTGCGGCCTGATCTTGCGCTTTTCTCCTGACCACTAGCCACTGACCACTGGCCACTGGCCTTCCGTAATTTGCGCCGCCGCCACTGCCGATGCATACTCGCTGCACCTACCACAGAACCTGGGAGAGCGGGCCGGGAGCGGCAAGGGCCGCCGATCCCGGCCCGTCACATTTTTGCTTCACGGTTTACGGTTATCGGTTCACGCTTCACCGCGCCGGGATGCGACCGTGCCGCAAACTGTAAACCCGTGAAGCCAATCCTGCGGCATCTCACATGAGGTAGTATGGTCGATAGAAGGTGATTATGAAAAAGCTACTTGCCTGTTTGCTGCTGATGTCGCTGTCCGGCTTCGCCTGGGCGGAGGGCGACCGCGACAAGACCATCGAGCGGGTGGACGCCGCCGGAACGGTGCTGAACGAGATTATGGCCGCTCCCGACAAGGGCATCCCGGAAGACATTCTGAACTCCGCCAAGTGCGTGGCCGTGGTGCCGTCGTACCTGAAGGGCGGATTCATCGTCGGCGGCTCGTACGGCAAGGGCGTGGCCACCTGCAAGACGGACAAGGGCTGGAGCGCGCCCGCCTTCTTCCGTCTGGAAGGCGGCAGCTTCGGGTTGCAGATCGGCGGGCAGGCGGTGGACCTGGTGATGGTGATCATGAACGAAAGCGGCATGCGCAACCTGCTGTCCAGCAAGTTCAAGCTGGGCGCGGACGCCAGCGTGGCCGCGGGCCCGGTGGGGCGCCACGCTGAAGGCGCCACCGACTGGAAGATGCGGGCGCAGGTGCTCACCTATTCGCGCGCCCGCGGCGTGTTCGCCGGAATTTCGCTGAACGGCGCACTGATCAGGCAGGACCGCGACGACACGCGCGCCTTCTACGGCCGCATGGTGCCCTTCCGCACCCTGCTGACCGGCCTGTTGCCGCCTCCGCAGGAAGCGCAGCCTTTCCTGGGTCCGCTGGCCAAGTACTCGCGGGGGCAAAAACCGGCGCAGCCGGCGCCGAAAAAGAGCGATTAGCGATCAGCAATCAGCGATTAGCAGGCGAGCGGGTTTGACATTCGTTTTTCGACGGTGCTAGCGTCCCTGTTTCCGCACGCATGCGCCATCGACTCGAGTACGCCCTGGTCTGGCCCGTGGTCAAGCTGCTCGGCCTGCTGCCGCGGTTCGCGTCCCGCGCCCTGGCGATCGGGCTGGGCTGGCTGGTCTACCGGCTGCACGGACGGCTGCGGCGGGCCGGGCTGCGCAACCTGGGACTGGCGTTTCCCGAGATGCCGGTCCGCCGGCGGCGCCGCATCCTGCGCGGCGTGTTCACTTCGCTGGGCCGGCAACTGGCCGAATTCTGCCGCTTCCCCCGCTACACCCGCGGCAACGTCTCGCAAATTGCCGTCTACGAGGGATACGAAAACTACGACGCGGCGCATCGGCGCGGCAGAGGCGTGCTGTTCCTGACCGCGCACCTGGGCGGATGGGAGGTGGGGTCGTTCGCGCACGCCATCCACGGCCATCCCTTGCGGGTGGTGGTGCGGGCGCTGGACAATCCCTACCTGGACCGGCTGGTGGAGCGCTATCGCACCCTGCACGGCAACGCCACCTTCGAGAAACAGGACTTCGCGCGCGGGCTGCTTTCGGCGATGAGGGCGGGCGAAACTGTCGGCCTGCTCATGGACCAGAACATGACCCCGCCGCAGGGCGTGTTCGTCGACTTCTTCGGGGTGCCGGCGTGCACCGCGGCGGGCGTGGCCCGGGTGGCGCTGAAGACCGATGCGGCGGTGGTGCCGGCGTTTACCATCTGGGACGCGGTGCTGCGGAAGTATCGCGTGCACTTCGATCCGGCGCTGACCCTGCTGCGCAGCGACGACAACGAAAAAGACGTGGTCAGCAACACCGCGCTGTTCACCAGGGTGATCGAAGATTACGTGCGCCGCTACCCGGAGCAGTGGTTGTGGGTGCATCGGCGCTGGAAGACCAGGCCGGAGGGAGAAGAGCCGGTGTATTAGGCTTCAGGCTCAAGGCGCAAGGCTTGAGGCTCACAGAGTGCGGACAAGTCCCCAAAGCAGGTTCCTCGGGAACTAAAGTTCCCTCGGAATGACACAATATATTTATGAAATTAAGAGAGATTGCGGAGCGGATCGGCGGCCGGGTCGTGGGCGATGGCGAGGTCGAGATCGGCGGCATCGCCAGCCTGGAATCGGCGACGGCGCGCGAGCTGGTGTTTGTGGAAGGTGAAAAGCACTTGGCCGGCGCGCTGGCGTCGAAGGCGGGCGCGGTGATCGCGGGCGAGTTCGCGGCCGCGGCCAGGGGCAAGCCGCTGGTCATTGTGGATCAGCCGCGGCTGGCGTTTGCCCGCGCCGCGGCGCTGTTGTGCCCGCCGGAAGGCGCCGCGCCGGGCGTACATCCCGGCGCGGTGGTTCAGGAAAGCGCGCGGCTGGGAAAGGGCGTGGCAATCGGGCCGCAGGCGGTGGTTTCGGAGCATGTCACCATTGGTGACAACACTGCGATCGGCTCGGGCTGCTTTTTGGGACCGGGCGTGCAGGTGGGCGCCGATTGCGAGCTGAAGGCGAACGTCACCATCTATCCCGGCACGCGGCTGGGCGCGCGCGTGCTGGTGCACTCCGGGGCGGTGCTGGGCAGCGACGGCTTCGGTTTCGTGCGCGACGCGACGACCGGGCGCTACACGAAATTCCCGCAGGTGGGCAGGCTGGAGGTCGGCGACGACGTGGAGATCGGCGCCAACTGCACCGTGGACCGCGGGGCGCTGGAGGCGACGGTGATCGGGCGCGGAACCAAGCTGGACAACCTGGTGCACATCGCGCACAACGCGCAGATCGGGGAGGACGTTGTGATCGCGGCGCAGACCGGCATCTCCGGCAGCGCGGTGCTGGAGGATGGGGTAATTGTGGCCGGGCAGGTAGGCATCGCCGACCATGTGCGCATCGAAAAAGGAGTAATCCTGGGGGCGCAGTGCGGGGTGCCGACCAACAAGGTGATCCGCGGCAGCGGCATGCTTTTCTGGGGCACGCCGGCGCGGCCGATCCGCGAGTACCTGAAGCAGCTGGCGGTGTTGGCGCGGCTGGCGAAAAAGGCATAAACCACAGAGGACACAGAGGTCCGCAGAGGATTTCAAAAGTGTTCTGTCTCCGTGTCCTCTGTGGTTGAATCCTATGGCGATCGTTGTAATAGGCGGACATTCGAGAAGCGTGGGCAAGACCAGCGTGGTGGCGGGGCTGATTGCGGCCCTGCCGGAGCGGCGCTGGACAGCGGTGAAGATCACGCAATACGGGCACGGCATCTGCTCGGCCGACGGCAGGCCGTGCGCCTGCGCCACCGCCGACCACTCGTGGGCGATCCTGGAGGAGCGCGACCGCGCGGGCGAAAGCGACAGTTCTCGCTTTCTGCTGGCGGGAGCGGAGCGTTCGCTGTGGGTGCGCACGCGCCAGGGCGAGTTGGCCGCGGCCATGCCGGCGCTGCGCAAGGCGCTGGCCGGAGCGGAGAACGTCATCATGGAATCCAACAGCGTGATGCAGTTCCTGCGGCCCGACCTGTACCTGAGCGTGCTCGACTACGGCACCGCCGATTTCAAGGCCAGCGCGCTGCGCTATCTGGATATGGCGTCGGCCATCGTCCTGCGCGAGGCGCCGGCGGACGCACGGCCGCCGTGGAGCGGCGTGTCGCTGCAGCTGATCGCGCGCAAGCCGGTATTCCGCGTGCTCCCGCCGCAGTACGTGACGGCGGAGATGGTGGAGTTCGTGCGGGAAAAGATCAGTCCCGCGTCCCGCGTAAGTCCCGAGTCCCGAGTCCCGAGTCGCGAGTAAGCCCCGGCTCGGGACTCGGGACTCGGGACTGCTCTCCGCCCTTCTTCTTGTCGGTGCGTTCCTTGAACATCTTGAGGGCGACCTTGCGGACGGTTTCGGAGACGTTCTTATTCATGGAGACGGCGCGCAGGTCGTTGTTGAGCAGGTTCTTGACGATGGTGAGCTGGACATCGAGCGGGCAGCGCGGGTTGTTGGCCAGCGAGCGCACCACACCGTAGGTCTTCATGAACTTGCGCTTGCCGGCGATGCCGCGCAGCACGCTTTCCTGCACGTTCTTCAGGGAGGCGAACATCTCGATTTCCTGGTCGGTGAGCTTGGGGGATTCCAGCACGGCGGAGGAGACGACCTTGGAGCCGTCGCGGACCAGGAGATAGCGCTCCTCCTTGTTGCCCTTCATGGCCAACTGCACTCGCTCGCCGACGGTGAGACGCGAGATGCGCTGCAGCGGCGACATGTGCGCTGCCTCTTCCGCTTTTTGTTTCTTTGCTTGGGCGGTCGGGGCGGCGGCGGCAGACGGGGCGGGCGCTGGAGCAGTGGCCGCCGGCTGCGCGGTTTCCGCCGGGGCGTCTTCGGCTTCCGCTTCGCCGGTGAGCTGAAACGCCTTGCCCTCTTCAGCGGCGATCTCGGCGGCGTGCTCGGCGACAAACTGCAGCAGCTGCGCGTCCAGCTCCACGCTTTCAAGCTCGGGGGCGGCTTCGCCCAGCGCGGCCAGGGCGTTTTTCAGCTCCTCGTGCTGCGCGGGCGAGAGCAGCGGGTTGGCGGCGAGCGCGTGCAGCACGTTGGCAGACTTCTTGACCCGCGTGCTGGACAGGAGCCACGCGAGGGCTTCGTGCGACTGCTCCTGCGCGAGGTCGAGCAGGACGGATTCGGGGACGGAGGGATTCTCCAGCAACGCCGGAAGCAGCCGCGGACGCCGGTTTTGCGGCGCGGTGAAATAGTTCAGCACCTCACGCGGGCTGGCGGGATCGGAGCAGACGGCAAGGCAGGCGGCCTCGTCCCAGCCGGCCAGGGTCATGCGCGCCTGCTCGCCGAACAGCGGGCTGCTGGTGAGATAGACCAGCACTTCGATCATCTCCGCCGGGGGCAGCGCCAGTGCGCCCCTGGCGGCGGAGCGCATCATGTTGGCGGGGACGGCGGACTGCTTTATCAACTCAATCATGCGGGGCATGGGTTCACTCCTTTGCCGCCGGCGCGATTTTCCAGTTCGCTGACCACGCGCTCCAGTTCGTCAATCAGGCGGTGGCGGCTTTTGGCGGAAGGGTCGCTGGGATGAGCGTCGCGGGCCTCGGCGGCGCGAAAGGCGTCCACCAGCGCGCGGTAATACCACAAGGTCCCCGGCTTGCCCTGGCTGAAGCGGTCGAACACGGCATCGCCGACATCATAGTGGTCGAGCAGGACGGCGCGCGCGTTGTACACCTTGTCGGCGGCGGAAACCAGGCGGACCCGGGGATCGGCTTGGTGCTCGAGATGCGCAAGATACTTCTGCTTGCGCTCGCACCAGGGCGGTTTCCGGTTGGGGTCGACCTCGTCGGAATCGGTGCAGCCCCAGACGATGTGGGCCACGCGCGGGCCGAACAGCGTCTCGATTTCCCGCAAACGCGGCCGCCCGCCCTGGTCTTCCACCGCGTCGTGGAGCAGGGCGGCGATGGCCATGTCCTCGTCGCCGCCCGATTCCAGCACCAGGGAGGCGACGCCCAGCAGGTGGCCGATGTAGGGGATGTCTTTGCCCTTGCGCGGCTGCTCGCGGTGCAGCGTGTGGGCGTAGACGAGCGCCTCATTGAAGCGCTCGCTGAGCGGCTTCGTCAGAATGCGTTTCTTCGGCATGTTCAGGACGCGTTATCTGTACCGCAGGAATGGCACTCACAGCAAGTATTTCCGCGCAGCGCCTCGACGCCTTCGCGCGCGATGAGCGGGACCATGATGAGCGCGGCCATCGGGTCGGCCCACCACCAGCGCAGCACCGCGTTCAGCAGCAGGCCGCCGAGCAGGATGGCGGAGAGATAAGCGCAGATGTCGGTCTGGCGGGAGTCGGCGTGCATGGCGCTGCTGTTGAGCTGGCGGGCAACACGGCGCTTGGCGCGCGCCAGCAGCGGCATGGCGATCAGCGACGCGATGGCCACGCCGATGCCGAGCAGGCTTCGTTCCGGCGCTTCCCGATGCACGAGTGAGCTGACAGCGTCGTAGGTAACGTAGGCGGCGAGCGCGAGGAAGCTGAAGCCGACCAGGCGCAGCGCGGTGCGCTCGCGGCGCTCGCCTTCTCCCGCCAGACGCCAAAGAATGACAGCCCCGGAGCAACACTCGATCACGGAGTCGAAGCCGAAGCCGACCAGAGCGATGGAGCCGGCGAGCAGGCCGGCAATGATGGAGACCACCGCCTCGGCGGAGTTCCAGGCCAAAGTGAAGTATTCCAGCGTGCGGCCGCGGCGTAGCGATTGCGTAATCCGGTAATCGGGTAATCGGGTAATTGAGTCCGGCGCCGCGTCCGGCGGGCCGTGGTGCTCTTGCGAAGTTTGCCGAGATTGGTCCAATTTCCCGATTACCCGATTCCGCAATTACCCGATTCTGTTTGCCTGCTGCTCCTGCCGTCGCGCCAGCAAATAGGCGCGGATGAAGGGCTGGAGATCGCCGTCCAGCACGCGGTCCACGTCGCCCATCTCGACGCGGGTGCGCAGGTCTTTGACCATGCGGTAAGGCGCGAGCACGTAGGAGCGAATCTGCGAGCCGAAGTCGATGTCCAGCTTGGAATCTTCGATCTTCTTCGCCTGCGCGCGCTTTTTCTCCAGTTCGTATTCGTAGATGCGGGAGCGCAGCATGCTCATGGCGCGGTCGCGGTTCTTGTGCTGCGAGCGCTCGTTCTGGCAGCTCACCACGATGCCGGTGGGCAGATGCGTCATGCGCACCGCCGAGTCGGTGGTGTTGACGTGCTGGCCGCCGCGGCCGCCGGAGCGGTAGGTGTCCACGCGCAGGTCTTCGGGCTTGATGTCCACCTGGATGGACTCGTCGATTTCCGGCGAGACGAACACGCTGGCGAACGAGGTGTGGCGGCGCTTGGCCTGGTCGAAGGGAGACATGCGGACCAGGCGGTGGACGCCGATCTCGCTGATCAGCAGGCCATAGGCGTAGTCGCCATTGACGCTGAAGGTGGCCGACTTGATGCCCGCTTCCTCGCCGGGCTGGTAGTCGTTGAGCACGGTCTGGAAGCCCTGGCGCTCGGCCCAGCGCAGGTACATTCGCAACA
>Ga0315268_10003919_pt1 | contig 16277 bp, 17 predicted proteins | sample C1_top_MG_FD_204535 | JGI IMG/M metagenome (GOLD analysis project Ga0315268, IMG submission 204535) | Sediment microbial communities from Yellowstone Lake, YNP, Wyoming, USA - C1_top | ecosystem: Environmental > Aquatic > Freshwater > Lake > Sediment | place: USA: Wyoming | collected 2017-08-01
GTTGAGCGACTTCACTTCATGCGACGTTGCATCGATTGGGTCTCTCTTCACCCAGACAATCATCGCACTCATGCCCTTCTCCTTCCTATCACTCGCGTGCAGTTTTATGACATCGGCTATGACGATTATTGTCGGTTTCACGCATTTCCTTGGGTCAAGCCCAAGGTCGCCGACTCCTCTTGTGACGACCAAACGTATGTAGGAATCGCGCAAATTGTTCTTTCTCAAAGTCTCCAAAACGGCTTCGATCATTTGTTCTTCTGCCATTGGAATATCAAGTAGGATGACTCGCGCTGAGCGGTATAACCTATTGATGTGCTCCTTCAATTTGAATACGTAACTGTCATAGGCACGTATACCTTCGAAGACACCGTCGCCATAAAGTAGCCCGTGGTCATATACTGACACCTTAGCCTGTGACTTTGGATAGAATTTTCCATCTACGTAAACCTGTAACTCTTTCTCCACTATGGTGTCCCTCGCGTTAGAGAAGTTAGTTTATGAAAATTATGGTCTGATATAGTTTTTGCAAGAAACTGCCAGTTTTAGGCGTTGTTAACCATGAAATTGTGGTCTCTTTGACAACAGTTTCGGCAGAGGCAACGATTTGAAGGGTAGACCTTTCACTGTTTCCTCAACTTCACGGATGAGGTCTTCGAGTTTCATGTTGCGTACTTCCTTCGTTTTTCTGTCTCGGACTGCTATCATACCTGATTCTATCTCTTTTTCGCCCACGACGAGTATGTATGGGACCCATTCCATTTCGGCTTCGCGGATTCGCTTCTGCAAAGTCAAAGGTCTCTCGTCAATGTCTACACGTATGTTGTGTGCTTCCATTTTCTTCGCCATTTTTTCAACGTCTTCTATGAACTTGTCTGATATTGGCACAATACGGATTTGTGTTGGTGAAAGCCACAGCGGAAGCATGGGCGCTTTGCCAGTCTGCTGCACTTTGTAGGCTCTTTCCAAAAGCGCATAGACATCTCTTTCGATGGCTCCGCTTGGCGAGCAGTGTAGAATCAGCGGGTGGTGTCGTTCGCCTTTTTCGTCCACGTAAGTTATCTGATATCTCTTGGCGTTCTCCACGTCGATCTGATCTGTGGACAGGGCGGCGGCTTTGTTCTGATTGTCAACGAAATTGAAATCCCACTTCAGTCTGAAGTAGAAGAAAGGCTGGTTCCACATCTCCACCAAGACAGACTTGCCGAACGTCTTCGCGAGGGAGTTGATAAATTCCTTGTTTTCTTCGTAGAATTCTTTCGTGAAACGGAAGGCTGCTTCGTAATCATCCTTGGATAAACCTATTTCTTCAAGGATTTGGGTGCACAGCTTGAATCTTACCATGACTTCTTTTTTGGCCTGTTCCAAATCGGTGCAGAAGGCATGGCAATCGGGCATGGTGAAGGCTCTTAGTCGTCTTAGGCCGACGACTTCGCCGCTCTTTTCTCGTCTGAAGCTGTAGCGGGTGAGCTCGTAAACTTTCATGGGCATGTGCCTGTAGGAGAATTGAGCGTCGTGAACCATGAGGAACTGGCCAAAACACGCAGCGAATCGAAGGAACAGTTCTTTATCCTCTGATTTGAGCAGATACTGTCTCGCGGGGAACCGGTTCAAATAATCAGCCAAACTTGGGTGCTGGTAATCATACATCACTGGGGTTTCGACTTCCATGGCGCCATACTCTATCATTTTGCTTGTGACAAACTGTTCGAGCAGCGATTTGATGAGACGCCCTTTCGGATACCAGCGAATGTTTCCGGGGTCGCTTCCCATCTCATAATCTGCTATTTCCAAGCGTTTCATTAAGAGCACATGAGGCGGCATTTGTTGGCTGGCTCTTACTTTGGAGATTTCGTATTTGGCAAATTTATCAAGGTTTTCGTATCCTTTAAACTTGAAGTCTGCTGCTGGCGTTAGTGTGCCGTCTGGTTGGAGGATGAACCAAAACGATTCGAGCTTTTCTTCAGCCTTGACCGCTTCGGAAACTGCTCCTTCTTTTCCCTCTGCTTTTTTTTCTGCCTTCTCTTCCTTTTCTTTGGTTGGGATGATTTGACGGGATTGTTCAGCGAGCGGATGCCCTTTTATTGCGATTGTGAATTGCTTGTTCCAGCCGAAAGGTGCGCGGTAAGTTTCGATGCTTTTCTCTTTTGCGTAGGCTTCCATGGTTTTGACTATTTTTAGGGCTTCGGTTGGCTTGGCAAGGTTGTTACTCAGATGCGCGTAGGGATAGATGATGACGCGGTTTACTTTCAGCTTGCCGAGGAAGGCTCGTACTTCATCTATGGCTTTCTGGGCCACGGCACTGTCGTCGCCTTCTTCAACCGCCGTGAAAAGGACCACAATCTCCTCATAGCGTACGGGTTTCTTTTCGGCTTCTTCAGCCAGCGCAATTTCTTTTTGGACAGGCTTGTATTCAATAAAGTCTGAATGCAGCTGTAGTATTCGCATGTAGGATTCGCCTAGACGGTTTAGACGCCGTAGCGCCACTTTTCAATCTTCTTGTCTTTCTTCGTTCTCTTCTTATACTCCTTATAATGCTCTTTGCAGAGGTAAGCGCGTTTGTCGCTACCGACTTTTAGACCCGCGGTCTTGACTTTGTCGGTTGAAAGGGAACGTACAGCTTCCTTGCCGCAGACGCTGCATTTCACGCCTTTGTCGATTCGACCCAAATCTCAACGCCTCGCAATAAAGTACACGCTATTCCTTAATTTCCTTTTCATAAAGTGCACGCGCTCTCTGATAAATTGTTTCTTTATCACCCAAAAATGTGGGACCAACGGCTTCAACGACAAGAGACGATACAGCTGCACCTACGCACGCGCATCGTAAAAGGTTTTCACCATAAACATACTCTGCCAGAAATCCGCCGATAAAAGCGTCCCCGGCCCCGGTTGGATCGATAAACTTTTCGACATTCCATACAGGAACATCGTATAGGCTGCCTTCTATAGAGAGTGTTGCGCCTTTGGCGCCTTGAGTGACTAGAACTATTTTTGGGCCTTGGTCGTGAATTGCTTTTATGGCTCGGTTAAGTTCGGTCAGACCGGTTATAATTTCGATTTCTTTCTGGGAGGATTTAAAGATGTTTGCCAGCCCCAGAATGCGTTTATCCGCCAACGGGCTGGATGTGACATTTCCGTTTTCGTCAAAGTCTCGTACGAGTCCCTGCGGATCGATTGATAAAACCTCAGTGCAGGTTTTCAACTTCTCGACAACTTCGTATGTGATTTCTTCGGCGATTGGCGCAATATGGATAGCGCGGGCTTTTAAAGTCTTCGGCAAGTCTTCAACTGTGATAGGTGGGGCTTTGTTCTTTAGTCGTAGGGTTCGGTTAGATAGGTCGCTACTGTATTCAAGTTCAAAGTGCGTTGTTGCCGCATTTTCAGCTTTGATTAGGGCGGACAGATTGATGCCTTCCTGTTCGAGCCACCATTGATAAGCGGCTGGAAAATCATTCCCAATCTTCGAGATAACTGAGACTGTGCAGTCTAAGCGTCTGGCAGCAAAGGAAACATACGTCGCAGAACCGCCCAGAACGACAAAGGGCGCATTACGGTTTGGAAGAATTATCGAGTCGATGGCGAAGTGGCCAACAGAGACTATATCAAACACTTGCAGGTCCAGCCTTGCAGACAGTATTATGTGAAGCTGAACTTAAAACCAACGGAACATTGTCTAAAATTAGCGAGAGAATTATGATTGAAGCAGGAGTATTGCTTTGGCTAGGTCTCCATCGCATTCTTCTAAGGCTTTCTTGGCTTCCTCAATGCTTTTTCCTGTTTGGTCCGCTACGAGCCTTGCGTCTTCTTCACTTACGGCTGGCTTCTTTTCGGTTGCTGTCGTAGGGGCTCTTTCGCTGGTTTTCCCGCCTGTTACTTGGTAGATTTTCTGTCCCTGCATTTGCAGTATGGCTACTTCAGGTTCCTCGATGACGATTTCTTTGCTGAGCGTTCTAATGACCACTTCCTTGACGTCTTCGACCGCGTCCATGTTCATGCCCATACGCTGCATCATGCGTCTTGCATCGCGGGGATTTATACGCCTCTGCATGCGACTCGCCTTCCCAAAACCATTAGCATTTCACGCCTCATATACTTAACGTTCCTCAGCGACGCCTCTCCTGACTTTAACGGCGACGCCAGTCTTGAAAGCGGGCATCTCAGCAGCTGACAAAACGGCACGACCAACAGCCAACAACCGACCTTTTTCATCAACCACGATTACCTCATCTTTCGCACGAACGTCATTATCAACTTTAACGACGTGCACTGCGAAAACGTCTCCGCCATCGGCAATGAATTTTGAAACGTCTTTCCGAACCTTGACACAACATTTTACAGATTTCGGATTCTCAAGTATACCTCTTGCGCCTTCTATGCTAAGCGAAAACAAACCATCTGTTGGGCGAAGCGTCGCAAGTCGTTTGCCATCCAAATAAATGTAGCGAAGCCTGCCAGTGTTCCTCGAATACTCAATCTCAACATTGTCTGGAAAGAGTTTGGCTCCTGTTCCTTTTCCGAATTGGTAGTCTGCCGTGGCTCTGATTCGTTTCAACGCTTCATCCAAATCTTTGTGTCTCCCGTTAGTGTTTATGTAGTTCGACAACTATAAACACAACCAGAATAATAAAAACTGTCAGGCGCGTGAACACCCAGTTGCGATGCGAAGTCTGCGGACGCAAAATCTTCGGCAAACCATTCAAAGTCATAATTGAAGGAGCCAAACTGACAGTCTGTACAGACTGCTCGAAACACGGAAAAATCATGTACGGAGAAGATCCAATACCACAAACAGCCATACCTCAGGCCAAGGTGCCACTTTCACCTTCACGGTTCCAAATCAGGAAGACCTCAGCACCGAGCGTGGACACAACCCAAGAACTCGTACATGACTATACCACTTTAATTAGGCAAGCGAGAGAAAAGCTCGGGCTTTCGCATGAGGATTTAGGCAAGAAAATAAACGAAAGAGTCTCACTTCTCAAGAAGATTGAAACAGGGAAAATGACGCCGAACAACACGCTCGCCGTAAAGCTAGAACACACGTTGAAAATCAGACTAATCGTCCCGGCCAAAGAAGAGAAAGTTCCGGAAGCAAAAATCCCGAAGAAACCAAGCCGCGAGTTCACACTAGGAGACTTGATCAAGATAAACAGCGAAGGCAAAGAGAAGGAGGACAAAACCGGACGAAAGCAATCATAGTCCAACGTCGTCGAAACTTTGAACCATCAAGCTTGGAAGAACTCCAACGTCTCGCAGAATCCGCCGGATACACCGTCGCGGGCAAGATGGAACAAACAAGAGTAGCAGACTACCGCTACCAGATAGGTGCCGGAAAAGTTGAAGAACTTGCGCAAATGGTGAAAGAAAGTAGCGCAGAAAAAGTGATTTTTGACAACCCTCTAAGACCTGTACAAGCCTACAATTTAGCAAAGGCCACAGGCGTCGAAGCCATCGATCGCTTTCAACTGATTCTAGAAATCTTCACAAAAAGAGCCACAACAACCGAAGCGCAACTGCAAATCGAACTCGCACAACAGCGCTATAATCTCGCACAAGCAAAAGAGAGGGTACGCCTAGCAAAGAAAGGCGAACAACCTGGCTTCATGGGCCTCGGCGCCTACGAAGGCGACATCTATCATGAGGCTGTAAAGAAGCAGATACATACGATACGGAAAAAGCTCAAGAAAGCCCGAGGAAAACGAGTTCTCCACCGTGAAAGAAGAGCACAGCTCGACTTTTCATCAATCTCGCTGGCAGGATACACGCATGCGGGAAAAAGCTCGCTTTTCAATGCCTTGACAGAAGCAGAAGTACGAGTAAACACAACACTGTTCACAACTCTTTCCACTACTACGCGACTTGTGGAATTCTCCAAGAGAAGGTTCCTATTAACCGACACTGTCGGCTTCATAGATCGCTTGCCGCTGATGTTGATAGAAGCGTTCCATTCAACCCTGGAGGAGACCATATACTCCGACCTTATACTGCTCATAGTAGACATAAGCGAACCAATAAGCATGATAGAAAAGAAGCTGAAAGTGTGCATGGAGACCATAGAACGCATAGGAGCATCAGGTGTACCAATCATAACATCTCTAAACAAGATAGATCTGATATCCGAAGATGAAGCACGGCAGAAACTTGAAGCCCTTAGGGGACAAGCACCAAACCCAGTGCTCATATCTGCATTACAGAAAACCAACCTTGACCAACTGAAACAAGAAATACTGAAAATTCTCCAAAACTATGTCAGATTAGTGTTCACGGTTCCAGCCACTAATGAGACTATGCCTTTCATTTCAGAGCTCTACAAAAACGCGGATGTGAAATCGCTAGAATACTCGGAAAACATGGCGCATGTGATCTTGGAAGCAACACCATCATTCGCAGAAAAAGTAAGAAACCGCGTGCAAGGTTTTAATGGAAAAATCGAGAAACTTTAAGGCGAATCGTATGCAAAAAGTAGTTGTTTTAAGGTGGGGTCACCGACCGCAAAGAGATGCTAGGCTCACCACCCATGTTGTACTTACCGCGCGCGCATTAGGAGCCGCTGGCCTTATACTGTCAGACATAGAAGACAGCAAAATAAAGGAAACAATTGGCAAAGTCACGAAAAACTGGGGAGGGCCATTCAATTTCGAAATGGGAACTGCATGGAAGAAAGCCGTGAGAGATTGGAAAGCCAAGGGTGGAGTCGTGGTTCATCTAACAGCTTATGGAGAAAATATAGTCACAAGCAATGTGTTGCAAAGGGTCAAGGCTTCTGGAAAGGATGTTCTTGTTCTTGTTGGAAGCCAAAAAGTCCCAACTGAGTTTTTCTCTGATGACGTATCTGATTTTAACATGGCTATAGGAAACCAGCCTCATTCTGAATGTGCAAGTTTAGCCGTTTTTCTGGATCGTTTTTTCCAAGGTCGCTCCCTAAAGAAAAATTTTGAAAATGCGCTGGTGAGGATAATTCCCCAGAAGAAAGGAAAGAAAATCGTGGAAATATGATGATTTCTGATTCAGATTGCACAAAGAGATTTAAATTAAGACTTGCAAATATTTAATATAGAGAAGTGCTTTCAGTAGCTAGGCAAAAAAGGGTTACTATGCTCTCCAATATTGACGACGCAACTTTATTGAAAGTAGCGAGTGCTTTGGGCGAAGAAGACGCTATTAAGCTAATTGAATTACTGAAGAATTCAGAGGAAACAACGGACGACGAGATAGCCAACAAGACTGGTATAAGACTTAATTTTGTCCGCAAAATCCTCTATAAACTCTATGACCATTCTCTTGTAAGCTTAAGGAGAACTCGAGACCCCAAAACAGGTTGGTTCATATTTCACTGGAGGCTGCAGCCAGATCAGCTTGAAGGCTTCATCCTCAGCCAGAAACGCAGAGTATTAGAAAAGCTCAATACGCGTCTCGAATACGAAAAGAATCATGATTTTTATTACTGTTACACACCAGGATGCAAGCGAATTCCTTTTGAAGAGGCTGTGGAGCTTGTTTTCAAGTGTCCAACATGCGGCAAACCCTTGATGCATTACGAGAATGACAAGCTTCTCACTGCTTTAACGAAGAGAGTTGACCAGCTAAGGAAGGAGCTTGGTGAGTGAGAAACTTCCATCACGCGAACAAGCGTTGCAGTTTCTCCGTGACGCCGGCTGCCGAGAAAACGTCATAAGACATGTTGAGGCCGTAACAGAATTAGCCGTCGAGATCGCAAAAGCCTGCAAAGAAAAAGGCTACAGCGTTGATCTGAAACTCGTAGAAATTGGTGCACTTTTGCATGATATTGGCCGATCAAAGACACATTCCGTTCACCACGCTGTTGTTGGCGCAGAAATCGCTGCTTCACTAAACATGCCAGAACCAGTCTTGTCGATAATCAAGAGGCACGTTGGCGGAGGAATATCGTCAACAGAAGCGAAAAAGCTTGGTTGGCAGAAAGATATCTACATCCCTCAGACATTGGAAGAAAAAATCGTTTGTTATGCTGATAAGTTGATTGCGGGTTCACGACGAGTACCAATCGAAGACACGATAGAAGAGCTTTCGAGAGAACTGCCGTTTTCGGCGATTGAGAGAATACAGAAATTGCATGAGGAAATGCTTGTTCTGGTCGGCGACTGTAAATGCCTGCCGTGACGCTACTCGCAAGAGTCTACAACAGTTTTCAACAAAAGGCTTTCGAGAAGGATTTGAAGGCGAAGTTTGAGGGCCTACAGGTTGCCGCTAGAGTGTACGCTGTTACTGGCCGTGGCTGGGTTCAGATTGATATTTCTGGCGAAGACCAAAAAGTGGCTCTTCGATTGCTGGCTGATGAAGTAGGCGCATGTCCGGAAAAACTGGACAACTTGGAAAAATTCGCAACTATTAATGGACGCATAATCACTCTCAACAAAAGCAAAGACAAACTGTATGTGGACATAGGGCTATTCTCACCGAACGTTATTGACGCTGCAACCCCGTTGCAACATCTGCAGGCTCAGCTTGTCGATGGAAGAAAAATTGCGCTCAAAAAAATCATAGAACTATTCGGTTTCTGCGATAACTTGCCTGTAAATGTGAAGATCCTCAATGTGGACAGAGAAAACGGTAAGGTGGAAACCAGTCTTTCAGAAAAGCAGCTTGCCCAATACCGAAATTGGGCTCTCTCACTGCTGGATAGGCTAATCGTCTTAGGCGCGTCTGCTTACGGCGTCAAGATTGCCTTGGAAACAGCAGAATGTGAGAGAGACGTTGTAGATGTCGCGCCATTAGGATTTTTCGAAAACGCAATAGTTTGCAAGCTTGGCACAGACGCAGCTGGTTTAATACCCAAGGTTGGCAGAAAACTGCGAAATGCGACATTCACTATCTTCAGCCCAAGGAAAATAAACGAATTCCTAGAAGCCAAACTATAACCTGTTTTCCTATAACCAGAAAAACACAGAACAAAGATAAGATCAGTCAACTTGGCAATCCAAGATAAACGCAGCCACTAAAGCAGAGATTCAATATACATGAGAGAGGGGGGATAGACGCTTCCGAGAGAGACTCTGACCTAACGTTGGCTTCTGAAGACCCAGAGCGGAGGGGTCTGTATTCATGAATTTTTCAACTAGGAGCATGCAGAAAAAAGAAACAATGGAAGCCTGTCAAATTATCAGTTTAGAACTTCCCAAATTTGACTATGATCAAATTGTTGAAGCTTTTGGTGGGCCGGACCGGACTTGAACCGGCGACCTTTGGCTCGTAAAGCCAATGTCCTAACCAAGCTAGACGACCGGCCCCTGTAATGTGGACGACGAAGACAGATTTAATACTTTTCGGATCAGAGAAACGATCTATTTGACTTGCAAAGATTTCGAAAGATCAACTTGGCAGCGTGTTCCTTCAGACCCTTTGTGCGGCTTCGACATGACCCGTATCGCGAAGACAGCATCGCTTCCCAAGAGCCAGACGCCGTCTTCCGCAGGAAAACCAAAGTTTTGATTGTTTCAGAATAAATATAAATCCGCGAAATCTATATACAGCGGAACAAAACCGCATCTGACACTCTCGTTGCATAGAAATGGAAAGATAAGGTGAAAGAATGAAGAGGATTTTGGTCACTGGGGCAGGAGGCCCAGCTGGCATAAACTTCGTTACATCACTCCGCATCACCCCAGAGAAAATGTTTCTGGTCGGAACCGAAGCCAATCAATACTTCCTCCACCTAGCCACAACCGACAAAAAATACGCCGTGCCAAGAGCAAAAGACTCCGACTACATCGACAAACTAAACGAGATAATAAGAAAAGAAAGAATCGAATTCTTCCACGCGCAACCAGACATCGAAGTCGAAGTCATAAGCGAAAACCGCGAAAAAATCAAAACCAACACATTTCTACCATCCAAAAAAGCCGTCAACGCATGCCAAGACAAACTCGAAGCCACAAGACTCTGGAAGAAGCACAACGTACCTATCGCAAAATTCATGGAACTAAACAAGGAGACAGATGTTGACAAGGCTTTCAACGAACTTGGAAGCCCAATCTGGATAAGAGCCACCCACGGCGCTGGCGGCATCGGCAGCACCCCAGCCAACAATCCAGAAACCGCCACATCATGGATAAACTATTGGAAAGCCCGCGGCGTCGCATGGAAATTCATCGCACAAGAACACCTACCCGGCAGAAACATGGCCTTCCACAGCATATGGAAAGAAGGCGAACTCGTCACCTCCATGGCCAGAGAACGCCTCGAATACATCTATCCGCACCTTGCGCCCTCAGGCATAACTGGCACACCAGCTGTCCAAAAAACTGTCCACGACGACGAAATAAATAAAACCGGAACCGAAGCCGTGCTTGCCATAGATCCAAAATTCAGCGGCATCGCCTGCGTAGATCTCAAAGCAAACAAAGACGGCGTCCAACGCGTTACAGAGATTAACGCCGGAAGGATGTTCACAACTTCATTCTTCTTCTCTTATGCAAGCAAAGCATTACGCAAGGACTACTACGCAAACATTCCGTACCTGTACGTGAAGCTTGCCTACAACGAAAAAATCCCCAAAATCTCCAAATACAACATATTACCAAAAGATGTCTACTGGATCAGACACATCGACGCACCAGCAAGACTAGTAAAAGACGGCAAAATCGTCGGAGAAATGTACCGTTGACCGAAGCCGTGATCTTCGACCTTGACGGCACACTCATCGATCTTCCAATGGATTATAAATGGCTTTTCAAAGAAGCCAAGAAAATTCTAAAAAAAGAAAACGTGCAACCACTGTTAGCAACAATTGCAAAAGCAAGTGAAGAACAGAAAAGAGAACTCTTCAAAACATGGGACAAGATCGAGCTTGCAGCGCTGTCCAAAGTAACCCTAATTGAGGAAGGAATGACCGAATACAAAAGAGTCTCACAGAAACCCAAAGCACTCGTAACCATGCAAGGCAAAGCACTAGCACAAGTAGTCTTGGAACGCTTCAGTTTATCTTTCAGCGTTGCGGTCACAAGAGAAGACAGCATCGACAGAACCAAACAACTCCAAACCGCCATACAAAAACTTGAAGCATCACCTAAGAATGTCTTGTTTGTTGGGAATGAAGATCACGATGAAAAGGCAGCAAAAAAAGTTGGATGTATGTTCTGGAGGATTGGAAAACGAAAATCTGGTATGACGCCCTTACAGGCAAACACCTAAGATACGGCATGGCAATAACCAAACACCTGCAAACCTTAAAACACGAAACAATACTAACGACCAGAAAACATCCAGATACGACGCCACTAGCAAACTTTCTTAAAGAAAAACCCATCATAATCGGCAAATATGACCCTGAATCTCTTTTGACAAGAGTCAAGGAGGGCGCAAAAAGACAGCTTAAATTCTGCAAACTCTTCGAAAAAGAAACTCCAAGAGTCGCCATATCTCACGGCTCCGCAGACCTCTGCAGAGTTGCTTTTGGTTTAGGAACAAAAGTAATTACAACTGTCGACACGCCCTATGCTGAAGCAGTTCACAGACTCACGCTACCGCTTTCAGATTATATTGTTGCGTCCAAAGCAATTCCAAAAGAAATTCTGGAAAAATATAACATCAAAGGCGAAATCATCCAATTCAATGGCGTGGACGAAGCCGCGTGGACAAAGGGCTTCGAACCACGAACAAAATACCATTTCGGTAAACCATTAATCGTGGTTAGACAACTTGAAGAAAAGGCCGTATACTCTGATGGAAAAGTGGATATGCTTGCTATAGCAAAGAAATTAACAAAACTCGGCAATGTTGTCTTTCTATCTAGATATCATCGTAAAGCAGTCAACGGTCTAATAGTACCCAAGTTCGTCGACTCTACCAGCCTCGTCGCGCAAGCAGACCTATTCATCGGCGTCGGAGGAACCATCGCAAGAGAAGCCGCTCTCCAAGGAACCCCCGCGATAACCGTCAAAGTATTCTCAAACCAGCAGGTAAACGACTTCCTAGCTGAAAAAGGCTTTCCAATCTACGAAACAACAGCATCTGAAACAGTAAAACTGGCTGAAAAACTTCTAGGAAAGAAAAGAGACGTTAAAAACCTGTTAAACGAGCTAGAAAATCCCGTTGACGTAATCGCGGATATCGTGGCAAAAATCGAAAAGAACTGAAAAGCGCATAGTGCAGGCAATCTCTTTTAACTTTATATGCGACCTTTAGTACTGTGGTTGTTTCCGGTGAAGAACAATGGCTAAAGAAAAAGTTCTGATTGTCGGCCTCGGCGAAGTTGGCCAGAGTCTCTTTGACCTGCTCAAACAAAACAAGAAGTTTGACGTTTACGGTTTTGACATCGACGAAGAAAAGCTGAGGACCATAGCGGGTCACCGAGAACCACCCAAAGACATTAATGTAATGCATATTTGCACCCCATGCGTCGACCAAGCCGAATTTGTTAAAACATCCATAGATTACATAAGAAGATTCAAACCCAAACTCACCATTGTCGACAGCACCGTACCACCTGGAACCACCCAGAAAATCTACGAGTCAACAAAAACACTAATAGCAAACTCCCCAATCCGCGGTATGCACAAATCACTTGAAACCATGAAACAGGATATGCTTTTTTGGACTAAATATGTTGGCGGAACAACAGAAGAAGCAGCAACAGCCACTCGAAAACACTTCCAAAAACTTGGGCTGAAAGTCAAGATTCTGAAAGGCTCAACAGAGACAGAACTGGCAAAACTTTTCGAAACAACATACCGTGCATGGATGATAGCCTGCTTCCAAGAGATGCACAGAATATCGAGACACTTCAAAGCTGACTTTGGCGACGTCGTTGACATGATCGAAGACATTCACCGCATAGATCTCAACAAACCTCTACACTATCCAGATGTCATAGGCGGACACTGCCTAATTCCAAACACTGAATTGCTATTGAAAAGCTATGACTCCGAATTTCTGCGTCTGATTCTGAAATCAAACGAGAAGCGTAAAGAGGAAATCAAAGACACAACCGTGCGAAGTGAAGTTGAAAAGATAAAGAAACGCGTGAACAAGCTCGAAAAAGAGCTAGCAAGAATGAAGCATTAGCTAATGCGAGACTAATTCGTCGTAGATGCCAGCAAGTTTCTCTAAAACCGCTTCGTAGCTGTGATATTTAGTAATCCACCAGCGAGTATCAACGCTGAATTTTCTGGAATCAAGAAGCTTCCTTGTCTCCCTCACAATCTCATTCAAATTATAAACTCTGACAACGGGCGGCGGCTCAGGGTACGCACTATCATATACCGAATCCACCAACACGGGCTTATTGCATGCAAGAGCCTCCAAAGTCACCAAACCCAAATGTCCCAATCCCATCTGTGCCCAAACAGCATCACATGAGTTGTAGTAGCTTTGCATGTCCTCGGGAAATATGGAGGGAATGAAGCCAACATTGCCTTCAAGCTTTAGCTCCCTAACAAGGCTCTCAGTTTTATCCAAATCAGGTCCATATTCTATCATAACTAGGTTACAATCATAACCATCATCAACAAGCTTTCTCAGCGCTCTCAAAAACAGGTCTTGCCGTTTATGGATCCAAATCTGTCTGGATGGACAAAACAACGCGAAATCGTGACCCATCTTCAAATCCAAAGAAGCCGTAGCTGGCTTGAAAAAGGAAACATCAATGGGATTAGGAAGTAACTCGGCACCGTGCTGTAGCAGATCAGGGGTAGAAACGAAAACTCTGTCCGCGCACCTTAGATTGAGTCTTATAAGCCAGCCGTATTTCCAGCTTCGAGAAATATCCCGCATATCCGTGCCATGGCAATGAACCACCACTTTCTTGGATCGCGCCAGCCGCCTAGAGATCAACGCGTAGGTTCCCTGTTCAAGCGCGTAGTGGCAGTGGATAATGTCTACTTTGTAGGAGAGCATCTTTGAAAGATACTTTAAAGTTTTGTCCTGTAAAGATTCAATCTTGAAAGCATTAACCCAAGGCTCTTTGGATATGCTGGCCAAATCTAGGTGTCCTGCGCCAGGGTTGTATCGAGTCAAAAGAACAACATCATAACCCTTTGATCTAAGTCGTTTTGCAATGTTGTATGAAACGTTGGCGATGTTTTCAACGAACAGAATTTTCATTTCAGCCCAACCAGCATCGAACTATTGTGTTAGCGCCTTGTAAACATCATGTACTCGTTCCGCAACTTTTTCTGGGTTATGACGTTTGTTCAAGTATTGATACTCTGCCTCCCATAATTGCGGTGAAACATTCCTCAAAGCCTCGACAACTTTGCCAACAGAATTCACATTCATGAGCGAAAAATCAGAATATTCTGTATACTCCGAGGACAAGTAAGTTATCACTGGTCTGCCGCAAGCTATGGCCTCTAAAGTTATCATACCCAACGTTCCAACTTTAAACTGGTCAATCACAACATCAGAATCCCAGTAGTATTCGCGAACTTTCTCATGCGGCATTTTGGGCAAGATATTCAAAGTCAAACCAAGCGACTTCGCCAAAGCCAACGTCTCAACAAAATCCCTGCCATACCGAACGACAGAAACTTCAACTTCTTCTTTTAACTCGCTCAAAGCATGTATCGCTATGTCAGTGCCCTTGACCACCCAATCAGAACCACTAGCTACTAGCACTCTCAATTTTTTTTCATAGCGTCTAGGAGGCTTAGGATTAGGATAGAAAAGATGAGTATCCACAGGGTTAGGTAAGTACTCAACATCGTTCCGATACTCTTTTGCGATGCGAAGAAGATCGGGGGTGCTGACAAAAATCTTGTCACAGTTTTCTAGGTTGTATCTGACAATTCTGCCCCAAACCCTGTGCTTCAGACCATTTCTTAAATCACTTCCATGAGCATGGCCGACCAATGGTCGTTTCCCAAACTTCGCCGCAAGATAACAATCCTGAAGCAAATAATGCACATGAAAAACATCGCCGTTGGCTCTGAGAATTTTCCAAGCAAGCCCAAAGGTCTTGTCCCATAGGCCTCTTGAACGTTTCAGATAGGATGTTGTGACATCTGAAGGGAGATATTTAACCAGTGTTTCTCCGACATAGGCGCAATCGTTAACCATAACTGTTTTCAAAGGCTCTTCCTCTTTGAACCCAGCAACTATTTAAAAACGGTTCAAACATAAAAGCTCTATATTAAGCCAAACAATGTGAAATGAGTGACGGAAAAGGAAGTTAGGGTACACTACTCAGGGCTTATCATATTTGCGACGAAAATGCTCAGCGTTGCAACTGGAATTATTTTCACTCTCTTTATAACAAGGAGCACGACAAGAGACGAATATGGCGTATGGGCAAACATCTTCGACTTGATGGGATACTTCGCCCTGCTATCCGCTGCCATTCCCTTTTGGGTGACCCGTTTCGTCGCCCGCGGGAAAAAAGAAGCCGCAAAGACTGGGCTTTTCGCAAACTTGGCAATAGCATTGATCTCTGCGGCATTCTACATTCCATTGCTTCCATTCATTATCTCCGCAGCCGGAATCCCAGAATCATATATGATCCTGTACCTTATCGCGTCAGCTCACATAATCGAACTTTATTTGCTAAACGTGCTCGAAGCAATTCTTCGTGCAAGCAATCCCCGCGCAGTCGGATATGGTTTGCTCGTAGAGGAAATATGCAAAGTCGTTCTAGCTTACGTGCTGATTGTGCTATTTCAACAGCCTTTGCTTGGCGCAATGATCAGTCTCATGACGGCGATTTCAATTCAGATATTGTACTATGTGAAATTAGTATTGCCAGACCTCAAAGTGAAGATTCAGTGGAACTATGTGAAGGAGTGGCTGAGGGGATCAATCGCCAATATCTATTATGTAGGAGGAAATCAAGCGATTTCTTTCGTATTCTTAATGCTTCTAGGATTGGGCGGAGAAGCAGCGCGAGGAGAGTATCAAGCAGCAGCAACAATCGCAAGCATAATCACGTACTCTTCTTTTGTATCATTCGCGTTATATCCAAGGATTTTGGCAAAAGACAGCCTGGGTGAAGTGGCTATGTCTTTGAAGATGGTTTTAATGTTTGCAATTCCGATGGCTGCAGGTGCTATGGCTATGCCCGACTCGTTTGTCACGATCTTGGATGAACAGTACAGAGAAGCCGCAACCATACTTGTTCTGCTGGCGATCGATGCGGTGGTGGTAACTTTGTCCCAATTTTACACGTTCGTGCTTCTTGGGGTCGAGAAACTGGACGAAGAAACGAAAATTCCGTTCAGACATCTGATAAGGAGCCGCATGTTCAAAGTTTTTACACTTCCATATATTCATGCAGGCATAACGCTTCCAACAGCGTTCTACGTCCTG
>Ga0315268_10003920_pt1 | contig 16267 bp, 11 predicted proteins | sample C1_top_MG_FD_204535 | JGI IMG/M metagenome (GOLD analysis project Ga0315268, IMG submission 204535) | Sediment microbial communities from Yellowstone Lake, YNP, Wyoming, USA - C1_top | ecosystem: Environmental > Aquatic > Freshwater > Lake > Sediment | place: USA: Wyoming | collected 2017-08-01
CACCTACAGAATTCTAGCATATAAATGGTCTCCTTTCATTACCCCTTCCGCAATAATTGCGACACAGCCTCCAAGTCGGGGAATGACTTTCTTAAGTGCCTGTTTTTTCGTCATTCCCGCGGAGGCGGGAATCCAGACATTCTTCTCCTTAGATGCTTTTCAACTTTTTTACGAATGAACCCTATTTTTTGACAAACCATTTCTATCGTGTTACAATGTCTTACAATTAATAATAGGGGGTCCAAAAATGACAGATACAATTACCATAAGGCTACCTGAAAAATTACAGGAAGAATTAGAAATGGTAGTAAAGATAGAAAAAACTTCAAAGAGTGAAATTATCAGGGATGCAATTGCACGTTATCTTGCTATAAAAAGGTTTCAGCAATTGAGAAAACAGGTTCTGCCCTTTGCCGAGGCACAGGGATTATTGACAGATGAGGATATTTTCAAAATAATCTCATGAGGGTTGTATTAGATACCAATGTTATCATAGCGGCCTTTGCTTCAAGAGGTTTATGTGCTGAAATATTTGAAGTATGTCTTGCAGGCCACACTATCGTAATAAGTGAGCATATCCTTTCAGAGATTCAAGAAAAACTGATTAAGAAAATACACCTCCCACAAAACACAGTTCAAAACATAATTTACTATTTAAGAAATACTTCAGAAGTATTTGAGCCTGAGCAAGTTGAGTCAGTATGCCGTGATAAAGATGACAATAAAATAATTGGCACAGCCTTACGTGGAAACGCAAAGTTTATAATAACAGGTGACAATGAGTTGTTGGCTCTAAAGAAGTATAAAGCGATAAGAATAATAACCCCACGAGAATACTGGGTTTCTTTGAAAAAGAGAACAAATAAAAAGTAATAAATTTTAATATGCCGGCCAATCTTCCGCCAGAATATTTTAATGCTGAAAAGAGGTTTAAACAGGCTGCAACATCTGCAGAAAAGATTGCAGCACTTGAAGATTTGATAGCTACTGTTCCGAAACACAAAGGGACAGACAAACTTAGGGCTGATCTAAGGAGAAGACTCTCCCAGCTCAGGAAAGAGACAATAAGTAAGAAGAAAGGAGGCAGGGGAGATCTTTATGTAGTTCAGAAAGAGGGGGCAGCCCAGATAGCCCTTGTGGGATTTCCGAACTCTGGGAAATCCTCTTTACTTGCAAGCCTGACAAAAGCTACGCCAGTTATTGCAGAATATCCTATTTCAACGCTCACCCCATTGCCTGGTATGATGCCTTTTGAGGATATACAGATCCAGCTTGTAGATCTACCCCCGATAGGGAATGAGTCAACTGACGGCTGGGTATCAGGTATCTTACGATATGCAGATGCACTTCTACTCATTGTAGATCTCACAGAAGACCCAGATATACAGGCAGAGCTTCTTTTTGAGCAACTTGGGCGTTGGAATATATATATAGTATCAGAAAGCAGAAGGCAGAAAGCAGAAGGCAGAACTTTTGGAATATTCAAAAGGGCTCTTATTGTTGCTAATAAAAATGATCTTACCGGAGAAAACGGCTTTATTAAACTCAGGGAGAGATACGAAGAAGTCTGTCCTTGTATTTCAATATCTGCCCTGAAAAAGGATAACCTCGAAGAACTTAAGAGTGCTATATTTAAGCTTTCAGGGATTATCAGGGTTTATTCAAAACCACCGGGTAAAGAGCCTGATCTGGCAACGCCATTCACTGTACCATCTGGTTCAACCATACTTGAGCTTGCCAGTTTTATTCATAAGGACTTTATGTTCCATCTGAAGTACGCAAGAGTATGGGGATCGGCAAAATTCGACGGCCAGCGAGTAGAAAAGAATCATGTTCTAAAGGACAAGGATATCGTTGAACTAAACATTTAAGTTATTGATTATTCAATAAGGCGATTAAGTTTATCCAAAATTCTACAACATTTATCCCTTCGGGCATTTTGCCAGCAAATAAGACATTTTGCCCGCCTGAATTCTCCACTATATTTCTAAAATATTAATAAAATCAATTAATTATATCCTGGCATTTTTCTTGCGGAGAACGGTTCACTTTTAATTAGTAAATGTCACCTTGCAAAAAATTTCTTGACATTTTATATGTTTTTATCTATATAAATAGATATTAGGGATTTCAGTAAAGTAAATATTATTAACAATCTATCTATAAACCTTATAAAATGTAACGGCTCTATACTGCCGTTACTGCTGTTTGGATTGAAAGGAGGTAATCATGAAGATTACAAGAAGACAATTTATGAAGTATTCAGCGATTGCAATGGCTGGGCTCGCCCTGCCATTGAAGTTCGGCGTCGGCTCTGCCAGCGCTTATGCAGTCAGTCCTGCCATCCAAAAATTCCTGGACCCGATGCTGCTATTCGGTTCAGGTATACCCCTTGCCACAAAGGTGTTAGGGGTTTATGACGACACCACCGTCGATTATTATGAGATCACCGCAGCAAGCTACCGCTATAGCCTCGGAACCGGTGTCGCAAATGCCTTTCCAGGCTACACAGGAACACAACTTTACGGCTATCGCGACACCGCTCTGACCAGTAACGTTCACCTTGGCGGAGCGATATTAGCAACAAAGGGTAAGCCTGTGAGGATCAAGTTCAGCAACGCGCTGCCTTCGACACACATGCTTCCCGTTGACACAACAATCCCCGGCGCTGAGACCGGCCAAAGAAAGGATAGGATTGCGGTACACCTCCATGGCGGCTTGGTCCCGTGGACGAGCGACGGAGGCCCGTTCCACTGGGTTACCAACCCGGGCAACCCCGGAGGATTAGTGCGTGGCGCCTCGGTGATCGACTGGCTGCCCAACGCTTCCGGGACACCGACGGACGATTATTACTGGCCGAACAATCAGAGCGGCAGAGTGATGTGGTACCATGACCACGCCTTCGGCATAACACGTATTAACGCCTATTCGGGTCTGGCGACAGGGTACATAATAGCAGGGGATCCCGTGGAGACAGCACTCGGACTTCCGTTCGCCGATCCGATCGCCTTCCAGGACAAGATTTTCTGGAACCCAACCACTGACCCGAATTATTCGCTTTACGTACCCGGCGCTCTGGCCGGTGACCTCTGGTATCCGTATCTTTACGAGAAGCAGATCTGGAAGCTCCAGGGCGGTAAGAACGCGAAGATGGGAGCGGCCCTCCCGATACCCTCGGCCGTCGCCGAGATGTTCGGCGATACTATGCTCGCCAATGGAAAAGTCTACCCGTACCATTACGTGAATGCCGGGATGTACCGGTTCAGGCTCTTGAACGCATGCCAGGGCAGGTTTCTCAACCTGAGCTTTGTAGTCGACGCCGGCAACGGCGAACCCTTGCTCAACAAAAAAGGACTGCCGGTGGCTGCGCCCGTTAGCGCCTGGGTGATCGGGTCTGAAGGCGGTTTCCTGCCCACGCCGGTCCAAATATTTACGAATGGGGTACCCGCTTCCCTGAATGCTCTGCTCATGGGCCCCGCTGAGCGCTTCGACATCATAATTGACTTCTCCTTGTGTGGAAATACGAACGTTATTCTTTATAATAACGCTCCTGCTCCATATCCGGGCGGAAACCCAATCTTCGACTATTTCTTCGGCGCTCCGGGTGTGATGGCCGGATTCGGCCCCAACACGAGGACCATCATGCAGTTTAGAGTCAGCGGTACCCCGGGACCAACGGTCACTGTACCTGCGTCAATCCCCATCCCCGTTCTCGACACGGTTGCCGACACCACCAACGGCGGTCTGGCCTTGTCGCCTACTCAGCCTAACTATCCCGGCTATACCATAATGCCTACCACGCAGGAGTTGACACTGAACGAGACATTTGACATGTATGGGAGACTCACTCAGCTCGTCGGAACAAATGTCGTTCAGCCAGGCGGCGGATTCGGCAGGCCATACCTCAGCCAGCCGACCGAGTTCGTGGGTTACAATACGATACAGATCTGGAACGTCTATAATCTCACCGCCGACATGCACCCGATGCACTTTCACCTCTTCAACGTTATGGTGCTCCGGCGCAGACCCTTCAAGGTGAGTCAGTTCAACGGACTTCCCGTCTTTACGGCTCTGGGCGTCGGTCCTGACCCAACGGAGAAGGGCTGGAAAGAGACGGTGAAGATGCCTCCCGGAGTCTGCACCACGGTGGCTGTGCTCGTGGAGCCTCCGCTCGTCGGCAACACCCGTAACGTTACGGTGACAGCCAATGGAGGCGCAACACACGTCGGAACGCTGCCCTTCAGCCCGAGATTGCTTTCTTCTTACGGTATATCCGGCGACGAGTATGTCTGGCATTGCCACATCCTTGAACACGAAGAACACGACATGATGAGACCTCTTGTGGGCTCTTAGTTGCACCGGGCCGTCGAGAGTTCGTTAAGTGTTGCAGAGAGATCCCGGTGCCCCCGCGCCGGGGTCTTTCTTGTGGCCGTGAGAATCGCAGAAAAGCATCTACGGCTTTACCTCAAAGTTGTTTCACCGCAGTAACAGTAATACATAAACAAGAGAGGCGTAATATATTTATTTACAGAAGGCAATCATAATTTTATGTGAGCTCACGTGTATTATCGTTTGTATGAGGTATAATACATAAGCATGAGGAAACGACTTTATGTTGCTATTGCCATTATGCTTGTGGCCATCTCCTTATTTGCAGGATATTACTACAATCAAAAGAACAAATCGGGTAAATCAGGCTATGACGGCAGAAAAGTGCTTTATTATGTTGACCCGATGAACCCGGGATTCAAGTCTGACAAGCCCGGAGTTGCACCCTGCGGCATGCCCATGGAGCCGGTTTATGCGGATGGAGGAACGGCAGGCAAAGATGCAGAGAACCTGCTCGCATCGATGTCCACGGGAAGTGTAAGGATCAGCCCGGAGAAACAGCAGATGATCGGGGTGCGCACAGAAATGGTCGAGAGGAAGCCAACCATGCATACACTACGGATTCTTGGCCGTGTCGCTTCTGATGAGAACAGACTTTTCCGGATTAATACATCTACTGAAGTCTGGATCCGAAAAGTCTATCCACCAACAACAGGGAGCATTGTAAGAAAAGATGAGCCGCTCCTCGCATACTACTCTCCTAATTTCCTTACAGCTGCTCAGGCCTATCTGTATGCGCTGGATACAGTAGACCGCTTGAAGTCTGCGAAGCAGGATACTCCGGAACAGCTTTCGGTTACCAACGCACAAGTCCGACTGGCAGTGGAGTCCTTGCAAAATCTTGGTGTCTCGGACCTGCAGATAGAGGAACTGGCAAAATCACGTAAGATAAGCGACGCTGTGATTGTGAGATCGCCGACGGACGGTTTTCTGCTTTCCCGTACAGCGACACAGGGCCAGTGGGCAGCTATAGGTACGGAGCTGTACCTTATTGCTGATTTAAGCCGAATTTGGATTTTTGCAGACTTATACGAGAACGAGGCTCGGTATCTGAGACCGGGAATCAAAGTCAAAGTCACGTATACTCAATTGGAAAAAACTTTCGAGGCGAAAGTGAGTGGAGTATTGCCCTTTTTTGATCCCGCCTCGCGTACCCTAAGGGTTCGGCTTGAGGCAGTCAATCCAGGATATATCCTTAGACCGGGCATGTTCGTGGACGTGGAACTACCGGTAAAGTTTTCGCCCGCAATCGTCCTGCCAGCGGACGCAGTTCTGGATTCAGGGCTCAAGAAGACGGTCTTCGTGGATCGTGGTAACGGTTTCTTTGAACAGAGGACAGTGGAAACTGGCTGGCGTAGGGAAGGCCAGGTTGAGATCATAAAGGGACTTACGCCTGGGGAGAAGATCGTCGTCTCCGGCAATTTTTTCCTTGATTCCGAAAGCAAGTTGAAGGCAGCTGCTACGGGAATCCGTGGAAAAGTGAGCAGGGATTCCATCTGTGGCATGGATGTTGATGAAGTTAGGGCAAAAGCCATGGGGATGATCAGCGAATACCGTGGGAAGACATATTACTTCTGCTCAGACGACTGCAAACAGAAGTTCGACAAAAATCCGAGTCTCTACCTGAAGAAGACAGGCGGAAGCAAAGGTCCACGAGATACAACAGGCATGAAGGACATGCAGGCGTTGGATGCAGCAACCATGATCCATAATGATCCCATCTGCGGTATGGACGTTGACGAGAAATCGGCCAGGGCAAGTGGAAGGATAAGCGAGTACCAGGGGAAGACCTATTTTTTTTGTGCTGACAGCTGCAAGCAGCAGTTTGACAAGGAACCGGAGCGTTATATAGATAAGAAAGTTGAAGGGGGTGGGAATAAAGCGCACCCAACCACTTCAGCACCCCCCCATGATTAACCGAATCATCGATTTTTCGGTAAAAAACAAATTCATCATATTCACGTTCGTCGCCGTAGCTGCTATTGCCGGCTGGTGGTCGATGAACAGGGTATCCCTTGATGCAATCCCGGACCTCAGTGATACACAGGTAATAATCCTCTCACGCTGGGATCGGAGTCCTGACATCATCGAGGACCAGGTGACCTATCCCATTGTGACAGCAATGCTCGGTGCGCCACGCGTTAAGGCAGTCCGTGGTTTTTCCGACTTCGGATATTCATTCGTTTATGTCATATTCGAGGATGGAACAGATATCTACTGGGCGCGTTCGAGAACTCTTGAATATCTTTCAAGTGTGCTGCAACGTCTTCCAGACGGGGTAAAGACTGAATTAGGGCCGGACGCTACCGGTCTTGGCTGGGTCTTTCAGTATGCTCTAATTGATGAATCCGGCAAACACAGCCTGGCGGAATTGCGCTCCTACCAGGACTGGTATCTTCGCTACTATCTCAAGTCAGTTTTAGGGGTTGCCGAGGTTGCTCCCCTTGGGGGATTTCAGAAGCAGTATCAGGTAAACATAGATCCCAATCGGCTACAGGCTTATGGAATTTCTATCAGGCGCGTTGTCGAGGCTGTCCAGGGTGGCAATGTCGAAGTAGGTGGCAGGTTGATAGAGTTTGGAGGGACAGAATACATGGTGCGCGGCCGTGGCTATGCTAAGTCAGTACAGGACTTTGAGAATGTCGTCCTTACTGCAAGCGAGGATGGAACCCCCATCCGCATAAAAGACGTGGGACAGGTAGGTCTTGGTCCTGATATACGAAGAGGTGTTTCAGACCTTGACGGGAAGGGCGAGGTTGTCTCGGGTATCGTTGTCATGAGGCAGGGGCAGAATGCCATGGATGTCATAAAGCGCGTCAAGGCAAAAATAAAGGAGATCGAACCAGGCCTGCCTACTGGCGTCAAAGTGGTTCCTATTTATGACCGCTCTGAACTGATCCAGCGTTCTATCGACAACCTGAAGTCAACGATAATTGAAGTCGTTCTGACTGTTATGCTGGTTATATTTCTCTTCCTCTGGCATTTCCCCAGTGCCATGATCCCTGTGATCACGATCCCGATTGCGGTTCTTCTGTCTTTCATTCCCTTCAGGATGCTCGGGATCACTGCCAACATCATGTCCTTATGTGGTATTGCTATCGCGATTGGTGCACTGGTTGATGCTGCCATTGTGGTAGTTGAGCAGACACATAAGAGGCTTGAGGAATGGGAGCAGTCAGGGCGCAAAGAAGATTACAGGGCAGTAATAATGAAAGCCATCAAGCAGGTAGCCGGGCCGAGTTTTTTTGCACTTCTTGTGATCGCAGTCTCTTTCCTACCGGTACTCACGCTGGAGGCGCAGGAGGGTCGCCTATTTAAGCCTCTTGCATATACGAAAACGCTCGCTATGATCGTTGCAGCAGTGCTGGCGATCACTCTTGATCCAGCCCTGCGTATGTTTGTCATACATCTTAAGAACTTTAACTTCCGGCCCCTCTGGCTGTGCAAGGCTTTAAACATTGTCATGTCAAGCAGAGTTCATTCTGAGGAGAGACATCCGATCAGCCGCTTGTTGATCCGTATTTATGAGCCGATAGCTGCGTGGTCGTTAAGAAAAAAGTGGGTTGTCATAACAGCGGCGTTGTTACTTATTGCCGCAACAGTCCCAGTTTATAAGAAGATAGGATCGGAATTCATGCCGCCACTTGACGAGGGCTCTCTTTTTTATATGCCGACTACTATGCCGGGCATTTCTGTCACTGAGGCGCAGAAACTGCTCCAGGTTACAGACAGGATTATCAAACAATTCCCCGAAGTAGATCGTGTCCTCGGAAAGGCAGGCAGGGCAGAGACAGCAACCGACCCTGCGCCACTCTCGATGCTCGAAACAGTAGTCACCCTCCGTCCGAAATCAGAGTGGCGACGAGTGGATACCTGGTATTCTTCATGGGCTCCGGGATGGATAAAATCGGTTTTCAGGCGTATCACGCCTGATTACATTTCACAGGAAGAGCTCATTAACCAGATGAATGAAGCACTTAAGATCCCCGGGGTATCAAACGCCTGGACCATGCCTATCAAGGGGCGGATAGACATGCTGACAACCGGTATACGTACGCCTGTTGGGCTAAAGATTTCAGGCTCAGACCTTAACGGTATTGAAGAGATTGGAACACGGGTTGAATATGTTCTTTCCTCAGTCAAAGGAACCCGCAGTGTTTTCGCTGAACGCACTGGAGGCGGATATTTTCTCGACTTCAATTGGAACCGCGAGGAACTGGCCCGCTACGGTTTAAGTATTAATGAAGCGCAAGATGTAATTAAGAGCGCTATCGGCGGGGAAAACATTACAACTACGATTCAGGGGCGGGAGCGTTATCCGGTAAACGTTCGCTATATGCGTGATTTTCGTGGCGACTTTGGTGCATTGGGTCGTGTGCTGGTGCCTGTAGGAGATGGCCGGAGGCAGATTCCTCTCTCGCAACTGGCAACTATCGAGGCTGTCAGTGGATCTTCCATGATCCGAGATGAAGATGGCATGCTGACAGGCTATATTTATATAGACATCACTGGCCGTGACCCGAACAGCTACATTGAGGAGGCGGGTAGCCTTATAAGGGAAAAAGTAGAGCTTCCACCAGGCTATGTAGTTTCTTGGAGTGGCCAGTATGAAGCTATGCAGAGGGTTAAAAAGCGTTTGATGGTAGTGGTGCCGCTGACACTTTTTCTGATCTTCCTGCTGCTTTACATGAATATGCGGTCGATAACAAAGACCATGATTGTTTTACTGGCTGTGCCTTTTTCGGCTATCGGCGCGATCTGGTTACTTTATCTGCTCGATTACAACATGAGTATTGGAGTCTGGGTTGGGCTGATTGCGTTGTTAGGAGTGGACGCTGAAACAGGGGTCTTCATGCTCCTCTATCTCGACCTTGCTTATGAGCGGGCAAAGGAAGAAGGACGCCTTAGAAGTCTGTCAGACTTGCGGCAAGCAATCCTGGAAGGGGCTGTCAAGCGTCTCCGGCCAAAGTTTATGACAGTTGCTACTATGTCTCTTGGACTCATTCCCATTATGTGGTCTACTGGCACCGGGGCTGATGTCATGAAACGGATTGCCGCGCCAGTTATTGGCGGAATCTTTACCTCTTTCCTCTTAGAGCTGGTGGTTTATCCGGCAATTTATGAGATATGGAAATGGAATTTCGAGGTCAAGAGAAATCTCAATAAGTAGAGTTGTTTTCTACCAGATTCGCTTGCTTGGTAAGCACTTAAGCAAAAATTGTTTAATCCCTCTCTACAACCTTCCCGATGCTTACAATCTTATCTTCACCCTCAACATCCATGAGTTTCACGCCTTGTGTGTTCCTTCCATGCAGAGAGATGTTTCCCGCAAGGGTCCTTATAAGCTTCCCTGAACTTGTTATCATTACAACCTCATCCTCGTCTCGCACCTGCATAAGCCCGACTGCTTTCCCACCTTTCTCCAGGACTTTTATTGAGATGACCCCTTTGCCGCCACGTTTCTGAACAGGATAATCTGCTATCTTTGAACGTTTCCCGAGTCCCTTTTCAGTAACAGTAAGGAGGGCTGTATTTTCCTCTGCTACTTCTGCTGAGACGACTTCATCTCCTTTCCTGAGACGGATGCCTTTAACTCCTTTTGCAGTGCGACCCGTGTCGCGCACATCCTCCTCATTGAATCTTATCGAAAGGCCTTTCTTCGTGCCAAAAATAAGATCACTTTTGCCATCTGTTTTTCTTACAGCAATCAGTTCATCTCCTTTTTCGATGGTTACGGCTATAATCCCCTTTCCCCGGGGGTTACTGTATTTTTCAAGAGCAGTCTTCTTAACCAGGCCATTCTTTGTAAACATCACAAGAAACCCTTCCTTGAAGTTGCGGACAGGAAGTGCTGTTGTAATCCGCTCGCCTTCTGAAATAGCAAGCAGATTTACAAGTGCCTTACCTTTTGCAGCACGACCTGCTTCTGGTACCTGGTAGGCCTTCAGCCAGTAAAGACGACCAAGATTAGAGAAGAAGAGCATATAGTCATGTGTTGCACCTATGAAAAGCTCATTAACAAAATCCTCTTCCTTTGTCTCCATTCCCATCGACCCCTTCCCGCCGCGGCGCTGACTCCTGTATGCACTCAAGGGGTTCCTTTTTATATACCCCTGATGAGAAAGGGTAATAACCATTTCCTCATCAGTTATAAGATCTTCTAAGGTAATCTCCTTTGTCTCCGAAGTAATCTCAGTCTTTCTCTCATCTGCATACTTGTTCTTGATCTCAAGGAGTTCTTCCTTGATAATATGTGAAACAAGGGCTTCGTTTTCAAGTATTGCCTTTAGCCTCTCAATCTCTTTTAATGTATCTGTGAATTCTTTTATTATCTTTTCTCTCTCAAGTCCTGTAAGCCTCTGGAGTTTCATATCGAGGATAGCCTGTGCCTGAATCTCGGATAACGGATAATCCCTCATCAATGCGGTCTTTGCTTCCTGTGGTGTCTTTGACGCTTTAATGAGGGCTATTATATCATCAAGATGGTCAAGGGCAATTTTAAGTCCTTCCAAGATATGCGCCCTCTCTTCAGCTTTTCTCAGTTCAAAACGTGTCCTTTTTAAAACCACATCCCGCCTGTGCTGTAAGAAATAGTTAAGGAGCTTTTTTAAATCAAGTATCCGGGGTTGGCCCCTAACAAGTGCAAGCATAATGATCCCGAAGGTGGTTTCCATCTGTGTGTGTTTATAAAGGTTATTCAGGATCACCTGTGCCATCTCACCTCTTTTCAGTTCCAGCACAATCCTGATACCATCCCTGTCAGACTCATCCCTCAGTTCAGATATCCCTTCGATCCTTTTTTCTCGCACAAGCTCAGCAATCTTTTCGATTAACCTTGCCTTGTTCACCTGATAGGGGAGTTCTGTAATGATAATATTCTCGCCGCCTCTATGCTCACGCTCAATCCTTGCCTTTGCCCTTATCTTAATAAGACCTTTACCTTCATGATATGCCTGAACAATTCCATCAGTGCCATGTATAATACCGCTTGTTGGAAAATCAGGACCTTTTATGTTAGACATCAGGTCTTTTAACCCTGTATCAGGATTCTCGAGTAATCTAACGAGCCCGTCTATAACCTCTCCGAGGTTATGGGGCGGTATATTCGTCGCCATACCAACAGCAATTCCTGATGAGCCATTTATGAGTAAATTCGGGACCCTTGAAGGAAGGACAACAGGTTCCTCTGTTGTTTCATCGAAGTTCGGAACAAAGTTAACGGTTTCTTTGTCTATATCAGAGAGGAGCTCCTCTGCAATCGCTGCAAGTCTTGCCTCTGTATACCGGTATGCAGCAGCGGGGTCTCCATCAACAGAGCCAAAATTGCCCTGTCCATCAACGAGTGGGTATCGCATATTAAAATCCTGAGCAAGTCTGACGAGTGCATCATAAACAGCTGTATCACCATGGGGGTGGTATTTTTTTAAGACCTCACCTACCACACCTGCGGATTTAGAATATCTTCTGTTAGGGAGAAGACCTTCCCTGAACATTGCATAAAGTATCCTTCTCTGGACGGGCTTTAGCCCATCTCTAACCTCAGGAAGTGCCCTACCGATGATTACGCTCATTGCGTAATCAAGATAGGAACCTTTCATCTCCTCTTCTATGCTTATAGGTACCTTTGCCATTTGAGCTACTATTTTAACATATTGCATTTCGGACTCGGTTAAAAATATAATTTACTTAGATGCTATCAAAGGTCCTCAGTGCAAGTATTATCGGTATTGATGCCTATACTGTAGAGGTTGAGGTAGATATTGCATCGAGGGGACTCCCTCATTTCTCGATGGTTGGTTTGCCTGACGCCGCTGTCAAGGAGTCGAAAGACAGGGTCAGGGCTGCGCTTAAAAATATCGGATTTCATTTCCCGCTTAAGCAGATTACCGTTAATCTTGCACCTGCTGATTTAAAGAAAGAGGGTTCATCTTTTGATCTTCCTATCGCGATTGGGATTATAGCGGCTGAAGGTGTGATCGAATTGACTTCGGTTGATAGATATCTCTTTACAGGTGAGCTCTCACTTGATGGGAAGCTAAAGCCTGTAAAAGGCGCGTTATCAATGGCCCTGAGAGCGAGGGAACTGGGGTTAAAAGGAGTAATACTTCCTGAGGAGAATGCACCAGAGGCAGCAGTTGTTAAAAGTGTGCCTGTATTTGGTTTGAAAAGTCTTCCTGAGGTCATTGAGTTTCTCAAAGATAGCAATATCAAATTACCTTTTGAGATCGATGTTCTTAAGGCTATAGAAGAAAACTCCATCTATGAGGATGATTTTATCGATGTTAAAGGGCAGGAACATGCTAAAAGGGCAATCGAGGTTGCTGCAGCAGGCGGGCATAATGTGGTGATGATCGGGCCTCCTGGTTCAGGGAAGACTATGCTGGCTAAGAGGCTTCCAACAATACTTCCAGGTATGACATTCGATGAGGCATTGGAAACTACAAGGATACATAGTGTTGCTGGTCTTCTCAGGAACGGACGACCTTTACTTGCAATCAGACCTTTCCGTTCACCGCATCATACAATATCAGATGTTGCATTGATCGGTGGTGGTCAGATTCCGAAGCCTGGAGAAGTCAGTCTCGCAAATAATGGAGTTCTTTTCCTGGATGAGCTACCAGAATTTAAGAGAAATGTACTTGAGGTTTTAAGACAGCCACTCGAAAATGGGGAGGTTACCGTATCAAGGGCGGTAGCATCAATAACGTATCCCGCGTCATTTATGCTTGTGAGCGCAATGAACCCCTGTCCATGCGGGTATTTTGGCGACAGTAGACATCAGTGCACCTGTGCGCCAGGTCAGATACACCGTTACAGGCATAGGGTTTCAGGACCACTTCTTGATAGAATTGATATACATATAGAAGTTCCAGCGGTTCCGTATAAAGAATTATCTCAAGAATACTCAGGAGAGAGATCAGAAGAAATAAGAAAAAGGGTCTTAGCTGCGAGAGAGGTTCAGCTTGAGCGTTTTAAAAATGATAAGAAGGTATATTCAAATGGGCAGATGAAGACAAGGCATATAAGGAAATACTGCAGACTCGAGTCAGATGCACAAACCCTTCTTGATACAGCTATGCAAAAACTCGGTCTCAGTGCAAGGGCATACACGAGGATTTTGAAATTATCACGGACTATTGCTGATCTTGAGGCCTCAGTAGATATTCAGTCTCACCATATCTCAGAGGCGATACAGTACAGGACGCTGGACAGAGGGTTGTTTTAAGTATGGTATACTTTAAAAAGATCTTTGAGGAGGTTTATTATGCCACATCCGCTTCTCGATCGTATCTCTGTTGATCCAAATGTTTGCTTTGGCAAACCCTGTATTCGGGGTACCAGAATCTGGGTGTCCCTTATCCTTGATTTTCTTGCCAGCGGGATGACGATTCAGGAGATAATTGAGGAGTATCCTCAACTGACAGAAGAAGATATTCGAGCAGCGATTGCTTACGGTGCAGAAATGTCCCGCGAACGCTATGTTGAAGTCCCGGCCGAAACAACCTAATAATTCATGAAGTTCAAACTTGACGAGAATTTCGGAACACGAACCCAACAACTATTTCATAAAGCAGGTCATGACGTCCATACTGTCAGGGAGCAAGGATTACAGGGATGTTCAGACCAGCATCTTTTTGAAATATGTTGTAACGAACATCGCTGTCTTGTCACTCTTGATCTTGATTTTTCAGATGTTACACGTTTTCCGCCAGCCAAGGCTGGTGGTATAGTTGTCATTCGAGTCCAGAAAAATCCCAGTCTTACATTGTTAGAAAAACTCATCTGTCAATTTTTAAAATCACTCACCCAAATGTCAGTAGAAAAAAAGTTATGGATTGTTGAAATCGCACGGATTCGAGTTCATCAGTTAGAAACTGAAGAATAGTTTTAATATTATTTGCCACTAATAAACCTGTTTCATCTTGCAAAAGCGGCAAGAAGTCAATCAAGCTTTATATGTTGCCGATATCGAAAGAATGGGATGGATGGTTAGAGGTATTTTACTTCTACCCACCTCCCCACTGACCCTCCCTGAGCCTGTCACTGCGCTTGCAATGTTCCGCTTGTTCGCTACTCCGTTCCCCAGCTCCGCTGCAATTTTGGTCATCTTTAACGCTCTTAACCTTCATCCCCATTGACAGACTGCCATATCTTTTCCTGCTATTATCCCTATCTCATGCCCTCCGTTTACCCATGAACCGCAATCCATGAGTTAATAAATCCTCTCGTTTTTTGGCATCCTTACTAATCGGGCTGTATGAGTATGTGCAATAATAGCCATAGATAGATCAATATCAGCAGGACTAAAATGGTCAAATGTCACTCCATTGTTGTATTTCTCCATCAGATCAATATAAAACTTAAGATGTTCATGAAGGTTAAATCCTTCAGGATCCTTTACCGGCGTATAAGCATTGTTATATTTGCTAAAAGATCTGACAATCGAATCCCATGCGGAGCCTAGTACAATATCAATATCTGGTTTTACAAACTCCATCATTCCTACGATCTTTGTTATTTCCCTCCCGATTGCACCTGTCCAGCTCCCTTGATTATTAGCAAAGTCTGCCTGAAATCCATACTCATAAATAGCCCTTAAGTTCCCTTCTATAACGGAATAATATCTCCACCTTCGTCCAAAGGTTTCATCCTTATCTTTATACCACCGATAAAGATCTATATCATGATTTCCAACCATATAGATAGTTTTAATATTTTCAATAAAACCTATTATGTTGGGATAAGCTTCAACGATCATATTTGTATTACCTTTTGCTTGCCATAAGTCGAACATATCTCCAAGCTGAATAATTTCTAAATTCTCACCTTCTTCTTTCCTTAAGTTTAGGAGGAAGTAAAGAAGACTTAAAAACCTTTCCTCATATGAAGGATTGTTATCTAAAAAATCATCGTTAGGTCCTCTTTCAAGGAGGTGCATATCAGGGATGCAAATTGTTAGCTTGATAGTTATTTCCTTATCAGCTTGTAGCCTGTAATCTTTATAAATTTTTGCTTTGCCTTCGGCCTCTCTTAAAAAATCATCCAAACTTAACATTTTCTCCCCTTTTAGTCAGTTTTTACTTGCATACCTCTATCTTTGTCACTACTTCATGAAATCGAATGCTGTCTCCTTCTTTAACTTCCTGTATTTCTGTGTAGAAGATGATTATTTTATCTTTGTACAGCCTTGTATTTTCTTTTAAATCTGTGCCGGGCTCTGGTAAAGGAGCTATATCGGGGGTTCCGAATTTCTCAGATATTTGCTTCCAATCAATCCCTTTTATATATTCAATGCAATTTAAATCTGCTTTTACCTGACCTAACGTCTGTGATCCTGCCGTAGCGTTATAACAAGATGTTAGAAGAATTGCAATGGCAAAGAAAATTGTAAAATGTTTCATAATGTCTCCTTTTCTACTCGCAATGAGCAGATTACTCGTTTATATGAACTTATGTTCTTCTATCCACTAAATTTGGTATAAAAAGCGAAGTTATTTCGTCTATCTCCATCGTAGATTAACAATTGAAATATACAATATATTGACGATTTAGGAAAGTGAGAGGGAAAAAGAGAGTGTTATTTAGCCTTCAAGGTGTGCCTACTACACCCTCCCACCACTCCGCAGGCACATGATTATTCGTAGCCCCCTTCGCTCAGGCACGGCAAGGCTGTCGCTGTGCATCGCCAAGCTACCCACGGGAGACGGCATTGTCCGGATTCGCTGGCTCGCCTCTGGCTCACACACTATGCACTCCGGGCACTTCCCTTGCACAGAAGAAGCAAGTGTATGCCTTACGTGTAAGGTAAAGGCATAGGGTACATATAGAAATATCCATTATGTTCCTTATTGACGGCTGAAAATTACCGATGAAAATT
>Ga0315268_10003921_pt1 | contig 16262 bp, 19 predicted proteins | sample C1_top_MG_FD_204535 | JGI IMG/M metagenome (GOLD analysis project Ga0315268, IMG submission 204535) | Sediment microbial communities from Yellowstone Lake, YNP, Wyoming, USA - C1_top | ecosystem: Environmental > Aquatic > Freshwater > Lake > Sediment | place: USA: Wyoming | collected 2017-08-01
GACAGGCAGCTTTGGAATCTTCGCGGTGGTGCGCTTGAACACGGCCTGCGCCCACGCTTCGCTGCCCTGCGGGCCGATCGTGTCAGCAGTGGCGAACGCGGCCGTCGACGGGCGCGCATCGATCGTGCGAAAGCCGAAGCGCTTGAGCGCTTCGTTCAAGATGGCGCCGGCGCGTGCGGACGAAACCGGGGGCCCGACATACCAGACGTTGCTCGACGGCAGAGCTTCAGCGAGGGTCTTGAAACGATCGGCGCTGGTCCCCGGCGGCGCATTGTCGCTCGCAGCCGCGTCGTTCGTTCCAAGAGTGATGACGGCGATGTCAAAGCCGAGCGGGTCTGACAACCGCGTCGGAACCTGGGCCGCGTGCTTGCCGCCGGCCAAGTAGTCGACAGCAGCCGCACCGGCGTTGGCGACGACGGTGACGTCCGCGCCCGTGCCCTTGAAGAGCTTGGCGAGCGCCTGACCGTAGAAGCCGAGGGTGTGGCTGTCGCCGAGCAGCAAGACATTCACTTGCGGCTCCGCATGAACAAGTACGCGCCGATCCCGACGAGAGCGAACACGCCGATGCCTGCGCCGGCAGCTCCAGCGACCTGCGCGGTCGTGAACGGCCTGCCGTAGAAGGCGATGCTGGCGCTCTTGAGCGGCGTGCGGACGCGAGCAACCCTGTCGCTGAGATTGCCTTCGATCGTGACGACCTTGTCGCCGTCAACGCCTTCGACGATGCCGATGTGCCCGAGAAGCTGCGGGAAGCCAAACCGACCCGGTGAGACGAAGTTGCCGTTTGCGATCTGCTTGTAGAAGATCAGGTCGTTGGGTTGTGGCGTCGTCGATTCCGGCGTGAACAACCTGCCGATGTCGGACATGTTCTTCGCCACTTGGCTGACACTCGCCGTCGGATTCGCGCGCGACGGCGTCGGCACGACGTAGCTGGCGAACGGGACGCCGGCTTGGTCCAAGACCCACGACACGAAGTGCGCGCACCACGCCTCGTTACGCCCCCCGCTGTAGCGGGCGTAAGCGGCGGGCTCGCGAATGCCCGAGGCCAGCTCTTGTCGCGCGATCTCGACGGGAGTCGGCATCAGCGGTTCCTTTTGTGGTACACAGCGTACGCGCCCACGCCGAGCAGCGCCCAAGCCCACCAAGGCACGCCGAACAGGCTGGCGCTCTGAGCACCCGCGCCTGGGGGCGGCGGCGGCGCGACGGGGCCGGTGGGGCCGGTCGCGTTACCGAGCCCGCGCAGCTGCACCTGACGACCGGGGATGGCGAGCGCTTGGCCGCGCTGCGACTGAAGAAGAGCGAGTTCGCGAGGGTCCATATCCCTAGTCTAGCCCGCGCGCGTTTGCTACATGATGACGATGGACGAAGACGTCACTGTTGAGCTTCCGCTTCCCGAAGCCCTGCGCGTGCTGCTCGCCCGGGCCAGGGCGTCTTTGAAGGCCGGCAAGAAAGCCGTCGTCGAGGTCGGGCAGCCCGAGCTTCGCGGCATTTACGCGCTTTCCACTGCCGTCGACAACGCCCGCAAGAGCCGAAACAAGCTCCGCAAGCAGTTGCAGGAGCAGAACAAGGTGCTGGAACAGACCCGCAAGGACGCGCGCGACCAGAACCTGCTGAACAACCGCGCTGTGGTGTCGCTGTTGGTCGAGGTTGAGCGCATCCTGTCGGGCGAAGTGCAAGACGACGTGGCGCTGCGGAACGTCCACACCAAGGTCGCCGCGTTCGTGCGTCGCTCCGCGAGCGCCGACCGCCGCAAGACCGCCCAGAAGCGCCGGTTCCCATGACGCCAGCAGAGGCCGCACGCTTGATTGCCGGCCTCGCTCCGCGCATGCAGGTCGACGACACCCTGCACCCGCTGTCGCTCGCGTTGCTGCTTGCCTTGCAGGAGCCCGGCGAGTTGTCGACGAACGAAGTGCTCGCCGTGCTCGACGTTTCGAGCGTGGCGACGCTGACGCCGTACCTGCGCGCGATGCAGGCGGCCGGCTACATCGACCGGCACCGTAACCGATTCGATCACAGGAAGACGATGTGCGCCATAACGCCGAGGGGCCGCCAGCTGCTCAAGAGCGCGCGGCGGCCCCTCGGAGGTGCGTCGGACGATCAGCGCGCGTCGGCGGGGTCAACGGCGGCTGGCAGGCCGGCGTCGGGCGCCTGAATGGCGGCGGGGGCCACGGACGGCGCGGGAGCGGGCTTCTTCACGGCCTGTTCGGCGGCATCGACGGCCTGACCGACGACGGCTTCGACGGGCTTCTGCAAGGGCGACAAGTCCTTGCCGATGAAGCCGCCAAACAGGCCGAGCAGGAACGCGACGACGTGGGATATGATATGCTTCTTGGGATTCGGGGGCATGTGAAACCTCAAACGATGGCGTGGACGGGACCGGAAACAGAGACACGCACGTCAGCGACGACGTCCGCGCAAAATGTGACGGCAACCGCTGGCAAGACTTGAACCTCGACCGCCGCTGCGCGTTCCGCGTTTTGCCGTTCCAGCGCTTCACGCAGGGGGCTGCGCGCTGTGGCGGGGATCGTACGCGGGGTCAGGGGCTTCGACACGCCCTGCGCTGCAATCTGCGCGGAGGTCAGGGCGTCAAGCGCCCGTGATGTCTCCGCGTACAGACGCTTGGACGCCAACGGGTCAACGCCCGCGGCGCTTGCCGCACTGTAAAACTGGATCGGATTCAAAAAGCGCATGGCGTTTTGCCTACTGCTTGGGCTTGAGGGCCGTCACGATGTTCGACAAGTAGTACAGACCGACGACCGCGCCAAGCCCGTACGCCCACACTGGGATGTTCCAAGCATTCGGGTCGAGCAGCTTGGCGGTATCCTTGCCGATGTCGACGACGGTCTTCTTGATGTCGGAAGCCAAGTCTCCGATCGGGGACGTGTCGCCGACCGCGCGCAGAATGTTTGTCGTCGCCGTGACAAGCCGCTGGGCCGCTGCGAGCCTCGCCTGCTCATCCTTCTTCGGGTCGAGCGCTTGCGCTTCGACGCGATTGAAGACGTTGCTGACGAAGTTATCCACACTCGCCAGCAGCGTATCCGTCGCGTTGATGCGCGACTCAAACTCGGCCAAGCCGATAGCCACCAACAGCTGGCCGATGGTCGGCGTCTTCGTCACCACCTTGAAGGACATGTTTTCGGCCGCGATACGATTCCGTTGATCAGCCAAGCGATCCAGCAAGTTTGACGCTTGTTGAAGAGCCGCCTGGACGCTGGCCGGTGCCGGCGGGGCTCCGAGGCCGTGAAGACCTCGCAGGTGCCCACTACTGACGACGACGTAGGTCATATCAGCCGCCCTTCCTGCGCGACGCGCCGTAAGCGACGAGCGCGACCGCCGCTGCGCCGGCGACGTAGAGCATGGTGTTGTCCGCGGGCACGTCCGAGCTTTCCGCGTCTGCCTTGGCGTCGGACGGCAGCTCAGGGGTGAGCTGTGCCCAGATCAACTTCCAAACGTCGAACGCCACCGTGTTGACTTGCCTGTTTGTGGGCTTTGTCGTGGCGTTCATCAGGCCCGCAACACCGCGGCACATCCTGTAGTACGCTTTGAACGGCGGCGTCGCCGACTTCATGTCGCCGTCTTTGTTGCGGCTCATCAGAGTCTTGAGCCGAGTATCGCGGGTGCTCTTGATGTCCGATACGTTGAAGCGAAACACGTTGTACGCTTGGTAGCGCGTGAAGTTCTGTGAGATGGCGGTCTTCGCCAAAGGGAGCAGTTGGGCTGCGAATGTTGCAACCAAGCCGTCCAAGGCGGCGTTTTTGCTTCCAGCGAGAGAACCGAGAATGTAGGACACGTTGTCTCCTTGAGCGGAATGTTTCCAGGACGGCTTATGCCTTTTTGCTCTGCGTGTAGAAGAACGCGAGCAGGAGCGCGCCGCCGGCAAGCAACATCAGCTGCTTGTTTCCTTCGACCTCGCTTTGCGTTTGCAGTACGCCCGCTTCGGCTTGTCGCGCTGCGGCGTCGGCCTGCGCCTGCTCCGTATTTTCTTTCTCGACGGCGGGTTTGTTGACCGCAACGACCACCGCTGCGGCCCCGCCAAGAACCGCAGCCACAGCGCCAAGCGCTTTTGTCACTTCTATTATGAAAGCCAAAATCACATCAACCAACGACGGCGCGGCAGGAGGAGTAGCGACGTCTCCCGCTGTCTTCGCCACTGCGAGTTCTTCGCCGGCTCCAAGGCTGCCCAAGCCCTTCAGGTTGGCGCGCAGGCCGTTCTTCACGACCATCGGCCCGCCGAGCGCATCGCCCGCCGTCACGCGGAAACGCGCGTCTCGGTAGACGCCCGCCTCTCGCGCGAAGCGCCCTGGCAGATCGTATTCGCCGGCAATCTTGGCGACAGCCGCACTCTCCGACTTGCCCTCGGTGCTTTTCACAAACCCGACGCGCACGGCGAAGTCTGGGTGAAAAGCCTTGAAGTCCTGCACATATGCCGGGTACTTGCGATCGTAGTCGGCCTGCAACGCGGCCTTGCGGTCGGCGAGCCCCTTCGTCGACAGCCGGAAGTACGTCGTCTTGATGCCGCGCCCACCCGTGTCCGATTCTTTCAGTTCGTAGGTGATGCCGGGCAACGTGCCCGCAAATGAGTTCTGCGACCCGTTTGGGAATCGATCAACGATGATTGCGGTTTCGGTCGTGTTCGTTTCGCGTCCCTGCGTCGACGTCAAGACCGGGACGTCGCCGAACATAAGGTCAAGCCCCGCGCGCAGAAGCTCGACCTGAAGCTCGACGGGCTTCTTGAAGAACAGGACGATGTACGCCAGCACCATGCGCAGCCGCAGAATCAAGCGCTGACTGTTGGCGTCGAAAAGCTCGTCGCCGGGCTGAACAGTCCAAGCGTTGATCTTCCGCAGCTTCGCGTTGTTGAACAGCCCGGGAAGGGGCACCGTCGACAGGTCATAAACGAAACCGCCGGCGTTCAACTGCTTGATGTCCTTTGTTGTCTTGTTCTTGAATCCCGCCGAGGTTTTGTCGACTCCCCTCGTCATCACTTTTTCCAACGCTCCGCGTACAGCGTCGAGCACTGGATCAAAACAATCGAGGAAGAACGTCACTGGGCGTGATTTGAGCTTGTTTTTTAGCGCGCTTGCCATCGGGCCGCCAAGCGGTAGGCCGTCGATCATGGTTTTGATTGCCGGCGAAAATAACGCTGCGACGTTTCGATCCATTGCGGAGATCGGATCGTTGACGTGCAGCGTGCCGTTGGCGTTGACGACGATCAGGTTTGGAACGACCTTGTTGATCGCGTCTTGAATCTTGGCTTTGTTAGCCTTGATTGCGTCTTGCGCGCTCGGCGCAGCCGCGCCAAGCCCCGGAACCGCCCCCATGTAGTGACCACGCATGTTGACGACCGCGTGCTGCGCTTCGCGCGTGCGCGTCTCGTCGCCGTGCTCAAACATGTAGTGGGGCGAGTCAAAGCGAGGCATGGTTCACTTCTTCTTCGGCGGCGGGGGCACGTCTGGGTTCATCAGCTGCCAACCAGACCACACGGCGAGGCCGATAGCGAGCACGGTGCCGGTCTTGCCGAGCTTGGCCGAGAGCGCGCCGCCGATGGCGCCGCCGGCGACGGCGAACAGCATCAGATTCGGTGCGTTCTTTTTGACCTCTTTGACGACGCCCTCGCGCGCCTTGTTTTCAATCGCGTCAAGCAGCTTCTTGCCCGGCGTCGAGTTGATGAAGTTGATGATGCCTTCTTCGGCCTTGTCCTTGGCCGCACCAGCTCCCGCGTTGAGCACGTCCTGCCCGAACTTCAGGATGTCGTCTTGGATCGCGCCGACGCCGTCGAGGCCGTTCACCGGGGTCCAAGTGTACCCGAAGTTGTCAGGCATGGTTGTCGAACGACCTCGCTTGAGGTCTTCGTAGATTTCCGCCGGTTCGATGTAACGCTGGACGGGCCTTGCCATTCCAACGCGGTAGGGTCGGTCGCTCATACCAAACGCTACCGCACCGGCTTGCTACGTCACCGACTCAGCTGGACATCCATGATCTTGAAGCCCACTTCCTTGCCCCTGGGCGTTTTGCCCTTCACGGCGGGCATAAACCCGAGCATCCGGCGCAAGCCGCCAATCGCGTCCACGAGCGCTTCGTCGACGTCGGGTTGCAGAGCGGCGTCGTCGAAAGACACCGTGATTTCGACCTTGACCTTCTGTTTCATCGTCTCTTCCAGATAAAATACGCGATTCCGAGGACCGCGATGATCGCCAGCGGATTCAGCCCGGTGCCTGTGCTGGCTATGCCGGCCTCGCCGCCGCCGCCGCCCGGGCTGCTGCCGCCGCCGCCGCCCGGGCTGCTGCCGCCTGTTATGCTCGCCCTGGCCGCGTCGAGCACGCGCGCGACCTCATCGACGCTGTGGCCCGACTGGTTCGCGCCGCCGTAGAACGATTTGCCGGTGCGCGGGTCGGGCAGGGACGCCCACTCCTTCGCGAGCGCGAGCATCGCCGCGCCGCGGTCGCTGCTCCTGCCGTGGAGGTAGTCCCACGCCGCGGTGCGCTGCTTGACCAACGCGATGCCGAAGCGGTCTTGGTTCGATTGGTTGAATGCGTCGGCGCGCGACAGCCCCGTCGCCGGCAAGATTGCGCGCAGCGTGGTCGGGATGACCTGATACCGTCCGGCCGCGAACAGGCGCTTCGCTGTTTGGTGATCCATGACCTCGCCGATGGTCATGGCCGTCAGGTCTTTGCCGAGCTTGCTCGCCGCGTTGTTCGTGCTGCCGACGATGCGCCCGCCGCTTGTCCCTTGGTTCATCGAGTTGTAGCCGCCCTCACCCGACTCAATGAAGGCGAGCAAGGGGTTGAGCGCGGGAATCAGGGCAATGGGCATGGTGGAGGCTACCCCGCGGGCTTGCTACTTCTCCAGCGGCGCTGCGACACGCTCCACGGCCTGCGACGCCGCCGCAATCTGGTCGATGTACCGTCGAAGAACGTCAGGATACCAACGGCTCTACTGTGACGTTGAGGTCGCGAATCGTGACGCTGGTGGTGTCCGTCAGGTTCGCGACGAAAACCTCGACGAAGTCCCCTATAGCGAGTTGTAACACCCCTTGGACAGTCAGGGGCGCCGAGCGTCCCACGCCTTCAGTGTTGGTCGACATCTGCGTCGCCAGGAGGGTCACACCATTCACGGCGATGCGAAATGCAATCTCGCGGTTGGCTTGTGCCGAGATCGAACCGATTGCTGACGCGGAGAAGAACCCCGTCAGAGCACCTGTGTATGTTGCGCGGTTGTTCGTCAACGTGAATCGTTGCACATAGGGGCCTGCTGTGGTCACCCCCGCAATCTTGACGTAGACGCCCGTGGTAGTTATCACCGTCGCCGTCGCGTTCCCGTTCATCGTGTACTGCGCCAACGACGAACTATTCGGAACTCCTCGGCAGTTGATGAACTGCGCCTTGTTGTCGCTGAACAGCACACCAGTGGTGTAGGTGCCTCCACCCGAGAAGTTCACCGTGTCGAGAATGTAGCCCTCGACGGGGACGGTCGCTGCGACGTTGACGTTGACGCCTTTTTCCCCCGCGAGCACGATGAACGAGGAGTAGATGATGCGCAGTCGTCGAGCAACGACAGCGGTCGCAGGGATTGTGATCGACGTCTGGCCAGAAGGCGGGTTGAAGAGACATTGCGAAAAGCCGATGGTGTTGATCGTTCCATCGAACGTGAGGTTGCCCGACTCAAGGAAAGCCGAGTTGTTCATGATGAAGTTGTTGTAGTTGGCGATGCGCCCAACACTGCCGCAGGCGGTGAAGTTGACCCCCAACCAGTCGAGCGCCTTGGTGTTGGGCGTCGCGCCGCCGTCCAGATCCAAAGCGATGTCTGCCTCGATCGCGATGAAACGCATGGGGAGTGACCACGTCGACGTTATCAGAGCCGTGCCGATAAGACCTGTGCTCTTGAGGAGCACATTCTCCGAAGACGAACCCAGGATGACGGTGTTCTGGCCACAGACGAGACGGTCCCCCAGCAGGTCCACATCCTCCGTGAACCAGTAGGCTGTGTTTGCAGCGAGCGTGATGACACCCGCTGCGGGGGTCGGCAACTTGCTGACGTCGTCGACGAACACGAGACTCGTCAAGGCGTCGACCGCGTTGAGTGTTCCGTTATTGATGAACAGCGATTTTTGCATAGTTCCTTATAGCACAAACGCTCCTGCGCCGTCACAAACGGCGCAAGAGCGTCGCAGTCATCCTGCTCAGAGGACGACGATGGACTTCGGCTGCCACAGCACGTCAGCCGCACCGTTGCCGCCTGTGCCTGAGATCGACTTCGTGACGATGCCGACCTCGGCCACGACGTCGCCCGAGACGAACGCGCTGACGTCGTTCGTCAGCTTGCCCAACGTCTTGGACAAGAACACCGGCTGGCCCGCCGACAGAGCCGTGAGGCCCGCGATGAAGTTGGCAGCGGCGTACACGTTGCCAACCTGCACCTTGCCGACGCCCGCGCCGCCGACGACCGAGACGAGGCCCGCACATCGCGCCGTAGCTGCCGCCGTGGCGATGGCGGCGCTCGCCGTGTCGTTCGACGAGACGTAGGCGACGTCACCCGCCGTGAGGCCCGTGGTGGTCAGGTCGATGACCGGAGCAGCGGCGCCGGTCGCGCTGATCGTGATCGACCCCGCGCCGTTGGTGATGCTGACACCCGACCCCGCCGTCAGCGTGGACTTGGCGAAGTTGCCAGCGGCGGTGTCACCGATGAGCACTTGACCGTTGGTCGGCTGCGACCCGTCGTAGTAGTGGATGCGACCGCCCGCTGCGATGGCGAACGCGGGGTCCGTACCGGACGTACCGATGTTGACCGTGTGCGTGTTCGTCGTCGCAACGCCCGCGAAGAACAGCTTGCTGTTCGTCGTGTCGACGCGGAGCTGCGAGGCCGCTGCCGCGTTCTGCACGTCAAACGCCGACGTGCTGTTTGCTGCGTTCTTCGCGAGGACGGTACCTGCGACGTGCAAGCTCGCCGTCGGCGCCGCGATGCCGATACCCACGTTGCTGTCGGAGCCCTGCACGAACAGCGCGTGCGTGTTCGTGTCGCTCTCAACACGGAAGTCGACGTCGGCGCTGCCGTCGTTGACGACGACCTCGTTGCCCGCCGCCGCCGTAAGCTGGAGCGCCGCGCCGCCCGTGATGGCGAGGTTGCCCGCCGTGCTCGACCACGTCGCCGCAGCCGCCGACGTGAGCGTCAAGGCGCCTGCGGACGTCGAGAAGTTCGACGCCGCCACTGCGTCGACGCTGATACCGCCCGTCGAGTCGATCGTGACGCCGCCCGTGCCTGCGTTGACGTCGATACCGCCCGCCGCGTTGCTCGCGGTGAGGGTGATCGCATCGACCGCTGCTTCCGCGCCCGTGACGACGACCGAGTTGGTGGTCGCGGTCAGGTTGAGGTCGCCCGCCGCCGTCGACCACGTCGCCGCAGCCGCCGAGGTGAGCGTCAACGCGCCCGACGAGGTCGTGAGGCTCGACGCCGCGTTCGCCGTGAGGCTGACCGCGCCGCCCGACTGCGTGATGGCGCCCGTGACGCCGAGGGTCGTGCCGTCGAACGTCAGACTGGCCGAGCCATCCTGTGTGTTCGTGCCCGACCAGACCGCGATCTGGTTGTCGACGCCCGTGCCGGTGACGGGCGCGGCCTGATTCTCATAGGACCACGCAGCGACGACGTCCGCGTCCGTCGCACCGTAGGCCGTGATCGAGAGGTAGCCAACGTCGCCAGCAGCAAGGTTCGCTGGGGGAACGCCAGAGCCGAGCCACGTCCAGCCCGCAGGGAACGTGAGCGTGCGGGTCGTACCGTCGCAGATCACCCGCACTGAAGCCGAGCGCCCGTTGCCGAGGTTCGACGTCGTGAACGTCGTGTTCTGGTTCAGCGCGAGGCTGTTGAAGACCGGCAGCGCGGGCGACGTGTCGATGGCGACCGACGCCGCAGGCGTCAACGTGTTGAAGCGGTCGAGCGTCAGGTTGTACGACTGGCCGGTGTCGTCGGTCCAGTAGGGCCGCGCATCGGCGGCCTGCAAGCTGGGCGAGGCGACGGCGCTGTTCGCCCACAGTTTGCCAAACGCCGCCGTCGCCGTCGGGGCGACGCCCTCGCCCACCGAGACGACGCCGCTGACGGTCAGGGCCTCGTTGGGGGTGGCCGTGCGGATACCGAGGCTGTTGGTCGCGTCGTCGAAGAACAGGCTGGCGTTGTCCTGCGCGTACACACCAGCCGCGCCCGCGAACACGACGCTGCCCTGCGTGAACGCCGTCGTCGTGCCCGTACCACCGCTCGTCACGCCCAGCGTGCCCGCGAGCGTGATCGCGCCGCCCGTCGCCGAAGACGGCGTCAGACCCGAGAGCGAGGTCTGGAACGACGAGACGCCCGTGACGAGAGCCGAAAGCTGCGAGAAGTTGACGGCGTCGTTGGGGTTCGTGCCGTTGGCGAGGTTCGTGATCTTGAAGGTGCCGGGAGCACCGCCGAAGTTGATGTCGCTGGTGACGGTCGTCAACGCGGCGAAGGTCACCGTGTCGGCTGCGCCTGCGCCGAAGGTGACGTTGCCTTCAAACGTGGCGTCCGTCGTGAACGTCGTGCCGCCGACGGTCGTGACGTCGCCCGTCAACGCGACGGGACCGGGGAAGTTCGTCGTGATCAACGCCGAACCGATGGTGATGCCAGTGGCGTTCACGTCACCGATGGAGAGCGCCTGGCCAGCGGCTGCGTCGACCTTCGTTCCAACGATCAGCGTGTCGGAGTTGCTGATGTTTTGGGTTGTACCGTTCTTGATGACGAGAGAGCGAAGATCAGACACGGAAGACTCCTAGTTGGTAGTGGCAGACGAGGGTGAGGCGTGAACGTCAGAGGACTTCTTCAAACCGAGAATCGGCTCGCAAGAACAAAAGAGAAATCTGGTCGGTGAAGTCGAAAGGGACGACGTCGCCGATAGGAAACCCCGTGGGGTTTTCCAGCACGGTCCTGCTGCCGTCCTTCAAGGGAACTGCGATGCGCTTGGTGGGACCGTAGGCCGACACAAACGAACGAGCTGGTTCGCCAAGATACTTGAACTGCGCCATGTCGATCTTTCTCCTGAACCGCCAAGGGCGGTGCTTCGAGTCATTGAACTGAACGATTAGACCACTTGTCCGATCCTCGGTCAAAAATACTATGTCTGGCCACGTCTTTCAGGGCGCCGTGGCGACAGAGAACTGCACCACGTCGAGATAGGCGCTGCCCGATTGGCCCCAAGGGCCAGCCGTCGACAGCCCGCACCTGCTGGCACCGCCCCACGGGGCGTAAGTGGGCAGGGCGCTAGAAACGAAGTAGCCGTCGTCTGGCAAGCCGCCGTTGATACTGATGTTGTTGAAAACGCCACTGCCGGGGCTTGTTTCCTGTGCCACCACGATCTGGTCGCCCGTTGTGCTCAAGGGGAAAACATCCATGCGGAACGACAGCCAAGTGGTCTGGATGTTCCCCGTGTGGGCGAGGGACACCGACGTACCATTGTTGAGGTACAGGACGGCTGCTTGCGGGCTCGCGTCGTAGGCAATGCCGTAGCCGTTGGCATAAGGGCTGAAAGCAGATGCCCACTTCACGAAGAACCCGCCCGCGAAGGTTCCTATGTTGTTGGCGCGGCGGATGTAGCCCTGAGCCCGGATGGCTTTTGTGATCGGGATGCCAACGAAGGCACCACCGGAGACAGCCGCCGTCACCATCAGCGTCGCGAAGCCGTTGTCCGCGCCAAGCTGGCGGCAGAACGAACCTGCGCTCAAGGGCAGGGGGCTGGACAGCGAACTGTTCAGGATGGCCAAGTTTGAGCCGGTGATCGTATCCCAATCAGCGTAAGACATGCGCGCTCCAAGTGCTCAAGAGAAGAAAGTCAGGTTCCTGGCCAGCCGCCAGCGTTCTCGAACGACTCGGAAAAAGCCGCCGAAGGCGTGTTGAATCCGGTGTACGTCCGCCAGTAGTCGGCGTCGTAGGTACCCGGCCATCCGCCCGAGAACTCAAACGATTCCGAGAAGGGCGGCACAGGATCACGGGCTGGTACGAAGCTGTTGATAAATCCGGGGCGCATGGTGCTCCTGAAGTTGGTTCACGGTGCCGAGAGGGCAGCGAGGGCTGCTTCCAGCGCGTCGAGACGCCGTTCCGCTTCGATGGCGCGAGCGGTGGCGGCTGCTGCCTGGGCAGCGAGTTCCTGACACGCCTTCACGACGACTGGGAACAAACGCAGGGGCGTAGCTTCCCAGCGGTCGGGGTTGTCCTTGAGGGCCAGCCCCATCCATTCGGCGGTCGCAGCAGTCTGCGCGGCGTCGAGTTCCTGCGCGATGAACCCCGGCTCGAAAAAATCCTGCTTCTTCGACCCGTCGGAGACACCCTCCTTGTACCACTCGCGGCGGTCCCACTTGAACTGAACAGGGTGGACGGTCTTGAGGAAGTCGAGGCCAAGCGAGAGGTCTTGGATCTCGGCCTTGTCACGCTGGTCAGAGATCAGGGTGATCGTGTTGACCGCGCAGCGCAGGATCGTGACAGAGGAGTTTCCAAGCGTGATCTCATTCGATGTCGTCGCTAACGTCGGTTGAGCGTTGTACCCGACCAGCGTCACGTTCGTCCCAGAGGTGACGGTACTGCCCGCGCTTGAACCAAGTGCGGTGTTCTGTGCGCCTTGGCTTGAAGCCAGCGCATTGGCACCGACGGCAGTAGAGTCAGCCGCAGTCGTGTTCGCCTTCAGGGCAGACGCGCCCACGGCAACAAGCAACGTGCCCGATGTGTTCAACTGCGCGGCTTGGTTTCCGACGGCGGTGTTACTGCTCGCGGTGTTCGTGGCGAGGGCGAGGGTGCCCACACTGACGTTCTCTCCCCCGCTGACCAGCGAAGCAAGCGCAGAGTTACCGACGGCGACGTTGTCGACGCCCGTCGTAGCCGCCGTCAGCACGCCGACGCCGATGCCGATGTTGCCAGTGCCCGTCGTCAACGAGTCGATGGCCCCTGAACCGACAGCCGTGTTGTTGGCCCCGGTCGCAAGTCTAAGCGCACTGTCCCCAATGGCGGTGTTGCTGTTCGCAATATCCGCTGTGAAGAGAGCCAGCCGCCCAACCGCGACGTTAGCCACGCCCACCGTGATGGCAGTTCCAGCACCCAATCCGATGCCGACATTCCCCGAACCAGTGGCAAGCGCGAGAGCCGAGTCACCGATAGCAACGGACCCTGCTCCGGTTTGGTTAGCCCCCAGCGCGTCCGCGCCAATCGCCACGTTGCTTGCGCCCGTAGTCAGCGCATCACCGGCCCGTGCGCCCACGGCGGTGTTGCTCGCCCCTGTGGCGCTCGCCAACGCAGAGTGTCCCACGGCGGTGCAATCCGCCGCCGTCGTCACTGCGGCGAGCGCGTTGTAACCGACGGCGACGTGCCCCGTGCCTGACGTGCTGATCGTGAGCGCCCGCGACCCGACGGCGGTGTTTTCGCTCGCGGTGTTTCGACTGAGTGCGGAGTTGCCCAGCGCCGTGTTGTTGCTCCCCGTGGTCGCCGCACCCAAGCCGCTCAACGCAAACGCACCGACGCCCGTGTTTGACGCACCACTGGTGATGTTTTGGCCGCAGCCAGCGCCGACTGCGGTGTTGGCGCTGCCTGTGACTGCGTTGAGTGCGTTTGCGCCGACTGCGGTCAGTTGATCGCCTGCGGTGTTCGTGGCGAGGGCGCTATCGCCGACTGCGGTGTTTGCGGTGCCCGCTGCGGTGTTCGCGGTCAGTGCGCCCGCGCCCAAGGCGGTGTTGCCCGACACCGCGCCGCCGCCACGACCGACGGTGAGCCCGTACACCAAGGCGTCGCTGTTGGCGACCTCCAACGATGCGCCGGGGGTTGAGGTGCCGATACCGACGCGGCCCGCGTTGGTGATCCGCATACGCTCAGTCGTTGCGCTGCCGAGGGTCGTGAAGCCGTCGGTGCCGTTCAGCGTCGTGTGGAACTCAATCCGCCCGCCGCTGGCCGTCGACGTGTAGGCTTCTTCGGCCTTGACCGTGACGAGCCCACCGTAGTTGATTCCCGCCGTCGCGGTCCAACCTGCGCCGATTATGTTGACCAAGCCGTCGCCAGCGCCAACCGCCGTGGGCGCTGCCTTTGTGCCCTGCGAGCGCACGCCAGCGAACTGCCCGCCTCGGTACGACTCTTGGATGACCGTGCCCGCTGCGGCGTGACCCAGCATCACGACGCCTGACGTGCCGTCGGCGCTGCTGCTGTCCACGGTGATTGCACCGTAGACCGTTGACGTGCCCAAGAGCATGACCGGCGTATTGCCTGCGCCGAACTCTCGGAAGCGCACGATCTCCGTGCCGTTCACCGCGATGCCGAAAATGTCCGTGGCCGGGGAGAAGATGCCGTTGTTGAGGTCGTCGCGGAACGCGATGGCGGGGGCCGCTGCCGTGCCGTCGGGGATGGCGAGTTGGCCGCTGGCGAGGTCGAGGGCGGCGACGGGCGTCGCCGTGCCGATGCCCAATCGGTTGTTCGTGTCGTCCCAATACAGGTTCGCGTCCGACGACAGCGACGACGTGCCGTTCCAGAAGGCCACGCGAGTTGCGACTCCGCTGCCTGTGACGGCGGCGGGGGCGTTCTCGTAGGACCACGCGGCCACGACGTCTGTGTTTGCCACGCCGTAGGCGGTGATTGAGAGGTAGCCGACGTCACCAGCAGCGAGGTCAGCCGGGGGACCAGAGCCGAGCCACGTCCAGCCCACAGGGAACGTGAGCGTGCGTGTCGAGGCGTCGCCTACCACCCGCACTGAAGCCGAGCGCCCGTTGCCGAGGTTCGACGTCGTGAAGGTCGTGTTCTGGTCCAGCGCGAGGCTGTTGAAGACCGGCAGCGCGGGCGACGTGTCGATGGCGACCGACGCCGCAGGTGCCAACGTGTTGAAGCGGTCGAGCGTGAGGTTGAACGCTTGGCCGGTGTCATCGGTCCAGTAGGGCCGCGCATCGGCGGCCTGCAAGCTGGGCGAGGCGACGGCGCTGTTCGCCCACAGTTTGCCAAACGCCGCCGTGTTCGACGGTGAAGCCCCCTCGGCGATGGAGAGGACGCCGTTGATTGTCGCGGCTTCGTTTGGTGCTGCTGTGCCGATGCCGACCCGTGCGTTGGTCGTGTCGACGTCAAGCACGGTGACGGTGCCAGCGGCGTTCTGCACTCGGAACGCGGTGACACTGTCCGTCGTGTTCTTCGCGAGTACGGCACCGTCGATTTCCAGCGAATCCCCCACAACGGAAGGAAACTGAGCCGTGGTACCGCTGCCGATGACGAGAGGCTTCTGTGTTGCCATGTTTTATCCTGTGAAAAAGCCGGTAGACACTCAGAGCGCCGTCGGGTCGCCAATCTGCACAAGCACTTGCGGGGCGCCGCCCGAGCCGCCCGCGAGCGTCGCGAGGATGCCCGCACGCTGCACGACGTCACCGGGCGTGACCGAAGCTGTGACCGTGATCTTGCCCGCCGTCGTGGACAACCACACGCGCTTGCCGACGTTGCCCGCAATCGGCGCGACGTCGAAAAGCGCAGCGGGTACGTCAGCGAGGCCCGCAACGCGGATCGTGACCGCCCCGCCGATGAGCGGCTGCGCGGCTGTTGCGAATCCGACGGGCTCCAAGAGAGACGCCGAGGTCGTGGCGTCGGCCTTCTGCACGCCGCCGTTCGCGTAGCGCAGCAGGTCGCCCGCCACGATGGCTTCCAACGCCGTCGACGACACGTCGACCACGCCCGCAGATGCCGAGGGCGCCCACGACAGCGTGCCCAAGCCGTTGTTCGTCAGAGCGCCGACAGCGTTCACCGGCCACGACGGAAAGCTGATGTCAGGATTTGCACCCCCGCTGGACGCCAGCGGCGCGCTCGCGGTGACGCTGTTGACGGCACCACCGCCGCCAGCCATCGGCTGCCACGCCGCGCCGTCCCAGATGTACCACGCTTGGTCGGCGATCGATGCGCGGATGTCGCCGACGCCGTTGCCGGTGACGGGCAAGCTGGCGAACGTCGCCGCAGCCGGTCGAACCCGGCACTCTTGTATCCAATCGCCGAGAATCCACTCGTACGGCGTCACCGGCGTGTTCCCCGGGCCCGACGGCGGTGGGGGGAAGCCCGGCAGATTGTTCAACTGCCTTTGAATCTGGTCGTTCCAGTTTTGCATGATACCTCTGCTAGATTACGTCGACGTCAGGACAACTTCTCGACCTTGGCTTCGATCCGCTGCAAATGCAGGATCACGGCGCGGTTTGCGACTTCCTGCTCGCGCCGAAGGTTCTCGACGGCCTTTTCGACCGCCTCGCGCACAGCCGCGACGCTCTCAACGCTGG
>Ga0315268_10003923_pt1 | contig 16259 bp, 10 predicted proteins | sample C1_top_MG_FD_204535 | JGI IMG/M metagenome (GOLD analysis project Ga0315268, IMG submission 204535) | Sediment microbial communities from Yellowstone Lake, YNP, Wyoming, USA - C1_top | ecosystem: Environmental > Aquatic > Freshwater > Lake > Sediment | place: USA: Wyoming | collected 2017-08-01
CGCGTCCGGGACAACGAGCAATTGGAGTTCCTGGGGGATGCCGTTCTGAATTTTCTGGTGAGCGTGTGGCTGGTGGACACCTTTCCGCAGTGTGGCGAGGGCCAATTGACGCGGGCGCGGGCGCGGTTGGTGGCGGCCCCGCATCTGGGCGTCGTCGCCGCCCGCCTCGGCCTGGGAGACTGCCTGCGGCTGGGCCGGGGCGAGGAGAAGACCGGAGGGCGATCCAAAGCCACGCTGCTGGTGAACGCGCTGGAAGCGCTCATCGCCGCGCTGTTTCGCGATGGGGGCCTGGAAACGGCCCGGACCTTCATTCAACGTTTCATCATCCCGGAGGAGCTGGCTTCGAACCCCGAGGAACTTTTCTGGGTGGATTACAAGTCGGCGCTCCAGGAACTTCTCCAGGCGGAGCGGCAGGCGCCGGTAGAATACCGGGTGATTGAGGAGTCCGGGCCCGAGCACCAGAAGACCTTCACGGTAGAAGTCGTGGCGGGTGAGCGCCTGGTGGTGCGCGGTAGCGGCGGCAGCAAGAAAGTGGCCGAGCAACAGGCTGCGCGCATGGCGCTGGAATTGTTGGGAAAGAGAAGCGACGCAAATGGCTGAGCCCTATAAGAAGTCCTCGACACGCGATACGCTCGAATCGCTGGTCGTGACCGTGATCCTGGCGGTCTTCGGGACAACGTTTTCACTCCAGGCGTTCAAGATCCCGACCGGCTCCATGGAGACGACGCTCCTGATCGGAGACCACCTGCTGGTGAACAAGTTTGCCTTCGCGGATCACGCGGGGTTTCGCTCGCGCGGGCTCCCTTATCGGGAGATCCATCGGGGCGACATCATCGTGTTCAAGTACCCGCCTTCGGACGACCAGGCGGAACCCGGCGAGCACTTCGTGAAGCGTGTCATCGGGGTGCCGGGCGACCGCATTCGCATTTTCCACCGGCAGGTCTTCGTCAACGGGACGCCGCTTGCGGAGCCCTACGTACGTCACACCTACCTCGACCAGCTTCGCCCGGGCGATGATTTCCCTCCCTCCGATCCGGATTCGCTGCGCGGCGTAACCGCGCGCTGGGGCGAGGAGATGGCCGAATACGTCAAGAACGGCGAGCTTGTGGTCCCGCCGGGGAAGTACTTCGCCATGGGGGACAACCGCGAACAGAGCTGGGACAGCCGTTTCTGGGGCTTTGTTCCTCAGGAACTGATCTCCGGCCGCCCCCTGCTCATCTACTGGTCCTTCGAGACTCCCCGGGACGAGTACACGCGCAACTCGCTGGCCGACCGTCTGGGGCAAACGTTGGACTTGATCATCCACTTCCCGACGAAGACCCGCTGGCGGCGGACCTTCAACCTCGTGCGGTAATGAAATCCCGACCTGCTCGATACACCCGGAATGCTCTGGCGGCCCTCGCGGCTTTGGGACTGGCTGCCTGGCTCCTTCCCTCCATCTTCAGCGCCGAACGCTACCGGCGGCGGCTGGAGACAGGACTGGAGCGGACGCTGCAGCGCCCCGCGAAGTTCGGGGCAGTCTCTTTTCGTTTGCTCCCTCGGCCGGGTTTCTCGCTCGAAAACGTTACGGTGCTGGAGGATCCTGCCTTCGGACTCGAACCGTTCGCCCACGTGGACCGTGTGGAGTGCGACCTGCGCTGGCGGAGCCTCTGGCAGTCCCGCCTGGACTTCGCGCGTCTTCGCCTCGAGAACGCGAGCTTCAATCTGGTCCGGAACGAGCTTGGGGAATGGAACGTTGGCCGCCTTCTTTTCCGGACCGAACTCGCGGCCCCGCGCCAAGGCGCGACGCCGCAGGCGACAGCGCCGGCCGGGGAAGACTTCGAGTTTGTCCTCCGTGACGCGCGCCTGGACTTCAAGGTGGGCACCGATAAGAAGCCTTTCGCGCTGACCGACGTTCAGGCTCGACTGACGTTTGAGCCGGCCCGGGGGCGCGTCCGCTACCGCCTGGCCGCCACCCCCTTGCGCACCGATCTCTCGGTTCCCACCCCGGGCGCGGTGGAGATGAGCGGCGAGTGGACCCCGGGGAAGGATCTTGAAGGCCCGATTCAGGCCGACATCCAGACGCGCGGCGCCTTGCTGTACAACTGGGTGCCGCTCCTCACCGGACGCAATCCCGAAATCTATGGCGTGCTCGACGCCAACCTCCGGGTGTCGGGCTCGATTCACCTCCTGCACATCGAGGGCGAAGGCCGGCTGGCGGAGCTCCATCGCTGGGAGCAACTCCCGCCCTCGGACCCCATGCCCTGGACGCTGCGGCTCCGGGGGCAATTCGATCGCCGGCGGGGCCGCGCCGTGGTAGAGAGCCTGGAGGCTTCCTTCCGCGACTCGCATATCCACGTCTCGGGAGCCGTGGATCAGATTCCCGCCTCGCCGCAACTCGATCTGGTCGTGGCGCTCGAGCGCTCCCGCCTCGAAGACCTGGAGATGGTCGCCCGTCGCCTCTGGCAACTGCCGGACACGGCGAAGATCTCGGGCCGGATTGATGCGCTGCTGGCCATTCAAGGGAGTTGGACGAAGCGCCGTTATGGCGGCCTTGTGGGGGCGCGGGAAGTCCGGATCGAAACCGCTTCCGGCAACTTTCCCGTTTCGGAAGTGGCGGTGCGGATTGACCGCAGTGGAGCCCGCCTCGCACCCCTGCGCATCACCCTCGCTCCCCGCGTGGAACTGATGGCGGAGGGTGGCGTCGAAGGAACGGGGAACGTGCCACAGTACCATCTCGACCTCTCGGCGAAGGCGGTGCCTCTGCATGATGTCCTGAGCTTCGGACGCGACCTGGGGTTCAAATCCTTCCAGGGAGTGGACGCGCAAGGCGTGGGGACGGCGACCTTTCGATTGGCGGGTTCCGCCTGGCCCTTTTCCGCGCCCTCGTTCAAGGGGCGGGCGGAAATACGGGCCGCGCGCTTGCTGGTCCCCGGGATGACCGAGCCCATCAACCTGCCCCGGGCGCGCGTGCAAGTGAGTGGCGACGAGATCGTTGCGGACCCGGTGGTGGCCGTCCTGGGAACCAGCATCTTCTCCGCGAGGCTCTCCCACCGCGGCGAGCGGACGCGGCCGTGGGAATTCGATCTTCGTGCTAACGCCTTGAGCCTGGGACAGGGTTCACTCTGGTTCGACGCCCTGGGGCGCCGCAAACCACTGCCCTTACTCGAACGTCTGCCGGGGCTCGGCTCGCTGGACACGCGTCGCGCCGTCGCTTCGAACCTTTTTGGCGTGCTGAACGCGCGCGGGCACTTTTCCACTCCTGCGCTGACTTACCGCGCCTTGACCTTAAGAGATTTCCGGGCTGCTGTGGAGATTTCCGGGCGCGTGATTCGCTTGGACAAGGCAACGTTTCGTGCGGGCGGCGGGCACGGCCAGGGGAATCTGGTCGCGGACTTGACTCGCGTGCCGGCCCGCCTGACCGCCGACCTTGCGGTGAGCGGGGTGGCGTTCCAGGCCCTTGTCCCTCGGCTCCCGCCTGCCCTGCAAGGGGCGCGCGGGACCGTCTCAGCCAGCGGACGCTTGGCGAGCCGCGGTCTGACCCGCGAGGAGGTGGCAGCCAACCTGGAGGGGCAGGCGACACTGCGTCTCAAGGACGTCGTCTTGGGGGATTTTGACCCGCTGGAGCCGCTGGCGCGCCGACGGGGCGGAGATCTCCTCGAGCCGCCCCGGGGCCCTGTCGGTTTCCACGAGGCCACCGTGGCGCTCGAAGTCGCCAATCGCCAGGTGACGTTGCGACGCGCGCAAGTTGACATCTCCGGAGCGAAGCTGGTTCTCAGCGGCTCTTATGCCTTCGATGGCACCACCGATTTGGAAGTGCGTGCTGACTTTCGCCGCGTCAAGCGTCGCTGGCTGAACCACGGCGAGGACAACGGCGGGGACGTTCCGGTGGAGACCCTGCGGCTGGTCGGTCCGCTCTAGAAGCTGGTGGCCGCCCCGGAATCAGAAGTCTCGCGACGTACGCCATAAGGGCCGCCAAAAGTTGAGAGTTGAACGTCGAAGGCAAGGGGCTTTTACCTTCAACCTTGGGCTTTGAACCTTCGATCCTTTTCCATCATCCTTATCAGAGCGTGGGTGAAATCGGGATGACGTCGAGGAACCTTGAGTGCGGGCGGAGAATGCCCCGGCCTTCGTGGCGGGGTGCGCTTGCCTGCCTGCTGATTGCAGGCTGCGCTTTCCGCGTGACAGCAGCGGGGCTTGGGGCCGACACTTCAACCCCGGACGCCTTGCGGGCGGCGGCGCAGACGCTCCAATCCAAACTGGAAGTGCTCTCCGGCACGGTCCCGGAGACCTCAACTTCGTTTCGTCCCATTGTCATCACAGAACAAGAGGCCAATGCCTACCTGAAGTATCACGCCCAGGAGTTTCTGCCCCCGGGCGTGCACGAGCCCACCCTCCACATTATGCCGGACCATGTGTTGGGGGCTGCCGAGATCGACTTCGGTGAATTCAGCCGCGCCTATCCCAGCCCCTCGGATTGGGGTCCGAAAGTGCTGGCGGCCATGTTCAAAGGCCCCCAGCATGTGACCGCGGCCGGAAAGGTTCAATCTCAAGCCGGCCGATACACGGTGAAGATTGAAACCGTGGCCATTGGTGCCACCCGTCTGCCCGACTGGGTGGTGGAATTCCTCCTCGAGAACTACATCCAGCCGCGCTACAAGCTGGATTTGAGCAAGCCCCAGACGCTTCCTGATCACGTGGTACGCATTCAACTCGGTTCCGGCCTGGCAACCTTCATCCGCAGTCCCCAGAAGAGGCGATAGGCTCGCGGGCGGGGCAGGGCAGGCCGCCCTCACGTAAAAGTAAGCCGCGCATCCCGTTTTCGCATCGATTCACCCGTCACTCCCTTGAATCTCCCTTCGCCAGCCAGACGGAGGTATGCCGTCACCTTCCCCAGACGATTTTGCTGGAGACCGGCCGATCCGTTTTGCTAGGCTGAATTGTGCATCCTCCGCAGGGGCGGTTGCGTCTTGCGGAGAATCCCGACTACACACGAAGGTGAACCCTGCGTGGAGAATGGGCAGAAGGTCCTGCTGGAACTCTTCCTGATGTTTGCGGGAGGGAAACTCCTGGCGGAGGTCTTCGAGCGTCTCCGCCAACCCGCGGTGGTGGGAGAACTCATCGCCGGGGTGTTGCTGGGCCCGTCGCTGCTGGGCCTGGTGCACCCGGGCGAACTCACCGAGGGCCTCGCGGGGATGGGAGCGATCTTCCTGCTCTTCACGATCGGCCTGGAGACTCAACCTCGGGACCTTCTGCGGGTAGGATGGATCTCAACGCTGGTGGCGTTGCTGGGCGTCCTGGTTCCGTTCGTTCTGGGTTTCGCTTACATGAAAGCGGCCGACCACACCCTGGTGGAGTCGATTTTCGTGGGAGCGTCGATGGTCGCCACCAGCGTCGGCATCACGGCTCGCGTCCTGGCGGATCTGGGGCTGCTTTCCAGCCGCGTGGCGCAGGTGATTCTGGGGGCCGCGGTCCTCGACGACATCCTGGGCATGATCGTTCTGGCGGTGGTCAGCAGCCTTTCGGCGGGGCATGTCAACTATCTGCAGCTGGCGATTGTGACGATCGAAGCGCTGGGATTCTCGCTCCTGGTCATCTTCTTCGGCTCGCGAGTGGTCGAGCGGTTTCGTCCGACGGTGGCCCGGCTGCGGGCGCGCAACTCCGCGTTCATCCTTTCCATCATCCTGTGCCTGGGCCTCTCGCTCGCCTCGGTCTATATCGGGATGGCGGCGATCATCGGGGCCTTCCTGGCCGGCCTGGCGCTCGCCGAACACAGTACGAAATGGAGCCTGCGGGAGAACGCTCATCCTCTCTCGGAGTTTCTTGCGCCCTTTTTCTTTGTCTTGCTCGGCGTACAAGTCAACGTGCGGACGGTGGTGCGGCCCGGGTTGCTCGTGGAAGTTGGAATCATCTGCCTTCTGGCGATTGTCAGCAAGCTGATCGGATGCGGCCTGGGGGCGATGCGCCTGGGATGGAAAGACGCCCTGCGCGTCGGTGTGGGGATGGTGCCGCGAGGGGAAGTGGGGCTGATCGTCGCGGCGGTGGGATTGAGGCTGCACACGATCTCCGATCCCGTCTACGCGGTGGTCCTGGCGATGAGCATCGTGACCACCCTGGTCGCTCCCCCGGCGCTGAAATGGGCACTGCCCCGCGGTGGGACCCCCACACCCCCGTGAAGGACAGTGTCCGGCGAGCCCCGTCTTCGCTAGAATAAGGTTTGCCATGCACAAGGACGACGGCCGGCGGGCGCCGGTGAAGACAGGGCGTCGCTACAAGGTGTATCAAGCTGAGACGGGCGTGACGTACCAGTATTTCTTCGAGGCGCGGCGGCGTGTCGTGCGCCCTGGAGGGATGGGCCCCGGCAGCGACTACACGTTCGTGGTTACCGCCGACCAGCATCCTCCCTTTGCGCTGAAGGTCTTCGTTTCCGCCCGTGCCGGCGACGCTTGGCGCGCGGGACACGGCCGCGAACTGGATTCGAACGAGCAGTATGCCGCGGCGAAAATGCGCCTGTTCCGGGCATTCGACGAGGTGGAGCGCCTGCGGGACGAGCGCCTCAACATCATCGTGGATGAAACCAACGTCGAGACGCTGCTCGCGCCGCTGGACCTTGCCTAGTGCCGCGTTACCGAAATTGGTGGCTCAGCGGAGTCGGGGCCGTGTCATGCTGAACGCAGACTTGTCCCGAGTCTAAGGCGTCCCGCAAATCACTCAATCACTCAATCGCCCATTCGCTAAATTCCCGAACATTCCTTTGCCCAGCCACTGTCCGCCGTCGATCACCAGCACTTCGCCGGTGATGTAGTCGGCGTAGTCGGAGACGAGATAGGCGGCGGCGTGGGCGACTTCCCGGGACTCGCCGATCCGCCCGCGAGGAACCGTCTTGAGCATCGCGGAGCGCACTTCCGGGGTGGCCCACAGTTTCGCGCCGGCCCCCTCGGTTTCGATGGGCCCCGGCGAGATGGCGTTGACGCGAATTTTGTGGCGCGCCCATTCCACGGCGAGGGTGCGGGTCATGGTCACGACGCCGGCCTTGGCGCAGGCGGAATGGAGGGTGCCCGGGCCGCCGGTCCAGGCGTAGGCGGCGACGATGTTCAGGATACTGCCGCCGCGCCCGCTGCCGATCATGTGAAGCCCGACGGCGCGCGAACAATAAAACGTGCCGTTCAGGACGATGTTCACCACCGCGTTCCAGCCGTTCACCGAGAGCTTTTCGGCGGGGCAAATGAAGTTTCCGGCGGCATTGTTCACCAGAATATCGATTCGCCCGAAGCCGCGGACCGTGGCTTCGCAGAGGCGATCGACTTGGGCGGGGTCGCGCACGTCGGTAGACACCGTGAGGACCTCCGTGCCCTGGGCGTGCAGTTCTTGCGCCGTGGGCCCGAGGTGCTCGGGGCTGCGGCTGGCGAGGACCAGTTTCGCCCCCAGGCGCGCGTACTCGAAAGCGATGGCGCGACCGATGCCGGTTCCCCCGCCCGTGATGATAGCCACGCGGCCTTCCAGCGTCTTTTCAGGTAGCATCCGTTGTTCCCCTTGGGAGGTGCTCGGTTCGGGCAGCCGAGAGCGCGAGCGGCTCCCCGCTGAAGCCCGGGCGAGATTACAACAAGACCGCCGGGAATCAAAGGCCAGGCGCGAACGCAGGAGACGGCGACTTTTCCGTTGCGGTACGCCGAGCCGGTGCTCTATGCTTTGCCCGCCGCGCTTCAGGGCGAGCTAAATCGGTATGGGGAAACCGTCCGAGGCGAAGAAGGAGCCCACCGTGATCTTGAAACGACGCCCCTGCTCTTTGAGCCTCCTGCTGGTGGCCAGCGTCATAGGGATCGCTGGTGCCACCGCAGAGGAGAAGCCGTTTACTCTCGAGCAGGTCATGAGCTCGCCCTTTCCCTCGGAGCTGACGGCAGCGCCCCGGGGCGGGAAGATCGCGTGGGTGTTTAACACGCGAGGCGCGCGGAACATCTGGGTTGCCGAACCCCCCGCCTACAAGGCCCGGCAAGTCACCGCCTACACCGACGATGATGGCCAGGAGATTGCGGAACTGGCCTGGACTCCAGACGCGGCCGCCATCGTTTACGTTCGCGGCGGAGATTTTGAGACGCGCCGGGAAGACCCGAACCCGCGCAGTTTTCCCCAGGGCGTCGAGCAGGACGTGTGGATCGTCTCGCTCGCCGGCGGGGCTCCACGGAAGATCGCCGAAGGACATTCTCCGGCCGTCTCGCCCCAAGGCGATCAGGTGGCCTACGTCAACAAGGATCAAATCTGGCTGGCAAAACTGGCCGGGAGCGAAAAGCCCGCGCAGCTCATTCATGCCCTGGGGAAAAGCAGTTCGTTGCGCTGGTCTCCTGATGGGGGCCAATTCGCCTGGGTCAGCAATCGCGGCGACCACGGGTTTATTGGCGTTTACGACTTCGCCGCCAAGACCGTCCGGTACCTTGACCCCAGCGTGGACCGGGACGTGGAGCCGGTGTGGTCTCCGGACGGGCGGCAAATCGCTTTCATCCGGCTCCCCGCCTCCAAGGAGCGATTCGAGTTTGGGCCAAAGCGCACTGGGCAACCGTGGTCGATTCGAATCGCCGACGTGCGCATGGGAACGGGCCACCAAGTCTGGAAGGCGGCAGAGGGCAAGGGCAGCGTGTTCCGAGGGATGGAGGCGGACAACCAACTCCTGTGGGGCGCCGGCAATCGCTTGGTTTTCCCCTGGGAGCGCGACGGCTGGTTGCACCTGTATTCGGCCCCCAGCGAGGCGGGCGCCGGGGAACTTCTCACTCCCGGCGAGTTCGAGGTGGAGCATATCTCGCTCACCCCGGATAGGCAGGAAGTTCTTTTCTCCTCCAATCAGGATGACATCGACCGGCGGCACGTCTGGAGAGTGCGCGTGGCGGGCGGCCGGCCGGTGGCGATCACTCGAGGCGAAGGTCTCGAATGGTCGCCGGTGATGACGAGTGAGGGCCAGGTCATCGCCGTGTTGCGCTCCGATGCGCGGCGGCCGGCGCGGCCGGCGATCCTCCAGGGTCCGAGCGAAGTCCGCGACCTGGCCCCGGAAGCCATCCCGGCGGACTTTCCCGCGGCCAAGTTGGTGATACCGCAGCAGGTGATCTTCTCCGCGGCCGATGGGTTGAAGATTCACGGGCAACTCTTTCAGCCGCCCGACGGCGGCAACGGGGCTCGGCATCCTGCGGTGATCTTCTTCCACGGCGGCTCGCGCCGGCAGATGCTTCTCGGCTGGCACTACATGGGCTACTACCACAACGCCTATGCGATGAACCAATACCTGGCGAGCCGCGGGTATGTCGTGCTTTCGGTGAACTATCGCAGCGGGATCGGATATGGGATGGAGTTTCGCGAAGCGCTGAACTACGGAGCGACGGGCGCCAGCGAGTTCAACGACGTGATGGGCGCGGGCCTCTACCTGCGCGCCCGCGGCGACGTGGACCCGCAGCACATCGGCCTGTGGGGCGGGTCGTATGGAGGCTACCTGACGGCGCTGGGCCTGGCACGCGCCTCGGACCTCTTCGCCGCGGGCGTGGACCTGCACGGCGTGCACGACTGGAATCTGGAGATACCCAACTGGATTCCTTCCTATGATCCACGGAAAGAACAGGACGCTGCGCGGCTGGCCTATGAGTCTTCGCCCATCGCGGCGATTAAGACCTGGCGCTCACCCGTACTCCTGATCCAGGGCGACGACGACCGCAACGTCCCGTTCAGCGAAATGGTGCAATTGGTGGAAGCGCTGCGCAAGCAGGGAGTCGATGCTCAGCAACTTGTCTTTCCCGACGAAATCCATGATTTCCTGACGCACGCCCGCTGGCTCGAGGCCTATCACGCGGCGGCGGATTTCTTCGACCGGCATTTCAAGAATTCCCCATAGGCTCCCTCCCGTTGATATGATGGCAGAGTGAACGACAACCGGAACCGACAGGCGGCCGCGTTCTTCCCCGCAACCCTGCGGGTTGCGCCAGGAGTGCTCCGAACCGCGCTCTGGGCCGCAGGAGTGGGATTATTGCTGGGCGGAAGACCGGTGACAGCGCAGTCGCCTTCGCCGTCCTTTGATCCCCAGGCCATTGTTGGCCGCATGGAGCAGTGCAACGCGCAGCGGTCGAATGAATTGCACTCCTACCTGAGCCGGCGGCGCTACGACGCCAGCAATTCCTTCCTCCGCCGGAGGGCTTACGTGGTGGTCGAGGCCCGCTTCGACGCCGCGAAGGGGAAAGACTTCCGGGTCATCGAGCGCGGCGGGTCCGGAACCGTCGAGCGGCGCGTCTTTGTTCCCATGCTGGAGACCGAGCGCGCCAATGCGCTGTCGCCGGGGCGGGAAGAAGTTGAAATCAGCCGCCGCAATTACACCTTTACCTTTGAGAGCTACGACGCCGCGAGGCAGGCCTACGTGTTCAAGGCGGAACCCCACACGAAAAACAAATATCTCCTGCGGGGCAAGATCTAGATCAACGCAGCAGACTCCGCGATTCAGCGCATCGAGGGGGAGCCGGCGCAGCGGCCGTCTTTTTGGGTCCGCCGCACACGCTTCACGCACGAGTACTCGAAGTTCGGAGGGTTCTGGTTCCCGGTCAGCAATCGGACGGAGGTCGATTTGTTCCTGTTCGGGCACTCGAACTTCGGCATCGATTATTTCGATTATCAATGGGAGCCGCGGATCGAGAACGGTTGCACCGCGCCCCCTCTGGCGTTCCAGCCGCCGCCCGGAGTCTCCGCGCGTTCCGGTGAGGATTCCTCCCGTGTCCAGCCGCGATGAGAGGCTCGGGGACGCGCCATTTACGAAGTGGCGAGGATATTCCTGCGGCAAGCAAGAAGGGCAGGCACCCGACGCGGCGAGCCTGCCCCTGCCTTGCACTCTGACTGTTACGGCCTACCCCGGAGATCAGAAGACAAACTTCAACGCCAACTGAATCCCGCGCGGCCCGCCACCGCCCAGGAACGGATTGCCCACGCCTACGTCGCCGGTGGCCGTGATGGGGTACCCTCCCGTGCCCACTTCGCGGTTGCCGCTCAGCGCAAAGCCATTGATCCCCGGATCGGCGAGGAACGCGGGCAGGAAGGGATTGGCGAAGTTGGGATGGTTCAGTAGGTTGAAGAAGTCGGCACGAAGCTGCATGTTGACGCGTTCGGTGATCGGCGTGTTCTTATAAATCGCGAAGTCCCACTGTTTGAAGGGCGGCCCGTGCAGAGAATTGCGGCCCTGATTGCCAAAGTGCCGGGTGCCGGGGACGCAGTCGGAAGACGATCCCGTGGCCACCGTGGCCGTACAGGGAATCGCGAAAGCACTCAAATCGACGTAGTGCAGCGGATCGCGCGGGTGATAGACCGTGGATCCGAGGGAGTCCGGGCGGTCAAAGCCCTCGCCGCTGCCGCTGAAATCGCCCTCGAAATTGTAGTTGAACTGAAAGGGCTGCCCGCTTTGCAGCGTCACGGCGCTGTTGAAGCCCCAGCCGTTTCTCAGCCGCTGCCAACTCCCCTCCGTCTTTGGAATGTCGTAGCCGAAGATCCAGGTGAATCGGTGAGGAAGATTGAAGTTGGAAGGGCCATACTCGAGGTTGGGCAAGGTACTGTTGTTGGGCTGCGCCGCATTGGGTTCGAAGTCTTCGCCGTCGCTCGAGTTGTCCATCGAGCGTGACCACACGTAGTTCACGATCGACGTGATGCCATGCCATCCTGTGACGTGGAGGCTGGTCTGCAGGGAGTTGTAGTTCGATTTCCCGCTGGAGTTTTCCTGCATGACGTAAAACGCGCCGTAAGCATAGCCATAAGGCCGTGGCACGCCATAATCGCCCGTGATGCAGGGGCCGGGCGCGCAGGCGAGATCGGAGGCCGTGATCGCCGCCAGGCTCGGCTGGTTGAGGTCGAAAAACCGCCAGAGGCGATGCCCCTGGGAGCCCACGTAACCCACCTGCAGCACCACTTTGTTGCTGATCTGCTGCTGGATGTTCAGGTTGTAGTTCTCCATATAAGGCATCTTGATATTTCGGTCGAAAGCGAAGGCATCGCACTCGTAATTGCAGGCCGTCTCATCTCCAAACGCCGGGACACCCGGGGCGATGCTCCCCGTCACTCCCGCCGAATAAATTGGGGATGCTCCGGGCAGGGGGTTATACGCCGGACCGGGATCGAAGTAGGGGGGGTAGGGCAGGTGCCCGAGGACCATGTCCTGGGAGAAGGCGTCGAAGAAGAGACCGAACCCGGCGCGAACCACGGTCCGGCTCTTGCCGGTCACATCCCATGCCAGACTGGCCCGCGGAGCAAAATCCTTGTGGTCCGGCTCGTACAAGCGGCGCAGGCCGGGCTGTCCCACCCGCGTCAGGGTGAACGTGCCTGCCGTCGCATCCAGACTCGTGACGTTGCTCAGCAGGTTGTTCTGTTCTCCCACCACGCCGAAGTAGTCCCAGCGCAGCCCATAATTCAACGTCAGCCGCGGGGCTAAACGATAGCTGTCCTGGGCGTAAAGGCCGAAACTGTTTTCGAAGGTATGACGAGTGGAGTCTCCCGAGTACTGGAAGCCACCGTCCACCGTGCCGGAGAGAAAATCCGCCATGCTGCCGAAACTCAGCCGGCCGCGGAAGTATTTGGCAAAATACTGCTCGACGGTCGTGCGGTGAAACTCGAACCCGAACTTCAGCTCGTGCTTGTTGAGCTTCCAGGAGAAGTTGTCGATGAGCTGGTTGTTGATGTCGAAGCGGTGACGGGGAACGCTGCTGGTTGAGCCGAGCTGAGCCACACCGCTCACGAGGATGATGGGCAGGCCCGAATCCGAGAATCCTGACGCCGAGCAGCCCGCGGTCGTACTGGCCGCGCAAAGGCCGATCGAACTGGGGTGAAAGTTCTGGTCTTGCGGGAAAAAGCCTTCCGCAAACCGGTTCCAGCCATAGCGCAGCTCATTGACCTTGGTGGGTCCGAACGTGTGCACATAAGAAATGGAGACCAACTGCACCCGCGTGGGAGTGTACGTGTTGAAGCCCGGAAGCTGACCGCCGCTGGCCGTCAGCGCCAGCGGGAATGACTGGACGCTGTCACCGAAGAAGTATCGGCCCGTGAGAATGTTGCTCGAGTTGAAATTGTGATCGATCTTGCCGATGACGCTGCTTAATCGGTTGTAGGAAGGAGACACCACCGAAGAGTTGGGGCAGGGCGTGGCGGTACCGAGGTTGGGGGCCGGCCACGGGTGCCGAGCCAGTAAGTTGGCGATTACAGGATTGCTCGCCTGGCTGGGGCTGAGCGAACCGTCCGTAGCCGTTCCGACCGGGACGCAACCCAGAGTCACGACGCCCACATCCTCCCGCTGCCCTTCGTAGTCCCCGAAGAAAAACGTCTTGTCCCGGACGATGGGCCCGCCCACGGAGCCGCCATACTGGTTGTTGTGGAACGTGGCCTTCGGCTGAGGGCCCGGGTTGAAGTAATTGCGTGCATCCAGCCCATCGTTGCGGAAATACTCCGCCGCGGTGCCGTGGAGCTTGTTGGTGCCGGACTTGGTGACGATGTTGACCACGGCGCCGGCGTTGCGCCCGTATTCAGCCTCGAAGTTAGACAGCACGGCAAGCTCCGCCACGGCATCGACAGGGAGAATTGTGGCCGGTGTCCCGAAAACGCCCGCCTCGTTGATGGCGGGATCATTCCGGTAGCCGTCATTCATGTCCGTGCCGTCCAGCAGGAAATTGTTGGACCGGCCGCGCGCGCCGTTCATCGAGAAGATGCCGAACGAGCCGGGAGAATCCGTAATCTGGTCAGGGGAGCCGGCGACGCCGGGGTTCAGGAAGATCAACTTCGTGTAATCACGGCCGTTTACCGGCAGGTTCGCCAGTTGCGAGGATTCGATCGTGCCGCCCAGGGTGTTCTCGGTGGTGGCCACGAGCGGGACTTCCGCCCTGATCTCGACCCGCGACTCGACGCGGCCGGGCTTCAAAGTGACGTCCGCGCGTGCTTCCCCGGCCACCTCCACGCGCAGATCGCCGAGGCTCACCGCGTCAAACCCTTCCTTGGTCACGGTGAGCGTGTACGTTCCAATCGGCAATTCCGGGATGTGGAAGGTTCCGGCATCTTCGGTGACCGTGTTGCGAGTCAACCCCGTTTCCTGGTTCTTCGCCATGACCTGCGCTCCGGGGACCGGCGCGCCGCTCTGGTCGAGCACGGTGCCAAGAATGGCGCCGCGGAACGTTTGAGCGTTGGCGTGTCCCACCATCGTGAGCGAGAACAGCACTACGAAGAGCGCGGTGGAGAGCTTCGCGAGCGAGTGACATTTGTGCCTCATGGTGTTCCCCCTTGGCCGGAAATGACTGTCGACGATGGGTTGATGCAAATCAAAAAGGCTTTGTGATTCAATGACTTTCCCGACGCCTAGGGCTGCATACTAAGGGAGGGAGGGACGGAATGTCAAGATGACAGGAAGACCAGTGGAAAGTCAAAAGTCGCAGGTCAAGAGGACTCACTTTGACTTTCAACCCGCCAGGGCGACACTTTGAATCCGCTTGACGGACCAAGGTGCCCTGGTGCGCTGAGAGCGGCACAATTCCGGAGTAGAATAAGGACCTATGCCGATGGAGCCAACCAGCGAACCGCAGGCCAGGAAGCTGACGTCGATTGATCTTGGGGAGATTCTTCGTGTCTCGGTGCGAGCCTTAAGCCGAAACAAGATGCGCAGCGCTCTGACCATGCTGGGGATCATCATCGGTGTCGGCGCGGTAATTTGCAGCGTGGCGATCGGCGAGGGGGCTTCCAGCCAGATTCAGGACCAGATCAGCAGTCTGGGCGACAACATGATTTGGATTGAGGCCGGAGGCCGCAACGTGAACGGAGTGCGCACGGGCGCTTACGGCACCAAGAGTCTCACGCTGGGAGACGCCAAGGCCATCGAGGAGCAGGTGCCGCTGGTCACCAACGTTTCGCCGCACGCTGACACTGGGGTGCAGGTGGTCTACGGAAACCAGAACTGGTTTACGTGGGTGCGGGGTGTCTCGCCGGCCTACCTGGCGGTGCGGCGCTGGGGCATTGCCCGTGGAGGCCCCTTTTTCCCGAGCGATATCGAGCACGCGGCCAATGTCTGCCTGTTGGGAGAGTCGGTGGTGGACAACCTGTTCGGGAGTGAAGACCCCGTGGGGAAGACCATCCGCGTGAAGAGCTTGCCCTGTCGGGTCGTGGGGGTTCTGGCGCGGAAAGGGCAGTCGGCCTTCGGCCAGGATCAGGATGACGTGCTGATCATGCCCTACACGACGGTGCAGAGGAAGATCAAGGGGATCAACTGGGTGGATGACATCATGTGCTCGGCCACGTCGGCGGAGCTCATCCCTGCGGCGGAGGCGCAGATTACCTCCCTGCTGCGCGAGCGCCACCACCTGCGCCCGGACGCTCTGGACGATTTCAATCTGCGCCACCCGGCCGACATCGCCGCGGCCCGCGCGCAGTCGCAGAAGATCATGACGCTCCTGCTGGCGTGCATCGCTTCGATTTCACTCGTAGTCGGCGGCATCGGCATCATGAATATCATGCTGGTTTCGGTCACGGAGCGCACGCGCGAGATTGGCGTGCGCATGGCCGTGGGCGCCACCGAGCAGGACGTCCAAATCCAGTTCCTGAGTGAAGCGACCTTCCTGAGCGTGCTGGGTGGCACGCTCGGCGTGCTGGCGGGGTTTGCGGGTTCGCTCGCTATCTCCAACATACTCGAGTGGCCCACCGAGATCCGTCTTGGAGCGATTCTCATCGCCGTGATATTCTCCGCGGCGGTCGGCGTCTTCTTCGGTTACTATCCCGCCCACAAGGCCGCGCACCTCGACCCCATCGAAGCGCTGCGTTACGAGTAAGCGCTTCGGCTTGCGACCACGATACCAGCACCCCAGGTTGCCGTCCCACTGGTTGCATCGGCCGGGCACAGAGCGACCATTTGTCCGTCCCCGCGCCAGCCCCACGCTGCGCGCCTTCCTGATATCTGGCAAGGGATTAGGCGAACGTCGCGACCGTTCCCCGAGGGCAAAAGCCCCACAAATAACCCCATTTCGGCCTGTGGCATAATGCCACACCCAAACCGGCAACCCGCCTCCGAAATGCCTCCCGCAAGATCCCGCGTGACTCTTTGGGTGCACGATGACCCGCGATCCGCACGCCCGTCGGCCGGCCAGTCGTATCGCATTGCGATATAATTGCCCCGCCCCAGCGCGCGGTGCTCGGGATACAAGCTCGTCAAAATAGGCACGCTCTCTGTGGCTCAAGACGGCGACCTGCCCGCAAGAACGCACGGCCTCGGCCACCGTGCCAGAAGGCTGTGGCGCGGCTCGGAGGCTCAG
>Ga0315268_10003924_pt1 | contig 16253 bp, 16 predicted proteins | sample C1_top_MG_FD_204535 | JGI IMG/M metagenome (GOLD analysis project Ga0315268, IMG submission 204535) | Sediment microbial communities from Yellowstone Lake, YNP, Wyoming, USA - C1_top | ecosystem: Environmental > Aquatic > Freshwater > Lake > Sediment | place: USA: Wyoming | collected 2017-08-01
GAAGGCCTTGTCGTGTTCTTTTTCCTTCAGGTGCGCAAGCTCATGCACCACAATCATCCGAAGAAACTCAAGCGGCACCTCCCTGAACAAGGAAGCTATGCGGATTTCCCGGTTGGCCTTGAGCTTGTTGCCCTGCACGCGGGAGATGGCGGTGTGCAGCCCGAGCGCGTGCTGGATGACCTGAATCCGGCTGTCGAAAGCGACCTTGTTGATGGGCGCGGCGTTGCGCAGGAAACGGTTCTTCAGGCTGAATACGTAGTCGTACAGCGCCTTGTCGGTGCGGATGTCGTGCGCGGCGGGGTATTTTTGCAGCAGGACGTCGCCCAGGCGGCCCTGCTGGATAAGCTGCCGCACTTGGGCTTTGACATCCTCGGGGTAGCCGGTGAGGTATTTCATGCTTGGCATCGGTCTTCTATTTTGCTCCAGCTGCTTGCTACAAATTCTTCGATCCGAACCCATTCCATTCGCCAGCGTTGCAGGATCACAACTCGTTGCGTACTATTGATAGCGGGCGCTTGAAGCGGTTTTCAAAGAGGCCATCTTGCCGGCAATGGCTGCACCCAATCCGCTTTTTCAGCTGTCAGCTGAAAATAATTTCGGGCTTATGTGTTTTGCAAGAATCTCTCCAGGTAACCATTTGATAAACGAAACCGCAGTACCCAGCGAACGATCAAAGATCAGCGCCGTCGTCCTGGCCGGAGGCCGGGCCCGGCGGATGGGTGGCGCCGATAAGGGGCTGGCGCTCCTGAACGGGCGCCCGCTGGTCGCCTGGGTACTGGAACGCATTGCGCCACAGGTCGATGAGCTGCTCATCAGCGCCAACCGCAACCTCGACCAATACCGCCTGTTCGGTCACCCGGTGCTGCCTGACGCATCCCCCGACTTTCAGGGCCCGCTCGCCGGGCTGCTCCGCGCCATGACCGAAGCCGCCCACCCGCTGATTCTAAGCGTGCCGTGCGACACGCCTTTTCTGCCTGACGATCTGGTCAAGCGACTGACTGACGCGCTCGAGGAAAGCGGCGCAGACATTGCCATACCGGTTTGCGGTGGGCAGGTTCACCGCGCGGTTTGCCTGTGCCGGCGCAGCCTTCTGCCTGGCCTGGACAATTTTCTCGTTCAGGGTGGCCGCCGGGTCGGCGAATGGCAATCCATGTTGCGCCGTGTCGAGGTGCCATTCGACGATGAACAGGCTTTTCTCAACCTTAACACTGCGGATGAACTGGCCGCCGGCAATGCGGGTTGGGTTAGCGGCTGATCAGAGCAAGCGCCCTTCACTATTGCCCCAAATCAAAACCAGCGCCCTTCACTATTGCCCCTTCTCCCGCCTGCGGGAGAAAGGAGCAAATCTGCTGAGTAGTTACAATAAAAAAGCCCGGCAGGATTTCTGCCGGGCTTTTTATATGAGACCGTTCAACTAGCCGAAGCGATGCTTGTCGCCCTTGCCTCTTTTACCCATTTCTTGATTCGTTGGGCATCAGCGATACGCGACAGCTTGCCCCAGGAATCGAGCAACACGATCACCATCGGTTTATTTGCGATATTCACCTGCATCACCAGGCAATGGCCGGCCTCGTTGATGAAGCCGGTCTTGGAAAGACCGATTTCCCAAGTCTTGTTCCGCACCAGCATGTTGGTGTTCTTGAACTGGATGCGGCGCGGCCCGCCGCGCATTGCCACGTCATAGAAGCCGGTGGTGGTTATTTCACGGATCAGGGGATAAGCGTAAGCGGCGTTGACCATCTTGACCAGGTCCTGCGCGGTCGAGGTGTTATTGCTATTGAGACCGGTGGAATCGACAAACCGGGTATTCAACATGCCCAGACTTTCGGCCTTGTGGTTCATCGCAGCGACAAAGGCCGGAAAACCGCCGGGATAAGCACGGCCCAACGCCGCCGCGGCACGGTTCTCGGAGGACATCAGCGCCAGTTGCAGGGCCAGATGGCGGCTCAGCGTCGTGCCGACCTTGATCCGGGAGTGCGTACCCTTCAACGAGTCCCTATCTTCGTCGCTGATGGCGATTTTCTCATCGAGGGGCAGTTGCGCGTCCAGCACCACCATCGCCATCATCAACTTGGTGATGGAGGCGATCGGCATGCGCGCATCGGTATTCTTGCCGAACAGCGTGCGACCGGTCTTCTGATCCACCACCATCGCCGACGACGAACGCAGGTTGAGTCCGGAATTGCGCAAGACGATCGGCGCTTCTTCGTTCGCGAGCCGGGTTTCGGCGTGGAGCGCAATGCTCCCAGCCGGATCCTTCTGGACCTGCGCCTGACCGACCTCGCCAGCTATTGTTGCGGACGCAATGAACCACGCACATCCCACCATCCAGCTTAACCGCATATTTCCTCCTTGGAACCAGGACTTATGAACTTGCATCGAAGTGTAAACCCATTCGGGGGAAATTGTAAAACCAATTTCTACACAAATCAGCCCATCACATTAATTTATATAGATAAATAATAATTATCATGCAACCCGTTTTGCGCTCATCCGGCGATATTTTTCTGGCATTTCCAACGCGACATATATAATGTTGCCATGAGCCGACTTATCCTGTTCAACAAGCCCTACGGCGTCATCACCCAGTTCAGCAGCGACGGTAAGCATGCTACGCTGAAAGAATTCATTCCCCTGCCCGGCGTTTATCCGGCGGGACGCCTGGACACCGACAGTGAAGGGCTGCTCATTTTAACCGATGATGGGCCTTTGCAACACCGCATCAGCGACCCCCGCCATAAATTGCCTAAAACCTATTGGGCTCAGGTGGAAGGCATCCCTGACGAAGCAGCGCTGGAAAGCCTGCGCCGGGGGGTGGACTTGGGCGACTTCGTCACCCGGCCAGCCGAGGCGCGCCTGATCGAGGAACCCCCGGAATTATGGCCGCGCACGCCACCGGTCCGCTTCCGCAAGCAGATTCCCACCCGCTGGATCGAACTCGTCATCCGGGAAGGCAAGAACCGGCAGGTGCGACGCATGACGGCAAAGGTCGGATTTCCCACCCTGCGCCTGATACGGCACCGCATCGGCGACTGGACCCTCGCCGGCCTGGCTCAGGGCGAATGGCGTGAAATAACGGTTTAACCTCAATATTTAAAAAAATGGGTGTCCTGCTGTCAACCACACCACAAACCAGTCGTTACTGGATGTGACGCGCCATCGTGTCGCTTGAATTTAAAACTTAACTAGTTAAATTAAAGGAATCAAAAATGAGCAAAATCCTGTCCGCACTGATCGCAGCCGCTTTCGCCGCTGTTACCTTCTCCGCCATTGCTGCTGACGCTGCTGCTCCTGCTGCCGCTCCTGCTGCTGCCGAAGCGCCTAAGGCTGAAACGGCCAAGCCTGCCAAGAAAGCCAAGAAAGCTAAGAAAGCTAAGAAAGCCAAGAAAGCCAAGGCCGCTCCTGCTGCTGAAGCCGCTCCTGCTGCCCAGTAATACCGGCGCAAGAAGTGAAAAAGGCGGGGTTTTCCCCGCCTTTTTTTATGGGCCTTCCAAACCAGTGCGTATTACGCCTGGAAGGAACCCGCAGTTAACGCTCATCCGCATCGGCTTCGCGTAACAGGCGCATGCCGACAAGCGTGTAACGCGTCTCCGGCGAATTCCAGTTGCGGTACGACGACCGGGCATAGAACGACCAGGTGTGCCACGATCCGCCGCGGCGCACGCGCACCTTGCCCGACGCCGGACCCCGGGGGTCGTTGACCGGCGATTTTGCGTAATAGTTTTCGTCATACCAGTCCGCACACCACTCCCACGCGTTGCCAAGCATGTCGTAAAGGCCCAGAGCGTTCGGCGCGAAACTGCCCACCGGGGCCGTGAACTCGAAGCCATCGACCCCCGCAAGCGCATAGTCTTTCCACTGCGGCCAGTCCGCCTTCGTTTCGGCAGCGAAAGTATTCGCGACCTTCAGCAAGGATTGCGGATCGTCGCCGCTGTAATAACGCGTTCGGGTGCCCGCACGGGCGGCATACTCCCATTCGGCTTCGGTCGGCAGGCGATACTTTTTTCCTTCTTTCTCGCTGAGCCATTTGCTCATCGCCACGGCATCGTTCCAGGTGACATTCACCACCGGATGATCGTCCCCCTGTTTGAAACCGGGGTTGCGCCACGAATACTTCGGATTTCGCCCCTCGAAGGCATCACCTCGTTCCGATTTTTCGGGATCGTAATCGGGATTGTAGCCATATCCGCCGGTGCCATCGGCCTCCGATTCCGGCTGGTAGCCGGACGCCTCCACGAACTTCCTGAATTGGCCGACCGTCACCTCGTATTGACCCAGGTAAAACGGTCGAGTGATGCGCACCTTATGCACCGGAGCTTCGTCGAAAAGCGCCAGGAAACGCTCGCGCCCGTATTGCGGATAGGCGCTCGCGAGCGCTTCGGGCGACTCGTCGCTCCCCATCATGAACTCGCCGGACGGGACCAAAACGAACTCCATGCCCAGCAAGTTCTCGATCTTCTTCGGCGATGTTTTTCCAGGCTCGGCCGAGCACACCGACGAGAACATCAGCGCAACAAAAAGGAAAATCGTTGCACGTGCCCACATGTCGAGTCTTAAAGGAATCTATCCAGCAGCTTGCGGCTGCCCGGGTCCAGCGTCTGGAGATCCCGGATCAGGAAATGGATCCCGTTGCTGTCGGCGATAAGCAGGGTGGACGCGGCAAGGCGACGGATATCATCTTCCCCCTTGAGGATGAATGTGGTGGGGCCACGGTCGGTTTCCACCTGCCACTCGCTGGGCGTGGCAAAGCTGGAGACGTGGCGGATAGCGCGAATTTCCGGCATGAATTCCCGGCTCGCCAGCTCCTCTTCCAGAAGAACGCGTGATTCGTCCGGCAAATCCGTCAGGCAACCGATCCAGGCCAGTTCGTGCCCGTCGGCAGTGACCAGTGAAATCCCCTCTGCGGGAGCGGTGATGGGAAAGGCGTGTACGGGCACCACGCCATCATGAACTTCGCCATCAGCGCCGGTAAAAACCAGCCTGCCGAAGGCATTGCGGGTGAGCTGAAAATCAATGGTCTTGTTCATGCCGAGCCCTCCTTGGCTTCGGGCTCGGCATTCCACACCGTGTCGTCCATGTCCGTATCCACATTGCGCGCTTGCGCCTGATAGAGGCGGAAATAGGCGCCCTCGCGGGCCATCAATTCGTCATGGTTGCCCACCTCGACAACCTGCCCGCGATCGAGCACCACCAGCCGGTCGGCGCGACGCAGGGTGGAGAGCCGGTGCGCGATGGCAATGGTGGTTCGACCCTGAACCAGGTTATCCAGGGCTTTCTGGATTTCCTTCTCGGTCGTCGAATCGACCGACGAGGTGGCTTCGTCGAGGATCAGGATGCGCGGGTCGATGAGCAGCGCACGGGCAATGGAGATGCGCTGGCGCTCGCCGCCCGACAGGGCTTGGCCGCGCTCGCCGGCCAGGGAGTCGTATCCTTGCGGCAGGCGCAGGATGAACTCATGGGCGTGTGCGGCGCGGGCGGCGGCAACGATTTCCGCCCGACTGGCATGAGGTTTGCCATAAGCGATATTCTCGGCAATCGTGCCGAAGAACAGGAAGGGCTCCTGCAATACCAGGCCGATGTTGCGCCGATATTCGGATATCGGCAGCGAGCGGATATCCACCCCATCGACGCGGATCGAGCCCTCGGACACGTCGTAAAAACGGCAAATCAGGTTGGCCAGGGTGCTCTTGCCCGATCCGCTGTGCCCCACCAGGCCGATCATCTCGCCAGGCGCGATGGTCAGGTCGACGCCCCGGATAACCGTGCGGTTGCCATAGCGAAAACCCGCGCCGCGAATCTCTATTCCCCCCCGCACCTGCTCGAGGTGAACCGGGTTAGCCGGCTCCGGAACGCTGGAGATGTGATCGAGAATATCGAAAATGCGTTTTGCCCCGGCAGCGGCCTTCTGCGTCACCGAAACGATGCGGCTCATCGAGTCGAGCCGGGTATAGAAACGGCCGATGTAGGCCAGGAAGGCGACCAGCACGCCCACGGTGATCTCGTTGCGCGATACCTGCCAGATGCCGAAGGCCCACACCACCAGCAGCCCGATTTCGGTCAGCAGGGTTACGGTAGGCGTGAACAGGGACCAGATCTTGTTCAGCCGGTCATTGACCGCGAGGTTGCGCTGGTTGGCCTCGCGAAAACGCGTCGCTTCGCGCTGCTCCTGGGCGAAAGCCTTGACCACCCGAATGCCGGGAATGGTATCGGCCAGCACGTTGGTGACTTCCGACCAGACCCGGTCGATCTTCTCGAAACCGGTGCGCAGCTTGTCGCGCACCACATGGATCATCCAGGCGATGAAGGGCAGCGGGAGCAGCGTCACCAGCGCCAGCCAGGGGTTGATCGAGAACAGGATCGCCGCGGTCATGATGATCATCAGCACGTCCGTGGCGAAGTCCAGCAGGTGCAGGGAAAGGAACACGCAGATGCGGTCGGTTTCAGATCCGACGCGAGTCAACAGGTCGCCGGTGCGCTTGCCGCCGAAATACTCCAGGGAGAGCCGCAGCAAATGCTCGTAAGTGGTCGTGCGCAGGTCGGCCCCGATGCGCTCGCTCACCAGGGCGAGAATGTAGGTGCGCGCCCAGCCCAGGCTCCACGCCACCAGCGCGGACCCCAGCAACCCCGAGAGCAGGAGGGCCACCATGCCGACATCGATGGGGGCGCCGTTCTGATAGGGGATCAGCACCTTGTCCATCAGGGGCATGGTCAGGTAAGGCGGCACAAGGGTGGCGGCAGTGGACGCCAGCATCAGCAGAAAGCCGGCGAGCAGCTGTCCGCGATAGGGCTTGGCGAAACGCCACAAACGGAACAGTGTCCACGTCGAGGGCGGGACATGGATTTCCCTGGTGCAGATGGGGCACTCCTCCTGGCCCGGCGGGAGCGGCGCCTTGCAGCTGGGGCAGACAGCCTCTGCCGGGCGGCTGACGGGATGCCCGGCAAGAAAGCCGGCAAGTTGCTGCTCGAAGTGTTCGACCAGCCGCAGTGTCGCCGTATTATGCCCAAGGGTATAACGCCAGCAGGCCAGGAGCGCCGCGTCGTCGTGCAGTTCCAGGCTGCCCACCCCGGCATGGTCGTGACGCTGGAGAGCCAGCCCTTTCCGGTAAGTCCAATCTCGCCATGTCGCCTCTTCTAGCCCCTTGGCAAGCAATCGCCGGTTGGTCACGGCGACCAGGCCTTGGGTAAAATGCAGGCGCACATCGAGATCGATCTCCAGCCACGCCAGGACCTCCTCTTTATTGGACAGCTGAGATTCCACCTCGGCGCGCCAGGCATCGGGCAAAGACTTGCCGGTTGGCACGGAAAGAGAGGGGATGGTTTTCACAAATCTGCCTTGGATCTTTGCTTGAGGGGATTCATGGCCTCACCGGGAGGCCACACTGGAACGCAAGTTTACTTGCCTTGAAAGCAAGAGTACAGCACCCGCCACACGGCCATTTTCAAAAAATTTTCTTCCCCTGCGGTAAACGGATTGCCGCGTGCAGCGTTGATATTTCCAATTGTTTAAAAAATTGCCTGTGGCACTCCTAAAGCCTTACAGAGCCCCCAACTGATTTGCACGCCCTATGCCACTGAGCGATTTGAGCATGGTGCCCGACTCGAACGGCACCTTATTGTTTGTTCCAGACTAGTTGCGAGCAGCAACGCAATATGCTCAAATCACCCTATCCTTCCAGGTTACCCCAAAGAACACGTCGGCTCTGCCGCTCGGCCCGCCAATGGCTGGATCCACTGAGAGGCGTTTAAGTATTTTTATGAAAAAGAAAATCGAATTTCTCAAAATCGTCCCCCTGCGCGGGCCGAATATTTGGACCTATCGCCCGGTTCTCGAAGCCTGGGTTGACATCGGAGACCTGGAGGATTCGCCGTCCAATACCATTCCGGGTTTCTACGAGCGCCTGTCATCCTGGCTGCCGTCGCTGATCGAACATCGGTGCGGCATTGGCGAGCGGGGAGGCTTCCTGCAGCGAGTACGCGAGGGCACTTGGCCAGGGCACATACTCGAGCATGTCACCCTGGAGCTGCAGAACCTGGCGGGCATGCAGAGCGGTTTCGGGAAAGCGCGCAGCACCTCGGTGCGGGGCGTGTATAAAGTCGTGGTACGGTCGCGCCATGAAGAAGTGAGCCGCGCCTGCCTGTATGCGGCTCGTGATCTCGTCATGGCGGCGATCGAGGACCGCCCGTTCGATACGCCCTCCACGGTTGCCCGCCTGCGCGATCTGGCCGATTCGCTTTGCCTCGGCCCCAGCACGGCATGCATCGTCAATGCGGCGTCGGACAGGCGCATTCCGGCTATCCGGCTGACCGAAGGCAACCTGGTGCAGCTGGGCTACGGCGCCCGAAGCCGCCGCATCTGGACCGCCGAAACCGACCAGACCAGCGCTATTGCCGAAAGCATTTCAAGCGACAAGGATCTGACCAAGAACCTGCTCCAGGCTTGCGGCGTGCCGGTTCCCCAAGGACGCCTCGTCGATAGCCCGGAGGACGCGTGGGAGGCCGCCGGGGAGATCGGCGTTCCGGTCGTGGTCAAGCCTGTTGATGGCAATCATGGCCGCGGCGTCTCCACCGAACTGATGACGCGCGAGGAAGTCGAGGCCGCCTACAAACTGGCGCTCGACGAGGGCAGCGATGTCATCGTCGAGCGTTTCGTGCGCGGCAGCGAGCACCGCTTGCTGGTCGTGGGCGGACGCCTGGCGGCGGCAGCTCGCGGGGAGTCGGCCTCGGTGGTGGGCGATGGCCGTTCGACCATCGTCGAGCTTATCGATACCCAGATCAATACCGACCCACGCCGCGGCACGACAGAGGATTACCCGCTCAACGTGGTTCTGGTGGACAAAGACCCGGCCGTCCGGCTCGAAATCACGCGCCAGGGCTTTACCCCTGACACCATACCGCCACTGGGCGCGGAAGTGATGATACAGCGCAATGGCAACGTCGCCTTCGACGTTACCGACCTCGTCCATCCGGATGTGGCTGCAACCGTCTGTCTCGCGGCCCGTATCGTGGGGCTGGATATTGCGGGGATCGACCTGGTCGCCGAGGATATCTCGCGTCCTCTCGATGAGCAGCGGGGCGCGATCGTTGAAGTCAACGCCGGCCCCGGTCTGCTCATGCACCTCAAGCCGGCGAGCGGCGAGCCCCGTCCCATTGGCCGAGCCATCGTCGACAGCCTGTTTCCCGAAGGAGAGGACGGCCGCATCCCCATTGTCGGCATCACCGGAACCAACGGGACCAATCTGGTCGCACGGCTGGTAGCGTTCCTGCTCCACCTCAGCGGCAAGCGCGTGGGCCTGGCATGTAGTGACGGTCTCTATCATGATCAGCGACTGGTTGAAAATGGGAATCGTGCGACCTGGGCAGCCGCTCGCAAGGTACTGCTGAACCGGGTGGCGGAGGCAGCGGTATTCGAGAATGGCAGCGATATGATACTGAGCGAGGGGCTAACCTACGACCGATGCCAGGTCGGTGTCGTCACGGATATTGAACCGGCCCGGCACTTCGGAAGATATTACATCGAGACACCCGATCAGGTGTTCAACGTTCTCCGCACCCAGGTCGACGTAGTGCTCCCCGACGGGGTGGCGGTGCTCAACGGCAACGACACTATGGTCGCGGAAATGGCACCGCTATGCGATGGCGAAGTGATCTTCTTCGGCGCCAATCCTGATGTTCCCGCCATCACTGACCACCTGACGCAGGGGAGACGAGCGGTGCTGGTGCGCGACGGCTTCGTGGCACTCGCGACGGGCAATGCAGAGGTGCGGCTGGTCGAAGTGTCCGGCATTATGAAGGCAGGCGCCGGACTGCAGATCGAGAATGTTCTGGCAGCAGCAGGGGCGGCGTGGGCGCTCGGCCTGCCTCTGGAACTGATCCGCGCCGGAATCGAAACCTTTAGCCCGGATGTTTCATAAATTGACGCGCGCCCTCGCTGGTCTTTTAATTGATAAGAAAGATTTTACTCGGTCGGGTGTATGAATAACTACACCGCTCCTTCGCAAAATTTCCCTATCAATAAAAATCCTGCGCGATCATCACGCGAATTCATGAAATATCCGGGCTAGCACAGACCAATAAACATCCTGCCGCGGCAAAGATGGCCGGGTAAATGGGGAAACAAAATGGAAGTATCACGCATACGGGCGTTGCGCGGCCCCAATCTGTGGAGCAGACGCACTGCGATTGAAGCCATTGTGACATGCAGTGAATGCCTGATCGGGGATATACCCGACTTCGAAGCCAGACTGCGCGCGCGCTTCCCGGAAATCGGTTCCTTGAAGCCTGCCGGCCACGAAGAATCCATTTCCATAGCGCACGCCCTGGAGTTCGCCGCCCTTGGGCTGCAAGTGCAGGCCGGATGTCCGGTAACCTTCAGCCGCACTGCGGCAACGACCGAGCCTGGCGTATTCCAGGTCGTGGTCGAATACAGCGAGGAGCAGGTCGGCCGGCTCGCATTCGAACTCGCGCAAACGCTTTGCCACGCAGCCGTGAACGACATGCCCTTCGACCTCGCCGACGCACTGGCACGCCTGCGCGAGCTGGATGAGGACGAGCGCCTCGGACCCAGCACCGGGGCCATCGTTCAGGCCGCAGTGACGCGCGGAATCCCTTATCGGCGCATGACTTCGGGCAGCATGGTGCAGCTTGGCTGGGGCAGCCTCCAGCGCCGCATCCAAGCCGCCGAGACAGACCGTACCAGCGCCATTTCAGAGGCCATCGCCCAGGACAAGGAACTGACCAAGATCTTGCTCGATGCGGCCGGGGTTCCGATACCCCATGGGCGCCCCGTATCGGATGCCGAGGACGCTTGGGCGGCAACCTGCGAAATCGGCGGCCCGGTGGTGATAAAACCCCAGGACGGCAATCAGGGCAAAGGCGTCGCCGTCAATATCGAGACTCGTGAACGCGTACTGGCGGCCTATGCCGCCTCCGCCGAAGTCAGCTCTGAAATCATGGTTGAACGCTATATTCCCGGCTATGACTTCCGCCTGCTGGTAGTAGGAAATCATCTCGTCGCAGCGGCACGCCGCGACCCCCCCCAAGTAATCGGCGACGGCATTCATACCGTCCGCGAACTCGTCGAGCAGGTCAACAGCGATCCCCTGCGCGGCGAGGGACATGCAACCTCACTCACCAAAATTCACTTCGACGACATCGCCCTGGCGACACTCGCCAAGCAGGGCCACGCCGCAGATTCAGTACCCACGAAGGGCGCGCGCGTGATGCTGCGGAACAATGCAAACCTGAGCACGGGAGGATCGGCGACCGATGTAACCGACGACGTTCACCCGGAAGTGGCGGCACGTGCAGTGGCGGCAGCCCAGATGATCGGACTCGACATCTGCGGCGTGGACGTGGTGTGTGACAGCGTACACAAGTCGCTTGAGGAACAAGGCGGTGCGGTCATCGAAGTCAATGCCGCCCCGGGCCTGCGCATGCACCTCGCGCCCTCGTTCGGCAAGGCACGCGCAGTCGGCGAGGCGATCATCGCCAGCATGTTCGCCGAAGGTGAGGATGGCCGCATACCGGTGGTGGCGGTTGCCGGCACCAATGGGAAAACCACCACCGTGCGCCTGATCTCTCACCTGCTCGGCAAGAAAGGTTTGCGCGTTGGCATGACCAACTCGGACGGCGTCTACATCGAGGGACGGCGCATCGATACCGGCGACTGTAGCGGCCCCAAAAGCGCCCGCACCGTACTGATCCATCCCGATGTCGATGCCGCAGTGCTCGAGACCGCGCGTGGGGGCGTGTTGCGCGAAGGGCTGGCATTCGACCGCTGCAACGTGGCGGTGGTCACCAACATCGGCATGGGGGATCACCTCGGCCTCAGTTATATCAGCACGGTCGAGGATCTGGCCGTGGTGAAACGGGTTATCGTCGAGAACGTCGCGCCCGGCGGCGTTGCGGTGCTCAACGCGGCTGACCCGATCGTGGTAAAAATGGCCGATGCCTGCCCAGGTTCGGTGACATTCTTCACCGGCGACCCGCATCATCCGGTCATGGCCACCCACCGCGCGCGCGGCCTGCGCGTGGTATACGTGGACGGAGACGCCATCGTGGCCACCGAGGGCCGCTTCGAACATCGCATCCCACTGGCGCAGATTCCTCTCACCCGGAACGGCGCTATCGGCTTCCAGGTCGAGAACGCGATGGCAGCCACCGCCGCCGCTTGGGCACTGGGTCTGGATTGGGAAACACTCCACGCCGGACTGGCCTCATTTGTGAGCGATGCGGCAACCGTGCCTGGGCGCTTCAACCTGTTCGACTATCGTGGCGCCACTCTGATCGCGGACTACGGACACAACCCGGATGCCATCCAGGCGCTGGTGAAGGCCATCGATCACATGCCGGCAAAGCGGAGAATAGCGGTGATCAGCGGTGCGGGCGACCGGCGCAATGAGGATATTCGCCAGCAAACCCAGATTCTGGGGGAGGCTTTCGACGCTGTGATCCTGTATCAGGACCAGTGCCAGCGCGGGCGGGCCGACGGTGAAGTACTGGCGCTTCTGCAGCAAGGCCTGGAGAAAGCCAGCCGTGTCACGGCGGTTGAGGAAATCCGCGGTGAATTCCTGGCCATCGACACCGCCCTGGCGCGCCTCGAACCCGGTGACCTGTGCCTGATCCTCATCGACGAGGTTGATGCCGCGCTGGCTCATATCGCGAAACGGATCGCTGAGGGCTGAGAATGTAGGTTGGGTTAGGCGCGGCTTTTTGCGCCGTAACCCAACAAACCCAAACTTCAAAACCCACATTTTGAAGGAAGATTTAGGTTTGTTGGGTTACGCGATAAATCCGCTAACCCAACCTACATGACTGATAGCTGAATCGTCAGCTCTCCGCCTTCGGTTCGCGGTTGAGCAAAGCCTCCACCGCCTTGCCCGGCGGTAGCCCCTCGAACAGCACCTGGCACACTGCGTGGGTGATCGGCATTTCCACGTTCATGCTGTCCGCCAGGCGCCGGACTTCGGCCGCACTATTCACCCCTTCGGCGATATGCCCAAGGTCGCTGAGGATGGCCTCCAGCTTCTCGCCCCTGGCCAGCCGCAAGCCCACGGTACGGTTGCGCGACAGGTCGCCGGTGCAGGTCAGGATCAGGTCTCCCGCGCCGGTCAGCCCCATGAAAGTTTCCGGACGGCCGCCCATGGCCACACCGAGCCGGCCGATTTCCGCCAGACCGCGGGTAATCAGGGCAGCACGGGCGTTATAGCCATAACCCAAACCATCGGAGATGCCTGCCGCGATCGCCATGACGTTCTTGACTGCACCTCCAACCTCGACCCCGACCACATCCGGGCTTGAATAAACCCGCAGTCTGGGACTGTGCAACTCCAGGGCCAGAGCGTGTGCAAAGGACTCGTCGTGGGATGCCATGGTCAGCGCCGTTGGCAACCCCTTGGCCACTTCCTGGGCAAAGCTCGGCCCGGACAGCATTCCGCATTGCGCCTCGCCGCCCAGTTCCTCCGCCACCACCTGGTGCGGCAACTTGGCCGTTCCCGCCTCGAAGCCCTTGCATGCCCAGACCAGAGGCATCTTCGCGTTCAGTTCGGCCATCTGCTTCACCACCTGCCTGAAGCCCGCGGTGGGCACCACCGCCAAGGCCAGATCGGCCTGATCGAGCGCCTGCCCCAGCTTCAGTTCGATCCGCAGGGCATCGGGAAAGGGAAATCCGGGCAGATAACGCCGATTGACGCGCGCCTCCTTCATCTCGGCATACTGCGCCGGATTGCGCGTCCACAGGCGCACCTCATGACGTGCTGCGAGGCTGATGGCAAGTGCCGTCCCCCACGCGCCGGCACCCAGCACGGCAATCTTCATCCGCCCCAAACCTGACTGGTCAGGATGAAGCCGATCTGGCCGTCGCGGTGGCGCACTTTCAGCCAGCCGGTTGGGCCGTACTCAACCAGTTCCAACGCGACATCGCGTTCCGCCTGAAACACCAGCGGCGCATTGCGGTCCGCGGCTTGGCGGACATCCGCACGAGCTACCGTCACCACCACCGTGCGCACATCGCTCAGATACTTTTTCTCGACCCAGGCGAGCGCGCCGACACGGTCTCGCACCTTGGCCCACTGATCGAGGTTGACGATAATTTCCACCGGATAATATTTGCCGACCACGAACAGGCGCTTGGCCTGCACCGAGGGGGCGTCATACAGAATGACACGCTCCGAACCGATGGAATGATAATCCAGCGCCTGGACCGCGCCCGAAGAGGCGAAAAACAGCAGCAGGCCCAATCCGACGAGGCGAAAAAACCTCCTCAACGCACAGCGGCCCATCATGACAATCAGTGAGTCGTTGCTGCAGCGGCAGCTTCCGGTTGCTCCATGTTCTTCTGCTGCTGGTACATCATCTCGAAATTGACCGGATTCAGCAGCATCGGCGGGAATCCTGCACGCGACACCATATCCGAAATCGTTTCGCGCACGTAGGGGAACAGGATATTCGGGCAGGTAATCCCGAGGATCGGCTCCAGCTCGGCCTGAGGAATGTTGCGGATCTGGAAAATCCCGGCCTGGACGGCTTCCACCAGAAACAGGGTTTTGTCTTCAGCCAGTTTGGCAGTCACCGTCACCGTCAGCACGACTTCATAGATGCCCTCGTCCACCATCCCTCCCTGGCTGTGCAACTGTACCTCAATCTGCGGGGTTTCTTGCTGCAGGAAGACCTGCGGCGCGTTGGGAATTTCCAGGGACAAATCCTTGACGTAAATTTTTTCGATGGAAAAAGTCGGTTGTTGTTGCTGCTCGTCGCTCATGAAGATCCCTAACAAATAATTAAATAAAAAATTTCAGCCCATCTGAATCAATAATGTCGCATCAGCCAGCTTTTCAAATTCGCTGCTTCGAGAGCCCCGGCGACCCGGTCTGCCTCAACCCCATTCTTGAACAGCGCCAGAGTAGGAATACTACGAATGCCGAACTGCTGCGCCAGTGCTTGCTCCTGCTCGGTATTGACCTTGGCGAAGCGCACTCGGGTTTTCAGCTCGGCAGCGACTTGGGCGAATACCGGCGCCATCATTTTACATGGCCCACACCACGATGCCCAGAAATCCACCAGAACCGGCAGCTCGTTCCTGGCAATAAACGGCCCGAAGCTGTTGGCTGCCAACTCGGTCGGCGATCCATCGAGAAGGGCTGCGCCGCATTTTCCACACTTTGGATTCTGCTCCAGACGCTCATCCGGCACCCGGTTTGTGGCGAGACATTTTGGGCAGACGATGTTCATTGTGGCGCGGAATCCGGTCTCACTCAGCCAGCAGGGGAACTAAGCCGCCGTCTTGATCAAGCGCGGAGAGGTCGTCAAAACCACCGACATGGGTGCTGCCGATATAAATTTGCGGCACGGTACGGCGACCGGTTTTTGCGATCATCTCGCCCATCTGGGCGGAGTCGATATCCACGCGAATCTTGTTGATTTCCTTCACCCCTTTGGCCTGCAGCAGTTTCTCGGCCATCAAGCAATAGGGACACACGGCAGTGCAATACATGGTCACGTTCGCCATCTTCATTTCTCCATCGGCATGTTTGCTTTTTGCCAGGCGGTGATTCCGCCTGCCAAATTGTACACTTGCTCAAAACCGTTCTTGCGCAGCACGCTGCATGCCCGTCCGGAGCGCATCCCGCTACGGCAGATAGCGATGATCGGGCGGTTCTTGTACTTTTCCAGTTCTGCATGCTTGGCCAACTGGCCGAGAGGAACATGCACCGAATGAGGAATATGCCCGGCGTAAAATTCACTATCCTCGCGCACATCCAGCACCACGGCATTCTGATGGTTAATCAATTGCGTCGCCTCCTGCGTCCCGACCGCCTTGATGCCGGAAATTCGATCACCGATCATCGGCCACAACAACATCAATCCGCTGACCAGAACCAGCATGATGATCGCGAAATTATTATGTATGAATTGCACCCACATGCTCCTTGCGTTTTTTACATCTAAAAGAAGAGCATTTTACCAGCAAAAACCTCGGCGTTCAGCAGGTTTCGCAGTCCTCCTTGAAGCCGAGCTTCTTGAGGATAGTCACCAGCGGACAAAGGTTGGTGAACCCGCTCTGGAACAGATTGGCGCCGACGAAGGCGGTGAACCAGAGGAAGTTGGCGTTGACGAAAATCGGGCTGCCGGAAACACCCAAGCCCAGCGAAAGCAGCACAAAAAAGCCGGCGACGATGCGAACGATGCGATTGATGGTCATACGTGGTCCCCTGAAAAAAGGTGTGAAAAAATCAGGCCCGCTCAGCGCTCAGGCG
>Ga0315268_10003925_pt1 | contig 16252 bp, 19 predicted proteins | sample C1_top_MG_FD_204535 | JGI IMG/M metagenome (GOLD analysis project Ga0315268, IMG submission 204535) | Sediment microbial communities from Yellowstone Lake, YNP, Wyoming, USA - C1_top | ecosystem: Environmental > Aquatic > Freshwater > Lake > Sediment | place: USA: Wyoming | collected 2017-08-01
GTGATCACACACCGCTACGAAGTGATGGCGAAATACGTGAAATCCCTCAAGGCGACCATGGGCGAGGAAATTCACCGCCTGCACCCGCACGGCGTGCAATTCGACCTGAAAACCTTCCGCCGCTGGTTGCATTTTGGCGAAACCGATCTTCAGGCGCCGGAACAAGCGAAACTTAAACATGCGCTTAACGCGAGCACGGTACTGGCGACGATTTACGCCATGCGCCACGACTTGGCCACGTTGTGGGAGCGCTCGACCTTGACGCAGGAACAACTCGTCAAGCAGCTTGAAGATTGGTGCCATCGCGCCGAAGCGAGCGGCATCGAAGCGCTACGGCAATTCTCGCAGCGCCTGCGCTGCTACGCGGCCTAAGCAAACTCACCATTCAGCCGGCTGGCGCGCCCGCTTATCGCGTGGCGCGCCATTTTTTTGTTCATCCACCTAGACAGCTTCGCGCGCCGTGACTAGCATGGGATAGAGCATGCGATCGCGCACGCTCCATCGCTTCGCCCAAAAGGAGCGGGCAATGCCGTTACACCTTGGCCGGTTCACCACGCCGCGCGTCATGTCCTGTTTGCTTGCAGGGTTTGCCTGCGTGTTAGGCGCCATTTCGCTGTTTAGCCTGCCTTCACCCGCCACCGGTATCATGCCTAACGCCGCGCTTGCCCTGTGTCTATTGGGGAGCGCCATGCTATTGGCTACCTATACTGCTTTTCCACTCTCGCATTTTCTGGCAAAAACCGGGTTTGTGCTTGCGCTTCTGCTCTCCGGCATTACCCTCGCCGAATATGGGCTAAACCAAGCATTAGGCATCGATGCCTTGCTCACCCCGCAGCCCGCACGTATCGCACCGCTGGCGGCAATATGCTTGCTGCTTACCGCTTGTGCCGGACTGTTGCTGATGGGAAAACAGCCGTGGCAAACCCGGCTATGGAGCGTCGCCACTACCCTCGCCGGATTCCTCGCATTAGTGGCTTTAATGGGTTATTTGTTCGAGATACGACCCTTCTCCGGCAGCGGCGGAACCTCACCTTACACCGCGCTGGGACTGCTGGCGCTCGCGGCAAGCTTGATTTTCGCACGCCCGCATCAGGGGCTAACCGCCATTTTCTTCAGCGATAGTGCCGGCGGTTTGATGGTGCGCCGCCTGTTGCCGGCAACCTTGTTGCTGCCCTTAGCCATCGGCTTCGGCGTGCGGCTGGGCGCAGCCGCGGGATTTTATAGCGCCACATCCGGGGTATCGCTGGCCGCGCTTATTTTTCTGGTGAGCTTCACCGCACTGGTGGCATGGAGCGCACATTCCATTTATCGCGTCGACCAAGCGCTGCAGCGTGCACTGCGCGAGGTCGAGCAACTCAATCTTTTGCTGGAGCAGAAAGTAGCGGAACGAACCAACGCCCTGCAAACCAGTAATACGGCGTTACAGAAGGAAGTTACGGAACGCCGCACGGTGGAAACCGAATTGTTCCGCTATCGCGAACGCCTGGAAGAAATCGTGGAACAACGCACCGAAATGCTGGAAAAAGCCAATCTGCAATTGCTGGATGAAATCGCGCAGCGCAAAAAAATAGAGCGCAAATTGTCCGAGCAAAAAGAGCGCGTCCAAGTCACGTTGGCCTCGATCGGCGACGCGGTCATCACCACCGATGCCCAGGGCCATGTGCTCTATCTTAATCCCATCGCGGAAGGGCTTACCGGCTGGCGTGCCGCGGACGCAAAGGGCAAACCCATTGCCGAGATCATGCGCCTGCTCGACGAAAGCACGCGTGAGCCGATCGAAAACCCGGCACTGGCTTGCCTGCGTGAAAACGCCCGCGCCGAAGCCAGCAATACCAATTTGCTCATCCAGCCTGACGGCGCGGAGATTCCCGTTGCCGATTCCGCGGCACCCATCCGCGATCGGGATCACCATACCATCGGCGCGGTACTGGTGTTCCACGATGTCACCAAAGAACGCAAACTCACGCAGCAACTCTCCTATCAAGCCACGCATGACGACTTGACCGGCTTGGCCAACCGCCAAGAATTCGAACGCCGCTTGAACCGCGTGCTGCAATCGGCCAAGGAAGACCGCACCGAGCATGTGTTGCTGTTTCTCGATCTCGACCACTTTAAGCAAGTGAACGACACCAGCGGCCATGCCGCGGGCGATGAATTATTGCGGCAAATCGCCGCGCTGTTCAAACGCAGCACCCGGCAACGCGACACCTTGGCCCGCTTGGGCGGCGACGAGTTCGGCTTATTGCTTGAACGCTGCAATCTGGAGCAAGCGGAAACCATCGCGAAAGAATTGCTCGCCCATATCAATACTTTTGCTTTCAATTGGGAGGGCCGGCCGCATAAACTGGGCTTGAGCATCGGCATGGTCGCCATCAATCACGCCAGCGCGAGCCTATCCACCGTGCTCAGCGCGGCCGACGCCGCGTGCTACCAATCCAAGCATGGCGGGCGCAATCGCTACAGCATTTACACCCCGGCCATCCAGCATTAGGCAATAAAAAACCCCGCCTGGGCGGGGGTTTTTTACGTTCCGGAACAAAGCGGATTATTTCAGCTTGGTTTCCTTGTACGCCACATGCTTGCGCACCACGGGATCGTATTTCATGAGCTCCATCTTTTCCGGCTTGGTGCGTTTGTTCTTGGTCGTGGTATAGAAATGCCCCGTCCCTGCGGACGATTCCAGCTTAATCTTTTCGCGTGCGCCTTTTGCCATGATCTAACCCTTAAATCTGCTCGCCCTTGGCGCGCAATTCAGCCAGCACCACATCGATGCCGTTCTTGTCGATAGTGCGCAAGGCCGCGTTGGAAATACGCATGCGTACCCAGCGGTTCTCGCTCTCCACCCAAAACCGCCGGTATTGCAAGTTCGGTAAAAAACGGCGCTTGGTCTTGTTGTGGGCGTGGGACACGTTGTTCCCGACCATCGGGGCCTTGCCCGTGACGATACATACACGCGCCATGATCGACATCCTTCGTTCGCTAAAAAAGGCGCAACTATACAGCAGTTTGCAAAATGGCTCAAGAGGCGGTATCGTCCCCGGCCTTGACCCCAATCGGCTCCGCTGATCGACCTCACACTATGCTGGAAGCGGCCCATCTTACCTGCCAGCGCGGCGAGCGCACCTTGTTTACCGGCCTTAGCTTCACGCTTTCCGCAGGCGAGTTGCTCCAGGTCGCCGGCCCCAACGGTAGCGGTAAAACCAGCCTGCTCAAGCTGTTATGCGGCTTGTCTCCGCCCCTGGAAGGCACTGTCAATTGGCAAAATGCACCTGTCCGCGGCGAGGATTTCCGGCGCAATTTGCTGTATATCGGCCACCAAAACGCGGTGAAGGAAGACTTAAGCGCGCTGGAAAATCTGCGCATCGCGACCGATTTCGCGGGCGAGCCGCTGAGCGACGCCCAAGCGCTGGCCGCGCTGGCGCGCATGGGCTTGGCAGGACGCGAGCACTTGCCGGCAAAAGTGTTGTCTCAAGGCCAGAAGCGGCGTGTCACGCTCGCACGGCTGCTGGTATCCCGCGCGCCATTGTGGGTTTTGGACGAACCGCTGACCGCCCTTGACGTGCGCGCCGTCGAACTGATTCAATTGCGCCTCGCCGAACATTTGGCACGGCAAGGCATGGTGGTACTGACGACACATCAGCCCTTGCAAGTGCCGGGCGTCACGCCGCGCCGCATCGAGTTGAGTTAGATGGGCAAGCTCATCGCTACCGTCATCCGGCGGGATTTGTTGCTGGCCTACCGCAGACGAGCGGATGTGCTGACCACGCTGTTTTTCTTTGTGATCGTCGTGAGCCTGTTTCCCTTGGGCGTGGGTCCGGAAATGAAAACCCTGCGCCTCATCGCGCCGGGGGTGGTCTGGGTTGCCGCCTTGCTCGCCTCGATGCTGTCCTTGCAACGCTTGTTCGCGGCCGATTATCAAGACGGCACGCTGGAGCAAATGCTGCTCGCGCCGCAACCCTTGGCGGCCATCGTATTGGGTAAAATCGTCGCGCATTGGATGGTGTCGGGCTTGCCGCTGGCGCTGATGGCACCGCTCCTGGGCTTGCAGTTCAATTTGCCGCCCGCGGCGCTGGGCGTGTTATTTCTGGCGCTGTTATTGGGTACACCGGTATTGAGTTTGATCGGCGCCATCGGCGCGGCCTTGACCTTGGGTTTGCGCGGCGGTGGCGTGCTGCTCTCGCTGCTGGTATTGCCGCTGTATATCCCGGCCTTGATTTTCGGCGCGGGCGCGGTCGAAGCGTATGTCGTGGGCGTGAGCCCGGAGGGGCACTTATCGCTGCTCGGCGCCTTATTGATTTTTTCCGGATTGGCCGCGCCGTGGGTGACCGCGCTGGCCTTACGCATTGCGATGGAATAACAACGTCATGACGATTAATATCTTTAAATTTTCTTCCCCGGCCACGTTCTACCCGCTGGCGGGCAAGCTCATCCCCTGGTTTTATGGCTTGGCGGCCATACTCACCGTGATCGGGCTATATATCAGCTTCTTTGTCGCGCCCACCGATGCCACGCAGGGTGAGGTTTACCGCATCATCTTCATCCACGTTCCCGCAGCCTGGATGTCGATGTTCATTTATTTGCTGATGGCAGGCTGGGCCGGGCTCGGCTTGATTCTGAACACGCGCTTGTCCAGCATGATGGCGCATGCCCTGGCGCCGACCGGCGCCATGTTTACTTTCGTAGCACTCATCACCGGCGCGTTTTGGGGCAAACCGGCCTGGGGCACCTGGTGGGATTGGGATGCGCGCATGACATCGGAATTGATCCTGCTGTTCCTCTATATCGGCTATATGTCGCTCACCGCCGCCATCGACGACGTGCGCCGCGCCGATAAAGCGGGCGCGATTCTCGCATTGGTGGGCGCGGTCAATGTACCCATTATTTATTTTTCGGTAAAATGGTGGAATACCTTGCATCAAGGCGCCTCCGTCAGCTTGACGCGCGCGCCGAGCATGGCGGAAACCATGCTCCTCGGGATGCTCATCATGGCGCTGGCTGCCTGGATGTATGCCATCGCCGCTGCCTTATCGCGGGTACGGCTCATCATGCTCGAACGCGAAAAATCCAGCGCCTGGGTACAGGCCCTCTTGGAGCAAAAACCATGAATTGGGGCAGTTGGTCGAATTTTTTTACCATGGGCGGCAGAGGCTTCTATGTCTGGGGCGCCTATCTCATCACGCTTGCCTGCATCATCGCCGAATTGGGCATGCTCGCGCGCCATAAGCGAACTTTACGCACGCGCCTGACTCAGATGTTGAGACTGAGCAAACAAGGGTAATATGAAACCGAGACATAAAAAATTTCTGTGGGTAGTCGGCGGCTTGGCGTTGCTCAGCGTGGGCGTCGCCTTGGTGCTGAACGCGCTCAAGACCAACCTGAATTATTTCTACACCCCGACCCAAGTGGCAAATCATGAAGCGCCGATCAATCGCAGCTTCCGTATCGGCGGCCTGGTGGTGTCCGGCAGCCTGAAGCGCCAAACGGACGGCCTGACGGTGGATTTTGTGGTCACCGACACCGCGCGCAATATTCCCGTGATCTACAAAGGCATCCTGCCCGATTTGTTCAAGGAAGGAAAAGGCGTGGTGGCACAAGGCAAACTCGGCGCCAACGGCTACTTCATCGCCGACCAAGTGCTGGCCAAACACGACGAAAACTACATGCCGCCGGAAGCCGCGAAGGCACTGCTCGATGCGCAAAAAGCCAAGGCACAAGCAGGAAAGACACTCAAACCATGATTCCAGAACTCGGTCATTTCGCACTTATCCTCGCGCTCATGCTGGCGCTGGTGCAGGGCGTGCTGCCGCTGATCGGCGCCGCGCGCAACCATGCTGCATTCATGGCCGTGGCGCGTCCCGCGGCACAAGGGCAGTTTTTGTTCGTGGCCTTCGCCTTCGGCTGCCTTGCCTATTCTTTTCTCGTCAACGATTTCTCGGTATTGTATGTCGCCACCAACTCCAATTCGCAACTCCCGGCGCATTATCGCTTCGCCGCGGTATGGGGCGGACATGAGGGCTCGATTCTGTTGTGGACATTCATCCTCGCGCTGTGGACGGTGGCGGTTACCCTGTTCTCGCGCCATTTGCCGCAAGCCATGGTGGCGCGCGTGCTCGGCGTCATGGGCTTGATCAGTGTCGGCTTTTTGCTCTTTATGTTGCTCACCTCCAACCCCTTCGAGCGCTTACTGCCCGCCGCCGCGGAAGGCCGCGACCTCAATCCCCTGCTGCAAGACCCGGGCATGGTGATCCACCCGCCCATGCTTTATATCGGCTATGTCGGTTTCTCGGTGGCATTTGCTTTCGCGCTGGCCGCCCTCATGAGTGGCAAGCTGGATGCCGCCTGGGCGCGCTGGTCGCGCCCTTGGACCACCACCGCATGGCTGTTTCTCACGCTCGGCATCGCGCTCGGCAGCGGCTGGGCATATTACGAGCTGGGCTGGGGCGGCTGGTGGTTTTGGGATCCGGTGGAAAACGCATCCTTCATGCCGTGGCTGGTGGGAACCGCCTTGATCCATTCGCTGGCGGTCACCGAAAAGCGCGGCACGTTCAAAAGCTGGACCGTGCTGCTGGCGATCTCCGCGTTTTCTCTGAGCTTGCTCGGTACTTTCCTGGTGCGCTCCGGCGTGCTGACATCGGTACACGCCTTCGCCACCGATCCCCGGCGCGGCGTGTATATTCTAATCTTCCTCACCTTGGTGATCGGCTCATCGCTGCTGCTGTTCGCCTGGCGCGCGCCCAAGGTCGGCCTCGGCGGAAAATTCGCGCTGATCTCGCGCGAAACTTTTCTGCTCGCCAATAATGTATTGCTGCTGGTCGCGGCCGGCGCGGTGCTGCTCGGCACGCTCTACCCCTTGTTCATCGACGCCTTGGGCCTAGGCAAGATTTCCGTCGGCCCGCCGTATTTCGATGCGGTATTTTTGCCGCTGATGGCGCCGGCGATTTTTCTCATGGGCGTGGGGCCGCTCGCGCGCTGGAAAGAGCAGCCCTTGCCGGAATTGGTGACGCGCTTGAAATGGGCTTTCGGCGTGGCGCTCGCGACTGCATTACTTTTGCCTTTCGCGCTCGGCAAATGGACGCCGCTGATCAGCCTCGGCTTGCTGATGGCCTTTTGGATTATCTCGGCCGTAAGCTATACGATTTGGAGCCGCCTCACGCAGACCTCCAATCCAGGCCCGCTCATCGCGCGCATCACCCGGCAATCGCCTAGCTGGTGGGGCATGCTGCTCGCGCATCTGGGCGTGGCGGTATTCATTATCGGCGTGACCCTGGTCAAAGGCTTTGAAACCCAGCGCGATGTGCGCATGGATATCGGCGATACCGCCACGGCGGGCGGCTATGTGTTCACTTTTCGTGGCGCCACGCCGCGGACGGGACCAAATTACCAGGCTTGGACCGCGTCGATCGACATCACGCGCGACGGCAAGCCGGTCAAAACCCTGCACCCGGAAAAACGCATCTATAACGCTTCGCGCATGGCCATGACCGAAGCGTCTATCGATACCGGCCTCACGCGCGACCTGTATGTCTCGCTCGGCGAGCCGCTGGAAAAAGGCGCCTGGGCGGTGCGCGTCTATTACAAACCCTTCGTGGATTGGATCTGGGGCGGCGCGGTGCTGATGGCATTGGGCGGTTTGCTCGCGGTGTCCGATAAGCGCTACCGCTTGGCGCGCGGCGCCGCTAAACTCGCCGCGGCAATCCCCCTGGGAAGCAAGGCTTGATGGCGCGTTTTCTCATCCCCTTTGGGATTTTTATCGCGCTGGTGGTGTTTTTCGCTGTCGGACTCGAGCATGATCCGCGCGAAATTCCCTCGCCGCTGATCAACAAGCCCGCGCCCGCGTTCAAACTGCCGCAACTGCACGACGCAACCCAGTCCTTCGCCCCGAGCAAGATGCTCGGCCAAGTATGGCTGCTCAATGTGTGGGCATCGTGGTGCGTGTCTTGCCGCGAGGAACAGCCGGTACTGGTGGCGTTCGCGCAATCCCATTCTGTCCCCATCGTCGGTCTGGATTATAAAGACCAGCGCCAAGACGCCTTGGATTGGCTGCGGCAGCTTGGCGATCCTTACGTATTGAGCGTCTCCGATGCCGACGGGCGAGTCGGCATCGACTACGGCGTATATGGCGTTCCCGAAACCTATGTGATCGACAAGCAAGGCGTGATTCGGATGAAGCACATCGGTCCGGTTACCCTGCAAGTATTGCAAGAAAAAATCATGCCCTTGGTACTGGCACTGTCCAAATGAAGCGCATCCTATTCGGTATTTTATGCCTCGTGTTGGTAACCGCCGTGCAGGCAAAAGAAGCCGCGCCGCTGGCGAAAGATCCGGTGCTCGAAGCGCGCATGCTCAAGCTCTCCAAAGAGCTGCGCTGCCTGGTTTGCCAAAACGAAACCTTGGCCGACTCTCAAGCCGATCTCGCCCGCGACCTGCGGCGCGAAGTGCGCGAAAAAATGCGCGAAGGCATGAGCGATGCGGAAATAAAACACTACCTCACCCACCGCTATGGCGACTTCGTGCTTTATCGTCCGCCGATGAAACCCACCACCTGGGTGTTGTGGTTCGGACCCTTCCTGCTCCTGTTTGGCGCAGCCGGCGGCCTGGTGTATTTCATCAAGCGGCGGCGCCGTGCGCTGGACGATACGCCGCTCACGCCCGACGAGGCGACACGCATCCAATCCCTACTGAATAAAGAAAGCGATCGCACATGACTGCGTTTTATCTGATCGGCGCACTCATGGCGCTCGCCGCCATGCTGTTTGTGGCATTGCCCTTGCTGCGTGCGCGCAAGCCCTCGCATGCACCCGCGCAAGACGCGGTGAATATGCAAATTTATACCGACCAGTTTACCGAGCTGGAAACCGACTTGAATAACGGCTTGTTGTCGCAAGTGCAATGCGATCTCGCCAAACATGAGTTGGAGCGGCGCTTGCTGCAAGACATACCCGTGGCCGCGGCCACTGTGCCCGAGGCCAAGACCACGCGCTGGCCTGGAATCATCATCGTCTTGCTGATACCGCTGCTCGCCGCTGGCCTCTATGCCAAATTAGGCAACCCGCACGCCATCAACCCCCCCACCGATCCGATGATCGTGCAATTGCAGCAGATCGAAATACTGCTGCCGAAATTGGAACAACGTTTGCGCGAGCAGCCCAACGACATCACCGGCTGGACCATGCTGGGCCGCGCCTATATGGGCCTGGCGCGCTATCCCGATGCAGCGCAAGCCTATGACAAGCTGACGCAACTCACGCCGCAGGATGCGCAGGCTTTTGCCGATTACGCCGATGCCCTGGCGATGGCCAACGGACAAAAACTTGCCGGCAAACCTGCCGCCTTGGTCGCACAGGCGCTCAAGCTCGATCCCAACAACGGCAAGGCGCTCTATCTCGCCGGTTTCGCCGCGATCGAAGCGGGAAAACCCAAACAGGCCATCGCGCATTGGGAAAAACTGCTGGCGCAACTGCCGCCGGACGCGGAAGGCGCGGCGATGCTGAAGGAAAAACTCGCCGAACTGCGGCAGCAAACGGGCATGAAAGGCACGCCCATGGCAAGCCTCTCCGGCCAAGTGCGCTTGGCACCGGCGTTGCAGGACAAAGCCGCGCCGCAAGACACCTTGTTTATATTCGCGCGCGCGGTGGGCGGCCCGAAAATGCCGCTCGCTTTATTGAAGCTGCAAGTCAAGGATTTACCCGTCAACTTCAAGCTCGACGATAGCATGGCCATGTCGCCGCAAATGAAGCTGTCGAATTTTCCGGAGGTGGAAATCGTCGCGCGCATTTCCAAAAGCGGCACGGCCATGCCGCAACCCGGCGATCTCGAAGGGATCAGCGCGCCGGTGAAGCTGGGTGCGAAGCACATCGCCATCGAAATCACGAAGCAACTTCCCTAGCAACCTGTCGCAGCGGTTGCTGCTAGAGACGTTTAGCTTCGCCCGAACAGCGCGATCGCAGCGTCGACCACCACGAACAGGGCTAATAGCACGATGATCCAGCCGGCAGTCCGGGGAAAGGCCGCCACCCATTTGTCGAGTGTCATGTGCATCGTGTCCGCGCCACGCGCGATATGCCGAAACGAATACCACTTGTTTGCGCGCGCTTCGAGAATATCTAGCGCCTTCGGAAAAAAGCCGAGCATGATCCCGACCACGAACGCAAATGCACAGCCGATAAGCAGCAACCATCTCACGCTCTCCACGATCCATGAGACAAATGCGTGGGGGAGATTCATGCCGAAGCGGGAAACGACCGCGACAATGTCGAACCAGGCGACCAAACCGAATATCGAATAGGCGGAACCGGCGATTAAGAGGACTGCAATCCAGATCCGGTATGTCCGCACGAATAGGCCGATATCGCGCATGACAGCCATCGGCTTGAAACCATGCCGCGTGGACACATACCGGTTCATCGCGTCAAAAAATTTAAGTGTTCGGCTACTGCAAACGATCAGCCCTACACCGATGGCTACGGCAACGATGCCCCAGAACAGAAAAAACAAAATAAGCGACGAGATGAGCCATTGGTGAAGTGCTGGATTATCGAGCGATGGCATATGTCCTCCAATAGTGCTTTATCCACTAAACGGGACAGAAGGAGAACCTTTTCCCCTTTCTGCGTTTTCGATGCGTTGCACCGTCTGTCTTTTATAGCACATAAGGCCCGCAAGCAGCACGATGAATGCTTCCAGTGATTATGTGGCAGCCCGGAGGAAACCGATCTACATGATTCCCTGCCTTAACCGTAACAAAATCATTTTAAATCAACCCCCGCTCCGCCAGCGACACACCGCCGCCCGCGGCGACGATGAAGTGATCCAGCACGCGCACATCCACCAGCGCTAGCGCTTGCTTGAGTGCCTGCGTAATCGCCTCGTCGGCACGGCTCGGTTCCGCCACGCCCGAAGGATGGTTATGCGCGAAGATGATGGCGCCGGCGTTATGCACGAGCGCGCGCTTCACCACTTCGCGCGGATAGACGCTGGTTTCTTTGAGTGTGCCGCGAAACAATTCTTCCATCGCGATCACGCGGTTCTGGGTATCGAGAAACACCGCCATGAACACCTCGTATTCGCGCGTGCCGAGCTGCAGGCGCAAATAATCGCGCACCGCTTGCGGCGAAGTCAGCGCATCGCGCTGCTTGGCTTGCTCCTTGAGCGCGCGCCGCGCCATTTCCATCACCGCTTGCAGTTGCGCGTATTTCGCCGGGCCTAATCCGGGTACGGCGCAGAATACCTCCGCGCTCGCCGCGCTTAAAGCAGTCAGGCTACCGAAAGCATGCAGCAATTCGCGCGCGAGATCGACCGCGCTTTTGCCGTTCATGCCGGTGCGCAAAAAAATCGCCAGCAGCTCCGCGTCCGAGAGCGCCTGCGCGCCGTGTTCGATCAAGCGTTCGCGCGGGCGCTCCTGCGCCGGCCAGTCAGTAATCGCCATCCCCCACCCTTTCCCGTAAAATGCATTCTATTATGGCGCAAGCCCATTCCAAACGCATCGTGCTCGGCATCACCGGCGGTATCGCGGCCTACAAGGCAGCAGAGCTCACGCGCCTGTTGGTGAAGACCGGGCACGCGGTACAAGTCATCATGACCGAGGCGGCGACGCATTTCGTCGGTACGGCGACCCTACAAGCACTCTCCGGCAAGCCGGTGCTCACCCGGCTCTGGGATGACGCCGGCGGCAACGGTATGGCGCATATCGACTTGTCGCGCGCGGCCGATGTTATTTTGATCGCGCCGGCCAGCGCCAACTGCATCGCCAAGCTCGCGCATGGCTTGGCCGACGATCTGCTTTCGACGCTGTGCCTGGCGCGCAACTGCCCGCTGGCCGTGGCGCCGGCAATGAATAGAGAAATGTGGGACAAGCCCGCGATGCAACGTAATCTCGCGCAACTGCGGCAAGACGGCATCGCGGTATTCGGTCCGGACAGTGGTGAACAAGCCTGCGGCGAGTTCGGCATGGGGCGCATGCTCGAAGCGGAAACGCTCTTGATCGAACTCGACGCTTTGTTTCAGCCCAAGCGTCTCGCGGGCAAACGTGTACTGGTGACGGCCGGGCCGACTTACGAGCCGATCGATCCGGTGCGCGGTATCACCAACCGCTCCTCGGGCAAAATGGGTTACGCGGTCGCGCGCGCGGCCTGGGAAGCCGGTGCGGAGGTGCTCCTGATCACCGGGCCTACCGCGCTCACGCCGCCGCCGAATGTGCGCGTGATCCATGTTACCACCGCGCAAGAGATGCGCGATGCGGTGATGCGGGAAATCAAACGCAGCGCGATTTTTATCAGCGTGGCGGCGGTAGCGGATTATCGCGTGACGCAAGCGGCGAAACAAAAAATAAAGAAGCACGATACTGCACCCATGCTCATGCTCACGCCCAATCCCGACATCTTGGCGGAAGTGGCGGCGCTGCCCAAGCCACCGTTCTGCGTCGGCTTTGCGGCGGAAACCGAAAAAATAATAGCGCATGCCAAAACCAAGCGCGCCCAGAAATCCATTCCGCTCATTGTCGCCAACCGCGCGCAAGACGCTTTGGGACAAGACGAATCCGAGCTAATTTTGATCGACGCGCACGGCATGCAGACTTTGGCGCGCGCGGAAAAACTTATTCTGGCACGAACTCTTATCGAACATATCGCAAGTTTGTTGTAAGGTACGGTTAAGCATATCCCTTCCTGCCGCATGCCGCTTGCGGCATAATGTTCTGCAGAAAATCGCGATTGCAACCGGCCGCCTTGGCCGTAAAAAAAGAAAATTTTTTCCGTGCAGAAAATCGACCTCATGATCTTTGACCCGCGTATCCGGGATCAATTGCCGACATACGCCACCACTGGCTCCGCCGGTTTGGATTTGCGCGCTTGCATCGACACGCCCATCGTGTTGCATCCAGGCCAAACCGAACTCATTCCGAGCGGAATGGCAATTCACATCGCGAATCCCGGGTATGCCGCGATGATCCTGCCGCGCTCGGGCTTGGGACACAAACACGGGATCGTGCTCGGCAATTTGGTCGGCTTGATCGACTCGGATTACCAGGGCCAACTCTTCGTCTCATGCTGGAATCGCAGTCAGACGACTTTCACCATCGATCCCATGGAACGCATCGCGCAACTCGTGATTGTTCCGGTCGCGCGCGTTGATTTCAACATCGTTGCCTCGTTCGGCGAAAGCGAGCGCGGCAGCGGTGGGTTCGGCAGTACCGGTAAGCGTTAAGTAACACTACATAACGATAATACCGGCTTGTTTTCACGCCGGCGGTGCCAATCGCCACACGCAATTGGCACCATGGTCACGCGGAGTTTTGAGCAGATGCAGCCTTCTTTAGCGCGCATTGCCGCCATGGCGTTCCTTGCCGTGCTGACGCTCGTCTCGCTGGCGGGCCTGGTGTTGTATCACGCCACGCTGGAACGCGAGCAACAAGTAAGCCACCGCGCGCCCGCTTATGCCGGGAATTTACTCGCCAGCCAAATCAGCGCCATCACCCGCGACTGGAGCCGCGCCACGCAAGCCATCGCACAATCGCCGCTGGCGCTGCATGTGCTTCAAACCAGCGATGTCGCCGAGCAGCGCAATCAGCTCGCGCTCCTCGGCAGCCTCTATCCCCACTTGGGCGACATACGCCTCATCAGCAACGATCAAGCGCGCGGCCTCGCGCCCATACCAAGCACGCTGGGCGCACAGCAAAAATCCATGCTCGAAAAAGCCCGCGCGGCGCAAAGCGGCGCAACGGCACTACACGCCGAATCGCTCGCCCTCGCCTTGAGCGAGCCGGTACGCGGCGCAGACGGCACGATCATCGGTTTTGTTCTGGTGGAGCGCGATCTCGCCGAAGTGCGCACCTTGTTCAATCAAAGCCCGCTCATCGACGGCTATGCCGAGTTACAACAAGTGAACGGCGCTTCCGATACGCTACTCAAACGCGGTAATGAGCAACTCAAAACCCACGGCGCGCCGGAGGTGATCCCGCTAACAGGCACACCATGGCGCTTGGCCATTTGGGCCCGGCCGACAGCCGGCGGGCTCGCACGCGATTTGCAGCAAAGCTATCTGATCATCGGCGGCACACTCGCGCTGCTTCTCGCCGTCGTGCTGGGCATGGCTTACACCATGAGCAACCACACGCTGCAAGCCGACCTCACGCTGTTGACCAAACTCTTCTCCGATATTACCCACGGGCGTATTCGTAAACACTACGATATCGAACTGAAAGAATTCCAGAACAGCTACCGTGTCATGTACCAGTTGGCGAAAATGATGGTGAGCAAACATCTGCGCGTGATCAATTCGGCCGGCACCGACCATCTTTCGCAAGTCAATAACCGGCGCAGCTTCGAGGCCAAGCAACACGAAGTCTTCGGCCGCGTCAACGAAGGCGTGGCGCATAGCCTGCTCATTCTCGATATCGATAATTTCAAACGGGTGAACGATACCTTCGGCCACGACGCGGGAGACCAATTGATCGTGCAGTTCGGCAAAGCGCTGAAGGATAATATACGCGACAGCGACTTCGTGGCACGTCTGGGCGGCGACGAATTCTGCGTGATTTTTCCCAACACTTCGCTTAGAAAGGCCATCGAGTTGGCGGAGCGGCTGCGCGAAAATATGCCTCAGCATCTGGAGCTGTTGCCGAACGTGATTCACACCGTATCGTGGAGCGGCGGCTTATCCGAATACAACCGTCACGATCAATCAGAGAATGCGGCGCTCTCGCGCGCCGATCAGGCCTTGCTCGATGCCAAGCGCGCGGGGCGCAGCCGCACGGAGATCAAAGCGGCGGCGTAATAATCCAACCCCTAAGGGGCGGTAGCCGGCAATGCAGCGGACAGTGTACGTCCGGAATGTCCGCCATTCTGTTTCAACGCCTAAACATCAGTTTGATCAGCAATATTCGGCGCATCATGCAGGTTCCATAGACTGAAAGATCAAGTCCGATAGCCGCAATCCATTTGTTGACGATTCTGGCATACTGCCGCGTCAATGAGTCTTGGCGCTAATGATAGAACCATGAAACATGCCTAGCCTCAGTCGTCATTCTCGTCATGATGTTGGTGCTCGTCACGATGACCACGCCACCGTCTATGGCCGCCTTCGTAACCGCGATTATCTTGGTAATCATAGCTGCGCTGATAATATTCGCGTGGTTGATAGATATATACCGGTCGCGGTGGCACGTAGACGTAAGCTGGCTGTTCATAAACGGGTACGCCAAACGAGAAATTAATACCCACATGCGGTCGATCGTTATCCGCCAGCGCAACGCCTGGTATAGCTAACAACAGACCTGTACTGAACACAAAGCCAGCAAAAACTAGGGGTAATTTTTTCATGATATTTCTCCTGTCATTAAGTTCACTTGCGGTGACAACAACAAACATCTTGTTTGCGGGTTGGCTCACATCAGAACAAATTGAACTGGGTGAGGCATGGCTGATGAAATATATGCGCATTCATATGGCGAGGCGGTATCAAGCCGATTAAACAGCCTAATCTGGATTAGGTCCTTCGGCTTTGTTTTCCAATACCTGAGCAGTCTGCGCATCGACACCCACTTCATGCGTAAGCTTGCCTTCACGAATATCGAAGGAATAACGCAAACCGCTGCCACCCGCTTCTTTTTCCAATTCCTCATCCGTGATCTTGCCTGGATGGGCTTTTAGCGCAATGGCGCGCGCTTCACTCATCGTCACCTTGACATGTTTCGCCAAGGCCTCACCAGTATAGGCTTGCGCGCTGAAAGCGCCGGCTAATAACAAAACTGTCATACCGGCAATAACCATTTTTTTACTTTGGGTCATGATCAATATTCCTTTATTGAAAGTGGGCTAACAAAATGTTATGCCGTGTTCACAGTGTAAGGAGTGAAACTTAAAATAGCCTGAAGGTAACCAAGATTTGGCATTCCGACCGGGATTTGGCTTGATATTTGAATATGGAACGCCATTCCGAATGGGCTTGCTGCGCGCGCACGCGGCTATCAGCGCCGTGGTGAGGGGTTTCGCGGGTGTGGTCAAACAAAAACTTTTATGGCCGGCTGACCGTTCCTAGCCCTTTCCAGCCCTTGTCGCCGGACAGACTAAAGCGCTTTGGATAGAGGAATCGACTCGAGCATGCCCGCCGCGCTCATTTCAATTCAGAGGTGCAGTTCGGGCAGCGCGTCGCTTTAATCGAAATGGCCGAAGCGCAGAAAGGACACTCTTTGGTCGCCGGGGCCACGGGCGCTTCTTCTTTTTTCTTCAATCGATTGATGCTGCGGATCAACATGAAC
>Ga0315268_10003926_pt1 | contig 16250 bp, 14 predicted proteins | sample C1_top_MG_FD_204535 | JGI IMG/M metagenome (GOLD analysis project Ga0315268, IMG submission 204535) | Sediment microbial communities from Yellowstone Lake, YNP, Wyoming, USA - C1_top | ecosystem: Environmental > Aquatic > Freshwater > Lake > Sediment | place: USA: Wyoming | collected 2017-08-01
TGCCCGTTTTGAAGAGGGTTGGCTGCTCGATTCGCTCGGTTTTTTCTACGAACAACAATGGATCTCGGATGTCCTGGCGAAGATCAAAGTAGGCAAGGAAGCCTCTGTCTACCTGTGCCGGTCAGGTGATCAGGTGAAAGAGTCCCTCCTGGCTGCCAAGGTCTACCGGCCGCGCATGCTGCGCAGTCTCAAGAATGACCATATCTACCGGCAGGGACGTGATGTCCTGGACGAAAGTGGAAATCCCATCGTTGATCTCGGCATGCTGAAAGCCTTGCACAAACGTAGTGTGTATGGCGAGCAGCTTCAACTCCAATCCTGGATCGCGTTTGAATTCCTGACTCTCAAGACCCTGCACCTGTCAGGTGCGGATGTCCCTCAACCCTACGAAATGGGGGAGAACGCCATTCTGATGGATTATATTGGCGACGAGAATACCCCTGCACCAACCCTTAATGGTGTCAACTTGAAACAATCCCAGGTCAGACCGCTCTTTGAGAGAACCATCGAAAACATAGGCATTATGCTGTCAAAGGACGTCATCCACGGGGATCTGTCAGCTTACAACCTGCTCTACTGGGAAGGAGACCTCACCATGATCGATTTCCCCCAGGTTGTTTCACCAACCAAACACCCATCTGCCTGGCAGATATTCAGGCGCGATATCCACCGCATATGCGAGTACTTTGGCAGCCAGGGTCTGGAAACTGATCCTGCCAGCCTGGCCAGCAGGTTATGGCAGTCTTTTGGTCTTCGGCCAGCTTCGCTGACACACCCGGACTGGCAGGATGGTGGAGATCCCACGATTTAATGGAGAGAAAATGGGTTCTCGAAGAGATCCATCCTCCTGATCCTCCCAGGTTTGGGTGGAGGTCGCCAACTGGCGATCTCCACCCGGTTTCGTGAATCCCAGTCCGCAGGTGCGGTGTGGTAGAATCATCTTTATGCAATTTCAAAAAACAAAACTACCCCCGCCTCCCGGGCTGGTAGCCTCTTTGGCTGCCGGCTTTGATGCCGTTGCCAACCATGTCAGCATTATCGTTTTGCCTTTCCTGCTGGACCTGTTGCTCTGGCTTGGGCCGCATGTGCGTATAAAAACCTTAATGCAACCGGTTATCAATGGATTGGCAGCCTCCCCGGTCCCCATTCCGACTTCCCTGCCGGATGCAGCCGCCATGCAGCAGATTTGGTCGGATGCCCTGACCCGCTTCAATTTGTTCGAGCTGCTGCGCACATTCCCGCTTGGAATTCCCAGCCTGTTAAGTTCCGTCATGCCGACAATCACCCCGCTGGGAGCACCGCTCAACTGGGAGGTTTCCTCATTTTCAGATCTGATCGGCAGCTGGTTCGTGCTCATTCTTTCCGGTTGGCTTCTGGGAAGTCTATATTTTTACCTGGTCTCGAGCGTTTCCATTGCCCCCGACCCAAAACCTTCTCTGAATCGCTCCCTGTTGCAGAGTCTCTTTTTATCCCTCACCTGGCTGGGGTTGTTATTGTTGGCAGGCATTCCCCTTCTGCTTCTCTTCTCACTTCTGCTGGTGTTAAGTTCCTCCCTGGTTCAGATCGGTTTATTCATTTTCATGCTGCTTGCCATCTGGATCATCCTGCCGGTCTTTTTTTCTCCACACGGTATCTTTGCATATCAGCAAAATGCCTTTGCGTCCATTTTGCAAGGCATGCGCATGATTCGCTTCACCCTGCCTACCAGCGGACTGTTCCTTTTAAGCAGTTTATTGATCAGTGAGGGTTTCGGTTACCTGTGGAGGATCCCGCCCAACAACTCCTGGTTGACTATGGTTGGGATCGCCGGGCATGCCTTTATTTCCACCGGGCTGCTGGCTGCCAGCTTCATTTACTACAAGAATATCAATGCCTGGCTTCAATCGGTGGTGGACCAGATCAATACAAAACAAACACCTGTACCATAGATCCATCCGACCAACCGGTCGGACGAAGGGTACAGGTTTCTTTTGGAGGTATGCTAGTGGCAATTGACAAGAACGCAAGTTATGATGCAAAAGATATCCAGGTATTGGAAGGTCTTGAAGCGGTCCGTCGCCGCCCGGGCATGTACGTGGGGGGCACGGATATCAAGGCTTTGCACCACCTGGTCTATGAAGTGGTGGACAACTCGATCGATGAAGCCCTGGCAGGGGTTTGTACCCGAATTGATATCAACATCCATGCCGACAGCAGCGTGACGGTCACGGATAACGGGCGCGGCATCCCGGTGGGCATCCACCCGGAGAAAAAGAAATCCGCCCTGGAAGTGGTCATGACCACCCTGCATGCCGGCGGGAAATTCGGCGGTGGCGGGTACAAGGTCTCGGGTGGTTTGCATGGTGTCGGTGTGTCCGCAGTGAATGCCCTTTCGGAATGGTGCGAAGTACGCGTGCGCCGTGAAGGACAGGTGTATTTTCAGCGCTATGAACGCGGTTACCCCAAGGAATCGGTCAAGGTCATCGGCAAGGCTGGCGCTGATGAGACTGGCACCTCCACCACTTATAAATTTGATCCGACCATTTTTGGTACCGAATTGGACTATCGCTTTGATACCCTCTCGCAGCGTTTCCGTGAGATGGCTTTTGTCACGCGTGGCACCACGATCTTCTTCAAGGATGAGCGCACTGACCGGGAGTTGACCTTTTATTTCGAAGGCGGCATCACCTCATTCGTTCGCCATCTGAATCGCAATCGTGAGACCCTGCACCCGGTCGTGTATGTCGATAAGGAGATCGAAGGCATCGGCATCGAGGCAGCCATCCAGTTCACGGATGCCTATACCGAATCGGTCTATTCTTTTGCCAATACCATCAATACCATCGACGGCGGCACCCACCTGACCGGTCTGCGTTCCGCCCTGACGCGCGTCATCAATGACCATGCCCGCAAGAACAGCCTGATCAAGGATGCCGACCCCAATTTTTCGGGTGACGACACGCGTGAAGGTCTGACTGCCATTGTGAGCATCAAGCATCCCGATCCGCAGTTCGAGAGCCAGACCAAGGTCAAGTTGATGAACCCCGAGGTGCAGACCTATACCCAGCAGGTGGTGGGCGAGTCGTTCGCGACCTTCCTGGAGGAAAATCCCCAGGCTGCCAAATCCATTGTCAACAAGTGTCTGACTTCCGCCCGAGCGCGGGATGCTGCCCGCAAGGCGCGCGACCTGGTCATCCGCAAATCCGCCCTGGAAAGCATGACCCTGCCCGGCAAGCTGGCGGATTGCTCCGAGCGCGATCCCTCCCGCACCGAGCTGTACATCGTGGAAGGTGATTCGGCAGGTGGTTCCGCCAAGCAGGGTCGCGACCGGCATTTCCAGGCAATCCTGCCGCTGCGCGGCAAGATTCTCAACACCGAGCGTGCCCGGCTGGATAAGATCCTGGGAAACAATGAGGTCAAGTCGCTCATTTCTGCATTGGGCACCGGTATTGGCGATAACTTCAGCACGGGAGGGCTGCGCTATGGGCGCATCGTCATCATGACGGATGCCGATGTGGACGGCAGTCATATCCGCACCCTGCTGCTGACCTTCTTCTTCCGATACATGCAGCCCCTGATCGATGAAGGTCACCTGTACATAGCCCAGCCTCCACTGTACCGGGTGGCGTACAAGAACCAGGTGCATTACGCCTACACCGATGCGGATAAGGACAAACAGATCAAGGACCTGGGTGTGAATGCAGACAAGGTCAATTTACAACGCTACAAGGGTCTGGGCGAGATGAACCCCACCCAGCTTTGGGATACTACCATGGATCCTGTCCACCGCACCCTTCTGCTGGTCACCATTGAAGATGCTGCCGAGGCAGACCGTACCTTTGATATGTTGATGGGGGACGCGGTCGATCCACGCCGCAGGTTCATCATCACCCATGCGGCGGCTGTGCGCAATTTGGATGTGTAAGAGTAGGGATTAAGCCTTAAGACCACCTAACAAACCTTGTCATGCTGAACGCAGTGAAGCATCTCACCCTTTGGCAAAAAGAGAGATGCTTCTTCGCTCCGTTCATCAGCATGACAAAAAAGGACTTATGAAACAACCCCTTTAATAAGACGTTCGGTTAATTTTGGTCTTTGTTCTAACGCTTTTTCGTTTTTCGGGGCTGCCTGGGTCCATGATAGGAAGGCACGGTAATACTATAAATGGTGCACAGACGCTGGTCCAGCAAGCGGGAACGGATACGGGCATCCATTAGATCCATTGAATCTACCGTGGTGATGACGGTCGGCAGTTCGGCATTATAGCGGTGGTTGAATAGCTGGTAGAGCTTATCCCGCACCCAGGGGGTCATGGTCTGGGTGCTCAGGTCATCCAGTATTAACAGTGGCGCTTTGCGGATCTCTTCGAAGCGGCGGTCGAAGGATACCTTGCTATCGGAACCGAAGGTGGCACGCAGATGGTCCAACAGGTCAAGCCACATGATAAATAAAGGCGGGTCACCTAATCCGGAGCGATAGTTGGCAATGGCAGCCGCCAGGTGGGTCTTCCCGGAGCCATATTCTCCAACAAATACCAGCCAACCACGTGGTTTTTCTGCAAAAGCGTGGGCAGCCTTGATGGCAGTATCCAGCGATCGGATCTCGGTTTCACTCAAACCCTCATCCATCCTTTGAGAGATATTTCCAAAGGTCTTGTTTCCATGTAGATCGAGCGAGGAGAGCTCGGGGTTGCCGGTATCATCGGCAGGACGGCGGTAATCGGGTGCCTGCATTCGTATTACGCTGACCAGCTCGGGGTCCTGCAGGCGGGAGCGGATGCGCGGCTCAATCTGGTCGAGCGCCAGGTTGGTGGTCACCACTAACGGCAGGTGGTTGATGTAGCGGTAATTAATGATCTGGAAGAGTTTTTCCTGGGCCCACTCGGTGGCATTCTGGGTGCCAAAATCGTCCAGCACCAGCAGGTTTGCGTTACGGATCTCTTCAAAACGTTGTTCGAAGGTGGTGTTCTCGGCGTCATACGCAAATCGCAGGGTGTCGAGCAGGTCGGGGACGGTCAGGAAGAGGGTCGGAACCCTCATGCCGACCGCAAAATTTGCAATGGCGGCTGCCAGGTGGGTCTTGCCGCAGCCGTAGCCGCCCATGATCAACAACCAGCCCTGCAGATTGCCCGCATACTGGCGGGCTCGGTTGAATGCCCATTCCAGTGAGTTGGCATGTTGTTCCCCCAGCCCTTTGCGCCCGCGTGGTTGGAAAGTTTCGAATGTCAGACCGGTGAGTTCGTCCAGGTGGCTGAGTGAGTGCAGCCTTTGGCGCACCTGTTGGGAAACCTTCGCCTGGCGGCAGGAACAGATCTCCAGCCTGCCAAAATCAGGATGACCTATGGGAAGATCACGGCGCAGGTAACCAGCTCCGGCGCAGAAAGGGCAATCCGGATCCCCGAGACTGTTAGTGCTTGAAGAAATCGGAGTATTTGCCTTCGAAGTATTTTCGGCGATCTTCTTCAGTGTCTCGTGCAGTTTGTTCTTTGGCATCCATTTCCTCCTTCCTGTTGCGCAGGATGGCTTCCACGTATTTCCATGAGCGCTTGTTGCGTTTGACCGCCTCGCTGAAAGCCTCTTCGATCTGTACCGGTGAGTAGACCTTTTCGGCATCCTTTAAAGAATCTGCAAAATGTGGTGTCAGGGGACCGATGTTCTTCTCGTAAAGGATGAAAATATTCGGTCGTTCCACCGGCGGATTGGAACCCTGCCGGGCAGCGGATCGTACGCCGCCTTTTTGCAGGGCATCGGCTGCTGCCCGCCCGCGCGGGGAATTCAAAAAGAAGAACCCCCCGGCTTCGTTGTCCACCCGCAGCAGGCTGCCGCGCTGGACCGCTTTTTCCAACCCCGCCTCCAATTGACCGTTTTCCAACCCTGCCATGAACGCCTGGTCAGCCTGGATCTCGCTGACTCTTAATGAACGGGAGCGGCTTTCCATGTGAGCGAACCGCCAGAGCACGTACACGGTCACTTTCAGTTCCGCCAGGTCTTCGATCTCGTTCAGTAGTTGGTGAAAGAACGGATCGGGCAATTGGGTGAAGGTCTCTTTGTCTGAAAAGCCTTGAAATGTTTTCATTTGGGTCTCCAGTTCTCCTGCCTGTGGTTGGAGAATCCGGGGAAGGTCAGCGATGGCTGAGGTCCACGTTATGAGTGGCGGCATCCACGAACTTTGCCAGTTGACTCAAAAAGACCAGTTCCACACTCCCGGTCGGACCGTTGCGGTGCTTGGAGATCATGATCTCAGCCACATTTTGCTTGACGGTATCCTTCTCGTACTGGTCGGGGCGGTAAATGAACATGACGATATCCGCATCCTGCTCGAGCGAACCGCTTTCCCTCAGGTCCGAAAGGACCGGGCGTTTGTCGGTACGCTGCTCGACGGCTCGCGAGAGCTGGGCAGCCGCCAGGACGGGTACGTTCAATTCACGTGCCAGCACCTTCAGGTTGCGGGAGATGTACGAGACTTCCTGGACGCGGTTGTCGTTGCGGGTATCGCTGCTCATCAACTGCAGGTAATCCACCACCACCAGGTCCAGCCCAAACTCCATGTGCAGCCGCCGGCACTTGGTGCGGATCTGCATGGGGGTCAGGGCGGGGGTGTCATCCAGGAAGATCTTGGTGTCCGAAAAAACTTCGATGGCCTGGGTGAAGAGGGGCAGTTCATCATCGTTGAGCTTGCCGGTGCGCAGGCGCTGAGAATCGATGCCGGTCTCCTGGGAGATCAGGCGCTGCACCACCTGCTCATTGGACATTTCCATGGAGAAGATGGCGACGCGTTTTTTGTGGGTCAGGGCGGCATTGCGCGCCACCGAAAGCAGGAATCCGGTCTTGCCCTGTCCCGGGCGTCCGGCGATGATGAGCAGGTCGGAGGGCTGCAGACCAGCCAGGAGATGGTCCAGGTCCTTGAAACCGGTCGGCACGCCGTGGATGTCATCCGGGCGGCGCGCCAGGTCGGTGATATGGTCGTAATAATCCGAGAGCACCTTGCGGATGGGCTGCACATCATGTTTCAGGCGGCGTTCGCTGACATTGAAGATGGCTTTTTCGGCTTCCTGCATGACCTGGTCGACCAGTTCGTGCTGGTCGTATGCCATGGTGGCGATCTGGTTGGCAGCGGTCAGCATGCGGCGGCGAATGGCGGTCGATTCGACCATGTGCCCGTATGCCTCGGCATGCATGGAGGTGGGCACCTGGTTCAACAGGGCGGTCAGGTAGGAGGCACCGCCGATCTCGCTCAACTGACCGACGCGTTCAAGTTCCCCGGTGACGGTCAGGAAGTCCACCGGGATGCGCTGTTCGTGCAGACGGCTGAACGCCTCCCAGATAAAGCGGTGACGGTGAATGTAAAAATCGTCTGCCTGCAGGAACTGTGCCAGGTCATAATACACTTCCGGGTCGATCATGACCGCACCCACCACGGCCTCTTCGGCTTCACGGCTGTGAGGGATGGTGGTGGTGGAGAAATTGCTTTCTTCAGAAGGGTTATCGATCATGGGGGCTCTTGAGGGGATGAGGATTGGGCGGGTCAGGAGGGTTTCAAAGCATCGGGATCGTTCCCGTCTTTTGTGCCATCCTGGTCCAGCTTGTTCAGGAAATCATCGAAAACGGAGAGGCGTCCCTGTTCTTCCGGGGTGGGGGGCACATCCGGGGCTTTCTCCTCTGGTTCGACGGTCTCGATCGCTGGTGCGGCTTCAGCCTGGATGTCCGTCTCCGGGACGATGGCGGCAGCATTCATGACCGAAGCATACACCATGATGGGGATGTGAGCCCGCACTGCCAAAGCGATGGCGTCGGAAGAGCGCGAATCGATATTAATGGTCTGCCCATCCAGTTCCGCCACGATGTTGCCGTAATAAATGTCTTCCTTGAGGGACTGGATCTCCACCCGTACCAGCAGGGCTTTGAAAGTGGTGAACAGGTTCTTGAGCAGGTCGTGGGTCAACGGGCGCACCAGTTCTACTTCCTGCAGGGCGACCGTGATGGCTTCGGCTTCATACGGACCAACCCAGATGGGCAGGTACCGTTCGGCATCCTTCTCGCGTAAAATGACAATGCGCTGCGGCGACATTAAACTGACACGCACACTGTCAATGGTCACTTCGATCAGATCTGGCATGGGTACTCCGGATTTTCTTATAAAGCTGCTGTAATTCTATCACATGGTGAAAGTCGCGGTGCAGGGGCGGTCTGGGGTCACCGCTCCAGTTCAAGCCTGATCGCCTTAATCACGGCATCCATTTCATTCATCACCTGGGAATTCCAAAAACGGATCACGCGGAAACCCACGGTTTCCAAATAAGCAGTTCTTTCTGCGTCATGTGCTTCCTGATCCCGGTGTTGGATGCCATCGAGTTCAATGATCAATTTGTGATTGGGTGAGCAAAAATCGACAATGTAGTTGCCGATGGCATGCTGACGGCGAAAATTCGCACCGTTGAGATTGTTGTTGCGCAGGATTGACCAGAGTTTGCTCTCGGCAAGAGTTAACTCTTTGCGCAGAAGGCGGGCTTTTTCATAACTTCCTGGGAAAGCTCGACGAGCAGGCATAAGCAATTTTACCCCTCCCGTCCTTCGGACACCCAAATCGTGATTTGGGGGAGGATTATTTAATAATTGCGCCTGCCTTCCCCTAAAGAACGGCGTAATTTCGCTTTGCTCATCAGCATTATGAGATTTATCAGTCGGTATCAGGGTCTAACCCGTCTGGATATGGGATGAGGCTGCAGGTCATTCTGGCGTGTCGGTGAGCCAACCCCAATTCGCCATGGACGCAAGCGCCTCACGGGCGGTCAGGTCCAACTGCAGGGGGGTGATCGAGACGTAGCCCGCCTTGAGGGCTCCAAAATCCGTGCCGTTCTCCAGCACCCCGGTGGGCGCCTCCCCACCGATCCAGTAATAGGGGCGGCCGCGCGGGTCGAGGCGGCGTTCCAACACGTCCCGGTAGACGCGCAGTCCCTGGCGGGTGAGCATAAAGCCCTTGAGCTCATCAAACGTCCGGTAGGGTACGTTGATATTCAGCAGAACTCCCTGCGCCAGACCGGCGGACATGGTCTTTTCGATCACCATGCGTGCCACGGTGGCAGCCGTGCTGTAATCCAACGCTCCGCTATGGTATTCCGGGGCATCCAGCGAAACCGCCATACCCGGCACACCTCCGGTGATTACGGCTTCCATGGCAGCCGTGACCGTCCCGGAATAGGTGACGTCATGCCCGATGTTGGCGTTGGGATTGATGCCCGCCACCACCAGGTCGATCTTATCCTTCACAAGTCCCATCAGGGGCATGGCAACACAATCGGAGGGAGCGCCATCACAGGAAAAAGCCGGGCTGCCATCCGCCAGCAGCACCTCGCGCACCCGCAGCGGGCGGTCGAGGGTCTTGACGTGCCCGGAAGCGGACCAGTTGCGGTCGGGGGCGCAGACGGTCACCTGTCCGATCTTGCGCATTTCACCCACCAGGGCAAGCAGCCCGGGAGCCTGAACGCCGTCATCATTGGTAACCAAAATATGCATGCTAATATCTCCCTAATACAGAATGAAGTGATTATATCGCAAGGCTGGTGACATCTTTTCCGAGGAACATTTCTGACGGAGAAAGCGTCTGAACGACAGGGATGTTCACCATTCCACACAGGAAGAGGTTCGAAAGGGAATTGTCATGAAAAACACACTATTTTCAATAACACTCACCAGCCTGCTGGCGGTCATCATGGCAGGTTGCGGGCAGCCTGTACCTGCCAATGAATGGTTCCAAAGCAACCAGACGCTGGACCGGGCGGGTTTGGAAGTCCCACCCACGACCATGGCGACCACTGGCGAGGCGGCTAGAACAGAAAGCCTGTTGCCGAATGGTTTTACCTCCGATACCCGGGATGGATTGGGTCTAAGTTTTTTTGCATTGGACGGTCTGTCACTGGGCGAAATACGCCTCCCAGCCCGGGCATGGGTCTCAAAAGATACCCTGCATATCGCCGGAGCCAACACGGGAAGTCCCAATTTTCCGCTGATTTATTTTCAACCCTCGTTCGAAGGGAATTGTGATGGCTGCGGGTTGTGGCTGCTGGGTCATGACCAAAGCAATCAACTCCTGCATTTCAATGAGATCGAAGCCCTGGTGGGAGTCCCCGCCGCCGACCTGGTGGCTTTTGTGGAACGACTGCCCCAACCGGAAAGCGGCATCCTGCGCAGCAGCATGTACCTGGGCACCCCATCCAGTCTGCCCACCTCCCAACCTGTACTGGTAGTGGACAGCAAGGAGAGCCTGGGGATCGTCCCGATCGCGATCCGGATGACTTCCCACGCTGCCGCGGGAATTTACTACACCTACCGCCCCTATGGGATCGGCGGCGAGATCCTGTTCGACCCGCGGATGGGATTGTCTTACCTGGACCTGGCAACCAACAAAACCAGCGAGATCCTGCCTGAACAGACCAGGTTTTCGAACCTTTCACCCAGCATGAACCTGGCAGCCTATTCCGTGGGAATGACCGGAGAGGTTGCAGGGTTCAAGATCCTGGACCTGGGCAGCGGACAGGAAATGTTCTTTCAAGCCCTGCCGGACAGTGACCGCGGAGCCGGCATGGTGGTCATCTCGCCAGATGATACCCGCCTGGCGTGGCTGGAAGCGCGCGGTAGTCTTACTGAGGACAATTTCCATGCCATCTTGCGCGTGGCAAGCATGGATGGGAAATCCATGCAGGATTACCCCCAGGAAAATTTCATCAAGACGGCAGGACTGGGAGTAGCGATCTGGGTGACTCCGCTCGGCTGGCTGGACAACAGCAACCTGCTGGTTGGAGTGCGCAGCATGGGCAAGGACAGCCAGGCTGCCAATTTACGCCTGGATGTTTTGACAGGCGGGATCACATTCCTGGCACCGGGTTTGTTTTGCGGGTTCCTATACCCGTAAGAAATGGGGAAATAACTTCAAATAATGAAAACTTACGAGGTTATTTTGGCAGCCTCGGAGAAATAGCTGCCAGGTTCACCAGATGCCCCCTGAGGCATGTTATTGGATGGGATCTTTTTGAATGCGGATCGAGCAAGCGGTGGAACCGCAGGAGATGCAATGGGCTTCTTCCACCTGGAATGTTTTGCCACCACTGACCCAATAAAGAGCTTCCTGCAGCATGCCGACCATGAACTGGCAGGCAGGCGATCCAAGATGAAACCTGTCGACTTCATAGGAAGGCTTTATGTTCCAGAGAATATGATCCTTCTCAAGCTCGACCTTGATTTGCTGATCCGTAAACCGGTTGAACAAGCCTGCCAGAGCCTGGCTGCCATTTCTTAACCGCCCAGCCAACGGCAACAAGCGGAACTCCAGGTCTGTCAGACCCAACTCTTTGCCAAATTCGCACAGGAGATGTCTGAAGCTTGCTCTTCCAGACCGCAACGCCAGACCGCGTCCGGCAGCAAGACCATATTCGTTTTCAAGACAGGATTGCAGAGGATTGTGCTCATCGACCGGAATACCGGATCCCTGGTTGCCAGTGATCCCGGGTCTAACTGGATCTGACAAATTAGCTTGATCAACAAGGGTACGAACTTTCGCAGGACCGATTATCTCTTCCATCCCTAAAAGAATAATCCTCCCCATCCTGTTCTGACTGGTCGGGTTGGTTTTTATTAGAGACATGTCAAATGATCATTTCAGCTTGCCAGCATCCATTTCGGCAAGAATACTGAACAGGAGTTCCAATAACGTTTTTTTGACGGAATCCCGGTTGGTGGCGATGCAGGGCAAAAGTTTGATGGCGGGATCCAAACGCAAGGCGTGGCGAATGTCCTCGACTTCCCAGGCATCATCCTTGTCCTGCTTGTTGGCAGCCACAATATAGGGGGTGGGTGCATAGGCACGGAAGGTCTCAAGGATCGTACGAGCTTCCCTGAAAGTCTCCGGGCGGTTGCTATCCACCATGACGATGAAACCGAGCATACCCTCGGACAAGATCTCCCACATGAAATCAAATCTCTTTTGACCGGGAGTCCCAAAAAGGTAAAGAACGAGGTCATCATCCACCGTGATACGACCAAAATCCATGGCTACCGTGGTCGACTCTTTGATCTCGCGCTCACCGATCGTGGAGACTTTACGCTCTGTGGAAACGACATCAATCTCGCTCACCGAGCGGATGAATTCGGTTTTACCAGCATTGAATGGACCTGTTACGACCATTTTTACTGTTTGCATTGGCATAATTCCTAGAGTCCTAATTTATAACGAACGAATGCGGTTGATCAGGCGATTAACTAGTGACACCTGTTCTTCCTTTTTTTCTGTGGGGAAGGTGCGCATCTGTCCTCCAGCTGGCAGCCCGCTCGGGCGGACGATCTCCACAAGACCTGCCTGTAACAGACCGAAGATGATCCGGCGAACTTCGAGGTCGTTCATTTTGGTTGCATGGGCTATCTGCTGCATGGTATTCCTGGGATTGATAAATGAAACGACCCGCCATTCCTCCACGCTGAGATTGATCTTTTTCATATTCGCGCCCGGGCGATCCATGAATTTTAATGCCATCTCCAGGCTCGGAATTTCATCCTGGAGTTGTTCCCACTCCCGTAGTTGACGCGAACCTTCAATGATCAAATTTTCCAGGTCCAGACGAACATTGATGCGGTCTTCAGGTGGCAGGATATCGTTCTCAAAGCGGAACAGACCTTCCACCCAGGTGAACATGCGATGGACGATATCCGTGCAGTAAAGCTGCAGACTGTTCAGGATTTCATCCTTGCTGAGAATACCGGCGTTGATCAGCATCAAGCCAAGTTCTTTATCAGATATATTGCTGCCATGCTGAGTTATCGCCCGATACTGGGCGGAAGATATTCTCTTGGTCTTATTGAGAATCGCAGCGAGGTCATTACTCTCATTCCCCACCAGGGCGAAGGCAAGTTTGCCCTCCCGAAAGGAAACCTGGGCTGTTTCACCCGGGCTTTCCACAATCAAGGTGCCGGTTTTATGAGCCAGGTTGACAAGGTTTAGAATTTGCGTAAATGTGATATCTCGCAGGTTGCCCCGAAGAGCCATATCCAGGCCTCAATTGTTCCGATAAGAGATTAATTCAAATGATTATACATGTAAGAAGTTGATGCGTCAAACCAGGAGGATTTTCCCCCCGGTAGAAACTGAGGCGATTATCGATATGTTATAATTTTAAAATCTACATCCACAGGTGCGAAAATTTGGAGCCAGGAACATGTTAATGAATATAAATATTAAATATTGCATTGTTTGACATTACACCGACCGGGCCGTTGACCTGGTAAGTGAATTATTAAAGAACTTTGAGACGCAAATCGAAAGGATCGACCTGCAACCTTCAGCAGGAGGCCGGTTCGAAGTGGAAGTGAACGGTTCCTTGATCTATTCCAAGCTCCAAACCGGCAGGCACCTCGAACCAGGTGAGGTGGTTGGTCTGATACAAAAAAATCTGGCTCAGTGAGGAAAAAATGAACTCCAAAAAAGGTCGCGTCTTTTCAGGTGCCCGCCCTACCGGTCGGCAACACCTGGGCAACTACCTGGGAGCGATCAAGAATTATGTAGCGCTTCAGGATGAATATGAATGTGTCTACTGCATTGTTGACCTCCACGCCCTGACCACGGTTGAAGATACCATCAACCTGCGACAGAATACTTATGATATGGCATTGGATTGGCTGGCTGCCGGCATACGTCCGCAGGAGACGATCATGTTCGTTCAATCGCAGGTGCCACAGGTGACCGAACTGCATACGATCCTCTCGATGGTCGCTCCGCTGGGCAAACTCACCGATCTGCCCACATTTAAGGAAAAAGTGCGCGAAAACCCCAACAACGTCAATTACGGGCTGGTGGGTTACCCGGTCTTAATGACGGCTGATATCGTGTTGTACCAATCCAACCTGGTACCTGTGGGAATCGACCAGGCACCCCATATCGAATTTGCGCGTGAACTGGTTCGCTCCTTTAATTTCCGTTATCATTCCAATGCCCTGATCGAACCTCAAATGAAGAACACGGTTGTTCCCAAAGTCCTGGGAATCGACGGTGTCAACAAGATGGGCAAGAGTCTCAACAACCACATCGAACTGGCTTTAACTCCGGAAGAAACCTTGAAGCGTGTCTCCCAGATGGTGACCGACCCGCAGCGCATCCGACGAACCGATCCGGGCAACCCGGATGTGTGTAATGTCTTCTCCATGCACAAGATCTTTTCCCCGACGGAAGAAGTGGAGATGATCAACGTGGAATGCCGGCGGGCAGGTATCGGCTGTGTGGAATGCAAGAAACTCTTCGCAACCAATCTTAATAACCACCTGGCACCATTTCGCAGCAAACGACTTGAATTTGGCTCCAACCCCCAGGCTGTCTGGGATGTGCTGCACGATGGAGCCAGACGCGCCCGTCTGATCGCGGATGAGACCATGGCAAAAGTGCGCGAGGCGATCCAACTGCCCCTTTAAAATCAGCCAGTGGAAACTTCAATCATGGTCACCCTTCCCCTCCAGTTAGACCGAGGGGAGAATGACAACCAAGAGAACTATTTCACCTGGATAAGACCAGCCATCAAAGGGGATCCCAGTGAGAGTACTTCTACAACGAGTTGATCACGCCAGCGTTAGTGTGAACGGGAAAACCATTGCCAAGTGCGGCTCTGGTCTGGTGATCCTGCTGGGTGTAGGTCATGATGATGGTGATGAGCAAGTCCGGTTTTTGGTGGAGAAGATCACCCATCTGCGTATATTTGAAGATGAGGATGGCAAATTCAATCGCTCCATCCTGGATGTAAAAGGGGAAGCGATCGTTGTCTCCCAATTCACCCTGTTCGCGGATACACGTAAAGGGCGGCGCCCTTCTTTCACCGAAGCTGCTCCACCCGAGATCGCCAGTCCACTGGTGGAGCGCTTTGTGGAACTGCTTTCTGCCCAGGGAGTACCTACTCAAAAAGGGGAATTTGGCGCTCCCATGCTGGTGGAGATCCACAACAACGGTCCGGTAACCATCTGGCTGGAAAGATAGATCGCCAAAAACAAGAAGAGGAGCTGAAATGATCCTTCTAAACCCCAAACAACTCAACCGGTATTATCCAGACGAAGCTTCCAGGCAAATCATCAAGAAGACCGTGAAATTTTTTGAGAGCAAGGGTCTCAAAAAGATTAAGGAAGATGACCATGCCAGGAAATGGTACGCTGATTTCCTGGCATTCATCAAGCAGGAAAAGATCTTTGCCACATTATTGACTCCCAATCAATTCGGATCAAACGAAAACTACCGCTGGGATACCTGGCGCAATTGTGAGTTTAACGAGGTGCTTGGGTTTTACGGTCTGGCATACTGGTACACCTGGCAGGTGACCATCCTGGGGCTGGGACCGATCTGGATGACTAAGAATGAGGGGATCAAAGAACAAGCAGCCAGTTTATTAGATGAAGGCAATGTCTTTGCATTCGGGTTATCCGAACGCAAACATGGTGCTGATATCTACTCCACCGAAATGACCCTGACACCCCAGGCAGATGGATCCTACCTGGCGAATGGGGAAAAATATTATATCGGCAATGCCAACCTGGCCCACATGGTATCCACATTTGGAAAAATATCGGGTACGGGTGAGTATGTCTTTTTTGTGGCTGATTTCCAACATAAGAACTATGAACTGATCAAGAATGTCACTTCCAGTCAGAACTTTGTGGGTCAATATGCCCTGCATGATTATCCGATCACACCTGCAGATATCCTGGCAAAGGGTGAACCCGCCTGGGATATGTGTTTGAACACGGTCAATATCGGTAAATACAACCTGGGATGGGCTTCCATCGGCATCTGTACGCATGCCTTTTACGAAGCCATCCAACACGCTGCCAACCGGCACCTGTATAACATGGTGGTCACTGATTTTCCGCATGTACGCCAGATGTTTGTGGACGCATATACGCGCCTGGTCAGCATGAAATTGTTCACTTTGCGTGCAGCAGATTATCTGCGGAGCGCAAATATTGATGACCGGAGATACCTGCTTTACAATCCCATTGTCAAGATGAAAGTCACCACCCAGGGGGAGGAGGTCATTAATCTGCTCTGGGATGTGATCGCAGCGAAAGGCTTCGAGGCAGAACCCTTCTTTGAAATGGCGGCACGTGATATTCGCGCCCTGCCAAAGCTGGAAGGCACCGTTCACGTCAACATCGCCCTTATCGTGAAATTCATGCCCAATTACTTCTTCAACCCAAAGGAGTACCCACCTGTCCCACGTCGGGATGATGCCCACAATGATGATTTCCTATTCG
>Ga0315268_10003927_pt1 | contig 16248 bp, 11 predicted proteins | sample C1_top_MG_FD_204535 | JGI IMG/M metagenome (GOLD analysis project Ga0315268, IMG submission 204535) | Sediment microbial communities from Yellowstone Lake, YNP, Wyoming, USA - C1_top | ecosystem: Environmental > Aquatic > Freshwater > Lake > Sediment | place: USA: Wyoming | collected 2017-08-01
CCGCCAGGTCCTGCTCAACGTGATCAACAACGCGCTCGACGCCGTGGAGGATGCACCAGAGAAGAAGATCACCATCGAAGCGCGCGCCGCCGACGGCAAGCTCGTGGTGCGCTTCATGGACTCCGGCCCCGGGTTCAAGGACCTGGCCCGCGTCTTCGATCCTTTCTTTACCACCAAGGCGATCGGCAAGGGCACGGGACTCGGGCTCAGCCTCTGCTACGGCATCCTCAAGGAACACGGGGGAGAGATCTACGCCTCGAACCTGAAGCCCGGCGGCGCCTGCATCACCCTCGAATTTCCGCTCCAGCCCGCGGTCTCCTCCGCGCCCGCCGTCACGTAGAAATCGCCTCGGATCAACACGGATTCCACGGATCAGGCCATACGAGATCCGATCCGTGATATCCGTGTGAATCCGAGGCGACTGAAGTTTCTTCGCCTACGCGATCACGTACTTCCCGGCCTCGATCACGCGCCTGGCGATGGCTTCGCGCGCCGCGATGGTGTTGACCGGCTCGTACTTCCCGAGCCGCCGCAGGATCGCCATCTGGGTGCGCAGCATGTCGCCCTCGGCGACCGCCGCGATCACCTTCTTGGCCGCGGAATCGATTTTCTCCATCGCGTCCGCCTGGTACGCCTGCGCCATCTTGATCGCCAGCTCCGCGCCCGTCTCGCCGTCGCGCTGCGCCAGCTTCCAGGCGCGCAGCACCGCCGATTCCATGGCGTAAGCCTCGATCAGGATGTCCGCCAGCGCGCCCATGATCTCCTGCTGGTCGGCGAGTTGCGTCATGTACTTCTGCGTGGCCGCGCCGGCGCAGAACAGGCCGATCTTCTTGGCGTTCCGCACGATCTGCCGCTCGGCGGCCAGGGGACCTTCCAGTTCTTCGCCCTGCGAAGGCCCGCTCAGCACCTCGTCCATCAGTTTCTTGATGGCGGGCATCAGGGGCAGTTTGCCGGTCATCGCCTGCTTGAGCATCCAGCCGGTGGTGATCAGGCGGTTGATCTCGTTGGTGCCCTCGAAGATGCGATTGACGCGCGAATCGCGGTAGGCGCGCTCCGCCGGGTACTCCTCGACGAAGCCGTAGCCGCCGTAGATCTGCACCACGTGGTCCACCGCGCGGTCCAGCATCTCCGAGGCCCACACCTTGGCGATCGAGCACTCGACCGCGAACTCCTCGATGACCTTGCGGATGGCGGCCGCGCCCTCCGTCTCCACCTCGCCGATGGCCACGTCCATCATGCCCACGGTGCGGTAGGTCATGGCCTCGCCCACGAAGATCTCGAGCGCGATCTGCGCGATCTTCTCGCGGATCAGGCCGAAGTCGGCGATCGTCTTGCCGAACGCCTTGCGCTCCTTGGCCCACTTGATGGCCTCGATCAGAGAGGTGCGCGCCCCGCCCACGCAGCCCGCCCCCAGCTTGAAGCGCCCGATGTTCAGGATGTTGAAGGCGATGATGTGCCCCTTGCCGATATCTCCCAGCACGTTCTCCACCGGCACCTGGCAGTCGTTCAGGATCAGGGGCGCGGTCGAGGAGCCGCGGATCCCCATCTTGTGCTCCTCCGCGCCCACCGAGAAGCCGGGGAAGTCTTTCTCCACCAGGAAGGCGGTGAACTTCTCCCCGTCCACCTTGGCGAAGACGGTGAAGAGGTCGGCGAAGTGGGCGTTGGTGATCCACATCTTCTCGCCGTTGAGGATGTAGTGCTTGCCGTCGGGCGAGAGCGCAGCCTTGGTGCGCACGTTGAGCGCGTCCGAGCCGCTCGACGATTCCGAGAGCGCGTAGGCGCCGATCATCTCGCCGCTCGCCAGCTTCGGCAGGTACTTCTTCTTCTGTTCCTCGGTGCCGAAGTAGACGATGGGCAGGGTGCCGATGCCCACGTGCCCGCCGAAGGTCACCACGAACGAGCCGTACTTGGCGACGCGGTCGGCGATGATGGCGCTCGATACCTTGTCCATCTCCATGCCGCCGTAGACCTCGGGGATGTCCACCGAAGTCAGGCCGAGATCGCTCGCCTTCTTCAGCAGCTCGCGCGTCAGCGCCCAGTCCTTCTGCTCCAGCTTGTCCGCGTTGGGCGCGACCTCCTTGAGCGCGAACTCCTCCGCTGTCTGCGCGATCATCTGATGTTGTTCGGTGAAGTCCTCGGGGGTGAAGATCTCCTCCGGCTTGCGCTCCTCGATGAGAAACGATCCTCCCTGGATGCGCGCTTGCGGTACCGCCGATGTGGTTGCCATAACTCTCCTACTCACCGCCGAGATCGCTGAGATCGCGGAGGGGACTTTGTATTAGAACCGGGCCGAAAAAAACTCTCTGCGCTCTCCGCGTTCTCTGCGGTTAAGCGATGTTTTCGAAAATCCCCGCCGCGCCCATGCCGCCGCCGACGCACATGGTCACCATGCCGTAGCGTGCGTTGCGGCGTTTCAGTTCGCGGAGAATCGTTGCCGTCAGCTTCGCTCCGGTGCAGCCCAGCGGGTGCCCCAGCGCGATCGCGCCGCCGTTCACGTTGACCTTGCTGGGATCGAGCCCCGCTTCGCGGATCACCGCCAGCGACTGCGTGGCGAAGGCCTCGTTGAGCTCGATCACGTCGATCTGGTCGAGCGTCAGTCCCGCCAGCTTGAGCGCCTTGGGGATGGCATAGACTGGTCCCACGCCCATCTCCTCGGGCTTGTAGCCCGCCGTGGCGAAAGCCACGTAGCGCGCCAGCGGCTTGATGCCCAACTGCTTCGCCCTCTCCGCCGACATCACCACCGCCGCCGCCGCCCCGTCCGACATCTGCGAGGAACTGCCGGCCGTGACCGTGCCCTTGACGTGGAATGCCGGCTTCAGCGCCGCCAGCGCCTCCAGCGTGGTATCGGCGCGCGGGCCTTCGTCCACCTTGAAGACGATCTCCTGCCGCTTCGGCTTGGAGCCGCTGGGCGTGGTGAAGCTCACCGGCACGGGCACGATCTCCTCCTCGAACTTGCCGCCCGCGATCGCCGCCAGCGCGTTCTGGTGGCTGCGCAGCGAGAACACGTCCGCCATCTCGCGCGTGATGCCGAAGCGCTTCGCCAGCCGCTCCGCGGTCAAGCCCATGGAGAGGTAGGCGTCCGGGTAGTTGGCCACCAGCCATGGATTCGCCGAGACCTTGTGCCCGCCCATGGGGATCATGGTCATGGACTCCACGCCGCCGGCCACGATGACTTCCGCGCCGCCCGCCAGGATGCGCTCCGCCGCCAGCGCGATCGCCTGCAACCCCGACGAGCAGAAGCGGTTGATGGTCATGGCCGAGCACTCCACCGGCAAGCCCGCACGCAGCGACGCGATGCGCGCCACGTTCATGCCCTGCTCCGCTTCGGGCATGGCGCATCCCAGGATGACGTCCTCGATCTCCTTGACGTCGAGCTGCGGCGCGCGCTCCAGCGCGCCCTTGATGGCCACCGCCGCCAGGTCGTCGGGCCGCGTCGCCCGCAGCGTCCCCTTGTACGCCTTGCCCACCGGCGTCCGCACCGAACTTGCGATTACGACTTCTCTCATAGCTCCTAGCTCCTAGCGCCCAGCTCCTGAGATCGATGCTCGGATCGCTCGTTGACCTCTGCGACCTCCGCGTTCTCTGCGGTGAATCAGTTCCGCAACGGCTTTCCCGTCTTGAGCGTGTACTGGATCCGCTCCTGCGTCTTCTTCTCGCCGCACAGCGACTTGAAGTTCTCGCGCTCCAGGTCGAGGATGTACTGCTCGCTCACCGGGGTCCCCGGCGTGATGTCGCCGCCGCAGATCACTTCCGCCACCTTGTTGCCGATCTTCTGCTCGTACTCGGTGATGTACTCCGCCTGGCGCATGAGATGCACGCCCAGCTTGAGCGTTGCCAGGATGCTCTCGCCGGGAGCGGGGATGTCCTGCCGCGGCGCCGGCGCCTTGTAGCCCGCCTTCACCATCTCCAGGGCGCGCGCCTTGGCGTCGGCCAGGATGCGGTCGCGGTTCATCACGATCTCATCGCCGGCCGAGAGGAACCCGAGCGTGCGCGCCTCGTTCGCCGACATCGAGACTTTGGCCATGGCGATGGTCTCGAACGTGCGCTTGATCGCCTCCATGAACTCCACCGATTCACCGCGTCCGCCGGGACGCACCGCGCTGGCCGTGTCCACCGCGCGCAGCAGCATCTCCTTGCAGCCGCCGCCGGCCGGCAGCAGGCCCACGCCCACCTCCACCAGCCCCATGTAAAGCTCGCAGTGCGGCATGCGCACTGCCGCGTGCAGCGACACCTCGGTGCCGCCACCCAGCGTCATGCCGAAGGGCGCCGCCACCACCGGCTTGGGAGCGAACTTGATCGCCTGCGTCATCCCCTGGAAGCCGCGGATCATCAGGTCAACCTCGTCCCACTCCTCCTCCTGGACGGCGAGCAGCAGCATCATGATGTTCGCCCCGGCGGAGAAGTGTGCGCCGTCGTTGGCGATGACGAAGGCGTCGAAGGCGTCGCCCGGGCCGCCCGGTTTCAGCGTGTTAGTCACCATCTGCACGATGTCGCCGCCGATGGCGTTCATCTTGGTGTGGAACTCGATGGCCGCCACGCCGTCGCCCAGGTCGAGCAGCGTCGCCCCGGCGTTCTTCTTCACCACCGCGCCGGCCTTCTTTTTCGCCACCGTCACCGACCAGACGCCCTCGGGCACCTCGACCGGCGCGTAGTCGCCCTTGCCGAGATCGAAATACCGCCGGCCGCTCGCCGCCGCGGCGTCGTCGGCGTACCAGGACTTCTTGCCCGCCGCCAGCAGCTTTTCCACGCTGGCCGCCACCGGTTTGCCTTCCTTCTTCATGCGCGCGACCGTCGCCTCGACGCCTGCCGCGTCCCACAACTCGAACGGCCCCAGCTCCCAGTTGAAGCCCAGGCGCATGGCGCGATCGATCTCCACCACGTTGTCCGAGATCTCGGGGATGCGGTTGGCCGCGTAGGTCCACAGCTCGCTCAACGCCGTCCAGTAGAAGGCCGCTGCCTTGTCCTTGCGCGCGTCGCCGCCGAGCAGCATGCGCAGCCGCTCCGGCAGCTCTTCCACCTGCTTCGCCATCTCCAGGGCAGGGAACTTCGCCTTCTGCCGCGGATGGTATTCCAGCGTCTTCCAGTCGATCGCCAGCCGCTCCTCGCCGCCGGCGTTCTTTTCTTTCTTGTAGAAGCCCGCCTTGCTCTTGTCGCCGAAGAGCTTGCGCTCCAGCATCTGCTGGTAGAAACCGGGCAGCTTCAGATCGCCGCGCTCGTCGAGCGGCGGCGTGGACGTCATGTTCTTCACCACGTGCCCCAGGATGTCCAGCCCCACCATGTCGATGGTGCGGAAGGTCGCCGACTTCGGCCAGCCGATCGTCGTGCCGGTCAGCGCGTCGATCTCCTCGATGGTGAAGTCCATCTCCTGCATCAGGCGCATGACGTTGAGCACGCCGAAGGTCCCGATGCGGTTGGCGATGAAGTTGGGCGTGTCCTTGGCGCGCACGATCCCCTTGCCCAGGCGCACGTCGCAGAAGCGCGCCACCGCCTCCATCGCCGCCGCGTCGGCTTCCGGCGTGGGGATCAGCTCCAGCAGCCGCATGTAGCGCGGCGGGTTGAAGAAGTGCGTTCCGAACCAGTGGCGGCGGAATTCCTCACTGAAGCCTTGCGCGATCGACGCCACCGGCAGCCCGCTGGTGTTCGTGGTCACGATCGTCCCCGGCCGCCGCGCCGCTTCCACTTTCTTCAGCAGCGCGCGCTTGATCTCCAGGTTCTCCACCACCGCTTCCACGATCCAGTCGCACTCCGCGACCTTCTTCAGGTCGTCTTCGAAGTTGCCGATGGTGATCAGCGCGGCAAGCGGCGGTTCGAACAGGGCGGCGGGCTTCGCCTTGATCACCGCCTCCAGCCCGGCCTGCGCGATCTTGTTGCGGTCATTGCCGCTGGCGCCTTCCGGCACGATGTCCAGCAGATAGGAGGGAATGCCGGCGTTCGCCAGGTGGGCGGCGATGCGCGCCCCCATGGTGCCGGCGCCGAGGACGGCGACTTTATCAATGCGCTTCAGCATAAGGGATGTCCTGCAACTCTCTTTTCTGCTCGATGCGCGGTCAACAGGGTAAGGCGGGCGCAGCGTTGCTGCTGCGGGCAATGCGGTTGGTAGCCGCGCGACCGGCGAGACGGCATCTCAGACCACTTTCGTGCGTCCGGCGCTCGGCGGGCCCGGTGCGGGCCTCCCGAGTTCCGGCGAAGTCCCTCGCGGTGCGCGAGGTTTACATCAGGGCCGCTCTTTACGAGAACGTGCGTCCATAAAGAGAAGCGGCGCGCGTCGAACATGTGGGGTGAGGATGGCAACGACGCGCGCCTTATTAAGTTGGCGGAATCTTACTGAATGAATCCTCATTCAGTCAAGCAAAATCTGATGAAAATTTCCGCAGCGGAGGGGGCCTAAAACTGCCAGTTTCGCGGGTCGCCACCCTATTTTGCTTTTGCTGGTCCGCCCGCGCCGCTCGCCGCCAGCATGGAGGCCTTGGTCGCCTCGAACACCGCCTGCACGGACGCTCCCGCGCCAAACCCGTGCACATAGACGGGGCCGTGGTCGTCGCGCAGGAAATTCACCACGTTCTGCACCTGGGCGGGGTCGGGGTGGTCCGGGTTCATGGGGAAGTGGAGGATGCGGAAGCCGTAAAGCCTGCCCCAGGCGTCTTCCTCCTGCTGCCAGTTCACGTTTGCCGGATCGCTGGTATCGAGCAGGGAAATCACGTCGCGCACACCGGCCTCGCGCAGGGAACTCAGTTCCTCCACCGTGGGGAGCGGCCCGAAGTATCTTCCTTGCGCCGCCTTCAGGATGGGGCCGCGCTCGAAGCTGCTGCGCGCCAGCGCCTCGCGCACGCTGCTGCCGCCGCCCCCCATCGCAGTGTCCAGCGCCCACAGCCAGTTTCCGTCCAGCATGCCGGTCACATAGACGTTGTGTCCGCTATCCTGGAGGTACGCCGCCAGGTCGCGTACCGCCTTCTCGTCCGGCGAAGTGGCCTGCAAGGGACGCAGCGTGAGCTGCACGCCGTTGTCCTTCGCAATCTTGCCCAGTTTGTCAATCCACGGGAGGTTGTCCGGCACCGCCGGGTCCAGCACGGAGACAATTTCCTTTACGCCATGATGGAAGATCACGCCGATCCACTCGTCGTCGGTGGGATACGGCCCGGCCAGGATGCGGCCGCCCCTGTAACTGAAAAGCGACCCGCGCTCCAGCTTCTCCGGCACCTCTCCCGCGCTCTTCACTCCCGCCGTCGCCAGCACCAGGCGGTGCACCAGCTCGGTGCGGTCGCGCCCCAGGTAGCAGTGCACGTAATATTTCTGGCCGCGCAGGTCGGCCAGGCGCTTGATCTCCACCAGCGCCTCCCGGTTGTCGCTGATCCACGGCAGCATGGGGACGGAATAGACGGTCAGCCCCGCCTTCCGCCCGTTCGCCTCCTCCTCGTTGATCAGCACCGCCTCGAAGGGCAGCGAAGGATGCAACAGCGAGATGACGGCGGTGTAGCCCTGGGCCTTGAGGGCCTGCATGCGCTGCAAGTCGGGGTAGGGGCCGAAGGTGAAGCGTCCCGCGGGATCGCTCGTGGTGATCCCCGTTTGCGCCGCGATCATGGCGAGGTTGGTGTGCAGGAAGACGTAGAACATCGCCGCCGCCGCCAGCAGCGCCACTCCCGGCACCGCGAAGACCGCCCTCCGCCTGGGCGTCGGCTTGAAAGTCAGCCGGTAGTAGGCGTAGGTGGCCGCCCCCACCACCACCCACCAGCCGTACACGAAGACGCTGAGGAGGTGGTCGATGCCGCGCTGCGACCAGTGCGCCGCCATCAACCGGTCGGCCAGCGGCACCACGATGTACAGCAGAACCATGCCGCCGCCGGCAAACCCGAAGCAGAGGAAGAAGAGCGTCAGCAGGGGGATGGAGAGGCGCTTTTGCATGGTCTTTTGCGGGGACTCCTGCGTAATGTACTCTGGTTCAAGCGCCGCTGACAACGGAGAAGGCCCGGACCGGGGTCCTCGTCTCCGCTGCCCGGGAAGCATGCGATCGCTCTCCCCAATTCGCGTCCTCTGCTGCCTGCTGGCGCTGCTTACCGCCGCGCCCGCTCCGGCCTCAGCCGCTCCTCCGCCGGCCGCCGCCGCCAGGCGCGCCATCTGGATCTGGGATTCCGGCGTTGCCGTGCCTCCCGCGGCGCTCGTCAAGACCCTGCGCCGGGAGCGCGTCGGCACCGTCTTTTTCTTTGCCGCGCCGCGGCGCCTGCGCAGCACGCCCGAACTCTTCTCCGATTTCCTTGCCGCGGCCCACGCCGCCGGCATGACCGTGCAGGCGCTCAACGGCGAGCCGCAGTGGGTGATGCCGGTCGGGGAGGAGGACGCACGGGACTTCTTCGCCGTCATCGCCGCCTTCAACGCCGCCGCGCCACCCGGGCGCCGCTTCGACGGCATCCACCTGGACGTCGAGCCTTACACCCTCGACGAGTGGGGCCCGCCCTCCGAGTCCGAGGTCCCGCAGCGCTACCTGGACTTCCTGCGCTGGAGCCGGAACGAGGCGCGCAAGATCAGCCTGCCGCTCGTGGTGGACGTTCCCATGCGGTTCGAGGATGTGACCGTCGCCGGCGCGCCGCTCATGGCGCACGCCCTCGCGCTCGCCGACCAGGTGGCCATCATGAGCTACGAACCCGGCGGCGATCACGTCGTCCAGCGCACCGCCAAACTGCTGCGCGCTCCCGGCTCAGGCACGGCCAAGGTCTGGATCGGCGTCAGCGCCGACCCCGACCACACTAAAACGGCCAGCCGCGCGGTTGGCCGCCGCCGCGTGGAATCCGCGTGCCGCTCGGTGGAAGCGATTGCGCACCACAACCCCCGCATCCTCGGCCCCGCCATCCACGATTACGAGTTCTATTCGGCGCTTTTCGCCGCCGCCTCCCGCCGGCCCGACGCATCCGGCGCCGGAACTGCCGCCCATCCCTAGCGGGCAGCGCAGGGTACGACCGGCAAGCGGCACCCTCAACTCAAGCCACCGCGCCCTTCGGCATTGAGGGGCGGGAGCGCGACAGCTCCTGCCACTGCAGCACGATGTCGGCCACAAGAATCGAGAAGCCGAGACACATCCAGACCACCGTTTCGATCGCAGAAGGACCAAGCTTTTCCCAGCCGGTCACGCCCAGAATCGCACGCGCGGAGAGAAACACCACCGGGCCGACGACGAAGCTGCGGGTCATCCATTGACGATGCTGCTGCACTTTCCCCTTGAGGATGAAAGCGAAGGCGATCCCGGTCGTCAACATCCACAGGGTGCCGTGCGTCGCGGCGGCCATGCTGAAGGAACGCGGAGCTCCGAGCCGCTCCTGAAAATGCTGGATGTAGATTCCGAGCGGCGCGGCGATGAACGCCCCGGCGACGTAAATCCTACCCACCACGCGATGCAACTTCGCATAGCGCTGGCGCAACCGGTCCGAGAACTGCATCGGCACCAGCAGAAGCGCGCACGCCCCGGCCAGCCCATGCGGCAGCAGCCACCATTTGAACGGCTCGTAGTGCTGCCACACCGGGGCATGGGGTTCTACGAGGAAACTCTCGTTATGACGGAGCACGTAGGCGAACATCACGCCGACGAAGGCAAACAGCAGATACTTCGGCTTCAACCAGGACGTGCGCCGGGTCTCCCCGGCAGCAGCGGGCACAGTGGACATCGCAGCCCCCCTCGGGCGAGTGGAAAACGGTGCGGTCACTATACACGACCGAACCGGGGTGCCATGGCGTCTCTTGCGAGTAAGCCGCTCTGTTCGCGCCCGCGATGGCCCGCCAGGGGCCGATGTTCTCCTAAGCCGGCGCGTCGCTTCCGCGATTCATGCTGCGCAGGAATGCCGGCCAGCGCGGGTCAGAGCGGAAGGGATCCATGGCGGGATTCACGGGAGCGGATGCCAGGATGCCGAAGCGGAGCTCACGCGCGCGCTCCAGTTCGGCAAAGCCCTTGTCCAGATCCCCCAATGCTCCGTAGATCGTGGCGCCGAAGTAGGCTGCTGCCGCCGGGGCAGCGCCTTCGCAACGCGCGAGGATGGAATTGGCCATGTCGCGCTCGCCGGCGAGCGCCGCCACGTAGGCCATCAACATTTGCCAGACGACGTCAGGGTTGCGGGTGAGAAGCGCATCGACCTCGGCCATCGCCTCCGAGGGGCGCCCGGCGCGCGCCAGGACGATGCCGCGCACCGCCTGCGCCATGTGAAAGTCCGGGTTGATGTCGAGCGTCCGCCGGAGTTGCGTCTCTGCCTCCGCCCAGCGCCGCGCATAATACAGCGCCAGCCCGTAACCGTAGTTGAGCGGCGCCATCAGCGGGTCAAGCTCGCAGCCTTGGCGGAGCATCTCGAGGGCCTCGTCGAAACGGCCGTGGGAGGCGAGCGCCTGGCCGCAGACGTAGCGCGCGATAGAGGAGTTGGGGTTCAGTCCCACCGCCCGCCGGGCTTCGCGTAGTCCTTCGGCGGCGTTGAGTTCCCCAAACATGTGAGTCAGAGCCAGCGCCGCATGCGCTTCGGAGAGCGAGTCGTCCAATTCGATGGCACGTAACGCACAAGCCCGGGCCTGGCGGAGGGCGTGCACCGTATCGACCCTGCCGACCACCGTCAGGACCCCGTGAGCAATGGCCATGCCGGCATACGCGGGCGCGTACGTCGGGTCTGCGTCGATCGCCTGGCGGTAGAGTTCCATGCCGTGTTGCAATCCGTCCGCGGTCCACTTGTTGGCGTGATGGCTGGCCCGCAGAAAGAGTTGATGGGCTTCCCTGTTGAAAGGCTTCTCGGCCGCCTTGCGTGCCGCTTTCGCCGTTCTGCCCGCAGCGGAAGATTGACCCTGGAGCTTCTCCGTGATCTGCCGCGCAATCTCTTCCTGGACCTCTACCGCCTCTTGGGCGCTGCGGTTGAAGTCGGCGCCCCAGAGCTGCGCGTCCTTGGCGACGTCGATCAGTTCCGCGCGAACGCAAAGCTGAGCGCCACGCCGGCTGACTCGCCCGGTCAAAACGGCCCGTGCGTCGAGTTCCCGTCCAGCGCCCTGCGGGTCATCCGCCTTGTCGCGCATCCTGAATGCCTTGCTCCGCGGCACCACACGGAGCTTGGGGAGCCGCGCGAGGGAGTCGATTACCCCTTCCGCGATCGCGTCCCCCACGTAGTCAAGCTCCGGATCTCCCGTCGCATTGGCGAAGGGGAGCACGGCAATGGAGTCGATCGCCTTGGCGACCTTGCGCACCTTGGCGGCGACCGCCGATGCCGTCTTGCCCGAGCTTCCGTCGCGCTGTACCCGCCGCAGGTCGGCGAGCAGGTCCGACGCGCTCTGGTAACGCAGGCGGCGGTCCTTCTCCAGGAGCTTGCAGATGACGCCTTCGAGCGCCGGTGAGAGGTCTCCGTTCAAGCGCGAAGGGCGGACCGGCTCGTGGTTCAGGATGGCGTCGAAGATCGTCGCCGGCGTAACGCCGCGAAACGGCAACTCTCCGGTCGCCATCTCGTAGAGCACGATCCCGAAGGAAAACAGGTCACTGCGCGCGTCCACTTCCTGCCCGCGCGCCTGCTCGGGCGACATGTAAACCAGCGTGCCGACCGCTTGCCCCGGGCTGGTGAGATGCGGTTCGGCGATCCCTGCGGTCAGCGCCGTGGGGGCGCCCAGGCCCGCGGCGGGCTTCAGAATCTCGACTTTGGCCAGCCCGAAATCCAGGATCTTGGCGTCCCCGCGGCCCGTCAGGAAGATATTTCCCGGCTTGATGTCGCGATGCACGATGCCCCGGCTATGCGCCGCCGCCAGGCCGTCCGCAACGTCGATACCGATCCCTACCACTTCCTCGGCGGCAATCGCGCCTTCAGCGATGCGCTCGCGAAGCGTCCGCCCTTCGAGCAGCTCCATGGCGATGAAGTGACGCCCGTCGGCTTCGTCCACCTGGTAAATGGTGCAGATATGCGGGTGGTTCAGGGCGGAGGCCGAACGCGCCTCGCGCAGGAATCGCTCCACCATCTGCGGGTCGTCGTCGGCTTCCTGGGGCAGGCATTTGAGGGCGACCTGGCGTCCCAGGCGGGTGTCCTCCGCGCGGTACACCACGCCCATCCCGCCGGAGCCCAGCGTCCCTAACAATTTGTAGTGGGAGATTGTCCCGCCGAGCATGCCCTCACCCGAGTGCTGGGAGTATACCATCGTGCCCGCAGCGCGCATGCCGGCGCTGGAGTTAATCTCAGGAGAACAGCTTCGCCAGGCCGAAGGCCGCCGCCGCCGCAATTCCGCCGATCAGCGCGGTCTGCATGGCCGAGCGGAACGGCCGCGTGCCCGTGTAGCGTCCCTTGACGAAACCGAAGACCGCCAGCGCGCACAGAGTCAACGCCACCGACGCGCCGAGGGCGAATCCCGCGCGTTCCGAGAGGATGTAGGGTGAAAGCGGGATCAGCCCCCCGAAGACGTAGGAAAGCGCGATGGTGGCCGCGCTGCTGAAGGCGCGCTTCGGGTCGGGCTGTTCCAGGCCCAGTTCGAAGCGCATCATGAAGTCCACCCACTGCCGGGGACGCGCCTTCAGCGCCCGCACCACCGGCTCCGCTTCCTGCGCGCTCACGCCGTACTCCTGGAGGATGCGCGAGACCTCGGCCTCCTCCTCTTCGGGGATCTCGACCACTTCACGGTCTTCGCGGGCGCGCTCGGTGATGTAATGCTCGGCGTCGCCGCGCGCCGCGAGGAAGCCGCCCAGCCCCATGGCGATGGAACCGGCGGCGATCTCCGCCAGCCCGGCGACAACGATGATCGAGGTCTTCGACACCGCGCCCGTCAGACCGGCGGCCAGGGCGAAGGGCACCGTCAGCCCGTCCGACATGCCGATGACGATGTCGCGCACGTGGGCGCTGCCCGTGAAGTGGCGTTCTCTATGCTGGCTTTGCGGCATGCGGTGCCTCCAGTTCGAGGTGTTGGGCGAGATACTGCCGGGCGCGCAGCGCCATCTCCCGCTCGCCGCGGTAGGCGAGTTGCTCGGGCGCGGCATCGAGCGGGATCCACAGCGCGCGCCTGACCTCCTCGCGCATGGCGCGCGAGACGTCGTCGATCCGCCCCGCGGCGTAGCGCAGGAGAAAGAAACTCACCACCTTGAAGACGCGCTGCCCGTCGCCCCAGTTGCGCACGTAGAAGTACTTGATGTCGTCCAGCTTGGAGATCAATTCGGCGCGCACGCCGGTTTCTTCGCGCACTTCACGCACCGCGGCCTCGGCCGCCGACTCGCCGGGATCGATCAGCCCCTTGGGAAGGGCGAGCACGGAATTCCCGGGATCGTGGAGCTGCGGCTCGATGGCGGCCATCCACCAGCGGCCGCGCATGCGCCGCACCACCACGCCGCCCGCAGATACCTCACGCACCATAGCGGCCTAGGATAACCGCAGCAGGCGTCCCGTCCCTACGAAAAGCTGGCCACCCGCGTTGACCCGCCGCGGCGGCGCGGATAGACTACCGGCGTCTTCCATCCTCATCATTTTCCGGTGACCCGCTTGCAGCGATACCAATCCCGCCGTGAAATCCTCCGCCAGGTCGAGCGCGTGCTCGCGACGACAGCCGGGCAGTGGCGCAACTCGCCGCTGGACGAGGTGGCCGGCATCCTCTCCCGGGGCCGGGACTATGAGTGGGTCGGCATCTACCTGCGGGTCAACGGCAGCGGGCCGGAGGAGGCGAGACGCGGCGCGGCCGGCCTGGTGGCGCCGATACACGTCGGGCGGCGCATGCTGGGCGTGATCGAGGTCACGGGAGCGCACCAGCACCACGAAGACGGCCTGCTGCTCAAGGAAGTGGCGGCACGGCTGGCGCGTTTCCTCAGCGGCAACGGCAAGTGGCTGCTGCGCAAGCTGCGGGAAGCGGCGACGGCGGCCCGTACCTAGCGCGCCAGGGATCGCATGCACAAGACCCGCTGGCTCTCCATCCTCGCGCTGCTGATCACGGCCGGCGCGCTGCAGGGCGCGTCTCCGCCGCCGCAACCGGCAGCGATCACCGGCTTTCGCGACAGCGCCGCCGAGCGCGCCCTGGAGAGCCGCTTCCTCGCCGTGCCCGGTCCCGCGCTGGCGGGCGAGCACCTGAAGGCGCTCACCGCCGCTCCGCACCTGGCGGGATCGCCTGAAGACCGCGCCAACGCCGAGTACGTCGCCGCGCGTTACCGCGAGGCCGGGCTGGAGACGCAGATCGTCGAGTACAAAGTCTGGATCAGCTATCCCAAAGAGATCAGCGTGGTGGCCACCGGGCCGAAGGGAGTGCTGATGCGCGGGCCGCGCCGCGAGCGCGTCGCGGGCGACCCCTACGAAACCGATCCCCGCATCGTGACCCCCTACAACGCCGGCTCCCCCTCCGGCGACGTCGAGGGCGAGGTGGTCTATGCCAACTACGGCCGCCCCGAGGACTTCCAGAAGCTCGCCGAGATGCACATCGACGTCCGCGGCAAGGTGCTGCTCATCCGCTACGGGGAGAACTACCGCGGGGTGAAGTCGTTTCTGGCCGAGCAGCACGGCGCCGCCGGCGTCCTCCTCTACAGCGATCCCCTGGACGACGGCTTCTTCAAGGGCGATGTCTATCCCAAGGGGCCGTGGCGGCCATGGAGCGCGGTGCAGCGCGGCTCCATCAACTACATCTCCGAGTTTCCCGGCGATCCGACCACGCCGGGGGTCGCCTCAACGCCCGACCTGGGGCCGGCGAAGCGCATCGATCCGCAGCATTCGGCGCAACTCCCCAAGATCGTCACCACGCCGCTCTCGGCCGCGGACGCCCAGCCCATCCTGCGGAGCCTGGGAGGGACGGAATCGCCGCGCGACTGGCAGGGCGCGCTGCCCTTCACCTACCACATGGGCCCGGGGCCGGTGCGCGTGAAGGTCCACGTCAAGCAGGATTACGCGCTGCGCACCGTGTGGGACGTCATCGGCGTGGCGCGCGACAGCGAGTTTCCCGGTGAATGGGTGATCTCCGGCAACCACCGCGACGCCTGGGTCTTCGGCGCGGTCGATCCCAACAGCGGCACGGCGGCGCAACTGGAGGCGGTGCACGGCATCGGCGCGCTGCTCAAGTCCGGCTGGAAGCCGCGCCGCACGCTGGTCTTCGCCAGTTGGGACGCGGAGGAGTTCGGCCTGATGGGCTCCACCGAGTGGGTCGAGCAGCACGCCGCCGAACTGTCCGGCGCCGTCGCCTACCTCAACCTGGACGCGGCCGTCTCGGGGCCGAATTTCGGCGCCGCGGCCGTGCCCAGCCTGAAGGATTTTATCCGCGAGGTGACGCGCGACGTCCCCAGCCCGGCCGGCGGCAGCGTTTACGATCGCTGGCGCGAGTCGAAGCAGCCGCCGCCGCGCGACCGGCGCCCGGCGCTGGCCGTGCCCGTGGCCGCCGACGTCGAGGTCGGCGATCTCGGCAGCGGCTCCGACTTCACCCCCTTCCTGCAGCACGAGGGCGTACCGTCGCTCGACATGAGCAGCAACGGCCCCTACGGCGTCTATCACTCCGCCTTCGACGACTACGCCTGGTTCACGCGCTTCGCCGATCCCGGCTTCCTCTACGAGCAGGAGATGGCGCGCGTGCTGGGGATCGGGATGCTGCGGCTAGCCGGCGCCGACGTGCTGCCCTTCGACTACGCCGCCTACGCGCGCGAGATCGCGCGCGCCGTGGATGACGCGGAGCGCCGCGCCAGGCAGAAGTTCGGGGCGAAGGCGCCAAGCTTCAACGCCCTGCAAGTCGCCGCCCGGCAATTCGCGGAAGTGGCGGGCGAGAGTACAGCTGCCGTGAGCAACCCTGCGGCCGATGCGCGCCGCCTGAACCGCGCGCTGCAGAGCACGGAGCGCGCCTTCCTCCTGCCGCAGGGGCTGCCCAACCGTCCCTGGTACCGGCACGCCATCTTCGCGCCGGGCGAGTACACCGGCTACCAGGCGGTGGTGCTGCCGGGGATCAACGACGCCATCGAGCGCAACGACGCGGCGACCGCGGCGGCACAGATCGCGGCCCTCACCGCCGCCCTCGACCGCGCCACGCGGGAACTCGGCAGCTACCGATGAAAACGGGCCGCGCCTCGGCGCGGCCCTCCGTCATCTGCTAGGGACGCAGCATGCTGCGTTTTTACTGCCTACCGTGCTTAGCCCAGCTTCACCAGCGGGTCCGCGACGTGCGGCTTCTCGATGCCGTGCACCTGGCGGTTGTACTCGTCCACCTTCTGCGAGTAGTTCATGGAGCAGAACTTCGGCCCGCACATGGAGCAGAAGGCGGCTTCCTTGTAATGCGGATCGGGCAGCGTCTCGTCGTGCATGGAGCGCGCCGTCTCCA
>Ga0315268_10003928_pt1 | contig 16247 bp, 12 predicted proteins | sample C1_top_MG_FD_204535 | JGI IMG/M metagenome (GOLD analysis project Ga0315268, IMG submission 204535) | Sediment microbial communities from Yellowstone Lake, YNP, Wyoming, USA - C1_top | ecosystem: Environmental > Aquatic > Freshwater > Lake > Sediment | place: USA: Wyoming | collected 2017-08-01
CAAACTCCACGATGCCTGCGTTGTCCTCAAAAACCGAGAAACACCAAGGCGGGTTGATTTCATCCGTAGCTTTAGCAATGTACGTTCTGAAGAGACTGTCGATCTCTATATTTCCGAATTTTATTTTGCCCTTGAATGTTTTGTGGAAGCAATGCTCTGACCATGTTTGACCTATCGTTTGAAGCTCTACATCGGTTGGGTTCCGCCCTTTCACCTTGAAAAAGGCCTTCACAATTTTCATTTCCTGCAGATTCAAGCCTATTCCGAGTTCCTGGCTTATTTCTTCAAGTTGCTGGTCTGAAGCATCAAGCAAGTTTACGTCAAACAATTGGAAGGATGTCTTTCTGCGAAAGTACAGACCCTCGGTCATTTCGCTTCCTCAACAACTATCGAGTAGTTGTCTTTTGTTGGATTGGCAAGAAGCCTTCGGCAGAATTCTTCAGCTTTAGTTTGAGCCTGTTTTTTGCTTTCCGCAGTGAGCAGTATAGTGTAATTTTTACTTACGTTGACTGCGTCAACTTTGTACCCCAGTTCTTTGAGTAAGTGGGCAGTGGTTTCACCTTCGGGATCGCTATGCCCGGGCTTTAGACTTACTTCGATCATCAAACGGTATTTCATAGGTTAAGGTTGATTTCTACGAGATTTAAACGCTTTTATCATCAAAAAAGCAAAGGCTACTTCAAAACAATTCTCTTGTCCTTGTACTGGATTCTAATCCCTTCAGAACTCGTTACACGACCTATTTCAGCCGCTGACGTCACACTCTTGCGGAGAACACTCAGAGCCTCTTCTCTGTCAGCTTTGTCTACGACTATTGCAAAACCCCATCCCATGTTGAACGTCTTAAACATTTCCTCGTCAGTCAAAGTCCATCCCAGATCAGAAGCAGTCCTCTGAATCAGATTGAAGACGGGTTGAGGTTCAAAATTGTTGAATCCAAAGCCTATGCCTTTTGAAAACATTGCCAACCGACCAAACTTCAGATAAGCGTCCCCAGTAATGTGCACAGCACCCTTCACCGGCAATTTCTCGGCAACTTCCAGCAGTGGTTTGACATAGATTCTTGTCGGTTCCAAGACCTCATGCACTATTGGTCTCTTGAATTCTTCAGGAATATCGTAAGGCTCGTATTTTCCACCCCATTGCTTGAAGAGGACTTTTCTTGCAAGAGAAATTCCATTGCTGTGAATTCCGGAGCTGCGCATGCCCAAGATAGCGTCTCCAGGTTTTATGTTTCTTCCAGAAATTATCTTGTCTTTAGCGACTTCACCTATCGCAGCGACAACCATGTCAAATCCCTTGCCTGCTACCAGACCTTTTATCAATTCTCCAACGTCTCCGATTTCTCCACTGGGCACGACGCATTCAGCTTCCAAGGCTCCCTTGACAATACCCTTCAACCATTCGCTTACCAAAATAGGGTCTGAAAACTGCGCATGTATGTTGTCAGCGATAGCAAGGGGTCTTGCTCCCGAGCGAATAACATCGTTGACCGCCATTGCTACTCCATCGATTCCTACAGTGTCATATTTTTCAGCCAGTTGCGCCACGAGAACCTTTGTGCCCACGCCTTCTATGCTCAAGTCCAAACATCGATTCTCAAGAAAAGGGAAGATATTTCCATAAGGCAGCTCCATGATGCCGTCATATCGACTGAACCGGTAAGTTTCCTTCAACAATTGTAAAGCCTTCTTGGATTCCGTCCTTTGTTTCCGGTCGACCCCAGCCCCGGCATAAGTAATTCTCTTAGGCAAGACTGCTCCCTCGTTTCATCTTTCTGGAATGTTGTTCTTTGAGACAAAGAGATAACGCTTTTGTTTGTGCGACATAGAGAATTTGACTTGGAGCCAGTCGTCGGAGGCAAGGAACTATGAGTGGAATTGGTCGTGAAACACATATGTTGAAAGAACAGAAAAGCAAATATTCATAGACGTATATATTAGCTTTGAGGAGGCTGAGGGTATGTCATATATGCCGATTCCGTCACTGTTCCAAATTATCCGTGCCTTCAAATATAGAGATCGCGCTGGTATCGTATGCGACATACTATCAAATGTGAAGACACATCGAGAAGGCAGGAAGAAAACGCAGATTATGCAGAGTGCCAACCTTAACTACATCCAAACGAGGAAGTATCTTGACTACATGGTAACCGTCGGCTTTTTAATGGTTACGCAGAACGAGATTTATGTCATAACGGAAAAAGGTCACAAGTATCTGCAAATGGTTGAGATACAAGGTCTTCGCACTATAAGATGAGAAAGTTAGCTCCTCAATCCCTTGTCGTATGCTTGCAGATTTCTCGCTACGGCTTTTCTAGGAACACTATCAGCTATTGCTCCCTTCATAGACTCTTCGCTTATGACCCCCGTGAATTTCGTTAAAGCCCCTAGGATCACCATATTTGCATAAAGCTTGTCTTCAAAAACCGTTTCAGCGATCTGCGAAGCCGGAACCTTAAAGATCCTAGCTTTAGTTTCTGGTAAGACCTTCACGATGCTACTGTCCACCAGAAGCATACCATCTTGTTTCAAATCCTTAATGTTATTGTCAACTGCCTCTTGGCTCAAAGCAACCAGTACGTCGCATTTCCGCACCATTGGAAAACCGATCTTGTCATCTGAGATTATTACTTCGCTCTTGGCGGAACTTCCTCTTGCTTCAGCTCCGTAACTCTGTGTCTGCACAGCGTTTTTGCCATCGTAGCCTGCTGCTTTGCCCAAAATTTGACCTGCTAAAACCACGCCCTGCCCGCCCAGTCCGGTAATTCTTACTTCAATCCTTTTCAACTTTCGCTTGTGCCTCCTTGATGATTGCGTATGCGGTCTCAACCAGCGTAGTTCGTTTTCTTGTGGCAAATTCGCCGACAATGATTTTCCCTGAAAGCTGTTCTTCACTCATCCTTTCAGCTTCACCGAGCGGAATTTGATTTTGCTTGAACCATTTGAGCATTTCTCCAGCATCTTTGAACCCTGCTCTTCTGCCAAAAGCTGTGGGGCATTGGCTTACGACTTCAATGAACCTAAAACCTCTCAACTTCAATGCTTTTTTGAGGGTTTCTTTTAGCTCGTTTGTGTTGATTGTTGTCCAGCGTGCAACATAGTTTGCACCTGCAGTAACGGCAAGTTTGGCAGCGTCAAGCGGGTGTTCAAAACTCCCGTAAGGTGTTGTCGTTGTCTTCGAGTTGAGCGGCGTTGTTGGTGCAACTTGTCCGCCTGTCATTCCGTAAACCATATTGTTGACCATTATGACGAGAACATCTAGATTTCTCCTTGCGGCGTGAATGAAGTGGCTCATGCCTATGCCAACGATGTCACCGTCTCCACCGAAAACCACAATGTTGGCTTCTGGGCGCACGAGTTTTATGCCTGTCGCAACTGGCAAGCTTCTTCCATGTAAAGTGTGTACGGAGTCTGCAATAAAATGTGGTGATGGAATCCATGCTGAACAGCCTATGCCACTGCAGAAAACAAACTTCTTCAAGTCTTCGTGGCCAAGCTCGTGAACCGCTCTCAAGAAAACATTTGTGACAGTGTACGCGCCGCATCCTGCACAGAAGGGAGGTTTGATGTCTCTCAAATATTTCTGAGCTGAAAATGCTTCACTCATTTCCTGCTCGCCTCCATGATTTTCGAGAAAAGCTCTTCAGGCGTAATCATTTCTCCTCCGCCAATCTTGTTCAAAGGAACTATCCTAGCTTCTCCGCATGCTGCTCTCTCCACTTCGTAGAATATTTGCTTCAAGTTCATTTCTGGAACGATAATGACATTAGCGGTCTCAGCCAGTTCCTTGATGATTTTGTCGGGAAATGGCCAGAGTGTCCGCAACCTTATATAACCTGTCTTAATTCCTTTCTTTTCTGCGCTTTCAACGACTTCGTAAATTGATCTTGAGGTGCACCCATAGGAAACTATACCGACCTCACATTCATCAATGTGATAGGTTTCGGAATCCGTAAGCTCATCTGCATGATTCTGAATTTTGCTGTTCAATCTCTCCACAAGTTTTCTGTGAGGAATTGGATCCGCAGTGACCCTTATACCGTATTCGTCATGTGTTGAGCCCGTCACAACTACATTATAGCCTTCGCCAACGGCGGGCATAGGTGGAACCTCTTCTAAACCGAAGAAAGCCTTGTCGTCCGCTTCAGGTTTTCTGCGGTTGATTATTTCGATGCTTTCTGCGGGAGGAACACTCACCTGTTCCCGCATGTGGGCCACTATCTCGTCCGCTAAGAGAACGACAGGCGTGCGGTACTTTTCTGCAAGATTGAATGCTTTGATTGTCAAAGTGAACATTTCTTGCACAGAGTTTGGCGAAAGAGCGATAGCCGAATAATCACCGTGTGTACCCCAACGCGCCTGCATTACATCGCCTTGCCCGCACTTAGTAGCCTGTCCAGTGCTTGGTCCTGCTCTTTGGGCGTCAACTATGACTATTGGAGTTTCTGTCATGAAGGCGTAGCCGATGCCTTCCTGCATGAGACTGAATCCTGGACCGGATGTCGCTGTGAATGCTTTGACTCCTGCCCAGCTAGCGCCTACTATCGCGCCTATGGATGCAAGCTCATCTTCCATTTGAATCGCTATTCCGCCGATTTGAGGAAGCCTCTTTGCTAAGTGTTCAGCTATTTCGCTCGAAGGCGTGATTGGGTATCCAGCGAAAAATCTGCATCCTGCCGTTATTGCAGCTTCGGCGCAGGCTTCGTTTCCTGACCAAAAGTAGGTGTTCACTGTGGACTTTTTCAATATTCGATTCCTCTTCCTGATGGTCAGCTAAGCCTTGAAAGTTTGCCTTAAAAGGTTTTGCTGCTTGAACAAGGTTTTCTCCTTTCACATATTTCGCCAAAATGTCCACGCTTTCGGCATCTTAGCGCATGCTGAAACCAGAATGTGTTTGATGTTTTTCTGTTACACGTTTGCACATGAATGTATACAAAGTTTGTACTAAATGTGTAGTAGCCGTGGAATCTTCCTTGGAACAAAGAAAGAAAGTCATGTTCGAATCATCATTGGCGATATTGCTGTGTGCTGTGGCAATCGGCATCTTTGGAGCTGGCTTTTCATTGCTTCAGGCAAGCAGAACTATCTCCAACGTAGGATCAGTGAAGGGAGTCGGAGTTGGAATCTATTGGAATTCAGCGTGCACAAACGTGACATCTTCAATCAGTTGGGGAATCTTGGACCCAGGCTCTAACAAAACCGTCACCGTCTATGTCAGAAACGAGGGAAACACTGTGGTTACGCTTTCGAAGACCACGCAGAACTGGATTCCATCGAATGCTTCAAACTACATAAGCTTAAACTGGAACTATGCCGATCAAGCTCTAAGTGTCAATCAAGTGCTCCAAGTGAGTCTGACATTGGTTGTTTCACCAGCTGTCACGGGAATAGCCAGCTTCAGCTTTGACATAGTAATAATCACAGCGGGCTAAAGTGCACTCCCAATCCTTTTTCCAAGGTGAAAAAAGGAACATCGAAACGCAAATTGCTGGAACTTATCGATGAACATATTTGACTCCATGATGATCTCGGCAGTCTAGAAAGCAAATAGGCGAAATCATCAGAGGCCCAGATTCATCGGTGTGCAGAAACAAACGCATTATTCGGGAGCTTGGACGCTTGGCAGTCTGCGTCGTTTACGACCCGTAGTCGTCCTCTCGAAATCGACATCTTGCATGTTTCTTATGAAGGTTATTACTTCTCCGAATTGGCTTGGCAAATAGATCGTCTCTTTTCCTGGACCTCGAAGAGTAAATCCAGTTCTTGCCTCAAGGGCAAATACTATTAGCGCGACGAGAAGTGGAGCTAGTGCAACGAAAGCCAAGAAGACCTGCAAGAATGAAGGCTGCAACAATCCGCTCCGTGCCAATGAATTCACAAGTTCATCGATCACCGACACCAGAGGCTGCGGAAGAATCGACGTTAGAAAGAACCCTACGAGCAGAAGCAGAGCAATAATGGATCCTGCAATGAGAGTTTTCCACGAATATCTCCTCGTGTGTTCAATCGACGTAACATTCGTGTAAAGAATCTCGATGACTTTTCTCGAGATAAATCCTCTTCTAATGAACAGTCTTCGGCCTGTAGCTATGACTCCCCAACTACCTGATGACCAGCTTTTCAACACATTTTCAGGTTCGGCTATCGTTGCCCGAACTTCACTGGGGATTGCGACCAATCCTCTCTCTTTGATCAGCTCTTTTGACAATGCCTCATCGAGTTCCTCAGTCAGTTTTGATGCAGTCAAATCTGCGGTTCTTTTCTTAGCGTTGATCGACATCTCATTCCAGAGGGCTGAGTTCTCAACCAATTCAGCTACTGCAGTAGCTGCACCTTCTATGTCATCAGGTCCTTTCACGTGGATCCCTTCGACACCATCTCTAATGAGCCAAGACTGCCCCTCGATTCCCGATGTGATAACGGGAACCCCTAAGTACATGAACTCCAGTTGCGCCAATCCAAGAGCCTCTGACCGGCTCAAAAGGATATTTAGATAAGAAGATCTCATGAGAAGTACTTTCCTCTGCTCACTCACTTCCCCAAGGTACGTCACGTTTGGCAGATTGCCCGCAGTCTCGATGACTCTTTTGGAATAAGGTGATTCGCCCTTACCTGCGATCATGAAGTGAATGTCTTTCCTATCCTTCAGCATTTCTGCGACTTTGAGGACAGCAAGGGGGTTTTTCCGTTCTTCAAGACTGCCTAAGTAGGATACTATTTTGACGCCCTCGTCAATTTTGAATTGTCTCAAGAAGTCTTTCATGCTTTGAGCATTGCTTCTTAAATATCGCTCAAATGCCTCATCATCCAGCCCACCAGGGTACAAAAAGCACTTTTCGGGTTTGGCTCCCATTTTCACTTTTGCCTCTTTTTCCAAAGGCGTGACCACCAGAATAAGGTTGGCAGTTGAGAAGATCTGCGGAAGGGTGAGCCTATTCCATGCTACTCTGAAGGATCTTTCTGTTAAGGAATACCTCTTTGGCGAGGGTTCCTGAAAATGAGACATGTGGCAGAAAACAAGAGGATCTCGATATCCGCCGATTCTTTTCATGTATCGCCGCCATTCTATGAACCTAGCAACTTCTTCTGGACCATTCCATAAAGTGCTATGCGTTATCAAAACATCCAAGTGAAAACCGTCCACTATTCTCTCCAAAATTGAGATGAAATCTCTGAAGTTTATTCGGCGAGGTGGCCATCTCGCCATGTAACTGTCCACTCTAATTACGGGTATGCCAAGTTCGTGGTCTCGTTCTGTGTACAGGAACCCCTTGGATTTGGACGAGCCCAGTGAAGACGCTACCTTCGCGCCGTCATGATAGAGACTCGTGATGAGAAACGCCTTATGCCCAAGCCTAATGAAGTCCCTAACCATCCTTTGCGCAACTAACTCTTGCCCCTTGCTCCTGCTCGTCTCATACATTATAACCCCGATTCGCTTCATCAGCATTTTAACTTCACTTGAGGCCTATGGAAACCTGTTTTGGTGCCGACTCCCAAATCATAAGTCACATAAGCTCATAAACCTATTTACGGATCGTTCTCTGCCGTCACAGTGCCTAAGCCCTTTGCACTCTTGAGAGGATTAATCTCAATCATGGGAAAATCGGAGCTGAACTGAAGTTTGTTTGCATAGAGGATTCTCAAAAAACTTGGAACATATTCGAACTTCAGGAGGTAATCGCAATCAAGAGCCTGCGAGGGTGCCTCTTCATGGACTACGCCCACGCTAATATCGGAAGCTTGGAACGCCGAATTATCCATCTCCGAGTCTCCCAAGTACAAAACGCCGCTTTTCACCGCCAGCTCGTTAAGCGTGTCCTGCATCCCTCTGCCCTTGTCTGGAGCAACAGGGTAAACGTCGTAGAATGGCTGACTCGGGTACCTCAACACCTTTAGCCCTAGCCCTTCACAGTAACTCGCGACTCCTTCAACTTCCCGTTTCGCCGCCTCTGAATCGCGTGTTCGGCGCCAATCTACGCAAAAAGCCACAGCGCGTCCTTCAGAATCTTGTTTTTCTTCGATCTCAACGCCAAGCGCATTGGCGTGTGTTCTAGCATAGTTAATGGCAAGTGAAATGCTCGGCAGCAGCGGTTCTAAGCATTCCCTCTTCACAATTCTTTTGCCTACCTGCATTTCCAATCCTCCGATTGCCGACCATGCGTGAGCAAAAGGTGTTCTTGGTATAACAAATGACAAATCCTTCATGGTGACTATTGAGACTGGCGTAAACCTGCTGATTTGACGGAGCATTACGCGTGTTTCAAGAGGAACGTGCGACTCATTTCTTGAAACCTCTAAGGGGCTTATCGTTCCGTCATAATCCAACGACAAGCACTTTACGATCATCTTCCGAGAAACAGAAGTGTCCCTTTGGTTCGTTTGACAAGTCGGAAACTCCTTACTTAACCTCACAGGTTTATGCCTGCATATGTCGAAGTTTGCTCTTTTCTCTTTCTTCAGCCTTCTTCTCGAGACTAGACGAAAATGTGTCCTTTTTAAGTCCCTTCGCTTCGTCAACCAGCCTATTCGAACCAGCTGGTTCAGGTAATTGCTTTCAATTGCGCGACAGCGTCCGGTCAGGTTTGCCACTTCTGTTGCGTTGCTTTCGCCCTTTGATACCACAGTTAAGTAAGTTCTTCGAAGATGGTCAGGTAAAGAGAGCAACTCTGACTCAGAGATCTCCAAAGGCTGAGGATTCCACCTAGAGATTGAATTTTCAATGTCGTCGAGCCGACAACGTATTTCTTGCATCTCTCGGAGAATTCGATCGAACGCTGACCTCCTTACCATGTTTGAGGTCCCCTCGATATGCTCATCATTACCGCCTATTCATTCTTTTGGTTCAGTTTTCGACACAGAGTCAAGGAAATGCCAGTCTGGGCTGATCGGAACCGTGCATTTGCTATGATAGAACTAAAGCACCGCAGACCAGATTAATGGATTCTGCTGCTAGAGTTCTCTGTCCATCAACTCTCATTCCATCATCGGATCAAGCTGCTTTCTGGTTCCTCCACACTCAACCTGTCTTCAGAAGTTCAGCAACTACATAATCGTTTGTGTGCGGATGTTGATCAAAAAAACAGAACTTTTGGATGCCCGTATGAAACACGGATTTCATTGGCTTGTCAGATCTGTAGGCGATATTTAGATACACCTTCCATCAAAATTCTGGATTTCATATATGGTTGTGGGGCAGAGCGCGCCATCGTGTCGAGTTATAGACTTTATCCTTATCTTTACTATATTAAAAACCTAAAAAGTTTTATCCTTTGTCTCATCAACTTGTGCTCTCAAAGGTTGAAGTAAAATGGACGAGGAAATAGTTGACTACACACTAGAATATGCACAGAGCAAAAATGTTGAGTACGCCGAAGCTAGAGCACTGAGTCAAGTGCAAGATAGACTAATGCTCAGAAACGGAATTCTGGAAGCTTACGGATCGGCAGTTGACAGCGGATTTTGCGTACGGATAATCGCAAATGGAGGAATTGGCTTTGCATCTTCTAACAAGTGGACGAAAGAAGAAGCTAAAGAACTTGTGGATTTAGCGTTCAAGTATGCAAAAGCTGCAAAACGCAAAGAAAAACTTGTCTTCGCAGAAGAAAAGGGCGTCAAGACAAAATGGACTGTTGGACAAAAGAAGAAGATAGAGAATGTTTCCCCTGAAGAGAGAATTGCAGCGTTCGTTGACATCAACAAGGCTTTGACATCCTGTGGCGTCAAAATCCCTGCAACAATGTCTCAATGCATGATAGACCTCATATCAAAATACTTCGTGAACTCTGAAGGATCAAAGATTTCATCATTCGTGCCCAAAATCGGAGCTTTCATTTTCATAACAGTGACTGAACAGGGAAAAACTGAGCAGGCATACAAACAGTTCGGATACAGCGGTGGCTGGGAAGCTTTTGATGAATGGAATGCTGCAGACAAGCTGATTCATGATGCCAAGGTTCTGAAGGACGTCATAACGAAAGGAAAGACTTTGACGCCTGGAACGATGGATCTGATTTGTGGTTCTGAAGTTACTGGAATTGCGGCTCACGAATCGTGCGGTCATCCGATGGAAGCGGACAGAATCTTAGGCCGTGAGATGAGTCAGGCAGGCAGGTCTTTCATATACAAGGGCGGACCATACTGGCTTGGAACTAAGATAGGCAGCAAAGCTGTCACAATCGTTGACGATCCATCAATAGAGCACAGCTACGGATATTACGCTTATGACGATGAAGGCGTAAAGGTTCGACGCAGATTTCTATATAAGAATGGCGTCATCAACGAGTTCCTGCATAACAGAGAAAGCGCGGCAAGACTGGACACGAGGAGCAATGGTTCTTCACGTTCGATGAATTATGATAGAGAGGCTATTGTCAGAATGGCAAACACTTTCGTTCTTCCAGGAGAATTCAGCGAAGAAGAGCTTATCGAGGACGTCAAGCACGGTGTATTTATGAAGTCTTTTACGGAGTGGAACATTGATGACAAACGGTTCAATCAACGTTACGTGGGCAGAGAAGCCTATCTGATAGAGAATGGCGAATTGAAAAACCCGATTGCCAGACCCATCATTGAGACTACTACGCCGAAATTCTGGTCAGCAGTAGATGCAGTGTCAAAGAGCATTGACTTTGAAGCAGCGACCTGTGGAAAAGGTGATCCGTCGCAAGGCGCTCCAGTCTATACGGGTGGTCCATGCATCAGGCTTAGAGAGGTGTATGTGAGATGAAAGACGCATTAAACAGTACAGAGGAGATCGTTAAAAAGGCAAAGTCTATCGGTGCAGATGAAGTCATTGCCCGAACAACTTTCGGCAAGTACAGGCAAGTACGTTTTAGCAACAACCAAGTGGACACAACAGTTGCTTGGAACGATTACGTTACAGATGTCGCATTGGTCTGGAAAAAACGGCTGGTTGCAGGACAAATACACGACTTCAAAGACGTGGACGCAAACATCAAGAACCTTTTTGGACTGGCGAAGGTTTCAGCAGAGAACCCCACATTCGGAGGGTTTGCGCAAGGCACTTACAAATATGCCAAAAACAAGGCTGATGAGAAGCTCAGAGACTTGGACAGCCCGACTGACTACGTTTTCGAAGCGATAGGTGCGGCTGAGAAAGAAGCTGGCTCCAAAATTGACAGCGGCGGAATACTCTTCACGAAATACGAAGACGTTTATCTGGTATCTTCAGGAGGCCCCGTTGGGGTTGACAGTCGCTCGGCAGTCGAGTTTTCGATAAGAACTTTCGTGGAAAGAGAGGCTTCGGGTCATGGCGTTGAATGCTGCTCATCACTGAAGGACTTTAAGCCTGCAAGAGCGGGAGCCAAAGCTGGAGAAATTGCGAAGATGGCGAAAAAACCCAAGATCGGCGACGAAGGCGTTTACGACGTTATTTTTGACCCGCTGATTTTTGGCTCGTCAATCGGTGTCTGGGGCTCGATGGTTTCAGCTTTCAACGTGATGGTTCAAATGTCAGTTTTCGTCGACAAACTCGGCAAGAAAGTGGCGCCAGAATTCGTAACGATGAAAGACAACCCTGCCCCGTATTCGTTAGGAAACCGCGTTTTCGACGACGAGGGCGTCCCTACAAAAGAGAACATTTTCATTGACCACGGCAAGCTGAAAATGTATTTGCATAATACTTCTACAGCCAAGACATTCAAGACGAAAACTACTGGCAACGCTGGACTGGTCTATCCGAATCCGTGGAATCTTGAGATGGATGCTGGAGACATGAGCAAGGAGGAGCTTTTCGGAGAAGTGAAGAAAGGACTCTACTTGACCAACACGTGGTATACGCGGTTCCAGAACTATGCGAAAGGCGATTTCTCAACAATTCCGAGAGACGGCATATTTCTCATCGAGAAGGGCAAGATAAAGCAGTCATTGAAGGATCTGCGCGTTAGCGACAATGCTTTGGCGATGCTGAATAATATTGCAGGTGCGTCCAAGGAGAGACAGCACGTACACTGGTGGGGTGAAGCTGATCCACCATCGCTAAGCCCATACGTTCTCATAAAGAACGTTCATGTGACAAAGTCCAGATAGACCCTTTTCCTTCCCCCTTTTATTTTCTTAGAAGAAAATTCTCAACTCATCATTTTTATGATTTTCCGCAAAGGTTATGTAGGGATTTAACCCCTTAGCAACAAAAGGAAGGAGACCAACAAAAATGATGAAGAAAACGCTTTGGCGTCTATTCACATTAGCCATTGCCGTTACGCTCATTTCTCCACTCATTGCTCGAAACTGTGTGGGAACACCATCTGTCTTAGCAACGAATCTGATATACGTAAACCCTGGCGTAACCATTGCGCAACAGGACGATTACTTCAATCTTAGCATATCACTCACAGATTCGGATTACTTCAGGAACTACACGATCGATGTCACATACCCTCCAGGACAGTTAGAAATAGTTAGGAATGATTCAGAACCAGATCCCTTAGCTCCCACAGCATACCTCGTTTATCAGGGGAATGTCTTGAGCAAATCGCCTACGGTTTTAACCACTTTTTCTCCAACGGTCAACAATGGAGTGGGATTGCTTCACGTGTTCGAAACGATAGTTACACCTGCAAATAATCAGCAAGGTGGACCTGGTTGGCTCTTCAACGCAACGTTCAGGGTGAAAGCTCCTGGAATATGCGATATCCACATTAGTAGCAGTCATTTGTTTACTAGACTAGCTGGCGAATTGCCACATACAACGCGGGATGGCGTCTTCACGACCCTGTCAAATGCGACTTCTCAGGAAATACCTTGGGAAAACTACACGTTTGTGCTGCTGATAGATTCGAACGCAACCATGTCGCCCATCGGCTTTGATCAGCCGAACAAGGCACTGTACTTCACTGCAAGTGGCACAGATGGGACGCTAGGTTATACAACACTTGTCATCCCCAGAGCGATGTTGGATGCCGTGCATACTGCTTGGCAAGCAACTTTCGATGGCAACAGCACACTAGCGCTGACGGGTGGCAACGCAACCCACGCTTACGTTCATGTAGCTTACACTCTTTCGACTCACAGCATAAGAATAATCGGAGACACAGTGATACCTGAATACTGGGTGACCAATCAGATAATCACTTGGGAAAACTGGACTTTCACCGTGCAGATAGTTTCAAACACGTCCGTGTCGCCTCTCGAGTTCAGTCAGCAAAACAAGAACTTAGCATTCAATACTACAGGCAGAGACGGAACTGTGGCAAACACGACACTGATTATTCCGAAACAAATGTTGGACGTTGACAATGACAGCTGGCTGGTCATGATAGATGGCGGCGTCAATACAACGGTTGTGGGGACCAGCAACTCGACCCACTCGTTCGTTCCCATAATCTACGCGCAATCAACGCATCAAGTTACTCTGTTTGGAACATACGTGATACCAGAATTCACAAACAATGCTAGCCTTCTAATACTCATCCTGATGGCAACCATTCTCACAGCTGTTGTGGGCAAGAAACTCTCAAGAAAACGCCAAACAACGAACGCCATTTCCAGCCAAGTTTAGTCTTCCAACTTTTTTCTTCTATTCATTCATATTGCCCCAAGCTGTTCTTGCCTTCGCTCCGAAAAGTCTTAATTCGTTTTCCGATTAGGAGTGACGTGGGCGGTCGTAGTCTAGCTTGGTTAGGACATCGGCTTCCCAAGCCGACGACCCGGGTTCAAATCCCGGTGACCGCATCCCAAAGACCTGTATGTACGAGTAGCGCTACTAAGAAAAGTCACTGTTCTGTGGACATTGGGATTCACTCACATTGTTGCCGTCTGATTTTTCAATTTTCTGAAACAGAAAAAGAGAAGGGAGGTTCAGCTTCTGTGGTGTTTAGATTTTTCTTTTGTTTAGGACGGATTTGAAGGTTTTTCCGCAGCATTCAAAGAGTCCGATCGTCAGTTCCGTTCTTTTGCCGTTTTTGTCTTTTCTTCCCGCCATCTTCCAAGTTTTCTTGGGTTTGCTGACTTCTTTCTTGCATGTTGGACATTTAGCCATGATTATTCCCGCTCCAATGATTACGTTAGTATGAGGTTAAAACATTTTCCATGCTTTAGGAATACGAAAGCTGCCTCACGAAAGATATTACAAGACGTCTAGGCAGACTGATCCACGACCAGAAGGATCACTCGTTTTGTCACTGGTTTCAGACAGCATTTGAAGCCTGAACTGACATGATTTTCGCGGAATCCGATTAAGACAGTAGAAGAACGAGTCCTAACTGAGTGTTGCTAGGTAATCTGCAATCAGTATAGGAGATTCATAAGGATTAATACGATTCACGCTCGACGTATTGTCGATTTCAAGCAGTTACAAAACCTGCATATGCACGTTTATTTCCGTTCAAAAAAAGAAGACATGAAAGAAGTTGCGAACAGAAAAAAAGGTGACCATCTCTTGAATAGGAAAATCCGATCTGAACATGGGAAACAGAGATTCACAGGACATTCAAAATGTCTAAAGAGATTGATTGATGAAAGAACCACAGAATTGAAAAAGGAAGAAGAGAAACTCAGAAGCATATTCACTGCTTCTCCAGACGCCGTCACTATCACAGACCTGAGCGGGCGCATAATTGACTGCAACCCAGCAGCATTAGAAATGTATAGAACCACATCAAGGCAGGATTTGATCGGCAAGAATTCCATAGAACTGATCGCCGAAAAAGACCGACAAAAAGCAGCCCAAAACTTGAAAAAAACTCTGAGACATGGCTCCACGAAAAACGTACAATACACGCTTTTAACTAAAGAAGGAGTTGAATATCCGGCTGAGCTTTCCGCGAGTGTTGTCAGAGACTCTTCAGGCAACCCCACCTCTTTTGTTGGAATCATCAAAGAAATCACCGAACGAAAACGAGCCGAAAACAAACTTGAACGCCACTCAAAACTCCTGAAAAAGCTTGTCGAAGAAAGAACACGCAGACTGCGAGAGAGTGAGACACGATTCGACTCTGTGGCAAACTTCGCATCTGAAGCCTTGATAACCCTTGACGACCATGCTAACATAATCTTTTGGAACAAAGCTGCAGAAACGATTTTCGGCTATTCTCAGAACGAGGCAATCGGCAAACCCATTGCACTCATAATGCCTAAGCGAGCAAGAGAAAGCACTATGAAGTCGATTTTTCGATCAATCTCAAACAGAAAATTCTCCTTGGCTGGCAAGACCATTGAGGTCTTGGGACTCAGGAAGGATGAAAAGGAATTCCCAATGGAACTATCTTTTTCTGTCTGGAAAACAGGAAAGGGAATGTTCTCCACAGGGATCATACGAGACGCTACTCAACGCAAGAAATTGGAAAGCGAAAGAAAACACTATGAAGAAATGCTTTCCGCACTGAACTCCAGCGGAGGAAAACTCAACGCCGCCAAAAACCTCACACAAATATATGACCTAACTTTGGACGCCATGGAACAAACCTTAGGGTTCGAGCATGCATCATTCTTGATCGCCACACGTGATAAAATTAAACCCGTAAGCCAACGCGGATATCCTTCGCGACTCTCTTTCGAATTACCCCTAGACGGAACCAAAAAAGGAATAACGGTCAAAGCAGCGATTAAACGCAAACCAGTCCTTGTTTCTGATGTGACAAAGGACAAGGATTACGTCAGAGGCAACCCACGTGCTCCATGTGCGCGATCGGAACTTGCAGTTCCAGTCATCGCAGAAAAACAGATTCTAGGTGTCCTAAACGTCGAAAGCAAGGAAATAAACGCTTTTGACGGAAAAGACGTAATGCTACTTCAAGTTCTGGCTTCCCACGCGGCAACAGCAATCAGCAATTTAGAGAAACGCGATGAACTCGAAAAACGAAGCAACCAGCAGGCATCGCTGATGAAAAGCTCAGCCGAAATGATTCACTCCTCCGATCTGCATCAGCGTCTCCAAGCCATACTCAACGCCATACGCGGACTCGGATGGCGAAGAGTTGTGCTCTCTGTTAGAGACGAGAATCTAGACATCGCAAAACCCGAAGACATCGTAACTGCAGGCTTGACGAAAGAAGAAAGAGAATACTTGTGGACTAACAAGCAGCCGGGACAAGCATGGGCAGAGCGGTTTGGACCAGAATACGAGCGGTTCAAAATCGGCGAATTCTATTACCTTCCATGGAGCGACCCATGGGTCAGAAAAAGATTCACTGAAGGCACAGTATCAAGCCACCTCAAACCAGAAGCCATGGTTGACTGGAACCCAGACGACCTTCTCTATGCACCGTTACGGCTGGCTGATGG
>Ga0315268_10003929_pt1 | contig 16245 bp, 15 predicted proteins | sample C1_top_MG_FD_204535 | JGI IMG/M metagenome (GOLD analysis project Ga0315268, IMG submission 204535) | Sediment microbial communities from Yellowstone Lake, YNP, Wyoming, USA - C1_top | ecosystem: Environmental > Aquatic > Freshwater > Lake > Sediment | place: USA: Wyoming | collected 2017-08-01
CAATTCACGGGACGCACAATGCGCACAAAAGCGCCAAGCTGAACCATATGCGATAAACCGAAAAAAGAATCACTCACAAAAGCCTTTAAAACTTGCCCTCTAAACCATTAATTCAAGTACGCCTGTACACTTTGTACTCCAAAGGCTCCATCTCAAACCTTGGACAAACAACAAGCTCAATCCCATCATCAACACGCGGCTCATCAACAAACCTCTTCAGCCAACCACAAAAAACCTTCGAACCACAAATCGCCTGCTTACAATCCACACAACCCTTGCTGCTACACTCAACGCGTTCCTTCTTCTTTCTTCCCATGCAAACACGTCCTATGAGCGATTAATTCGTTACTAATATCATATCGCATGATTTCATATAAACCCTTCGCCCCAACAAAAAACCAACACACATAAAAATTCGCCGAACACATATACGCACAACAAGAAAAACACACGGAGAAAACCACTGCATGAACTACAACACCGACGAACTAAGAGTAATAATTCCAGTAGGCGGCATCGCAAAACGCCTATTGCCGCTCACAGCAGAAGTATCAAAAGCCTGCATACGCCTACTAAACCGCCCACTCATAGAAATCAGCTTACTCTGCCTCGCAAGACAAGGCATAAAAAACTTCATCTTCGGCGTCAAAGGCTACACCAACTACCGCAGCCTACACGATTACTTCGAAAGCGGCGTAGGATTCTCAGCAAGATACAACATCACACCCCGCATACACATCAAATACCAACCAAACATAGATGATTATGGCAGCGCCGACTCCGCAAGAATCAACATGGAATACTACGACGTCCAAAACCCCGTCTTCGCCGTACAAGGCGACAACATATTCGACATAAACATCAAAAACATCATGGAATTCCACCAAAAAAAAGACGCCATGATGACAATAGGCCTCCGCAAAGTCACAGATGTTGAAGGCTACGGCATAGCAGACATCAACAAAAACAAACGAATATCACGATTCGCAGAAAAACCCACAAAAGAAGAAGCACCATCAAACCTCGCCAACACAGGATTATACCTCGTCACACCAGAAATCCGCCAAATCTTCAAAGAAAAAGGCATAAAAGAAATCATACAAAAAAACCACCGCCTCGACTTCGGCTACGACTTCATACCATACCTAATCAAAACAGGAAGACCCGTATACGGATACGAACTAAAAGGAAGCTGGTTCGACATCGGCACACCAAAACGGTATCTCGAAGCAATGAAAGACATACTACACGGCAAACTATCTTCCCTAACAGACTTTGGCGGAAGAATAGCCAAAAACCAAAACATCTGGGTACAAGGCGAAAGCAAAGAATCCATAACCAGAAGAGAAGAAATCATACAAAAAATAAAAAAAGACAAAATCCAACTCGAAGGCGCAGTACTCATTGGAAGACACTGCCAAATCAGCGACGGCGTAAAAATAATCGATTCCTGCATCGACAACTACACAAAAATCGGAAAAAACGTAACCATCGAAAACTCCGCTATAATGGACCGAGCAATAATAGGCGACAACACCGAAATCAAAGACAGCATCATCGGAAGACACACAACAATAGAATCCAACAAAAACGAAACCACAAAAATCAATTCAAACTCCGTAATTGCAGACGACGTAACCATCACCGCCGGGTCAGAACTTTCGCAAACAAAAATCTATCCACACATGCACATTTCAAAAGGAAAATATCATGAATTAATTCTCTCAACCTAAATTGATGAACCATTACATCACATGGACCAAGAGAACATCAATATGGCAAAATCATCATTCATTAAAAAAACTTTTTATATCTACTATACGCTCTTATCCTAAAGCAAAAAATACGATGGACAACTGAGAACCGAGGAGAAATGTATGCCCGTTCTAGAAGTTCAGGACCTTAGGACCTACTTCACAACGCTCAGAGGACCCGTGAGAGCCGTTGACGGAGTTAGTTTTCAGGTAGAAAGAGGCGAAGCCGTGGGATTGGCAGGCGAATCAGGCTGCGGCAAAACAACAACAGCCTTGTCCGTTTTGAAAATTCTGCCATCTAATGGAAGAGTTGTTGGAGGCAAAATCCTTTTCAAAGGAATGGATGTAGTCAAGCTTGGAGAAGATGAAATGCGAAAGAAAATCCGCTGGAAAGGAATTTCCATAGTTTTTCAAGGTGCAATGAACGCCCTGAATCCAGTTTACCGTGTAGGCGACCAAATTGCCGAAGCAATTTTAACGCATGAAAAAGTCTCCAAGGACGAGGCAATGGAAAGAGTGAGAAAACTCTTCGAAACGGTAGGTCTTGATCCCGACAGAGCCTCTAACTATCCTCACGAATTCAGTGGCGGTATGAGACAACGCGCACTGATAGCCATGGCATTGGCGTGCAACCCGGAACTTTTAATTGCCGACGAGCCGGGAACCGCCTTGGACGTAATCGTAGCGGCGCAAGTTTTGAAACTAATGCGAGAGTTAAAGAGTAAACTTAACCTCGGAATGATTATGATTACTCACGACCTTTCGATCATCGCCGAAACATGCGAAAGATGTGTAATAATGTATGGTGGGAAAGTTGCGGAATATGCCGATGTAGTCACAATTTTCAGGGATCCCGAACATCCATACACGCAGGGTTTGATTAATGCATTTCCAAGCATAAGAGCGCCCAGAACAGAGCTAGTTTCAATTCCTGGGTCGCCCCCAGACCTGCTCGATCCACCACCTGCTTGCAGATTCCATCCTAGATGCCCATACGCGATGGAAATCTGCAGAAAAGAAGAACCGATGCCTATTGACATAGGGGAACGCCATTATGTATCATGTCATTTAGTCACTAAGAAATAGACGGTGAATGCTATGGAAGAAATCGTCAAAGTTGAAAACTTGAAGAAATGGTTTCCAGTGAGAATGGGATTCTGGGAGACTCTGACGTCTAGAAGACAGCTTTTTGTCCGGGCTGTTGATGGAGTCTCTTTTGAGTTGCGAAAAGCCGAGATTTTTGGTTTAGCGGGTGAGAGTGGGAGTGGGAAAACAACTACGGGAAGACTTGTTTTGAAATTGATTGATCCTACAAGTGGCAGGATATTTTTTGAAGGAAAAGATTTGGCGACGCTTTCAGAAAAGGAAATGAAACCTCTTAGGAGCAGGATGCAGATAGTTTTTCAAGATCCTTACGAGTCGCTTAATCCGAGAATGACGATTGCGGACATAATGGCTGAACCGTTAAGAATACAACACGTAGGAAGTGAGGAGGAGATAGAAAAACGGGTTGACGAAGCCCTCGAAAATGTTCAGCTTGTTCCACCTAAAGAGTTTCTTTTCAGATTTCCGCATGAGCTAAGTGGTGGTCAACGACAAAGAGTTGCAACTGGAAGGGCTTTGGTGCTTCAGCCATCGTTTATCGTTGCGGACGAGCCAGTTTCGATGCTCGACGTTTCCATCAGAGCTGAAGTGTTGAACCTAATGGTTGAATTGGTGAAGAAGTTCGGAGTTTCATTCCTATATATTACTCATGATTTGGCTTTGGCACGGCACATCTGTGACAGAATCGCTGTAATGTACCTGGGGAAAATAATGGAGATGGGAACCGCCGAACAGGTTATTCTAGAACCACTGCACCCATATACCAAAGCGTTAATCGCCGCAGTTCCAGTGCCTGACCCAGAATCAGCCCGTGTAGAGGTTGTCATCAGAGGCGAGATTCCAAGCCCAATTAATCCGCCATCTGGCTGTCGTTTCCATACAAGGTGCCAAAACGTGAAAGGCGAAATCTGTCGCACAACCGAGCCCACACTTGTTGACACAGGCAATGGACATAAGGTCGCCTGCCACTGGTTCGGCAGTGAACGCGTTAGCGTTGAAAAAGGAAAGTGACTTTCTATTCTGTCATTTTTTTGAGTTGGCTGCGGTACATTTCTATTATTTCTTTTTCTGTTGTGGCGTCTTCTGGAGATTTGTCCAATCTGTAGTTTCCAGTAAAGCGTGGGAATCTGATTGCTAAGCCGCTGTCTTTTCGTATGACGCCCATTGCGCACACGTGCACAGGGCTTAATGTAATTTCTGCGCCGATTATTTCCAAGACCACTTTGGGTTCAAACCACACGTCTGCTTCCATTAGTGATTTCACTCTGGAGTGCTTGTGGGGTATTTGATGTTTTTTCAGTGTTTTTGGAAGTTTTTCGAGGTCTTCGTCGGTAAAGCCTGAACCGCATTTGCAGACGGTTTTGAAAATGTCTTCTTTTGGTTCGTAGGCTGCCAGAAGTAACGCGCCGTAGGTGCCCGCTCTTTTGCCTCTTCCGTGAAAGGCGCCTACGATCACCAAATCCACGGTGTCGGTCATTTCGCTTTTATAGTCGCGTTTGTATTTTATCCAGAGCCATCCTCTTGCGCCTGCTTGGTAAATGGAGTCGGGTGCGATGGATTTACAGACGAGGCCTTCGCAGCCGTTTTCTATGGCTTTCTCGAAGAATTTTTCGAGTTCTTCGGCATTGTCTGTTGTGATGTATTCGGCTATTGTTGTGCGTTCGGTTTTGGTGATGATTTTTTCGAGTTCTTTTCGTCGTGTGGGATATGGTTTTAGTGTAAAGTCTTTTCCGTCGGCATAAAGTACGTCGAACATGAACAGTGCTATGGGGTATTCTTGCATGGCTTCTTTTACGCCGTATTTGCGTCTTCTGTGCATGAGTTCTTGGAAGGGGCGCATTTCGCCTGTTGCTTGATCTATGGCGACGCATTCTGCTTCGAGTATGGCTGTTTTGGCTTTGACGTATTTTTTGAACAGTTCCACAACGTCAGGGTATTGATCGGTGATGTTTTCGACTCTGCGAGAGAAGAGTGTGATTTTGTCGCCGTCTCTATGCGCTTGGACTCTTTCGCCGTCGTATTTGAATTCGGCGATGCATTTTCCGCCGAGTTTTTCGAGGATTTCTTGGGGCGAAGCCAAGCGTTCTGCGAGCATTGGGCGTATGGGTTCACCTATGGATACTGTGAATTTTTTGATGCCTTCTATGCCTTGTTCTACTATGGTTTTTGCTACTCTGCCCAAGTCTGAGCTGATGTTGTAGGCGCGTTCGAGGTGTTCGCGGGTTTCTTTTCCGCCGCCGTATGCGATTGCGAGTGCGTCCAAAACGGTCATGTCGGCGATTCCGAGGCGTAGGTTGCCTGTTACTGTGCGTGTGAGGTATTTTGCTTCTTTTGGTGTGGCGTTGGTTAGTAAGCCTGCGAGGAGATTCATTTTTGTGTCTATGGAGCCTGCGCCTGTGGTTTTGGCCATTTTTTCGAGGGTTTCGTAGACTTTTGAAACGGTTAGCGCTTGTTGGGTGAATGTGGCTTGGATACGTTTTTGGAGGAATTTTTGGGCGGTTTCGCCGAGATCGCCTGTGTGTGTTAGGTCTTCTTCTATTTTTTCTTCGCTTATGCCTGTAGCTCTTGCGAGGGCTTTTATGGCGAGTTTTTCGGCTATGCCTATTTCTATGCCTGCGAAATCGGGGTAGACTTTGCCTTGTGTGAGGTATGTTACTTTATCTATGAGTTCTTGAGGCGTGTTTTTAAGGAGTTCAACCAAGTAATCTGTCATTTCGAGTCTTTTTGTTGTGCCTTCGATTTTCTCGTAAGAATCCGCGATGAGAGAGTATTTCAAAGCTTTATTGTGCCCCCTTTTGAGCATATTTTAGGTTTTTTGGTTCTTTTAAGGTTAGCCATTAGCCGTGTGTATCTGTGCGGCGTTTCTCTAGACCCGGTTCCATATATGATACTACTAGGATCCAAATATGACCCAAATATGCCGAGTGAACCACAGATTCTCTTGAGGGTAAAGTCTAAATGTGCTGAAGCAAGAAGGGAAGATGCGGTGCCGGGATGACAGAGCGGCAATGTGCCGGCCTCGAGATGATAGCGTATGGGGCTTGGACGCTTATGAAGCGAGTTAGCCGGTGGCGCTTTGCGCCTCAGGGGTTCAAATCCCCTTCCCGGCGCCAATTTTCTTTAAAAAGAATGGTTTGAGAAGGGGATTTCAATAGCGTGATTTTCATGCAAACTCTTTTGGCTTTCATTATGCGCTTGGTACTGGTCGTGTTCCTAGTGTAATTAGCAGTGTTATTGTTTGGTTGTTTCGCACCACTGTCACATTTACTATTTGGCTTGGTAAGGTGTTTTCTTCCAGATAAGTTGAGAGGGCATCTATGTTCGTTATTCTTACTCCGTTGATGGCTATTATGATGTCCCCGCCGATTGTCACGATACCTCCAGCGATTACAACTTGACTTGTGCCGCCTTTCAAACCCGTCACGTTTGGCGCAGTAACAACTAGCCATCCGTAAGTCACGTTAGTGCCCATTGCTTGTGCGATTTCATACGACATATCTGTTCCAGTTGCGCCTAATGAAGGATGCTGGGTATAAGAGCCATTCGTCACTAAGGATTCTATTTCTCGCAATATCGCGTTGGACGGAATCGCGAAACCTAACCCCTGCGAACTGCTCACGATAGCAGTGGTTATGCCGACGACATGACCTTGATAGTTCAGGAGTGGACCTCCTGAGTTGCCTGGGTTAATCGGGGTGCTTGTCTGAATAACGCTGGCTATGGGGTATCCGCCTGTCATAGTTTCGGTTAGCGTTCTTCCTAACGCGCTCACTATGCCTGTAGTCATTGACCCAGCCAAACCATAAGGACTACCTACCGCAATTACTGGGTCACCCACCTCCAGAGTTGACGAATGAGCGATTCCAACGGGCTTCCATTCACTATAAGGCGCATTTACTGAAAGAACCGCTAAATCTTCGTACGGATCATAGCCTAGCACTTTTGCCGTGTACCCGTCTCCGTTGGCGAAAGTCACGGTGACGTTAACTGTGTTTTGTACCACGTGATAATTTGTGATGACCACCATCTGTCCTGTGTAGTTGTACACGAACCCTGAGCCTTGAACTTCTGAATAGTAAGCACGATGGAAAATATCGTACTGCACTAGTAGCCCCTGAATAACGACCACGGATTCTTTCACTTGTTTATACAATAGGGAAAGCGAAGTATTCGTGCCCAGGTAGTAGGTAACATTTTGGTTGGGAAGCGCTGACAACTGGTTTTGCAAATCATTAATCTTTCCAGAAACAGCTGAATAGGTTATCGCGTAACCCAGTAACCCTCCAGCCAATAAGCTAACGACGACAATCGTCGCTATCAGAACTGTTGAGAAACGAGTTGCTTTTGATTTTTGAGTGGTCTCCAATCATGAACCTCCAAATACTATGCCTTTTCAATTTCAAAGGAAAAGGCAACCAAAAAGGGGCTGAAAGAATGCTTTTGCATTCATCTCTTCGAGCAATGGGACTCCGAGCTTGTTTCCATCCATTATGACTAACTTCCCTTTTGGTTGTCTCGTAGTGTTCGAAGACAGCGAATTATTAAATGGTTTTTCAGAATTAGACCAAATTTTATCCCTAATCTAATGTATATGCCAAGCATAGCAAAACGTAAAGTGCTGATTGAGACCGAGCAAGAGAGACGGAAAGGAGAAAGGAAACTAAAGGAAAAACTATCTCTCTTGCCATAGCCTCAACTCAACATGGTCGTCATCCTAGACCGAGGCAACCGACCCAATCATCCATGCTGAATTCGTTTTCCACCATGCCGATGATGCCGCGTTTTCCTTGGTAGTACTCCTGCATCTTTTCTGTAAGCTCGCTATCTTCGATTATGAAGGCGCCCTCATAGCCACAGTCTTGACATTTCCATATCGAAGGATGGTAGAAGGCGAGGAAATTGATGTTTGTAGAGCCGCATTTTGGACAGCACTTCATCTTTATCATTTTTGTCACCTCCGTTATATCATCTTGACCATGGAAAACGCGGCAGATTATTAAAGAATTTTTCAGAATTAGGTCCGATTCTATTCCAAATCTAACTAGATTCTGTGAGATTCTGACGGCGAAAATTGAGGGACATATTTATTACCTCAATTCAAATAGGTTTATCGAAAAACTCCTTGTCGATGCGGAGCGATATTATGGCTGCCAATGCACGGCCGTTGAAATACTTACTGGGGTGGCTCATCGCAGGCACAAGAGGCGGCGCAAGTCGTGCCAAAATAATTGAGACGCTGAAGGAGACTCCGCAAAACGCAAACCAGCTGGCGAACCTGCTCGGAATGGACTACAGAACAATAAGGCATCATCTCGAAGTCCTCGAGAAAAACAAAATAATTACCTCCGCCGGCGAAGGATACGGCACTACATATTTCTTGTCTCCAGCGATGGAGGAGAATTATGCTCTGTTCGAGGAGATTCTGAAGAAAATATGGAAAAAGTAGAAAAAGGAGTAAAACAAATGAAGCACCGTATGAACAAAAACGCGCGAACTTGGTTAATACTAGCAATAGTAATAATGGTAGCTATACTAGCAGCGCTCTGGGCTACTATATTTTGGCTGCCGTTTTTTCCCTTAGAACCCCGAGAACCCCATCTGCCACCTCCATACGAGAATCCCGAAGATATAGAGTTTTTCTACACAGCACAAACGGTGGTTTCCACGGTTAATGTGACGCTATCCTTCATCCTATTGCTTATTTACGTTAGCATTTACAGAAAGACACGGTCGGAGTTCACGATTGGACTTATAGTGTTCCTAGTTGCTTTCTTTCTGAACGCTATCCTTTCCAATCCACTAGTGATTCATGGTTTCGGCTACCGCGCCGTTGGCTTAGGACCATTCGCATTGCTACCAGACCTATTCACGTTTGCAGCCTTAGCCGTCTTGTTGTACCTCAGTGTCAAATACTGATTTCGCCGATAACAAAAGCTTCAGACCGTTGGCTTTTCGTCTCCTCGGAAAAAAATAAAAAGGAAGGAGTTGTTAGTTGAGGTCGATTGTTTTTATCGGGCTTAGGTCTGTTAGGCTGTTTATTTTCACTTTCGCGTTGGACACCGTGTACAGCGTGTTGTCGATGTAGAGCGTTCTCTGCACGTAGTAGTTGTTGTTCCACCACTGAGTACTGTTTTCGATGTGGGTCACCGTGCCCTTGAGCACAAATCCACCGTTCAGAGTAACATTAAACACATAGGCACCTTGCCAGAAATTATACGGCGTGTATCCGTATGCCGTCACGGGCAGCGCCAACAACTGTTTCGCTTTGTCGAACAGGAAAGCCTTGTGATCCGTCAGCACCTCAGAACTCGAATATTCAGCTGGAACGATGAACTTGTCCATTTCTATGGGCGCTGAAACATTCGTTACATCGTAAAGCGACAGTTTTACGTTGTGGCTTTCTACGCCAATGCCAATTATGTGGTCTGCGTCGTATGGGTGAAGATACCCCGAAAAGCCAGGAATCTCTAGGAAGCCCAGAATCTTCGGCTCTGTTGGAGCACTTAGGTCAATGACGAAGAAGGGGTCGATTTGCCTGAAAGTCACGAGGTAGCCTCTGTCGCCCATGAATCTCACCGAATAGATGCTCTCGCCAGGTGCGATGCCAGTGAGTTTTCCCACAACATCTAGATTCATGTCTAGCACGTAGAGGTTGTTTACTGAGCCACTTCCCCAGCCTGTTGTTGCGGCTATTCTGAAGAAGCCGTCGTACTCGTCCATGCTGAACTGGTTGAGCACATAACCCGAAACACTGCCCTGCGCCTCGAAAACCACGTCCTCTTTGTCCAACTTTGCCCTGCAAATTATCGTCTCTTCTTTTGGACCATCTGTGGTGTCAATCCATGCCGTTGTGTCTGGTACGGTAAGGTACATGTTGTCTTGCGAAACATACATTGATGTGGTAGCGCCCGTGAGCAACGTTTCGTAGGTTGGTTCTTGAGCGTCATTCGTGACGTTAATAGCGACTACCGTTGTGAAGTAATAGACGATGTCTGGAAGCGGCAAATAGCGCACCTCAGTGGGCTGAACTACTTTCGCCTCGTTGTTCACTTCGATTTCGGGCAGAATAACCTCTGTCTGGTTACTGTACGGGTTTGTCGCCATCTGATTTGCGATTATATAGACGTAGCCGTCAATCATCCGTGAACCCATGAGAGTGCCATTCAAGCTAACCGTTCTCTTCAAGACTGGGTTCGTCTTGTTCGTGATGTCGTAGACTTTGACGAGCGATGCCCCGGCGTATGCATCGTAGTAGTAAGCAAAGGTTGTGCGCAACGGCAGGTACGTGGAACGTTTCGTTAGAACGACTAGTTTGTTGCCGTTCACGTAGATGTCCATGTCGTATGTTTCATTTAGAACAACCTTCGAAAGCACCTTAGCCTCACTCGGCGGGTAAGCCTGCACGATGTAAACAGTAGACCTACAGACCACGTACAAGTAGTTTCCATCAGTCTTCACGATGTCCGCCTCGTCCACGCCCGCAACCTGAATATTAGTCGTCGAATGCGCCGGCGCAGCTTTGGCTTCTTGACTCAAGGCATGAACCTCCCCGTCGCTGAAGAAGGGAATGAAATATGGTTGATTGAAGCGTTTCGCGTCTTCCATGCCAGTTTTGAGAAAGTTTTCGAGTTCGCTGTAGCTCGTGAAAGTTTTCAGCTCTGAAACAACTTGACGAATGTAAGGTGGAACGCCTACATTAAAGACTATGGTTGTCAAGATAAGAGCCAAAAAGACTGCTGTGATTCCATAAGTGAGCGTCTTTTTCTTGATTTCCCTTTGCAACTCATTACACCTTATTTTATTATAGGCTAGGCAGAGATTTTATCCTAATTTTTGGTACATTACGTCCAGAAACTGGAACAGAAAGGCTAGAACGGTTTCAGCCTCCAAACACGATAGGCTTCGTACCAGAATATCATTGAAACTGCTGCACCGAATATGGCTATAAAAAGATTCTCGCGAGAAAGCCCGTGCATGAACAGTGTAAGATAAGCCGCATAGAAGATTGTGGAGAAAACGGCGTAGAAAAAGTGCCTTGGAAACATGAGCCGTCCGAATTTGACAAAATGCCGCAATATGCCGATTTTAACCTCGGACACCAGAGAATAATCACCGCCTGCCTCGTTCTTACGCACCAAGCCAAGCTCGCGAAGTTGTTCAAGGTGATGATGTGCCACACTTGGACTGCTGAAGCGTAAGGCTCTTTGAACCTCTCGAACACTGGTTGGTCGACCGTTCTTCAAGAGGTACCAGTAGACTTTCCATGCTTTGCCGCGAAGCGCGTATTCAAGCTCTGTCTCGTCTTCAGGGTTCAATAAGCACACTCGCTAAACATTATAGAATTCTAAGGGAGGAGATTTATAAATCCAATTTCTGAAACGGTAATTTTTTTAAGATTAGGCTAAAATTCTACAAAAACAGAACAGTAGAGAGTTGGTTGTATGGCATGACCTAGAAGAAGAATCCACGAAGGCTGCTTGTTTGCAATCTGAAGCGAGACGCAGTGAGTAAATGATTATCCTTATTAAAGCAGATTGTGCGATAAATAAGTCATGCAGATTCCGTCGAATCAAGCCAATCACTCTGGCTACAGATGGGTTGTTTTGTTTGTCTCGCTTTATGCCTTCATAGCCTATGCTTTCTCTCTACAAACCGCGTCTCCCATGCTGAAATCTTTCACGGAAGAGTTCGGAATCAGTTACGCTGAAGCAGGCTGGGTAATTTCCATTGTCCTGATACCCGGAGTCTTGCTCGGCTTACCCGCAGGCTTACTTGTGGGCAAGCATGGAATCAAACGAGTGGGCTTCATCTCGCTTGTTACTGTTTCCGTGGGCTCTCTAGTGACAGCAACAGCAAACATTTTCCCTACGCTGCTGATTGGAAGACTCATCCTAGGCATAGGAGGAACCTTCATCATAACCGCCACACCAGCCACAATAGCACAATGGTTTGCACAGAAAGAATTAGGCAAAGCCATGGGCATCTTCGCCATAAACATGCCCCTTGCCACAGTCATAGCCTTGCCCGCAGCAAAAGCATTGTCGATTTCTTACGGATGGCGTTTCCCCTTTTACGTAGGCCTCGCCCTAGGATTAAGTGCCGCAGTCGTGTTCGTAGCGTTAATCAAAGAAGGCCCATTTGCCAGACAAGAAAGAATAACTGGAATACGTGAGACCGTCAGTAACTTCGAAATCTGGAAGGTAGGTCTAGTTTGGCTGTTTTTCAACGCCGCCGCTTTGTCATTCACCATATGGGGCACGACATTGTTTGAAAGTTTTCAGGGCATTTCTATGGACAGTGTTCAAGGAAGCGTTATGGCGAGTCTGCTCATGTTAACCGCCATATTCTTTGTCCCTGTCTTCGGCTATCTGATAGACAAAACTGGCAAGCGTAAACTCTTCGCGATCATCGGCTGCTTAGCCATGGCTTTGGCGTTCGTTGCCATAGCCTTCACCTCCGACATAGGGTTAATCGCATCGATTCTCGCCCTTGGCATAGCTGCAGCCATCGTGCCACCTACAGCCTCAGTCCTACCAGTGGAAATTCTAGGTCCCGCGTTGGCCAGCATAGGCTTTGGCATAACAGGAATCTGCTTGAACATAGGTGCGGCAACGGCGCAACCACTGATCGGCTTCATCTTAGACTCGACGCAAGCATACGTGCCTCCACTAATCGCGATGGCAGTACTCTCGACGATAGGAGCCATCATAGCATATACATTGAAAACCAGATAAACAGAACACTGTGCGATATTCTTAAATCGCCCGTGTGCGCGTTTTTGTTGTCATAGGTTTGAGGTTAAGCTGGCGAATGAATCGTGCGTGGGTTCGTGGCGCGTCTCATTGCGGGATTGATTGTCCTTTCGGTTGCGGCTTGGCTAATCATAACCTTTATGCCTCAGCCAGAAGTTAAGCTTCTACCGCTCTACACGCTCAGCACGATTTCCAGAATCGTAATAACACTTGTCATTTCAGTTCTTTGGGGTGTATCTTTCGGCATACTGGCCGCCACCAATAGGTACGCTTCACTGGTTCTGACGCCCTTCATTGACCTTCTGCAGTCAATTCCCATACTCGGATACTTCCCCGTGGTCATCGGTTTCCTCTTCGCGCTCGGACCAATGGGCATCGAGTTTTCGGTAATCGTGTTGCTCTTCACATCGATGGCGTGGGCGATTTTCTTCGGAGTCCTAGGTGCCATACGCGGAATACCCACAAACGTCGTCGAGTCGGCGCAGAGTTTCGGTTTGACGGGCTGGCGATATATCAGACATGTAATCTTGCCAGCGATTAGTCCAGCCCTTATTTCAGGCGCGTATTTAGCTTGGTGCGACGGCTGGTTCTTCATGATAGCCGCCGAGTACATTCAATATCAGGGAAGCATTGTGACTCCACCTTCGGGCGGTTTGGGCTATTTGTTGGCGGTGGCTGCTTATCAGTATAAAGACATGAACCTGGCCATAATCCTTCTACTATTCATCACTTTCATCGTTGTCTATTTTAACACGCTGACATGGCGAAAACTAACCGAAAGAGCGAGCACGGGCACATTCAAACCCGTCCTTAAAATGGACATGTCCCTGTCTGGGGTGGGAAAACTCGGACTTGCAAAGGCAACAAGATGGATACACTTCGGAAGACTGCACTGGCCAAAATCGTTTTCCATAGCAGCAAGAAGCATGCGCAAGTACTCGTATATCGAAAAAATTATCGCGGCAGCTCTGGCATTGTCAGCTATTTTCTTTGTCTTGTACGCGGTAATCGGACAATTCCCTTCACTTGCGGTGATTAGTCAAGGATTTAACAGTCCACCCTCGGGCGAAGTTGTGAATTTACCTGTGCTCATCGTTTTGACAATGGGACGGTTGACAATAGCCTACGGCATTTCATTAGGCGCGGCAATAACCATGGGCGTTTTGGCTGCGGAACACAAAAGGTTTGCAAAAGTCTTCTACCCCCTCTTCGATATCGGACAAGGAGTCCCAATTCTTGCTTTGTTCCCAGTCATTTTTCTCGGTCTAAACACGCTCATCAATAATAGCAGAATCGCTTTAGAACTCACGTGCATCATTATGCTTGTTCTCGACATGATTTGGTACATGTTCCTCAACATAGTGAGCGCTGTGAGAAACATTCCCACGGAAATCAATGAGGTTGGTCAGCTTTTTGGGTTTAAAGGTTTGAAGAGAGTCACGCATCTGGTCATTCCTTCCATACTGCCATCCATAGTCACCGGAAGCATACTTTCATGGGGAACCGGCTGGAACACCATAATATTCGCCGAGTATGTGCCATCGACAAAAGTGGGAGAATCGCCATTGTCAATTCCAGGCATTGGTTCATTGTTGGATAAGGCGGGATACGAGTTCGGAAATACTATCGTGCTCATTTTCATTCTAGGCATCATCGCAGCTATCGTTCTAGCCATGGAGGGGTTCGTCTGGCGACGATTACTCAGAAAATTCGAGAAATACCACGTAGAGGTGTAAACAATTTGTCCATAGTGCTTGTAGTAGAAAACCTGACGAAAACCTTTGCAACCGAAGAATCCAAAATCTTGGTCTTGAACGACGTGAGCTTTAACGTCGGCAATGACGAATTCGTCTGCATAGTGGGACCATCAGGTTGCGGCAAGTCCACCATGCTCCGAATAATCGCGGGCTTGGAAAAAGCCGACTCAGGCCAACTATTATTCCATGACGAACCAATTACAAAGCCCACTCCAAAAATCGCCATGGTTTTTCAACTCTTCGGCTTGCTGCCATGGAAAACGGCATTAGAGAACGTTGAAGTTCCGTTGGAGGTTATCGGGGTTCCGAAGGAAAACCGTGTGTACATTGCAGAGGAGTATTTGAGGATGGTGGGGCTTGAAGGCTTTGAGAAGACTTATCCGCACGACCTGTCTGGCGGCATGAAACAACGCGTAGGAATAGCCAGAGCAATAGCGCTGAAGCCAGAAGTATTGCTGATGGACGAACCATTCTCTTCGCTGGACGAGCTGACTGCCAAAACCCTTCGTGACTTGGTACTGAACATTTGGCGAAACCCTGCCTTGCCGACGAATACCTTCGTTATGGTTAGTCATAATGTTGAGGAAGCCGTGTTCATGGCGGATAGAGTGATAGTGATGACGCCACGACCAGGGCGAATAATAGGTGAGGTGAAAATCGATATTCCTAGGCCGCGTTACAAGCATGTGAGAGAATCCATATACTTTAGATACGTTGATGAAGTCGTGAATTTGCTGGAGAAGGGAAAAACGGTTATGCAGGACAAAAGTCCACTGTCGTTCACGGCGACTCGCAGGTCGCATAAATTTTAGGAAAATTCTGAATTTTCAGATAAGTTTAAATATTCTGAAATATACTGCATGAGCATGATCAGTATGACCAAAAAGAGCAGTTGCAAAGTAAACGCTGTTGTAACCGTGGACTCGAAAGGGCAGATAGTTCTTCCGAAGGATTTGAGGGAAAAGGCCAAGCTGAAGCCAGATGACAAGTTAGCAGTTATCGGTTGTGAATGTGGAGGCGAGGTGTGCTGTATCGTGATGATAAAAGCGGAAAGGCTTGGCAACTCGGTGAAGAATATGCTTGGTCCGATGCTGAAAGAAATTTTTGAGTAGATTGGGAGGTGACAAGTGTGGAAGAAGAGAAGGTGAAGAAAGTTGTTCGAGAGGGCTATGCGGAAATTGCGAAAAAGCGGAGTTCTTGTTGTGGGCAAGGAGTCAGCGAGCAATTGGGCTACAGCGAAGATGAGTTGCGTTCTCTTCCAGAAGGTGCTGACTTAAGCTTAGGGTGTGGCAATCCTGTGGCGCTTGCGTCTTTAAAGCTGGGTGAAATTGTTCTTGATCTTGGTTCGGGTGCTGGGATGGATTGTTTCCTTGCGGCTAAGAAGGTAGGAGCGAAAGGACACGTCATTGGTGTTGATATGACGCCTGAGATGCTTGATAGGGCGAGGACGAATGTTAGAAAGGGAAGCTACAAGAACGTGGAGTTCAGGCTTGGTGAGATTGAGAATCTGCCGGTTGCGGATGACGCTGTGGATGTGATTATTTCGAATTGTGTCATCAATTTGTCGCCTGATAAGCCTCGTGTTTTCAAGGAAGTTTTCAGAGTTTTGAAGCATGGTGGGCGGCTTATGGTTTCGGACATTGTGTTGTTAAAGCCGTTGCCCGAAGCGATAAAGCGTAGCGTTAAAGCGTACGTGGGCTGCCTTGCAGGTGCGATTATGAAGGATAAGTACATCAGGGCGATTGAAGATGCGGGCTTTGCGGGTGTTAAAGTTGTTGAAGAGACGCAGTTTCCTTTGGATTTGATGCTTAACGATCCTACGGCGAAGGCTGTTATGCGGGAAGCGAAGATTCGTGTGGAAGATTTGAAGGGAATGGA
>Ga0315268_10003930_pt1 | contig 16243 bp, 15 predicted proteins | sample C1_top_MG_FD_204535 | JGI IMG/M metagenome (GOLD analysis project Ga0315268, IMG submission 204535) | Sediment microbial communities from Yellowstone Lake, YNP, Wyoming, USA - C1_top | ecosystem: Environmental > Aquatic > Freshwater > Lake > Sediment | place: USA: Wyoming | collected 2017-08-01
CGGTTGGCTCCGTGGACGCCCGTGCAGGCCGCCTCTCCCGCTGCGTAGAGCCCGGCCAGCGAAGTCCGTCCATCGAGGTCGGTCTTCACCCCGCCCATCGCGTAGTGCGCCGCCGGACGGATCGGCACCGGCTCTTCCGTGATGTCGATGTTGTACTGCAGGCAGGTCGAGTAGATCCTCGGGAAGCGGGTTTTCACCCGCTCCGCTTTTAGGTGCGTCAGGTCGAGCAGGACCACCGGCTCCTTGAGCGGGCAGACGTCCAACTCGTGGGCGATGGCCCGCGCCACCACGTCGCGCGGCGCCAGTTCGGCGAGTTCGTGATACTTGGGCATGAAGCGCGAGAGGCTCGAATTCCTGAGCACCGCGCCTTCTCCGCGCAGCGCTTCGGACAACAGGAAGCGCGGCGCCTTTTTCACGAACAGCGCCGTCGGATGGAATTGCACGAACTCCATGTCGCTGATCTCGGCCCCCGCGCGGAAGGCCATGGCCACGCCGTCGCCGGTCGCCACGGTAGGGTTCGTGGTGTTGGCGTAGATCTGGCCGAGTCCGCCGGTCGCCAGCACCACGGCGCGCGCGTGGAGCGAGACCACCTGGTTGTCGCCGTCGAGCAGGTGGATGCCCGCCACGCGGCCTTTTTCCAGCAACAGGTCGGTCGAGAAACCGAATTCCCTGAAAGTGATGTTCTTGATCGCCGCCGCGCGATGATAGAGGGCGCGGCCGATCTCGCGGCCGGTGGAATCTCCGTGGGCATGCAGCACGCGGTCGCGGCTATGGGCGCCTTCGCGGGTGAAGGCCAGCTTGGTTCCCTGGCGGTCGAACTCCGTGCCCCACTTGATGAGCTCTTCGATGCGCGTCGGACCCTCTTCGACCAGCACCTTGGCCGCCGCGGGATCGCACAGTCCGTCGCCGGCGTTGAGGGTGTCCTGCAGGTGAAGGCTGATCTCGTCTTCGTCGCTGAGGGCCGCGGCGATGCCGCCCTGCGCGTACTGCGTATTGCTCTCACTCCACTCGCGCTTGGCCAGGCAGAGCACCGTCCCGTGGGCGCTCAACTCGATGGCGGCGCGCATCCCGGCCACCCCGGCGCCTACCACGATGAAATCGCATTGTGTCGCTGCCTTCATGCTTGCGCTGATGTTATCACGCGCCCCGGAAGGACTTTTTGTTGTCGTGGGCAGCGCCGATCGCTCTGTGCAACTCTGGGGGTGCGGTAAACTTAAAGTTTGCAACGACTGAGTATCAATACGGAACCGCGCTCCTACGAGGCGTTACTCGAGCCAGGCCTGTTACGGTCTGCCGGAACCCTCGTGCGCGAAGCCTTGCCCGACGCGCAAAAGGTGTTTTGCGTGACCGTCGCGCGCGTCCGTCGCCGCCACGGCGCCCGCCTGGCCCAGAGCATGAAGGCCGCCGGCTTCGAATTCCACTTCCTGGAGATGCCCGACGGCGAGCGCCACAAGCATCTCGCCACCGTCGAGCGACTGGCCGAGAAGCTCGTCAAGGCCGGAGCCGACCGCAGCGCGGTCGTCATGGCCCTTGGGGGCGGAGTAGTCGGCGACGTCGCCGGATTCCTGGCGTCCATCTACATGCGCGGCATACGCTTCGTCCAGGTACCGACCACCTTTCTCGCGCAGGTGGATTCCTCGGTCGGCGGCAAGACCGGAGTCGATCTCAAGGCGGGCAAGAATCTGGTTGGCACCTTCTCCCAGCCGCAGGTCGTGCTGATCGATCCGGAAGTCCTGGCCACGTTGGCGGAGCGCGACTACCGCGCCGGGCTCTTCGAATCCGTCAAAGCCGGAGTCATCTGCAGCCCCAAGCTCTTCCTTTACATGGAAGATCATCGCGAACGTATCCTGAAACGCGATCCCGAAGCCCTGCAATGGCTGATCGCCGAGTCGGTCCGCATCAAGGCCGATATCGTCGCCAAGGATGAGCGCGAAGCCGGACTGCGCCGCATCCTCAACTTCGGCCATACCATCGGCCACGCCCTGGAAGCCGAAACCAGCTACAAGAAGTTTCTCCACGGCGAAGCCGTCGCCTGGGGCATGATCGCCGCTACCGTGATCTCGGTCGGCTTGCAGAAGACGAGTACGGCGGTCGCGCAGCGCATCATCAGCACGATTCGCGCCTACGCCGCGTTGCCCGCCGTGCGGGTCAAGCCGCGCAACATCCTGCATCGCCTCGCGCAAGACAAGAAGACCTTGCACGGCAAGGTGCATTTCGTCCTGCCCGTCGATGTGGGCCGCGTGGAGATCGTCAGCGACGTGCCCGAGGGCGCGATCCTGCACGCCATCGAAGAATTAAGATTGATGTCGCACCCGTCGTAGTCAAAACCGTGGGGAGTCACTTGCCAGACACGCATCCGAAGACCGTCGGTGCCCGCACCGCAGCCGAACAGGACCAGCAGGCGGCGGCGGCAGCCGTGCGCGATATGTTCACCTCCATCGCGCCCCGCTACGACCTGCTCAATCACGTTCTCTCGATGAACGTGGACCGCTACTGGTGGTGGCGCACCGCGCATGGCTTCCGCACGATCCTGCAGCGCCGCGGAAGCGCCGTTCTCGATCTCTGCTGCGGCACCGGCGACATGGCCTTCGCCTTGTATCGCGAAGCCGGCATCGGCGGCGCAAGCGTGACCGGCGTGGATTTTTCGGCCGCCATGCTCGAGCGCGCACGTCAGAAATCCGGAAAGAAGCCCCTGCAGTGGGTGGAAGCCGACGCCCTGAATCTGCCCTTTGAAACCGCCCGCTTCGAGCTGGTGACCTCGGCCTTCGGCTTCCGCAACCTCGCCAACTACGATGCCGGCTTGCGCGAGATCCACCGCGTCCTGAAGGACGGCGGCGAAGTTGCCATCCTCGATTTCGGCGAACCCAAGGGCATCGTCGGACAGTTCTACCAGTTCTACTTCCGTCACGTCCTGCCCAAGGTTGGCACCCTGTTGAGCGGAGTCTCGGGCCCTTACGCCTATCTCCCCGCTTCGGTCGCGCGCTTTCCTGACCCCGAAGAGATGCAGGCGCGCATGCTCGCCGCCGGATTCCGCGAGGCGAGCTTCACGCCGTACACCTTTGGCATTGCCGGATTGTATTGGGGAAAGAAGTAAGCGAGCGGTTGTGGACCGCGGATAGATTTTGATTCTGTGGAGGCGTAGGCGCCTCGCCTACGCTGAAGCTACGGCTTTGCCGTCTCGCCCTGCTTCCGCGCTATCGCCAAGGGCTTCTTCCACTTCGGCGCTTCGCCGGTCGGCTCCCGGAAGCTGTCGGCCAGCGCTTCTTCGACGGTGTGTTCGATGACCGTCGTATAGTCCTCGCCCAACATCCACTGCAGTTGCTTGGTGTCCATCGTGTAGGAACCGATCATGTAGGGAAAGGCTTTGGGCGGGATCGAGGAAGCGCCCCGGTTCCACAGGAAGGTCAATATCCGCTCTGCCAGCCAGCGTGGGACCCGGATCAACTTCTGTTGTGCGATGGCCGCGCACTGTTGCAGGGTCAGCGGTTCGCCTCGTCCCGCAACATTCAGCACATGCAGCTTACCCAGTTCTTTTTCCGGACGCCGCACCAGCCATGCCAGCAGTCGCGCCATGTCATCCACGTGAACGAACTGGAACTTCTTCTGCGGCATCTCGGCGCCGAAGGGAAGCATCAACGGCAAGCGCGTGCCTTTGCGCCGCAGCTTTTCTCCCCATGGCCCGTTACCCATCGGCGTGCCGCGCAGCGCGCCGACAAGATAGTTCTGCACCGTCGCGCCGGTGAAGATGTGCGGACGCAGCAGGTAGATCGAGCACGCTCCCATCTGGTCGGCCCGGTAGCGCACCACGATGTCGCTTTCCTTCTTGTGGATCGCGTAGGGAAGGGTGTGCGCCTCCAGCGGATGGTCTTCCTTCACCATCGGAGGCGTCTCCGGCCCGTAGGCCGAGACCGAGGAGGGAAAGATGAACTTGATGATTTCGCCGTGATGGCGATTGACGTCGGCGATGGCTTCCATCACCCGCGCCGTCCCGGCCACGTTGATCTGCCACATGCGATCTTCGGCGGTCACGCCGGTGCGCTGCGGATCGATGACAAAGGCCAAGTGGATCACCGCCTTGGCCTTGGTTTCATGCAGCAGCGCCACTAATGCGTCGCACGAGGTTTCTCGGCCCAGGTCCATGGATTCAAAGCGCTTGAGCCGCGAGGTGTCCGCGGGGGGACGCAGGTCCACCCCGATCACGTCGAACTCATCGGCCAGCAAAGGCAACAACCGCAGACCTAGATTTCCGGAGATCCCCGTCACCAGCACGGCGGTGCGCTCGGCACTCATTATTTTGGTACCGTCCCGGTTGGCGGTTGCGGCGCGGCCGCAGGTTGTGCTGGGGCTTGCGGCGTCGGCGGCGCAACGTGGGCAGGAGGCGCAGGGTGCACGGGCATTCCACCCTGGGTTCCTGGCGCACGCATCGAGGGCGCTCCCGGAGGCGGTGCCTGCGGGCTCGGACCAAAGTACGATTCCTCGAGGTTCACTTTGAAGTGCGAGTTGATCTCCTCCATTGATGCCTTGTAACGTTCGCCGGCCAGCGTCTTCTTCACTTCAAGCGTCGCCTTATCGAGCGCTGGAAGATCGCGGCTCACCACCTTGTAAATGAAGAACGCACCCGGGTCGGGCAGGACGTCAGAGACCTCGCCCGGTTTCAGGTCAAACACCTTGGCTTGGGAAGCCGGAAGCGCGCCACGCTTGCGCTGGTTAACCTCGACCGGAGGCTCCTGGGCATTCTGTCCGGCGTGCTTGAAAGCCTCGGTCTGCAGGGCTTTCGCTTCTTCGCCCTTGGCCAGGCGGTCCCGGATCTGCTGCGCGAACAGCTTCTCGGCCGCTTCATCGACCGGCTTGTCCTTGCTCGTCGGCTCGCGTGGAACGATCACCCGCACCAAGTTGTACTCCTCGAATTTTTCCTTGTTTCCGTCGTAGTAAGACTGCAGCTGTGCCGGCGAGATATCTTCCGCCTGCTTGCGCATTTGACGGTCCATCACCTGGTAGAGCAGTTGGGTGCGGGCGAAGCGCACCATCTCCGCGAACTCCGCCGATTTGTCGATGCCGAGCTCGTGAGCCTTGGCGGCAAACGCCGTCCACTGTCCCAGCGAGCCGCCGAGGTTCCTTCGCACCGCCGCCGGCATGTCCGGATTCAGCGCGTTGATGAGGCTTTCCAGATCCGCTTGCGTGATCACCGTCTGGCAGGTCGGCGAAAACGCCTTCTTGTCGGCGGCTCCCGCCGGGCACACTCCCGAGATCGTGATCGCCGGCTTGGAAACCGGCTTGGTGGGCGCGGTTTTGGCAGCGGGTTTCGCGGTGGAAACCTTCGCCGCAGGCGCTGCTGCGCTCTTGGCGGCCGGGGCGGTCGCGGGTTTTGCCGGAGTCGCGGTTTGAGCCGAGGAAAGTGGAACGAGCGCAAGGACTGCGCAGAAGGAGATAGCTAAGACTCGCAAGAATTGCCTCCCTGGATTCGAACAGATTGGTCAGCGGCAGAGTCGCCGGGCGCTTAGGAACGGCGTACGCGGAAAGAATCGTAGCACAGGAGTTGCACAATTCTTGTTGATCCCACCCTCCACAGTTTAATCTCGGAGCGGATGGCCGACCTCACCTATACCGCGGAGTCGATGCAGACCGAGAAGCGCACGGTCGCTCGCAACTCGGTATTCGTCGCGCTCGTCATCACCGGCTTCAAATTCATCGTCGGTTTTTCCACCGGCAGCTTGGGAATCCTTTCCGAGGCTCTCCACTCCAGCCTCGACCTGGTTGCCGCCGTCATCACCCTGGCCTCGGTCCGGGTCAGCGACAAGCCGGCCGACGCCGACCATCAGTATGGGCACGGCAAGTTCGAAAACTTTTCCGCTTTCATCGAGACCGGCCTGCTGCTGCTGACCTGCGTGTGGATCGTCTTCGAAGCCGTCAAGCGGCTGTTCTTCCACAGCGTCGAGATCGAACCGACGGTTTGGGCGTTCGTGGTCATGTTCATTTCCGTCATTCTCGACAGCTGGCGTTCGCGTGCTCTCAAGAAGGTCGCCGACAAGTACGACAGCCAGGCACTCCATGCGGATGCGCTCCACTTCAGCACCGACATCTGGTCGAGCTCGGTGGTCATTGTCGGACTCGCCCTGGTCTGGGTGGCCCGCACCTACAGCCTGTCCTGGCTTTACAAGGCCGATCCGCTGGCCGCGCTCGGCGTCGCCGGCATCGTCGTTTTCGTCAGCTGGCGCCTCGCGCGGCAGACCATTGACGCGCTGCTCGATGCCGCGCCTGCCGGGATCCGCGCCGAGATCATGCGCAAGGTGACGGCGGTTCACGGCGTACTCGAGATCGAACGCGTCCGCATCCGCCGCGCCGGCAACCGCTATTTCGTCGATGTCGCCGTCGCCCTGGCGCGCAATGTCACCTTCCAGGCCTCCGACGTCATCACCGATGAGGTCAAGGGCTGCATCAACGAACTGCTGGGCAACGCCGACGTCCTCGTGCACGCGGTCCCGCGCGCGGTCAACACCGAGAACATCTTTGACCGCATCCGCGCCGCCGCCCTGCGCTCCAACCTCATGATCCACGACGTCAGCGTCCAGGATCTCGGCGGTTCGCTGCATGTCGAACTGCACGTCGAGCTCGAAGAGAAGTTGTCGCTCTTCCAGGCGCATGAGCGCGTCACCCAGCTTGAGGGCGACATCCGCCACGCCGTGCCCGAGATCTCCTCGATCCTTTCTCACATCGAGAGCGAGCCCGCCACCATCGAGACCAGCGACTCGATCCTCGCCGACCCCATCCTGGAATCCACCCTCAAGGCCATCGGCAACGAGTTTCCGGAAGTCATCGACGTCCACGAAGTCATCCTCAAGCGCATTCGCGAACATCTCTACCTCTCCTGCCACGTGACCATGCAGGACGATCTTCCGCTCACCCGCGTCCACGATGTGCAGACCGCGCTGGAGATTCGCTTCAAGCACGCGGCGCCGCAACTCTTCCGCGTCCTCATCCATCCCGAACCCCAGACCGATAACAGGAGATAGTTGAATGGCTAAGACCACGGCTTCGGCGCAGTGGACCGATCACGAAAGATTCACGGCCGTCGCCTCGAGCGGACACGCCATGGTCGTCGATTCCGGCGATACCAAGACCGCCAACGGGCCGATGGAACTCGTCCTCATCGCGCTGTGCAGCTGCACCGCCACCGACGTCGTCACCATCCTGCGCAAGAAGCGCGAGCCCTTCACCTCGATCCATGTCGAGGCCGAAGGCAGCCGCGCCGACGATCCGCCGCGCATCTACACCCACATCAAGCTCAAGTACCGCATCGGCGGCAAAGTCTCGCGCAAAGCCGTGGAAGACGCGGTGCGCCTCTCCAAGGAGAAATACTGCTCGGTCAGCCAGATGCTCCAGAACTCCGCCAAAATCGAAGTCGCCATCGACCTTCCCGACGCCGGGTAGGCTTCGTAGCGCTTCTGTCTTCTTTCGCCCTAATTTAGCCGCTAAGTGGCCCGGCAACGAAGTTACCTACGATTTTTCCCATCTTTCGCGCCCACGATATCATCCGTATAGGAACGTCCAGAGCCCCATTCAAGGAGATCCATGAGTTCGAAGCAGGTCATCGTTTTCAGCCAGCCTGGCTGACCGCCATGCGCCACGGTCAAGGCGTTCCTCGCGGAGCGAGGAGTCGAATTCATCGAGAAGGACGTCAGCGCGGATCAGGCGGCGGTCATGGAACTGGTGCGCACGTACAATAGTCGTTCCACTCCCACGGTCGTGATCGGCGACGAGGTCCTGATAGGGTTTGATCCAGAACGAATCACAGAAGCACTCGCCAAGTGATGCCGGGCGCACTCGCCCGATAGATTCCGGTCGCGGACGAATTGCAGGCTATGCCTGTATCGCCGCGGCCACACTCTTTTGGGGGATCTCCGCCACCCTCGGCCGCGCCGTCTTTACCGGACGCATGCACATCCTCGGCGAGCAGGTTGCGCCCATTCCACCGCTCATGCTGGCGCAGAGCCGGACGACCTTCGCCTTCCTGATGATGTTGCCGCTGCTGGCGGTGGTGCGCGGAGCGCGCACCCTCAAGCTCACGCCGCGGGATGCTTTTGACGCCATGCTGGTCGGCTCGCTCGGCGTGGCGGCCTCGAATTTCTTCTACTACTACGCCATCCAGCAGACCACGGTCGCGACCGCCATCATCCTGCAATATCTCGCGCCAGCCATGGTTCTGCTCTGGATGGTGGCGCGAAGGCTTCAACGCGCCACGGCACCGCGCCTTCTCGGAGTGCTGCTGGCGATCGCCGGCAGCGTGCTGGCCCTCGGAGTCGTCGTCCGCAGCGCGAACTTTCCGGGACTTGCGATTTCCACCCACGATGTCAATCTCAACGTCCGCGGAGTTGTCGCCGCGCTCTTGGCGGCCGTCGCCTTCTCTTTCTACAACATCTTCGGACAGCACCTGGTGCAGCGCCACAACCGCTGGACCATCCTTCTCTGGGCACTCGCCGGAGCCGCCGTCGGATGGATCCTCGTCAATCCGCCGTGGAAGATCGTCGCCGCGCACTACTCGTCTGCGCAGTGGACCTTCATGCTGCTGTTCTCGATGTTCAGCGTGATGGTGCCGTTCTCGCTCTACTTCTGGGGACTGCAATTTCTCGATCCGACGCGCGCCATCGTCACCAGCTGCCTCGAACCGGTCTTCGCCATCCTCGTCGCCGCGCTCGTCCTGGGCGAAACCGTCAACCACATACAGGTCCTCGGAATCATTGTCACCCTGGCGGCGACGGTGCTGGTCCAGATGCCCGAGCGCGAACGCCCAACGTTGGTCGTGGAGCCGATGGAGTAGGGAAGCACAGGCTAAATTTGATTTTGTAGATGTATATTCCCGGACTACACTGCCTGTCGTACATCGTTCATGTCCGTGGGAGAGCAGGGCGCGTGGCTGACCAGCAGAAGATTCGCGAAGGGGCCGAAGAAGAGAAAGCTCTTTCCGGCGAGGCGAAATTCCTGAAGAACGCGACCGAGATATTGGGCGCGATCATCTTCCTGTCCTTGTTCTACTGGATCAACAAAGAGGAAAATCACGAACTGTTATTCCAGATCTTCTTGCCGCTCCTATTCGTTATCGAAATCATGGAACTGCGGCAATATCTCAAAGAGGCCGACTACGGAGATTTCGTATTTGAAGGCGCACACTTCCTGGTCGTTCTCTCCATCTTCTGGTACTTCTTCACCAAGCCTCATGTCGGTTACTTCCTGCTACTACTCACCAGCTTCTGTTACCGCACTGACCGATTGAGGCACAACAGCCGGAACTTCGCCGCCGTCGTCAGCATCCTGATACCACTCGCGGTGTTGCCTGTTACGCTGCGGTGGGTCACAGACGAGTTGATCGTCACTTACTTCCTGATCCTGTATGCCCTCCTCGTGGCTTCGCTGTGGTTTTCCAAGCTTGCATCGTGGTATTCAGAGATCTAGCACCTATCACCTTCGCCGCCTTCCTGCGCTACACTGCTGGCATGCGCGTGATGGGCATCGATTGCGGCGGCGAGTACACCGGCTACGGAGTGGTCGAGCAGCTTAACGGCCGCGAGCTCCACTGCTGCACGGTGGGCGCCATCAAGCTCTCGCCCAAGGAGACGCTCGAGATCCGGCTCAACCGCATCTTCGAGAAGCTCACGGAGATCATCGCCGAGTTCCATCCCGAGGTCGTCGCCATCGAAGACGTCTTCTACGCCGCCAACGCCAAGTCGGCGCTCAAGCTCGGACACGTTCGCGGAGTCGCCATGCTGGCGGTTGCGCGCGCCGGGCTGCCGGTCGCCGCCTATGCGCCGCTGGCGATCAAGTCGGCCGTGGTCGGCTACGGCAAGGCCGAGAAATCCCAGGTTCAAGTCATGGTCACGCGCCTGCTCAAGCTCGACAAGGTTCCCCAGCCGGCCGACGCCGCCGACGCCCTGGCCATCGCCATCTGCCACCTCAATACTGCCACCACCTTGCGCCGCCAAGCCGCAGCGCGTTAAGTTGGTAGGGGCCGGGTGCGTGTTTCCGGCGCGGGTCCCACGAAAATGTTGCAACGCTTCACCCTCATCGCCGCTGCCGTGCTGGCTCTATCGCCGTTCGCCTTCTCCCAGGCCGACGAGCCGCAGCCGAAGTCGCCGAACACAGGGCAGGTCAGCTTCGAACTCAACTGGAAAGCCGCCGACCCGCAGTGGTTCCTGATCACCGTGGACGCGACAGGCCGTGCCACCTATCAGTCGCAGCCGCATACCGAAGCCGACCAGACTCCCGCCGATCCCTTCGAGTTGAAGTTCATGGCCACCGAAAAAATTCGTAGCGAGATCTTCGACCGCGCCAGGGAACTGAATTATTTCCAGGGGAACCTCGACTACATGGGCAAGGAACGCATCGCCCGTACCGGCGACAAGACGCTCAGCTACACCGCGGAAGGGAAGACCACGAAGGCGACATTCAACTGGTCGCCCAATCCCAAGGCCGAGGACCTGGCATCGCTCTTCCAGCAGATGTCCAACTGCTTTGAGCTCGGACGCAAGTTGGACTATGCATTGCGCTTTGACAAGCTCGGTGTGGACGAGCGCTTGAAACAGCTCGAATCGCTCGAGCGCCGCGGCTATCTTCCAGGAGTGCAGGTGCTGGTGCCGATCCTCGAGCGCGTGCTCAACGATCCCAACACCATGAACATCACCCGCCAGCGCGCCAACTACCTGCTCTACGCCGCGAAGAACGAAAAATAAGATCGGCGGGCCTTGGCGATTCTCGGTCGGGCCGGTCCTGTAAACCTTCGATTCCCATAACTATTTCGTCCCGGAAGAGAAACTATCCGCCGAAACCGGATTTCTAATACATTAGTGCTAGTTGTTTGGGGGCTTTATGAACGTGCGCAGAGTAGTCCTCGCTCTTGCGTCACTGTTATTCCTGGCGCAAGCCTTGCCGGCATCCGCGTCGGCGCGCATTGTCCGGCTCAGTTATCTCGACGGCAACGTGCAGATCGATCGCAACCGCGCCGCCGGGATCGAAAACGCCATCCTCAACATGCCCGTGGTCGAGGGCACACGGATCTTCGCCGGCGGTGATGATGCCCGCGTCGAGATCGAATTTGAGAATGGCAGCACCATGCGCCTGGTCGGCCCCGCCGAGGTCAATTTCCGCCAGCTCGGTTCCATCGAGAGCGGTGACATGCAGACGGTCGTGGAGATCGTCCGCGGCGTCGCGTACTTCGACGTCAAGCTCCATGACAACGACGATTTCCGCGTGATGCTCCGTGACCGCGATATCGCCATCCGCAAGTCTTCGCACTTCCGCGTGCAGATCGAGGACGCACAGACCATGGTCGCCGTCTTTCGTGGCGAGGTGGAATTGCAGGGTGTCGCAGGCCGCGTGGTGGTCAAGAAGGACGAGACCCTGACCCTCGATAGCGGCGACCAGGACCGCTACTTCCTGGCCCGGAACGTCGTCCCGCTCGCCACCGACCAGTTTGACAAAGATCGCAACGACTATCGCAACTCCTATGCCAAGTCGAACGCCTACAACTACACCGGAACCAGGTACGGCTCGCCTTATACCTATGGCATGAGTGACCTGGCTTCCTATGGCGACTACGCCTACTACCCCGGTTACGGATATCTCTGGCGTCCGGTGGGCGCCGCCTACGGTCCGGGATGGGATCCCTTCAGCTACGGAGCCTGGAGCTTCTACCCGCAGTTCGGCTGGGTGTACGTCTCTTCGTATCCGTGGGGATGGACGCCGTACCGCTACGGCCAGTGGGTGACCGTTCCCGGCTATGGCTGGTGCTGGAGCCCCTATGGCGGTGTCGGAAACAACTGGTACCCGGTGCCGGTGGTTCGGCCTCCACAAGGTCCGAGACGTGGCCCGAATCCGATTCCGATCGTTCGTCCTCCGCAGCTTGCGGGTGGACCGACCATCTCGGTTGGCGGTGGCGGACTGACGGGTCGCCCCGAGCCTCCCGATATCGCGCGCCGGCCGTTCCCGGCCCAGGGACCGCATCGTCCGGAACGCCGGGGTGTGGGTAATCCCAATCCGGCGGTCGCTCCTGCCGCCAACGCGCTTGCTCCATCAGGAAAAGGGGCAATCACGACACAAGGCGGGGCCGTCGTTCCACAAGGCGGAGCGGTGACGCCGGTTGTGCCCGGCCTTCGCCAGCCCGGAGAGCCCGTGCGAGAACGGCGGAGTCCAAAAGTTGCGCCGGAGGCGATAGCGCCCCCGCCGTCCGCTCCACCCGCCACGGCGCCGCGAGCGCCAGCGGTCGCTCCTGCCACGGATTTCCGGCGCTCGGAACCTTCGCGGCCTGCCGCCGTGCCGCAGCCGCCAATGCGTCCCATGGATTCTCCGCGCAGCGTTGAGCCACCGCGCAGCTTCGAACCACCGCGTGGCGTCGAACCGCAGCCCGCCCCGGTGACGCCGCCGGCGGGTCGCGATCGCGGCGCGGATCCTAAAATGCAATCGTCTTCGCGTCACTCGTCGCCCGCGCCCAACATGGATCGCGGTGCGGGTCGCAGTGCGGATCGGGGTAGCTCGCGCCAGAGCGCGGTTTCCATGCGCGACACGTCCGCTTCGGGGGGCCGCGGGATGGGCAGTAGCGCAGGGTTTGCCCGTGGCAGCGGCAGCGGCGGATCGCGCGACAGCTCCGGTGGATCCCGTGGCGGCGACTCGCACTCCTCGCGCCACTGATTCAACTCTCAACACGAGACCCAGCCATTCCCGGCTGGGTCGTTATTTTTCGTAATCGAATTTGTCATGGTGAGCGAAGGGCTTCAACCCGTAGTCGAATCCACCTTTTGTTTTGCTTTCGACTTTCGGTGGCGCGGGCGTCCTCGCCCGCGGCTTTTGTAGTGGATGTCTACTTACTGACGATCATCCCCGCGTAGCCGACCACCCTATCGCGGTCGCCCGCGATATCGCCGGAGGTCGCGTACTTCACCAGCTCGCCCCGTGTGGCCCCGAGCAGTTTGGTGGCCGTCAACATCGCCACCGCCGGACCATATCCACACATGGTGATGTTGTGCTCCTGCACCGTCTCGTAGAGGCCCTTGGGATCGAGCGCCATCACCTCGGCGACCGCTTTCTCGTCCTTGACCCGCGTGGCCGCGTCGCTCTCGTAGTGATTCATGTCGCTCGACGCGATCACCATCGCATCTTCGCCCAGCGCTTCCAGCACCCGCGCGATCGACACTCCCAGCGCCGCCAGCACCTCGTAGCGGCCGGTGCCCACCGTGATCGGCACGAAGCGGAAGTCCGGCCTCAGCACCTGCAGGAAAGGAAGCTGCACCTCCAGCGCGTGTTCGCCGCGATGCGCGTCTTCGTCTTCGGTGATCAGCGAAAAAGTCTTTTTCAGGGCGTCGGCCGTCTGCTCGTCGATGGCGGCTTCGCCCAGCGGTGTCGCCCAGCGCCCGCGGCTCATGATCGCCAGCGGTGCGCCGATCCCGGTGTGGTTGGGGCAGAGGATGACGAAGCGCCGCGGCAGTTGCAACCGCGCATAGACGGCTCCGGCAACGTGTCCGGAGTACATGTAGCCGGCATGCGGGATCACCGCTCCCAGCGCCGGGATCTTCGCGGCACCGGTCGCCAGGTAGCCCTCGATGTCCGCGCGCAAGGTTTCGGCCCGGCCTGGATAAAACTGTCCGGCCACGGCCGGTTGTCGGACTGGAACGGTTGGCATGGTCAGCCCTTCAGCGTGTTATACACCTTCGCCATGGCTTCCAGCTTGACGGCTTCGGCGCGAACATCCGGCTTCAGCTTCGCCGCTTTGAGCGCCGCCGCGATGGCCGCGCTCTCAAAGTGTCCCTTGAGGTTGTTCGACAGCGTTTTTCGCTTCTGCGCGAAGACTTTCTTCAGGAACTCAATGAAGCCGCCCTCATCCACGCCGTACGGTTCGAATTTGGGATTCACCGTCAGCCGCAGCACCGCCGAGTGGACCTTGGGCGGAGGCTCGAACGCGCTCGGCGGAAGCTTGAACAGCAGTTCGACGTCGGTATACATCTGCACCGTCGCCGAGAGCAATCCGTATTCGGAATGTCCGGGAGTGGCCGCGATGCGCTCGGCGACCTCCAACTGCACCATCAGCACCAACCGTTGCAGCCATTCATGGAATTCAAAAAGCCGCAGCAGGATGTCGGAGGTGATGTAGTAGGGAAGGTTCCCCACCACGTGCGCCTTCAGCCTTTCGGTCGGACGCAGGTCGCGCAGCGGTCCCGGGCGGTTGCCGAGCATCGTGCCGATATCGACTTTGAGGATGTCGGCTTCGAGGATCTCCACGCTCGGCAGCCGGGTGAACTTCATGCGTAGTTGCGCGGCCAGCACGCGGTCGAGTTCGACGGCCATCAAGCGCCCGGCCTTCACCGCCAGCAGGCTGGTCAACGCCGCCTCGCCCGGGCCGATCTCGATCACCGTCATTTTCGAAATATCGCCGAGGGCGTCCACCACGCGTTTCATGGCGTCGCGGTCGACCAGGAAATTCTGTCCAAGTTTTGGTTTTTGCGGCATCTTTCCCTTTTGTACCCTGTGTCTCACCTTGTGAATTTGACGCGCCCGCGTTCCGGTTTTAGACTGCGCAGTCCACTGGCTGAGCTTTATTCGTGGTGGATTCGGCGTTTCGGCGGAATAATGACGCCGCACCCCGTATCCAGTCTCGGTTTACCCGGAGGGTCCCATGCGCATCACGTTCGCGGCGTCGGAGTGTGTGCCGTTCTCCAAGACCGGTGGCCTCGCCGATGTAGTCGGCGCTTTGCCTCTCGCCCTGGCTGAACTCGGCCATGAGATTTCCGTCTTCCTCCCCAAGTATCGTCAGACCAAGCTCGACAACCCCAAGAAGGTCATCACCAGCATCACCATCCCCTACGATGACCAGTACCGCTTCGCTTCGGTCCTCGACGGCGGCAAACGGTCCGGAGTCCAATTCTATTTTATCGACTACCCGCCATTCTTCGACCGCGACGCGCTCTATGGGACTTCGCTCGGAGACTATCACGACAACGCCGAGCGCTTTGCCCTGTACTGCCGCGCCGTTCTCGAGGCGTCCAAGATCCTCGGCGTTCCCGACGTCTTCCACTGTCACGACTGGCAGTCGGCGCTCATCCCGGTCCTGCTGCGCACGCTGTACGACGATGACCCTGCGTTCCAGCGCGCCTCGGTGGTCTTCACCATCCACAACATCGGATACCAGGGGATGTTCGCGCCCGACACGCTGCCCCTGCTGCAGCTTCCGTGGGAGCTTTTCACCATCACCAAGCTTGAATTCTACGGCAAGGTGAACTTCCTCAAGGGCGCGCTCTCGTATTCTGACTTCATCACCACGGTCAGCCGCAAGTACTCCCACGAGATCCAGACCTCGGAATACGGTTTTGGGCTGGAAGGCGTCTTGCGCAGCCGCTCCCACGTCATCAACGGCATCCTCAACGGCGTCGATTACAACGAGTGGAGCCCGGAAAAAGATAAATTCATCGCCGCCCCCTTCAACGAATCGGCTCTCGACGGCAAGGAGAAGGACAAGGCCGATCTGCTGAAATCCTTTGGCGCCGACCCCACGACCAAGCTGCCCGTCATCGGCATCGTCTCGCGCTTTGCCGCGCAAAAAGGTTTCGACCTCATCTCTTCGATCGCCGACCGCGTGGCTCGCGAAGAAGTCATCGTCGTCGCCCTCGGCTCCGGCGACAAGGAGTACGAAGAGCTGTTCGCGCGCCTCATGAAGCAGTATCCGACGCGCTTCTTCGTCAAGGTGGCTTACGACAACGCCATTGCCCACAAGATCGAAGCCGGCGCCGACATGTTCCTCATGCCGTCGCGCTACGAGCCCTGCGGACTCAACCAGATCTACAGCCTTAAATATGGGACGGTGCCGATCGTCCGCGCCACCGGCGGCCTCGACGACACCATCGAGCCCTGGGACGCGGCGACCGGGAAGGGAACGGGCTTCAAGTTCACCGACTACGATAGCGAAGCCCTGTTCGCCATCATCAAGTCGGCATTGGCGGCCTACAAGGACCGCGACGGCTGGCACAAACTCATGCGCAACGGCATGAAGCGCGACTTCTCGTGGACGGCTTCGGCCAAGGAATACGTGAAGGTCTACGAACGCGCCAAGGCCGCGCACAACACCGAGAAACAAGCCGTCACCGTTTAGGTGGTTTCTGCTCTCGACCAGTGGCCCAGCCGGAATCGGCTGGGCCTTTTGTTGTGGTGGAGACGCAGGCGCCCTCGCCTGCGCGCGGTGGAGGCGAGGGCCTTCAGGCCCACGATAAGA